>Ga0105046_10002671_pt1 | contig 28142 bp, 23 predicted proteins | sample MAT03_FD_78385 | JGI IMG/M metagenome (GOLD analysis project Ga0105046, IMG submission 78385) | Freshwater microbial communities from Lake Fryxell liftoff mats and glacier meltwater in Antarctica - MAT-03 (megahit assembly) | ecosystem: Environmental > Aquatic > Freshwater > Ice > Liftoff... | reverse complement strand
GTGCATCAGTTCACGCGGCGATAACCACTGATACAAACCAGCGCTCGCCGAAACCAGTGCTACACTGCGTTTGACTTCTTCTGGATGTTCGGCCACATCAATGCCCGCGACAATCGCCTTTCCGGACGTTGGTTTCATCAGGCCCAGAATCATTCGCAATGTCGTTGTTTTTCCCGCACCGTTTGCGCCGAGCAGCCCGAAGACTTCGCCACCCGCAACTGTCAGCGACAATCCATTGACGGCATGCACCGTGCCGACGGGAGTAACAAACGTTTTATGAAGATTGACAGCTTCAATGAGATTCGGCATGGTTTTACAATTTGTCTCTGCAGTATCCTGAATATCACAATCCAGATGGACATTCTGGATACGGAGATTAACCTACTAAAAGTCGAAACTTTCGCCGAACTTTGGAATCACCGGCGGAAGATCGGAACACTCTGCCGTCAGCTTTGCTAAAGCCTCCAACCCTTTTTCTTCGCCGTGGACCAGAAAGACCTGCCCCGCCCCGCCCTTTTTCAGGAGTTCCCCGAACCACCATTGGAAGTCACTTGCATCCGCATGCGCGGACAGGCCGTTGACAATTTCGACGTGAGCTTTCAAAGGATAGCGACGTCCCAGAATATTCAGTTCTGGCCGACGATCGACAATGAGCCGCCCAAGCGTATGTTCAGCCTGAAAACCGATGATCAAAATGGCATTGGCTTCATCCGAGACGGCATTTTTTAAGTGGTGTACTACGCGACCGTTTTCGCACATACCACCCGCTGCAATCACAACGAATGGACCTTTTCGGCGATTTAATGCGATGCTTTCGTCCTGTGAACGGACGTATGTCAGACCTTCGAAATCGAAGACGTCATCGTCGTGTTTGAGGGTTTCGCGGACTTCACTGTCCATATCTTCTGAGTGCGTCCGATGGACTTCTGTTAACCTTGTTGCCAGTGGGCTGTCTACAAACACGGGCACGCGACACATCGCGTCTTCGTTACGAAGCTCATTCAACAGGTACACCAGCATCTGCGTTCGACCTAGACTAAACGCCGGCACGATCACTTTGCCCTGTCGCCGCGAAGCTTCACAAATGACTCGTTGCAACTCTGCTTTGACGTCACCGGAGCCGGGGTGCAACTTGTTGCCGTATGTTGATTCTGAAATCAGCACATCGCAGCGTTCAATCGTTTCAGGATCGTTCAGAATCGGTTGATTGCGACGCCCAATATCTCCCGTGAAGACGACACGTTTTACTTCGCCATCGTCCTCCAGTTCCAGTTCAACAATCGCGGCCCCAAGGATATGACCGGCGTGATGAAGTCGCACTCGAACACCTGGATGAACTTCCTGCCAGTGATGAAACTTGATGGGTTCCATTTGCTTCGACATCTTGCGGACGTCTTCCAGCGTATAGAGCGGATTTTCAGATTCGCCGCCGTGCCCCAGATTTTTCCTGCGTCGATATTTTGCATCTTCCTGTTGAATGTGCGCGCTGTCCTGGAGCATGAGATCGGCGATGTCGGCCGTGGGGTAGCTGCAAACGATCGGTCCCCGAAAACCTGCCTTGTACAACGCGGGAAGCCGACCGCAATGGTCGATATGAGCGTGAGACAGGATGACCAGATCGAGCTTTTGCGGCGTACACAGGAAGCGTTCGTTCTTTGGGCGGGTCTCATCACTGCGGCCCTGGAACAGTCCACAGTCCAGGAGGATTCTGGCGGACGATGTTTCGATCAGATGCTGACTGCCAGTCACTTCGCCCGCAGCACCAAGAAATGTGATCTTCATTCAGGATGGACTTCTATTTGTCGTAGGAATCGTAGTACTGGAATTCCTGGTTCTTCGCTTCGATACTTCTGTCAACGGACTTTACTCCGCAATGGAATGCGATAACAGCCTGCAGCCGCCCACTTAGCCGCAGGACAGAAACAAACTTACCGAACCTAATTGACTTGAGCCTGAGGCGCTAGCCGATTTCTTGCTGTCGAATCGGCTAGCGCCTCAGGCTCACGGGTATTGTTCATTCTGCCGCTCGCCTTAAAGTCACATGAGTGGATTTCGAACTTGCCCGTTGAGCGGATCGATACTTTTCGCGCTCGTCGGTCGTTCTTCTTGAGGGCAATTGTTCCTGCAGCTGTTTACAGTCGATGTCGAAATTGTCAAAGTGCAGTAGTCGCAGACACAATTGCGGCGAATTAAAAATTGCGACGAATTCGAAGTCAGCAAATCTGATCGTACAGGCGTACGGTTTGCCTGACGCTTTCGGACTCTTTCTCCGTTGGGATCTGCAAAACAGACTTTATGAACCTCTTGAATTCACCGCAACCTGCGGTTGCCGGAAAATCCGTTTCACTGCGGTACGACGTTGTTGAAGCCGACATGACCAGAGTTCGCGAAATCTTGGAGTCGACGGGCTTCTTCTATCCGGCGGAGACTGATGTTGCTGTCGAACTTGTGGATGAACGAATTGCAAAGGGCGAGGCGTCGGGATATTTCTTTGCTTTCGTGGAACTTGATGGACGAACAGTTGGATATTCGTGCTACGGTCCAATCGCATGCACTGTGAACAGCTACGACATTTTCTGGATTGCAATTCATAGCGACTGTCAAAAGCATGGCTTCGGCAAGTGGTTGATGTCGGTGACCGAAGAGTTAATTTTCAGCGGCGGAGGAGAGCGGATCTACGTCGAGACTTCCGGCCGCGATCACTATCTGCCAACGCGACGCTTCTATGATCGCTGCGGTTATCAAAAAGTTGCCGAACTGCCACACTTCTACGGGCCGGATGATTCCAAGGTCATCTACCTCAAAACACATCAGCCCTCGCCTCACCCAGTGGCTGAAGACGAATCGCAATTGATTGCAGTCTCGGATTTCGTCGGGAGCGAAACGAAAATTGATTCTCAGGAGGGTGAGGCTCCAGCCCAGCCGATGGTCTGCGGAAACACACGGCTCGGCAGGAGCCTCGCCCTCCCATCTTCACAACTAAGTGCGACTGCACCCTCACCATCAGACGTTACCAGTCACCACGGCACGCCGCCCGCTTTTGATTCTTTGTTGCCGGAGTTTCGTCGTCTATGTGAAGTTGTGGCTCGACTTCGTGCGCCGGATGGTTGTCCATGGGATCAGCAGCAGACGATGAAGACGATCAAACCTTATACGCTGGAAGAAACCTATGAACTTCTTGAAGCCATTGACGCAGACGACAATGAAGCGATTTGCGAAGAGCTGGGGGATGTGTTGTTGCAGGTGATTCTAGATTCGCAGATCGCTGCTGATGAGAAACGATTTATCCTGACTGATGTTGTTCGCAACATCGCCGACAAAATGATTCGTCGTCATCCGCATGTATTTGGCGGTGTGAAGGCTGCTACCGTCGCTGACGTAAAACAAAACTGGTCGTCTATCAAGCAGCAGGAAAAGCCAGCTCGCAAATCTCAACTGGACGGAATTCCGGTGGAATTGCCGCAGCTGGCTCGAGCGGCCCGCATCACGTCCAAAGTTGCAGCGGTGGGATACGATTTTCCAGATCGACGTATGCTGTTTGACAAGCTGAATGAAGAGCTGACGGAGCTGGCAGTTGAACTCTTTGGTGACGCCACAATTCCAGCGATTTCGGCGACCGTGGATGCAGACGTGATTGTTGATGAGCCGCTGTTGGATCCGGAAATCAAAGACAAGGCGGAATCGGAACTCGGCGACGTATTGTTCGTGCTGGCCAACATCGGTCGTCGCTGGGGTCTGAATGCCGAAGAAGCACTGCGGCGCAGCAATGCAAAATTCTCGCGGCGATTTCAGGCCATCGAAGAGGCCATGAAACAAATTGGTCGCAGCATGAAAGACGCGACTCTGCGTGAAATGGAAGATGCTTATCAGGCTGCAAAGCTCCGCGAGCCCAAAGGCAACGCCCAGTACGAAAGCAACGCAGCATCGGAAGGCCACCGCGAGCAATGAGACTACGATTCATTACCGTGGGTGGCACGATCGACAAAGTTTACTTCGATCAGTTAAGCCAATATCAGGTTGGCGCGCCGGGTGTTGAACGGATATTGCAGGACTTACCTGTAAGTTTCGAATACACAGTGGAATCTTTGATGCGAAAGGACAGTCTCGATATGACTGCCGATGATCGACAGCTGGTTCGGGAGGCTGTTGAGCGATGCAAAGAACGATACATCGTAATCACTCACGGCACGGACACCATGATCGAAACCGCACGCCTGCTAATCGGCATTCCTGACAAACGAATCGTGTTGACCGGTGCGATGCAACCAGCCAGTTTCCGGAACAGCGATGCGATATTCAACGTCGGCATGGCTGTCGCTGTGGCGATCACTCAGCCAACAGCCGGTGTCTGGATTACGATGAGTGGTCAGGTATTCGATCCATTGAAGGCCAGGAAAAATCGCGACCGTGGCGTATTTGAAGCAATCGATACTGCGCGCGGTCAGGAATGAGTCTGCAAATGTGTTGCAAATGTTGACTTTCCCCCCGCATCTGATTTTCCGATTTCACAACTCTTCCTCGAGAGGGGGAGGGCTGTCGATTTAATGTGTTTTCGCAGCCCGAAACGTCAGTGAGGGATGGAATAGCCTGCATGCCTGGTCTCAAATCCATTCGCTGACGCGTCGGGTTACGATTAAATCGACATCCTGAGAGGGCTCGGGTGACGGGGAATAAAGTAGTCTGATTTCCGGCTCACCATGTTTACTCCAAGTCAGCCCCCTCATCTGGCCTACGGCCACCTTCTCCCCCGATCTCTGGGGAGGAGGGACTCGCGATGCGTGCCGTTGAAACAGCTCATTTTGGACCGCGTGGGTTATTAGCTTCAACATTCGGCAGCCGATAAAAGACGCAAATCGGCAGCATCAGCGCAGCAAGCGATGCAAATACAATCCACTGATAGCGAGATTCGCCATTCTGTCCGCCAAATTGATTCAGCACAATTCCGCAGATTGCGAAGTACGCTGCGGACAAGAGAATGCCGATCCATGTCACCAGATTCTGAACTCCCAGCAGTCTGCCTTTCAATTCTGGCGGCGGAGCTTGTTGCAGATAAACCTGCACGGGTACCACAAACATGCCGGCCGCAAAGCCGAGCAACGCCATACTGAACCGCAGACTCCATTCCAGCAAATCGGCATGCACAATGCCTTTGAGAACTTCCTCGCCCTGCACACCGGAACTTACCGGAACGCCCAGTTGCCCACTGCCGAGAAAGGCAACCAGCGACAGCGAAATGAATAACAACCACGATCCACCGGTCACCCAACGACTGCCATTTCCTTTTCCACCAAACAGCCCCGTCATCGCGCAACCGGCAGCAATTCCAAATCCGATCGCGGCCACCAGCAGGCTTGTTCGAGTCGAACTCAATCCCAACGACGATTTTCCGAGGGTATTCACAGCCATCTGCGTCACGCCGCCTAGAAACCAAAATACGGCCGCCACAAGAAGAGCTTTCAGCAATCCGCGTTCAAGCAAAACCAGGCGGCCGACATCGGCCGGTATCGCCAAATTCTCGAGTCTAATCCTAAGGCTCGGATTGGCTGTCGGTGTTCTGGGGACCAGAAAAGAAGAGACTGTACCTGCGATTGCAATTCCAACAGCGATCACACTACCGATCCAGAGGAATCCGCGAATCAAATCCAAAGCCATACCGGCGCAGACGGTTCCGAAGATGATCGCCAGAAACGTTGTCATCTGCACCGCACCGTTTACAGGCAGCAGTTTGTCGGAACGAAACAGCTCAGGCAGAATCCCGTACTTCGACGGACCAAAAATTGCGCTCTGGCCGCCCATCAGAAACAGCACCGAAATCAACCAGATCAGTTGAGCGTCTGCGCTGAGTCCTGGGATCAGCAACACGACGAAGGCGATGGCCATGATGACAATTTCTCCCATCTTACTGCCGATGATGACGTGCTGTTTCGAAAAGCGATCCGACATGTAGCCGCCGAGACCTGACAACAATACAAACGGCAACGCAAAGGCTGCCATCGCCAGAGATTGTCGATCTGGATTTGCCGGACCTTTCCCTGCAACAACAGCCACATTGCTGGCGCAGATCAGGAGCACCATCTGCTTAAAGTAGTTGTCGTTGAAGGCTCCCAAAAACTGGGTCGTCAGAAAGCCCCAGAAGGCGGTTGACGCCAAAGTCAGTTGCCCGGGAGCCTGCGGCGTTGTTGTCGCTGATCCCGCGGGCAAGTGTGAGACCTGGGAAACAGCATACGGCGATTCATCGCGGCTTCCGTCCATCGATATTTTATTCGACAATCTCTGCTCCTTTTGCGACATCATGAAGGACGCATCAGAGCAGGAATTCGACAAATCATCAACTTCAGCTCGAAAACGTCGGATTTCCATGTATCTGCAGCACGGCCGAGCGTAGCCCAAGCATTGTTCAAACGGATGGAATTCGACAGAGAGGCTCGCATCCCTGTTTTCCCGTCACTGGGATCACCTGCGACGGAGCTTCTTACGAAGCACTCACGGAGATTTTCAGCGAATTGGGAGACTTGTTTGGGCTGTCGAATTTTCCGCTGCCTGGTGAAGAATAATGCGTATTTCACAGAGCGAGGATACAGGCGAGTTCCTTGCCATGCCTCAGGCTTGCCAGCGAAACATGGCGTCTGCCACCAGCAGTTTTTGCACGAATACGTGGTGAATTAGAAAAAGCTGATTCGAACCTGTAAGAACTTGCGTGACGAACTCTGGCATCGCGAGGTCGGTCACGCTACACTCCCGCCGCACGCAGTTTCGCGAACTTGTTCTCGACGGTGTGTGTCAATCGTTTGACGATGGCATGATCAATAAAATGTAGATTGTCAAAGTCAAACAAAATCGGGGCGTAGCTCAGCTTGGCTAGAGCGCCGCGTTTGGGACGCGGAAGTCGCACGTTCAAATCGTGTCGCCCCGACTAAAAACATGAGACAGCTCGTCGCATTCAGTTGCGGCGAGCTGTTTTTTTGTTTGGCCAGCCACGACCTGTAAGCCAAGTGTCCCCGCAAAACTCGGTCACCGAAAAGTACCGACGGCGGCACTGGTTTTGATTTGCCGCAACCTGACGCCCGCCAGCTTTTGGATCTGGGCAGTGCCCATGAAGCTGATGGCAGTAGGCGACAAAGGCGAAAAACATTTCCAAGGAGTCATGGGCGAGTGGTCAAGATATTCCCCGACGCTTGCAGGGGATTTTCTTCAACTCCGCAGTTTACTTGCGATGTTTGCAATATTGCTTTGACTCTTTGATTTCGTTGTAACGTGACGGCGAAATGTCGTATTGCCGCATGATGGCAAGAACGGTTTCTCTGTGTTGCCACTCATCCACTTCGATGTGCTTAATCGCCACTTTCTCATCAGGGTTCTTGACCGAACCGGCATGGCCGATGTATGCAAAAGCCGCTGCTTTCTCGGCTGAGTAAGCCAGTTGGAGGAGCTTAATAAGTTTTGGATGTTGTATTTTCAATGAGCAAACTCCATTGCGTCACGATCTCTAATCCGAAAGAAGCTGAACGCTTCATCCACTTTGAGGCTGTGCGATCTCACACTTATTCCACAAAGAGATCGGGCTAGGGATTTAACCCGAACACAAGCAGTCTTTCCCATGCCACTCATGTTCGATCCCCTGCATCAGTAGCGCACAATCGAGTTCCACCGAACCGGGCGGGAATAGCTCCTGATTTTCGAAGAAACTGGATATGACGTTCTCCACATGTCTGTAAGAAGATTTGTTACTCATGCGAGTTCATATTGAGGCAACGAGTAACCATGCCTATCCGGGCGTTTCAGTCGTCTGCCCGCCGGTCCAGAGCGATACGGAAGACGCAATAACTAATCCGGTTTTGGATGTCGAAGTTCTCTCCCCTTCAACTGCGGATTTTGATCATGGCGGCAAGTTTGGGCACTATCGTCAGATTGTTTCGTTGAAAGAATATCTGGTCCAGTGGCAGGATGAAGCTCGGGCGGAACACCGTACTCGCACCGACGAAGGGCTCTGGTTGCTGCGCGAGGTCATCGGAATCGACAAGCCGCTGCAACTCACATGTTTGACGCGACCGCTTGAGTTGCACGACGCCTATGACAAAGTCGATTTCGACTGACGTTTCATTTTCCGCATGACAGATTGCCAATCTGTCATTGTGCCTGCCCCTGAGTTTGGGCCGTCGCCACCTTGCGGTAACAGGTGTTGCCGGCGTCAATGAACAGTCCGAACACATTCGTAACCTCAATGAGCGTTGCGCAGATATGGGTGCGTAAAAAAGCGGCGACAGCATTCCAGTTATCGCCGCTTCAGAGGTATCGAATGTTTTTATTTCTTCTTTGGCGGTCGAAACTGGTGCGTCGGATTACCGAACACAGATTCGGCAGCTTCCATTAATGTTTCAGACAGTGTTGGATGAGCGTGGATTGTATCCGCCAGGTCACGAGCAGTGGCACCCATTTCAATTGCGAGGACGGCTTCTGCAATCATTTCACCGGCACCCGGTCCGACAATTCCGACGCCAAGGATTCGCTGCTTCAGTGGCTCAACAATCATCTTGGTCAGGCCTTCTGTACGAGCCAGCGTTTGTGCTCGACCAGACGCCGCCCATGGAAAACGATGCACTGTGAATTCTTTTCCCTGAGCCTTAGCTTCGGTTTCCGTGATTCCGGCCCATGCAAGTTCCGGATCTGTAAACACAACAGCCGGAATGGCAATGTTGTCAAATTCCACAGGCTCACCCAATAGGGTTTCCGCTGCAATCTTTGCTTCACGTGTGGCCTTATGAGCCAGCATGGGCTCTCCGGCCACGTCACCGATCGCCATCAGTTTCGGATCCGCTGTGCGTTGGTTCTTGTCAATCTTGATGAAGCCTTTTTCATCGATTTGAACCTTCGTGGATTCCAGTCCGAAGCCGCGGCTGTTTGGCCGCCGCCCGACAGAAATCAGAACTCGATCAAAGGTCTGTTTTGGTTCAACGCCTTCACCCTCCAGACTTGCGATGATTCCTGCCGGAGTCGGTTCCAGCTTTGAGACTTTGGTGTTCAGATGGATTGCTTTGAATTGATGAGCCAATCGTTTTTGCAGCGGTGTCACAAGGTCACGATCTGCACCAGGCAGAAGCCCACTGGTCATTTCTACGACGGTGACTTCTGTGCCGAGAGCTGCGTAGACCGATCCCATTTCCAGGCCAATATAGCCTCCCCCGACAACGAGCAGTTTCCTGGGGATATCCTTTAATTCCAACGCGCCAGTTGAATCCATAATGCGATCGTCGCCAAGAGCAAACATTGGCGGAATCGCGGGCTGTGAACCGGTTGCAATGATGCAATGATCAAATGACAGCGTCCTGGTCGCTCCTTCTGCAGTTTTGACTTCCAGCGTATCTGAATTCAGAAACGTGCCACGGCCTTTCAGCAGTTCGACACCGCGTGCTTTGCAAAGTGCTTCGATGCCGCCGGAGAGCCCATTGACAACGTTGTTCTTGAAAGCCCGCAGCTTGTCGAGATTGATTGCGGGCTTCGAAAAAGTGATGCCGCATTCTTCTGATTCAGCCGCTTCATTAATCAACTTGGCGACGTGCAAAAGAGCTTTTGATGGGATGCAGCCGCGATTAAGACACACACCGCCGGGTTTTACTCCATCATCAATGAGGATCACTTTCATGCCATGGTCTGCTGCTGCAAACGCAGCCGGATATCCGCCAGGACCGCCACCCAATACGACCAGTTGAACATGTTGATCAGCCATTTGAATCCGAGTGCTCCTAAGCGATAACCCACGCGAAATCGCGATGATTGCTGTTGCCGAGATTTATGTAATTGTTTGTTTCAACGTCACAGGTGTCGTTGAGCCTGAGGCGCTAACCGATCACATTGCAGGAAATCGGCTAGCGCCTCAGGCTCAATGGCTTTTGGCTCGGAAGTTTTCTACTGCCACTCGCCTCACGGCGAACTGTAGTGAAATCGAGACAAATTTTCAAAAGCTGTGCGGCAGTCTCAGAATTGCTTGAGGCAGAAACTGCTGCTTCCGGCTGAAGTATCAATGTAAGGAAACGGCTGTTGGACAAGTCCAACGTGGTGATTCGACAATTCGGAATCGGCCTGAGAATAGATTTCAGTCGGATTTCGTTACGGATCTGTTGACGCGAAACCGAAAACAGACATAATTCGCCGCCCGCCCGCACGTGCTCGGAGAGTTGGTGAATCAACGCTTTCTCTTTTTCACTGTGCTAAAGGCAGTTTTTTGCAGAACGCAGGACTTCTCGAAACCGCCATTTTTTCTTAAGTCGCTCACTGAGTGACTTTCACTTACGGTGGAATCGCTACAATTTGGTCGTGTTCCAATAAATGGAACATTTGCTGTGCGGGTGTAGCTCAGTTGGTAGAGCACCACGTTGCCAACGTGGTTGTCGAGGGTTCGAGTCCCTTCACCCGCTCTTTTTTCGTTGCCTCTCGGATGATATTCGGGGCTTTGAAAAAAGGGTCAGGAACTAATGGATTAAGATCCCCTGAAGGGTCCATCGTGCTGTTGGTTCCTGACCCTTTCTCAAAGAACGCTGTGGCGAATCCGGTGCGGTTGCGATGGTTTGAATGATCTTGAAAAGGTTTCAGAATGAGTTCTGACGTGGCAGGGCAGGCGGTTGCGGACGGCGAAGAAGTCGGTTCCCGGATGGCGTTGAAGGTCGATATTAAAGATGTCGGTTCCTGCCGCAAGCATATCTCGGTGACGGTTTCTGAGAGCGATATTCGCACAATTCGCGAAGAGGCACTGGGAGATCTTTCCGAAAAAGCACAGGTTCCCGGTTTTCGAGTTGGGAAAGTTCCGGTCGCTTTGCTGGAAAAACGATTCAAGAAAGAGATCGCTTCGGACATCAAACAGAAAGTTTTGATGGCAAGCCTCGAGCAGCTTTCGGACGACAGCAAGATTGAGCCAATCAGTGAGCCTCGAATCGACGTTGAGAGTCTGGATATTCCAGAGTCTGGCGATTTTCACTACGAGTTCGAAGTTGAAGTTCGGCCGGAATTTGATCTTCCGGAATACAACGGAATCACGATCAAGCGATCTCCCAGCGAGCCAACTGATGAAGATGTTGCTGAATACAAGCACGACTTCTTCAATTCATATGCAGAGCGTGTGACCGTTGATCAAGCAGCTGCTGCTGGTGATTACGTAATCTGTGATCTAACTTTTATTCATGATGGTAAAACGATTCGTGAATCGCGTGATCAGGCGTTGCGTGTCATGGCTCAGTTGGGCTTTCAGGACGCTGTTCTTGAGGGTTTTGACAAATTGATAGTTGGTGCGAACGCTGGCGACACGCGAAATGCGGACATTCAGATTTCACTCAACTCACCAATCATTGAAATGCGTGGAGAGACTGTAGCTGCGACGTTTGCGGTCACGGAAGTTCAGCAATCACAAACACCGGTTGTTGACAAGGAATTCTGCGAGCGACTAGGTGCCAGTTCTGAAGAAGAATTGGAAACTATGCTTCGTAGTGCTGTGGCTCGGCAGTTCGAGTATGCACAGCGTCAGGAAACCAGAAGTCAGGTGCTGGAGCAGATCATGGCTTCCGCTGATTGGGATCTTCCTGAATCGCTGGTTCGTCAGCAGACTGAAAATGCTCTCCGCCGTGAAATGCTGGAAATGTCACAGGCTGGTTTTACTCGGGAGCAAATCATGGCTCGTGAGAATAAGATCCGACAGGACGCTCTTCAGACGACAACTCAGGCTCTGAAAGAGCATTTCGTGTTGGACAAAATTGCGACTGTTGAAGACATTGAGTGCCTGGAATCGGACGTCGATCGCGAAATGCTGATGATGTCATTTCAGACGGGAGAATCGGTTCGTAAGATCCGCGCTCGACTGGTGAAGGGTGGGATGATGGAAAATCTGACTGCTCAGATGCGTGAACGCAAGGCCGTTGATTTCATTCTGGAAAAAGCGACATTTGTTGATGTGCCTCGCAAGAAGACGAAGAAAGAAAATCAGTCTTCTGTACGTTTCGCCATCTGTGGAAATATGTCCTCCAGCCTGATCGACGATGCTGCTGTTGCATCCACCGAAGACGAAACTGTATAAAGTGACTGTTCCAAAGCGACAGGCGCGCGTAGTATAACGCAGCGCCTGTTTTTTTTGACGAAGTCGCTGCCGGAAATAACAAACAACGGATGTTCTGCAGTACCTGAAAGCAGAATGTCTCACTTTTTATGACGCATTGAAGAACAGCAGGATCAAGCGAATGAAGGACCCGCGATTCGATTACATGCCGATGGCAGCACGTGAATATTCAGCCCAGCGTCAAATGACGGTCGGCGATCTTCTGCTCGACAATCGGATTATTTTCATGGACGGCCCGATCCATGACGGCAGTGCAAATCTGGTCATTATGAAGATGTTGTTTCTGCAGTCAGAAAATCGGCACCAGGACATCCATCTTTACGTCAATTCGCCCGGTGGATCAGTGACCGCAACATTGGCGATTTATGACATCATGCAGTTCATCGAATGTGATGTCGCGACCTACTGCGTAGGTTTGTCGGCCAGCGGTGGAGCCATTCTGGTTGCCGGTGGCGCTGCGGGCAAACGATTCGCGTTGAAACACTCAAAGATCATGATTCATCAGCCTTATGGTCAGGTTGGTGGACAGGTTTCCGACATTGAGATCCAAGCACGCGACATTCTGGCGACCCGCCAATTGTTGAATGAAATTCTGGCTGCACACACGAAGCAGCCGGTCGAAAAGATTGCAAAAGACACCCAGCGAGATCATTACCTGACTGCTGCGGACGCAAAGGCCTATGGATTGGTTGATGAGATCCTGGAACGCATACCGGGTGAGAAAAAGAAATAGGCGGCAATATCGCAAATCTGCCGCACGGTTAATCACATCACATCGCACGGGCAGGCTGTCGATTGATCCCAACCCGAAGCGTCAGCGAGGGATGATTGGCGGAAAATGTTGGTAATTTTATCCCTCACTGACGTGTCGGGTTGTGAAAACCGATTAAGTCGACAAGCTGCGGGACGCGATGGTTCGCTTGTCCTGCCTCTGAACTCTTCATCTCTGCTGGATTCCAGAAATGTCAGTACTTGTTCCATATGTAATCGAAAAAAATGGTCGCGACGAACGCGCGATGGACATTTACAGCCGCCTGTTGAAGGATCGAATCATTATCCTTGGCAGCGGTGTTAATGACGATGTTGCAAACAGCATTGTTGCTCAATTGCTGTTCCTGCAGTTCGACGATCCAAAAGCGGACGTTCATCTGTATATTAACAGCCCGGGTGGTTCAATCACTGCGGGCATGGCGATTTACGACACGATGCAGTATATCACCTGCGACGTTGCGACCTACTGTATCGGTCAGGCCGCCAGCATGGGCGCGATCTTGCTAACGGCGGGCGCTCCCGGCAAACGCAACGCGCTGCCGAACGCTCGTATCATGATTCATCAGCCGCTGGCTGGCATGGAAGGTACGGCGACTGAGCTGGAAATTCATGCCAAAGAAGTGCTGCGAATCAAGGCACGGATGAATGATATTCTGTTGAAGCATACCGGTCAGACGCTCAATAAGATTGAAGACGACACTGATCGGGATAACTTCATGTCAGCCGAAGAAGCCAAGCACTACAATCTCATCGACAATGTTCTTGAGCGGCTTACTTAAAGTGAAACATTACGTTCGCGTGGATGCAGGCACTCCTGTTCGGCTTTCCGCATTTTGAGAGACATCTTGCTCACTGCATCCAGCATTGTGCGGACCTGCCCATGAATTGGCAGCAGGTATTCGTCCTCAACTTTCTGGCTGATGGGATCATTCCAATGTTCCCGAGTTGCCATCCACGCCGCCTCCAGCTGCTTTAATGCATCCTCAAGTCGTGCCGCCGGGCTGATGAAATCGACTCGTTTCATGGCGTCTGCCTTTCCGTTTGGGGTGTTGCGGGTTAATTAATCGTTTAACCCGACTCAAAGACGAGGTATCGAGGGAGCAACCTCCTCTACGAGTCGGGTTAAACATGAGCGATTTCGGGCCACTCGGTGCGCAACGCATCTAACGCCTTGCGGCTCAGATTTCTGACTAAATCAACAGTCTGCCAGCGGAGTCGTGGCATCGCCGAATTTGTCGGCGGGCAATCCCATGCGGTGCATCAGTGACAGGTACAGACTGCAGAGCTTTCGTCCTTCGTCGCCGCGTTCGGAGTAATCCATTACTCGGCCGGTTTCCAGCGTTCCACCCAGGCCACCGACCGTGAACAACGGCAAGCGGTTCGAATCGTGTTTATTTCCGGACCACATGTTATTCACAAACACCAGGCATGAGTTATCAAGCACAGTGCCGTCGGCTTCTTTCATCTCGTCAAGTCGGCCTGCGAGATAAGCCATCTGGCTGACGTAGTAGCGGGAGATGCGCTCAAAGTCGTCCGATCGATCATCGTGCGACGCGGAATGATGCGCCTTCCGAACATCAAGGAACGGATAGAACAGCCCGGAAATATCACGACACAGCAGAAGTGTCGCTATGCGGGTTTTGTCGGTCTGAAACGCCAACGCGACGACATCGCACATGAGTTTCATGTGTTCACGAATGTCCTCAGGAAGCCCGTTGTCCGGACGTTTCATCGTGACCAGCGGCTGGCCTTTTGCTGAGGCGTTGTCGGTCGCTTTACCTTGTTCGTCGCGAGTTCGTTCGATGCGTTTTTCCACCTCGCGAACGCTGGTCAGGTATTCTTCAAGTCGTGTTCGATCACTTGCGCTGACCTGACGACCCAGGCTGGCAGCATGTTCCTGCACACGATCCAGCACGCTGGTGTTACGGCGGTTGCTGCGGTTGTCGAACAGGCTGTCAAACGCCAGCGATGGATAGACTTCCATAGGAACAGGCGACGTCGCATTCTGCCAGGAAATATGCGAACTGTAAGCCATTGAAAAGTTAGTTTCGTGATAACCCGTAACTGGTTGCTCGCAGCCGAGTACTAAACTCGGCTGAGCCGTCTGCTGGCCAAGATGATTGGCCAGCATCTGATCAACACTGATACCGCCTTTGAGTTCCGATCCCTTTTGCAGCGAAGCGCCGGACAGAATATTGCCGGTCTGGCCTGGGTGAATTCCAACGCCCGTTGCGTTCTTGTTGAACAGACCGTTGATGACATTCATCTTCGACTTAAGCGACTCCATCGGAGCCAGCGAGCGGCTGAGTTCCATTTCGGGGCCGGCACCTTTCGCCCACCAGTGATCCTGATTAATTCCACACGCCATGAACAAGGCTGCAAATCGTTTGGGCGTCGCGCTGCTGTTGGCTTCAGTTGAAGTCGCAGCAGTTTCCTGTCCCCAAACGGGAAGCGATTCCAGCCATGGCAATGACATAGCCACGCCGGTGCCCTGCAGAACATTTCGTCGCGGGATTCGTTGGTTAGTTTTTTTGGCCATGTGGAGGTCCAGTGTTGGTGTTTCGCAGAACGGGTCTCCAGACCCGTCCAGAACTGGTTCAGATCAGGACGGGACTGGAGTCCCGTCCTACTTTTCAAAGACTATTCGCGTCGTTGCAGAAACTGAGGACTCATCACGATCGTTTCAATCAGGCTGCTGAATTTATAGTGAGTATCTTGCAGCTTCTGCTGCATTGCGTCAACCAGAAGATCGTCGGAGAGCAGTAAAGTGCGGCCAAGTCCGAATGACAACAGCTTACGACACAAGTTATCGACAAAGTCCTGTTCTCGGTGAGTTTTGAGATATCTGCGCAGATCGTTCAGGTTACTGCCAGTGGAGCCATCAGGAAACGTCGCAGAAGTTTGAACTGGACGGTTGCCCAGGTCCAGCGCACGCAGTTCGCCGATCGGTCCGTAGTTTTCAAAGACCAGGCCAATTGAATCGAATCGGTTGTGGCATCCGGCACAGCTGGCATGTTCTCGATGTTTGGCCAGTGCGTCGGCGAGTGTCAATTCCCCCAGGCGGGATTCATCTTCCGGAAGATCGGGCACGTTTGGCGGCGGAGCTGGGATGTGTTCTCCCAGCAGACGTTTGACAACCCAGTAGCCTCGCTTCACCGGGCTGGTTCTTAAGCCAGGGGAGTTTTGAGTCAGAAACACAGACATTGGAATCAAGCCGCCACGTCCGGAAGTGCCCACACGATCAACGCGAACCCATTCATTACCGCCCGATGGAAATTCAATGCCATAGTGTTTCGCCAATGCCGCATTCACGAACGCATGATCTGCGTAAAGACAATCCAATACTGCTCGATCAGTGCGAATCAAGTCCTCCAGGAACTTTACAGGTTCTTCGAACATTGCGGATCGAAGTTCATCCGTGAATTGCGGGAACCGTTTGCGATCCACGCTGTTGTGTTCTTCGAACCGTCGAAATCCCAGCCAGTTACCCGCAAATTCTACCGCCAAGGCACGTGAACGCTGATCCTGCAGCATACGTTGTATCTGCAATCGCAGCACAACAGGTTCATGGAGTTGGCCGGTGACTGTGGTCTGCAAAAGTTGCTCATCTGGCATGCTTGACCACAAGAAATAGCTCAATCGGCTGGCGAGTTCTGTGTCATTCAATGACGCTCGCTTTGAAGCATCGACCGACACTGAATCCGCCGGACTCGGAGCATTGCTGGACCCGGCAAGATCCGTCCGATAAAAGAACCTTGGCGAGACCAACAGCGACACGATGGAATCCTGAATCGCTTCTTCGTGTGTCAGGCCATCAGCGTTCCGCAGCAACATATAAAACGTTTGTAGTTCTTCGCGTTCAGACTCGGTGAGCGGGCGGCGATAGCAGCGGGCGGCAAACTCAGCCAGTGACCGCAGATGGCTGGATTCGGCTTCAAGTCGGGCAGCTTCAACCCATCGAACCTGTCGATTAATGTTGTCGAAGAAGTCTCGAATGGCCTTCAGAGGGATCTCGGTCCCGCCATTGCGTTCGGCTTTTGCGAGATACCCGTCACGCAGTTTGTGAATCATCTTTTCTGAGGTGACGTTATGATCTTCGGCGCGAGCGAAATCGAATTCCGGATCACGCAGCCATGTCGAATCCGTGCGTTCGAACCACACAAATCCTGTGTACTGCCGCATCGGAGCCGACGTAATGAAGTCCAGTTCCTGCCACAGGGCATCCAATTCATTTTTTCCATCTTCGCCAAGCATTAAGTCACAAAGTGGTGCGTCGTCGCGGTAGTAACCCATCATGCTGTGAAAACCAGCACTCAGCAGGCGGCCTTTTTCCTGCTTGTCACGTGGAACCCCGACATAGTCGCGACCTCGTTCGGAGATGTAAAATGCGTCCGGAAAGACACTGGCAAAGCGTTCGAATGCCTGAGTTTGCTGAGTTCGCTCTTCTGCAGACGATGCGAGAACCAGCGCCGCGTCGATGGCGTCTTCCGGGTCAGACTCGGAACTTTCAATCAAAGCATCGGAGCTGAAACGGCGACGATTTGCGGCGTATTGATCGTTCTTCCAAAGTACAAACGTCTGCGATCCATTGTGAACACCTTCAACGTTGAGCCCCGTCACCCTGGGCTCCAACCTCCGTCGAATCGTCGTCACGAATTCATCCATCCGCTGGCAACCTTCACGCGCGGCCTGTTGATCATTGAGGTCAGTCGGAAGATTTTTCCACATGTTTCGCAGGTGCTGAATCGGACCGACGTCGTCCTTTATGTCGGTGAGGATATTCCAGACCGTCCCAAGATACTTTGGACTCACCTTACAGTCACCCGCAATTTGCGGGATGACCGTTGGTGCCTCACCAGCATTAAAAGTGTCACCAGCGACAACACGCATGTTCCAGGCGGCAAGGAAGTAGTCCGCATAATTCGTCGGATGTTGTTTGTAGAAATTCACAATGCGATTCACGCAATACTTATCGCGGTCGGTATCTGTCATTACCGGATGCGGCGCGAAATCGAAACCGTGCGGCTTGAGCACCAGATATTGCACCACTTCCCGAGCCGCCGCCAGATATTTATTCATCAAGGCTGGTGACAGTGTCAGTGATTCCGCCGAGTTATCAAATCCCGCTGCGTTGGCTGGATCGACTGGAAATTCTTTCGTCGGGCGAATATCAACACCGGTCAAATCGCGGATTGTGTAGTTGTACTCCGCATTGCTGAGACGCCGGATTGGAACATCGCCTGGATCGCCAGCATTCCGAGTCGCTTCGGCTTTCAGAATTTCAGCGACACGATCGACAAAGTCAAAGCTTTGTTCTGCGCTGGGACGTTGTTCATGATTCGCGGGCGGCATTTCGCCAGCTTCGATTCGATGAATGACCTCATTCCAGATCTGATGGCCAGCAGCAATATCCGATTCCAGTCTAAACCCGCTTAAGTCCAGCCTGGCCTCAGCCTGTTCCGTGCTGTGGCAGTCAAGACAATACGATTTCAAAAATGGAACTATAGACGTCTTCATCGTATCCGCAATTGCAGTCTCATCACCACGCACTGCCGGTGAGGACACCAGACTTGCGAGGCACACGCACAGCGTTGGCGCACACAAAAGTCGCACTGAAGTTCGGCGAAGAAAACGGAACATAAGGAAATACCGGGCGGGAAATTTGTGGCAGGCGTGAGATGTTAAGGCGAGTGGCAGCATGAAAAGTACACGTTGAGCCTGAGGCGTTAGCCGATTCGACCGCAAGAAATCGGCTAGCGCCTCAGGCTCAGGGCAATTCGGTAAGTTTGTTTCTGCCGCTCGTCGAATTCGCTGTATTGTGCCGATCCACTTCAATTATTGCGAGTGTCACATCAGGGGTGAATCCGGTGGATGTGACAATCTGATCGCAAAATCACGGGTTGACGTATATTTCGATATCGAAAACGTCATTGACTTCGTGTGACGCTTACCTTCAGAACCGGAACTTGCTTTTCGTTGAGTTCAGCTTCGTATTTAATCGTACGAAATTCGGTTGGATTCCCGGCATCATCTCTTTTGACAACGACACGCCCGTCGGCGGCGAATTCCTGTGGCTCTGAGTCGGGCATCGTGCGGACCCAGCCGAGTGGTTTCATGTCTGCCGAATATCGGTACGCATCGCGCCAGCGTTTTGGGATATCGATTATGGGGTCAACATAGCGATCGCTGATGCCGGAAGATCCGTAATCGACGGTCTGAATTCTTCCATCGACATACGTACGATCTTCGTTGGCCAGCGTGAAGGAACTCACGAATGCAGGCAGAGATAATGTTTGTCCGTTGTCGGCAAATACTCCGATATCGACGCGATTTGTTTCCATTCCACTGAGACCTGGGATCGCCGTTCGCGGATGCCATTGAAAAATGATCTCAGCCCGCGTGCCTTTGGCATCTAACGGTCGAATCTGTACCTTTTCCGGATCACCCTGCAGCACACTCCAACGAAACCTGAGCGACCGGCCGCTCAATTCTGCGCTGGTGCTGGCATCCACAACCATACGGCGTCGGAACGCGGTCGTGCGAAAGACTCGAGCGACTGCGGCAGGTGTGTCGAAGAGTTTTTCCGCAGCATGTGGATGAAAATAATCTCGACCGGGCACGCCGAGATCTTCTTCGATCACGTAAATCCGAGCCATCGCCGGAAGTTTCTCGATCGTCAGTTCGTGTGCTAATTGTACCATCTGCAGCGTGTCTAATTCGGACGGTTGAAACACTACCGGATGAGCTTTGCCTGAAAAATAATCGTCATCGGACTGCACGGATTTTTGACTGCGTCGCAGCAGCATCTGCACAACAGACATCAGCCAGTGAGATTCAATCAACTTTGCTCGAACGTCTGGACGAAACGCAGCAAGTGTGAGTGCAATGGCTTCCATGAACTGCTGATCTGAACCCGACGAGCCTTGGGAGATCACCCAGAACGGCGCGTTGGCTGGATAGACGTCGCCATGCTCGGGATCGAAGTCATTGTGTTCGGGGTAGCAATACATTTGATTGTTGACGAATTCGTTGTAAACGATTTTCGTCAGCAGATCATCGGTCAGAACGGATCGCGGATTGCTGCGCCAGAATGGCGATCCCACATGAGACGTCGAAGAATTTCCGAATGTAGGTAGCTCAAACGCCTGACCGATTCTTAGTCCCCAATCCGCTTGCTCCTTCTTTGCAGCCGCATCGTATTCCACGAATGCGAGATGAGGAAATTTGTTGCGGTTCAGATTGGAGTGGTCGCGATCTCGATTGTCAAACAGGACGCCGCGATGACCAGCAGCCGTACCTTCGTCAATCCACTTTTGTACGGCCAATTCGGCGGCTGATGAACCGACAATCTCAGGGCCGGACTGCTGAGTCGTTGGGACATCGAAGCTCGTTACAAGCGAAAGTCGGGATTCATCCCAGCGAGTATTCAGTTCCGTCACCAACGCTGTGTTGTCGCGAATCGTGCCTTTTTGAAACGGCCGTTCTGTTGCCACAGCTGCGGAATCGTCGTTTTTTTTATTCTTGTCTGTTACCAACTGCTGCAACTGGCGGATTTGAGCGAGACGCTGCATCGGTTGATTGAAGAGTCCCGTGGAAATACCAGGTTCTTCCTGCAAACCTGCAGTCAAAGCCAAAGCAACACATATCAATGAAGCAATGGCGGTAATCACGGGTATGGCTCGCATAGACACATTCTGTTGATATCACTCCATCGATTCGCACACGCTCATTCGCAATCAATCATTCGCAATCGGTTCCGCACGATTGCGCCATCACGGGCAGCAACGGTTGGCCAGAATTTGGAAGACCTTTCGTACTACGCGGATAGGATGCGCCATTTTTGGCGTAGTCGATCCCGACGAGCATCTCGTTGGCGGCTCGGACGGATTGTTTTCCAAGGTGCATATACGCCGCCATGTGAGACTGGCAGAATTCGAATTTTGCCATCCCCATTGGCAGCGAACGTAGTGTATTCCACCAGTAATGCCAGCGTACCTGTGGATTTTTTGTCATCCACCAAGCGATCCGAGTCAGAGCTTTTCCCATCGTGAGCAACTCAGATATGGACGGTTTTTGCAGTCGCTTCAGCTTGAGCATCTTTGTGGTTCGCATGACGCGTGCCATGAAACGTTTAGGATCGTAGATCGCAGCGACCACTTGGCGGTAGTCTTCATAGATGTCAACGCGGTCCCGAGTTGTAATGAAGTTCAATCCACCCGTTGTGTTGTCCACTTCCGATACGTTGTCCAGACGATAATGATCTTCCGATGGCGGCAGCAGTTCCTGGCGGCAGCAATCGATCATTCGGCCTTCACGCATCAGTCGTCGTGTCAGCTGCGTGTTTGGAAGAGCGACCAGCAGTCCGACCATCGCCCAGAGGATGCCTGTTTCTTCGATGCATGTGGTGAGAGCTTCGCCGGTACCAGGTTTTTCATTGTCGAATCCCAGGATAAAGCCAGCGGAAATGGCGATGCCGTGTTTATAGACTTCGTGGACGCGTTCCACGATTGGCTTCATCGAATTGACCTTCTTCTGAGTCACCGCCAGAAGATCAGGGTCCGGAGATTCGATACCCATGAAGACAAATCGGAACTCACACCTTTGCATCATGTCCAGCAGTGCAGAATCATCCGCCAGATTCATTGATGCTTCTGTGCCGAAGTAGAATGGATATTTGCGACGTACGCACCACGCCTCCAGTTCCACCAGTAATTTTTTTACGAACTTCTTATTCCCGATGAAGTTGTCGTCAGACACATCGATCCAGCCGCGATATCCAAGGTCTGCCAGGAGATCTAGTTCTGCCAGCACCTGAGGCACGGTCTTGCTGCGCGGCACGCGGCCGTACAATTCGATGATGTCACAGAACTCACAGTTGAACGGGCAGCCTCTCGAAATCTGAATACCGGCCTGTAGGTAATTCGCAAACTCAACCAGATCGAATCTTGGTGTCGGCGATGTTGTGACGTCTGGCCTGTCGTCGGAAACGAACAAACCACATGGCTCGCCCGCACGCCATGCATTCATCCACATCGGAATGGTCATTTCGCCTTCGCCAAGCACGCGAGCGTCAGCATCACGATAGACGTCCGGTTGGCTCGTAGGATCCGGGCCTCCGACGACAATATACTTTCCATCGCGATTCGCTCGGTCGATCAGAGCGACGATGCCGTTTTGTTGTGGAATCATGCCGCCAGTGCAGATGATGTCCGCCGCCTCCCATTCTTCATTCTTGAGTTCACGGACATTCAAATCCACCAGCTTGAATGTCCAGTTCTGTGGTAGTATCGCGGCGACCGTGAGCAGCCCCAATGGCGGTGCAACGGTTTTTGCACCGGTCGTGGCGGCGCTGTCCGTCATGTTCCAAAAGTTTGAAGCGACAAACCGGGGCTGAATCAGCAGGCAGTGAAGCGGTTCGTTCGGATGGCGATTGGGTTTTGCCATTGTGTTATCGTCTTCAGTTGAATTTTAATCAGGCGCTGCTGCTGTCTGGTCTCCAGGATATGCCCGAGTGTGTGCCAGTCCGCGCGCTGAGTCAATCGAATTGGCTTTGAACCAATGGTTTTTGCAAACAGTTGGCGTGTTTTCACGCAGATTCGTGCGAAAAACATCGAAGTGAACAAATCTGTAGTTTGTTTTACGCAAGTCGCGGAAATTGCATCCTCGTCAAAAAGTTGTTGCCAGTTCTTCAGCCGCCTTTGTGCCGAGTGCTCCCCAGACGCCGAACGGGCTTGGTCCCTGTTCAACGTAATTACCTGCCTGATTTCCAGCAAAGATGTTATCGCTGATGAACTTTACACTGCCATCGACAAATCCGGCATTCACGCCCCCTGGATGTCGGCTGCTGACACTATAAACTCCCCCCAACCAATGGTTGCACGACTCCATACAGGACGGCCCGTTCGGAGGTATAATGGTGTTGAACCGCGTGAATGCCGCTGCGCCATCGCACTACCGCGACCCTTGAAATCCTGGATCTAGATCCACCGGAACGACGTACTGCCCGTTAACAAAGGTAGACCAGCAACTGTCAGGAGTACCCGTCCAGTCGCCTCCCGAGATTGCCATACGCCCAAGGTCATCTGGTCGTTTCGGTGTCACATGTTCAGAAAAAAGCAGAGTGTTGCTTGTACCATCAGTAACCTCGCTGATCTTTACGCCGTACTGCTGACCAAACATTCCGCGTGGTCTGCGGCAGTCTCGGCCGTCCTTGTTTTGGTCCACGGAACACATCAGGCGTGGTGCATCACCGCTACAAGCCAGGTAGTTCGTCATGCCAACTGGATCAGGTCCGCCTGTACGCAGTTGTCCGTCGGATGGACACTGCAATGCGGCTAGCTGCACATTCCAATAAGGTGCGCCACTCCATGGCGCTGCGGGAGCGCTGCTGTATTCGTCGAAGAGAGCTTGCTGCTCAATAAACGGCAGTAGGGCAACAAAGACACTGGCACGCGATCTCGCGGTCGTTTCTGACGGACAGTCCGACGCATTCCGACAACCAGAACCGTTCGTGCCTGCAGGAAACATCTGGTGGACGTCTAAATAATTGTGACTAGCCAGACCCAATTGCCGCGTTGATTCTGGCACTGAATCCGGCGACTCGTTTCTCTGGCCTGCTGCACCGCTGGTAGAAGCAGGGCGATCAGAATCCCGATGATGGCGATCACAACGAGCAGTTCAACGATGGTGAAACCCCGATGAGTTACACTTTCAGCGTATCGTTTCGTTTTCATATGGTCAATCCCTTTTGTTTAATTGTAGGCCCTTGCAGCATCGTCCCCTGCAGACGAGAACGTTGTCATTTGGAAGTTGTTTCTTGTGATCGACCAGCCGATCGTCTGCTGATCCACCACCAAATAACTCCAACAACCAAAACCACATCAATCCCGATGAATAGCCACGTCGCAAAGTCAGAATCCGCAGTTGCTGACATTATGATCCCGTTCGCACCGGACTCCAACGGGAATATTGTGTTGTTTTGAACACGCGACTGGGACGATCTTGCAGTAAACTCGTCGTATCGAAGAAATCGACTTTCGATGGCGTCGGCAAATTCGGGTAGTTTCGCGGGACCCGCTTTCAGTGCGAGAGGTATTTCAAATTTCGCGACCTGAATCAATTCCCATCGAGCCCATTTATTGTCGTCCGAGGAAGTAGGGCTACCGAAGATTCCACGATACTGTTGTGCCGTTTCAAGTTCAGACGAAATTGCCGACAGACGAGTCAGGTTGTCCTGAGCAAACGTATTCCACTCCGCGTCGCCCGAATGATCGCTGCTGAATTCTACCGCGTTTCTCCAGATTACGTTCACTTGATCCGGCAAATCTTTTGGAGCGGCTTTGAATACGCCGGAAACCCACAGCAACGCAGCTATTGAAACGATCAGTGAGGTCCATAGAATCGCCTTCCTGTTCACATACTGCAGCGTCCATTTTGCAACGTAGACGATAACATTGAACGTTGCTTCCGGAATCGCCCAAAATCCGCTCTTGATTGTGTCCCCGATGGAACTGGAGATGGCAATATGGCCAGACGCTTTATTTTCAGAAAGCTTCGCGTTCAATCTTTGCGTCGCCATGTTCCGCAAAACTCTCGCCGCTGACTGACTGGCCATTTCAGAATCTGCAAGTCTGGCTGCCGCTGCTGTGACTTCAGAAACTGTTAACCACTCTTCACTTGAAACATGTCGGATTAACGAGTCCGGCCGGACGACGCCATCACGGACAAGTGTATCCAACTCCGACAGCGCGAACGCTGGCATGGTCGCGTCCTGATATACCCATCTATCGATCACGGTCAACGATCCTTTGATTTGTGGGGCAATTCGTTCCAATCTCTACGTCGGGTAGGACGAATGTTTCTGGTGGCATTGCCATCGTTGATGGGAGAACTGGTGCATTTCACCGTCGCGAAATCAATAATCCTTTGCCCCTGAAGCCGCATCACGTTCCACTGTGATGGAAAATTTGAATCGTCAGTGTATTCATAATCCGCTTGCAGGCTGGGATGACCTTGCAAGTACTCAATGACACGAGTAATACGGTGTCGATGCATGGGATCGACCCATATGTCGCGTACAACTTCGTTTTGTCTGAGATCCCGCACCACAAGATAATCGGACGTTGGTCCTGCAACGCGGGATAGTCCATACGTCCGCCGATCAGGATGCAGCCGATCATTACATGCCGAATTTGGTCTAAGGACAAACGCCGGAGCGTAAATTGACGACTTATCCAACTCGCGAAGTCCAAAGTTCCACCTCGCCGATTTGTTAAGGATAATCGATGTCGGCCGGTTTTTAAAATACTTCACGACCTTGCCGAACCCATTGCCATAGTCACGACCAAATTCGATATCAGCAACTCGATCCGGAACACGCGCAGGACGGTTTTTCTCCAGATCAATCCACTGCGGGATACCGTCAATGCGAATGTTGTCGCCGTCAAAACGTACTCGCCACGGAACAACCTTGGCGAATGTTTCCGTGTTCTCGTTCGCTAGCACTCTGCTGTCGCGAACGAACTGCAGTGCCACATCTCCCGTGAGTGAATCGGACTCCATCTCTTGCCAGTCGGCGACGATCGGCTGCTCGTTCTGCGGCATCTCTCCGTTCAAGCCCATCAGAATCAGCAGCACGGCATTCAACGTGCGTCTCCTGCGAGATCCTGCGATTCACGAGTTCGGATATTCCGCCAGCAACTGAACTCATCAGCAATCGGAACTTGAATCGCCCAACAACACTTCGGCAGGCTGACGGAAATGAGAAATTCGGCAGCAGTATAGCCATTCACTCGCATCTGTATCCGTTGACCAGATTTTGAAATCCGGAGGTCGTTCCAGCCGGGGCGAATTGAGCGTTGTGCCACGGCATCAAGCGATTTTGCTTGTTCGTTCACTTGCTTGATCCGGCCAGTTCCAACGGCAGGATGTTCGATTTCTACAGTCGCGACCCATTGTCCAGAGGAATCCAACATTTCTACTTTGCAGGTGGCTCCGTCATGCAACTGGAATTCGGCATGCAGTTCGCAATCGCCCGTTTGATCGGGGCTGATGTCGGTCAATTCTTTATTCAATTCTGCAGCACCGATGCTGCCAGCCAAAGCATCACTTGTCGGTTCTCCAGGCGCCGTTGGCCATGCAGTCCTGATTTTGCTGAGGCGCCACGGACGAAATTTTCCGCCTGCAAGATTGCGGTTTCTGCTTTGTTCAAGCAGCCAATCAAACACCACTGTTGATCGATAGGCTTCAGTCCATGCATCATGTCCCGACCTGTCATACTCGGTGACGATCGGACTCAGCCCTCCTTGTATCAGCGACGCATGGGCTTTCCTCGCTGAATCGACGAGTTCACGCCGGTCGGACCCTTTGTAAAAACTCCACACTGGAATGTTGTTCTCAATCACGTGCTGGAGATCTACAGGACATTGCGTTGAAATTGGCCAGAGAGCGGCGAAAAGCTCCGGGCGAGCAGCCGCGAGTTGCCAAACTCCCGCACCACCGGCCGACACGCCGGTCAGGCACACGCGATCCGGATCACCCCCGCATTCTTCAAGTACCTCCGCTAAGATTGCCAAGGCATTCCGGGCATCAGGTCCATCCGCACTCCAATTTCCACCGGCCGAGCATTGCGCGCAGATTGCGATGAATGGAAACGTCAGTCGATATCGATAAACATCCACTCCAAAATTGTTGCTGACCGCAGTCCCCACACGAACTGGCGTTCGGCGGTGGTGACGCTGCCGACGCGTTCTTCAACGCACTGCCAGCCCGGCGTGTAGTAGTAATGCCGAGCTTCCGTCAGCGTGCCGCTGGTGTACGTGTCCTTACGAATGCGATAGCCGCGTGCGTCGTACACGTTTTCGCTGATCTTCTGGGTGCCGTTCGAAATCAGTACGAGTCGATTCCATGCGTCGTAGCTCGCCGAGAGTTGCTGCGGCTGGGAGGTCGTGGTCTCAGTCATGGCTGACCATTGAGCTTCAGTCAGCGGGTTCAATGAGCTTCGGTCATCGGCACCCAGGCCGGGGTTGATCCTGTGCCGGTTGTGACACCGGCATTCGGAATGCCGACCATGTTGCCTGCAGTGTCGGACGACGGCGTCGCCCATGCAGTGCCGACTGAATTCGTGATGCCCGTGATTTCATTCACCTTGTTGGTGACTCGCGTTTGATTCAGTTCCCACGTGCCGTTGCCGTCGTTGTCCTGTTTGAATGTTTTCCAGTTGCCGGTGCCGTCCAGTCCCCATTGCTGCTCAAACGTGCCGCTGGTGATCGCGGTCTGCGTCCCGTTCAGCGTGCCGCGTTTCTGATCGGTTAGCCGGTACAGTCCATCATACGAATACAGTTCATCGTAGCCGGTGAACACTCCGTCGTTTCGCCATGTGCGATTGGACGCTCGATCATAGCCGTACTGGATCTGTCCGAGCGTCGTGGTGGCTTTCTGCCACAGGCAGTTGTCGATGCGCCCAAAGCGATCGAGTCCCCAGTAGATATCGCCCGTATTCGGATCATTGCCAGTGCCGATCAGCGTCCAGTTGATCCCCGGTTGTCCTGACGACGCATTCACAAAGCCCGAGGTGCCCAGATACTGATACGTTACCAGATTAAGATTGTCCGAGTCATTGCACAGTGATTCAATTCGGCTGGAGGCATCGTTGATGCCGTTGCTCGAGCCGTAATTCATGCTGACGCTGCGACCGTTCGGGTATGTCATCCCAAACATGCGAATCGAATTGCTCGATCCGTCCCCGTAGCTGTACTGCACTTTCGGTGACGTCGACGTATTCACGCTGCCGCTATGAGCCTGATACGACACAGTCTGCTGACCGAAGTCGTTGTACGCATTCTGCACCTGATTCTGCACGCTGCCGAATCCCGTGCGAGGATCGTCCCATGTCGTGACCGTCAGCGCCATGCCACGCGACTCGTAGACTGTTGACCGAACGACGTTTGGCCTTTGGATGGTCGCAAGACCGAATCATCGTCATTGATGAAGACCTGGGAATCAGCGGCAGTGGTAAAGCCACGCGAACCGGATTTCGTCGATTGCTGAAACTTGTTACCGAGGAGCAGATCGGTATCGTGCTCGGGCTTGAGATGAGTCGTCTTGCGAGAAACTCCAAAGACCGGAGCGACCTGTTTGAAGTCAACGCCATCTTTCGCACACTCATTGCCGATGAAGATGGACTCTTCGACCCCAACGAACCCAACGATCGACTCGTGCTGGGACTCAAGGGCATCATCAGCGAGATGGAACTGCACACGATGAAAATTCGCCT
>Ga0105046_10002669_pt1 | contig 28150 bp, 20 predicted proteins | sample MAT03_FD_78385 | JGI IMG/M metagenome (GOLD analysis project Ga0105046, IMG submission 78385) | Freshwater microbial communities from Lake Fryxell liftoff mats and glacier meltwater in Antarctica - MAT-03 (megahit assembly) | ecosystem: Environmental > Aquatic > Freshwater > Ice > Liftoff... | reverse complement strand
GGCGGTCACGGCAACGGCAGCCGCAGGCGATACGGCGGTCACGGCAACGGCAGCCGCAGGCGATACGGCGGTCACGGCAACGGCAGCCGCAGGCGATACGGCGGTCACGGCAACGGCAGCCGCGGCAACGGCAGCCGCAGGCGATACGACACGTTCGGACGTGCCCTCGGACATCGCGTGAGCGCGCCGAAGCGGCAGGGCTTCGTGAGCCTTGTCGGGGCCGGCCCGGGCGATCCCGGTTTGCTCACGGTGCGTGGGCGCAAGGCGATCCTCGAGGCCGACCTGGTGCTCTACGATCACCTTGCGAGCCCAGCGCTCTTGTCGGCGGTCGATGTGCCCGGGCAGGAACGGATCCACGTCGGCAAGGCCGCGGGCCTCGCGTTCGCGGGGCAGGAGGCGATTACGTCCCTCATCGTGCGGCGGGCACTCGATGGGCAGCGGGTCGTGCGCTTGAAGGGCGGCGATCCGTTCGTGTTCGGGCGTGGCGCCGAGGAGGCGGTGGCGCTCGTCGAGCGCGGCATCGCGTTCGAGATCATCCCGGGTGTCACCTCGGTGCACGCGGCGCCAGCACTTGCGGGGATTCCTATCACCCATCGCGATCACGCGAGCGCGTTCGTGGTCGCGACCGGGCACGAGCGCGGCGACGCGCCCGAAGACGCCGAGCGCGTCGACTGGGAGGCGGTCGGCAAGGTCGGCGGCACGGTCGTCATCTTGATGGGCGTGGCCCAGGTCGATCGTTGGTCACAGGGCCTCATGCGCGCCGGGCGTGCGCCAGAAACGCCGGTCGCGTTCGTGCGTTGGGGCAGCCTGCCGCGCCAGGAAGTGCTGGTCACGACGCTCGCCGAGGCCGTGCGCGACGTCGCCGCGCGTGGCCTACGCTCGCCGGCGGTCGCGGTCGTCGGCGACGTCGTCGGCTTGCGCGAGACGTTGATGACCGTCGAGCGACTGCCGCTGTTCGGGCAGGTGATCGGTCTCACCCGTGATGGCGACGACGATGCGAGCTTCGATGCGCTCGAGCGGCTCGGCGCGGCGCTCCATCACCTGCCACTCACGCGCCAGCGCCCGGCGTCTGGGGCGGCGCACCTGAGTCGGGTCCTGCGCGAGAGCCCGCTCGGGTTCACCGATCTGGTGTTCACCTCGCGCAACGGCGTGCGCGCGTTCCGCCACGCGCTCGATGCTTCAGCGGGGAAGGGCGCGACGGGCGCTATCGATGTGCGCGCGTTGGCGCAGGTGCAGACCTGGGCGGTCGGGCCGGCGACGGCCGCGGCGATGCGCGAGCTGCTGGTGCTCTCCGCCGACCATGTGCCGGCGCGCGCGACGGCCGACGGGCTGGTCGCGCTCGCGGCGTCGGTCGGTGTGACGGGTCGTCGCTTTTTGTTCCCAGCCGCGGCAGGTGCGCGCCGGGTATTGCCCCAGGGGCTCAGCGCATTGGGCGCAAGCGTCTTGGAGCTCGCGGTTTACGAGACGGTGCCCGAGCCGTCGGCGCCCGCGCGGCTCCTGTCCGCCCTCGAGGAGGGGCTGACGTTGCTCACGGTCGCGAGCCCGTCCGCGGTCGACGCCCTCGCCGCGGCGCTCGACGAGGCGGGCATTCCGCGGGGTCACATCCCGGTCGCGGCGATCGGCCCGACGACCGCCGAGGCGGCGCGTGCAGCGGGTCTCGACGTCGCGGTCGTGCCGGAGCGTTTCAACCTCGAGGCGCTCGCGGCGGCGATCGTCGAAGCGGGGCGCGAGGGTCGATTGCGGCGGCCAAAACCGCTCTTGTAGGCGCGTGAGCCCGTCTCCTCGCGGATGAGGATGTCCGGGTTGCGCAGGAGCCTCTGCCGGGGCCGGTTCCGGGTAGGCGCGCTTGCCTCACCGCGGCGCCGTCGGTAGGGTCGGCGCCATGCGAGAGAGCGTCTTCATCGGCACCCTCGGTATCCTCTTCGGGGCGGCCTGCGGCGGCTCGGAAGCGAAGGCCGATGTGACCGCGGATGTCGCCGCGACCGAGGTGCCCGATCTGTCCGAGGACACGGCGGTCGAGGTGAGTCCCGAGGTGGAGGCCGACACTGAGGTGGAAACCGGAGTAGATGCGAGCGGTCCGGAGGGTTGGGACCGGGCGTCGGCGTGGCTGTCGGTGACGGTCGCCGGCTACGCCAACAACGCGCCGCGAACGGTCCTCGCGGGCGCTCTATGGGCGACTCCGGAGCCCGAGACGTACGCGTTGCAGGAGGACACCGGGAGCTGCCGGCTGTCGTTTGGCGAGAACTTCTTCTGCGACCCGCCGTGCGATGCCGGGGTGTGCACGGCACCCGATCCGGATGACCAGTGCACGCCCTATCCGGCGCTCCTGTCGGCGGGTAACGTCGTCATCTCGGGTGCTGGCGAGAGTGTCTCGATGAAGCCCGGATCCGATGGCAGTGGGGGCTATGCGAGCGAGAGCGACGGGGCCTTGTGGGCGACCGGCAGCGAGCTGACGTTCAGCGCGACCGGGGCCGACGTGCCTGCGTTCACGGCGAGCCTGCGTATGATCGAGCCGATGGTCGGCAAGAACCTGGCGGCGCTCGATCTGAAGCGGCCGCTCGTCATCGAGTGGGATCCGCCGACCTCGTCGGGCAACCCAACGCGCGTCAACATCCTTTTGCAGTCCGACCGGGGGCAGCATGGTCGCGCCTATGCGGCCGTGCTCGAGTGCGATGTGCCGGACAGCGGGCGCTTCGAGATCCCGCCGGCCCTGCAGGCGAAGTACATCGATGACGCACTGTGGGGGTGCGGCAAGTGCCCGCCGTCGAAGCTGAGCCGCTATGTTCGTACGCGCGTTCAGGCCGGTGCGCAGGGGATCGATGTGCGCGTCGAAACGCAGGAGACGTTCCTGCTCACGCCATGGTCGACGCCGGCTCTGTGAGCGCCCAGACACCGGACAGCGAACGGCTCGTGCCGTGGGTCGGCGGCCGCGCGGACCTGTTCACAGCGTTGCCATCGTATGTGCATCGCTTCGACCCTCGCGCGCGTGCCTCGGCCCCGTTCTTCGATAGGGTGCGCGCGTTGGACCATGATGCCTGGGCCGAGCCACTCGGACGCCTACGCCCGAGCTGGGTCTTCTATGACTGTGCGCTCGTGCCAGGCGCGTTGTTCGGCTACGCGCTCGCGGGTACGTCGACCGCAGCGGAAGACCTCGTGCCGGTGTCGCTGCTGGCGTTGATCCCGACCCTCGACGGGCGTGAGCTCGTGCAGAGCCTGGCCGCGCGAACGCTCTCGGATCTGACCAGCGACGCGCTCGCAATCCACACGCTGCGAACTGGCGTCAGCCTGCTCAACGCGCGCGAGCTCATCGCCGCGATCCCATGGGTCTCGCCGTTCCTTTCGCGCTTTCTGGCGCTCGGGCCGCTGCGGCTGCACACCGCCTGGACGCCCGCTCACGACGAACCGGCCACGCTCACGTTCTCGGTCACCCCCGCGCCCGCGCCCACACCCGCGCCCACGCCCACACCCACACCCACACCCACACCCGCGCCCACGCCCACGCCCACGCCCGCGCCTATGCCCACCGACCTCGCGCTGCAAAATCTCCAGTCCGACCTCGAGCGTGGCACCAGCATCTTCGTGCGCGGCCTCTCGCCCGCGGGCCACCCTGTCTTCGACGTCGTCGCCGGTGGCCCATGAATCGCCCGAGCTTCCCGACCCACAACGACGCGCTCTTCGCGACCCTGTCGCCGTTCATCATCGCGACGCCGGGCGCGCTCGCGCAGCTCGACGTGACCCCGTTCGGGCTCGCGACGCGCTGGCACATCGACCCGCTGGTCGCAGCCAACGGTCCGTTCTTTCGCCTGCTCCAGCGCTTGGACCAGCTCACGTTCGGGCCCGAGGGCATGCCGATGGACCGCTGGGTCTTCTACGAATGTGCCGAGCTGCCGGGTGCCATCTACGGTCTGGCGCTTCCCGCGTCGGCTCTCACCGATGCCGAACGCACGGCGATGCTCGTGCCGCAGGGCTACACTGGCCCGGTTCCGTTTTCGATGTACATCGCCATCCCGATGCGGACGGTGCGCCACGAACGCACCTTCTTTGGCCACAACCTCGCGAGCTTGAACCGCGTCTTCCCTGACCGCCAGCTCGGCCACCTCGGCAGCATCACCAAAGCACTGGCACTCAAGGCCTTTCGCGCCGAGCGCTTCTTCGGCGCGACGCAATGGTCGAGTGCCGCTCTGTTCATCCATACGAAGTTCGGACCGCTCGAGCTCGAGACCGCCTGGACCCCAGCGCATTCGATCGCCGAGACACTCACCTACGCGTTCGATGTCAGCGACGCCTCGCTCCGCGCGGCTGCAGGTGACCCTGGCACGACGCTCGTGCGACCCACGCCGGACCGCTTCGTCGCGGCCGACGACGTTCCTGTGATGCAGGAACTACAGGCGCAGATCGAGGCTGGCGCGCGCTTCGTCCTGACTGGACCCGCCGAGCTGCGCGTCGGCCGCCGCTTCCACCCGATCGCCACCGTGCGCGACTGACAGACGAAGGACCGATCACACCGACCGGACCGATCACACCGACCGGACCGATCACACCGACCGGACCGATCACACCGACCGGACCGATCACACCAGCGTCTGAGCGTCCGCCTCGCCATCGCTCGGGAACAGGGCCATCTGCCGTCGGATAGGCCCTTCGGCCACGAGCCGCGTGACGCGGGTGCCGGCCCGATCGGCGAGTGCCGCCGACAGCTTGTCGGTGCTCGTCACGATAGCGTTCGTGCCGCCATCCTCGACGAACTCGAGCGCCGCCTCGACCTTCGGGCCCATCGTCGTAGGCGCGAAGTGGCCTTCGCGATGCAGCGCTCGCAGCTCGGTTGCCGAGACTCGATCGAGCGGTCGTTGGTCGGTGCGTCCGTAGTTTACGAACACCTGATCGACCGACGTGAGCAGCACCAGCAGCTCGGCGCCGAGGTCGCCCGCCATCAGTGATGCGGTGCGATCCTTGTCGATCACCGCCTCGACGCCGATGAGCTGCCCGCGCGCGTCGACCGCGACTGCGATCCCCCCACCGCCGCCGGCGATCACGACATGTCCAGCCTCGAGCAGCGCCTCGACCGAGTCGAGGTTCACGATCTCGATGGGCCGCGGACTCGCTACCACGCGCCGCCACCCACGCCCCACGTCTTCGACCATGTGCACGCCACCCGCCTTCATCAGGGTCTTGGCGCGCCACTCCGACAGGTGGGGACCGATCGGATAGGTCGGGACCTGGAACGCAGCGTCGTCGAGGCCGACGAGCGCCTGCGTGATCGTCGTCGTCACCGGCCACTTCATCTGGAGTCGCCGCAGCTCGTTACGGATCTCGAGGTCCAGCATGTAGCCGATGGCGCCCTGGGTCGACGCCACGCACACGTCGAGCGGCATCGGCGGCAGCTTGGTCGACGCCTCCTCGTTGCGCACGAGCTCGCGTCCGATCTGCGGATCGTTGCCATGCACGATCAACACGCGGAAGCCCTCGCGCACGAGCGCCACGACCGAACGCGCAGCGCGACGCGCCATGCGCAACTGCTCTCGATGGGTCCCGGTCTGGTCCAGCGGCAGGAGGGCATTGCCCCCGAACGACAGAACCGCGATTGCCGCGCGTGCCACTCGAACACCCCCAACGGAGAAGTACGGGGGCGCGGGTGTACCATCACAATCCGACCGCGCCAAGCCCGCCGTTTCGCCCTCGGCTGCCGTCGGCGGCAAGCCCTCCGAATACCACCGGAACCCCGCTCCGCAGAAGGTGCTCGTGCTCGCCGCGCACACCGTCTGCCGTGACCCTGCCCACCGGCCGCATCCGGGACGAAGCGCCTCGGCGTTGACACGGCGCCGGCACCTCGCCAGTCTCTGCCCCCATGCGCTCCCTCCTCCTCAGTCTGATCAGCGTCATCGTGGTTGCTTCACCGCTGCACGCAGCACCGCCCGAGCGACCCGAGGCGACCACCGCCGGGCCCGAGCCGCTTGGCCACAAGGACCTCGTCGAGGAGCAGAAGCGACTTCCGCGGAGTGACCTCGGCGGGCTCGACGCCCTCGTCGCGCGTCCACCGTTGCACCTCTTGGCGGTCGGCGACCGGCCGGTCGTCAAGCGCGATGTGCTCGGCTATCTGCCGTATTGGTCCTACACCGCGAATGCGCCGTACGTGCCGTTGCGCTGGGACCTCCTGACCATCCTCGCCTGGTTCTCGGTCAACGTCGACGGCACCGGCAAGATCACCGATCGAAATGGCTGGGGCGGCGCCACTACCGCAGCCATCGTGCAGGATGCGCATGCGCACGGCGTGCTCGTGATCGTCACCGTCACGAACTTCACGGGTAGCCAGATTGCGTCCATCGTGAACAGCGCGACGAACCGTCAGCGTGCCATCGAGAGCTGCCTCGAGTTGATGGACGCCCACGGCGCCGACGGGATCAACATCGACTTCGAGTTCGTGCCGAAGGCGGCGCGCGACGGGTTCGTCACCTTCATGACCGAGCTCACCGATGCCGTGCGCGCAGTCGCCCCCAATGGCGGTCCCGGTCACGTCTCGCTCGCCGGCCCCGCGATCGACTGGAGCGGCGCCTACGACTATGACGTGTTGCTCGAGAACACCGACGGGATCATGGTGATGGCCTACGGCTACCACTGGACCAAGAGCGCCACGCCGGGTCCCTCGTCACCCCTCTATGCGGGCGACGTGTGGAGCTCACGTTCGGTGTCGTGGACCATCGACGACTATCTCACTTACGGCGGCAGCGAGAACCGCGGCAACATCATCATCGGGTTGCCGTGGTATGGCCGCAGCTGGAAGGTCGCCAGTACCGACATCCCGGGCGATGCGCTCTCGGACGGCGCGACGCGCACTTTCAAGGTGGCCGAGCCCGAGGCACGCACGCTCGGCAAGGGGTGGGAGGACGTCTCGAAGTCGACCTACTACCACAAGAGCGCGGGCGGTGAGCTCTCGCAGGTCTGGTACGACGACGGGCGCTCGTTCGAAGAGAAGGTGGCCTACATCGACGAGATGGATCTCGGCGGCGTCGGCATCTGGGCGCTCGGCTACGAGGGCTCGTACCCAGACCTCTGGAACGCCATCGCCAACGTGCTCGTCACGCCGGTCGGACCCGATCCCGAGCCCGGTCCCGAGACGAGCGAGCCCACTCCCGAAGTCGTCGAGAGTGTCGAGCCCGTCGAGAGCGCGCCCGAGGCCGGGCCCGAAGCCGCAGAGCTGGGACCCGAGCCGACGCCGGAGCCGTCACCCGAGGTCGTCGTGGTGCCCGATGAGGACCCGATCCGCGAGCCCGACAGCGAACGTCCGGGCACCCCCTACGCGAACCCACTCACGCCGCAGCGCAGCCTCCAGTCCCGCATGGTGAGCAGTGATGGGGGGTGCGCCAGTGGCGACCCCTCGGTCCTGGCATTGATCGCGTTCGGGTGGTTCGCCGTCACGCGTCGCTTCCGAATCTCGAGGCTATGACGTGTCGGCCGCGCTTGCTCTGCCGACTGATCGACGTGCCTAACGCGGTCGCGGACGGACCGGTACATTCTCCGGTCCGGTGATGCCATACGGGACCTCGAAGCGGTTCGTCTCGCCGCCGATGATCTGCGCCTGGTGCTTCACGATGCGACCGTCTTCGGTCGTGACCTGGATGACGATCGGGCCGGCCGCGAGGTTGTCGAAGACGCGCACGGCGCCCGGAGCGAGCCGGAATCCGCCGCTATTATCGAGGGTCACGCGCACCGGCTCGCGGGTTGGGTTGCGCACTTCGAGGGCGCCGTAGCGGATCGGTTGCGGCGCGAAGTAGGTCTCGCGCCCAGGAAAGAGGTCGACCATCTCCGACGCGAGCACGCGCCCATTGTCACGCAGCTCGGCCAGCACCCGCCCGGGCTGCAAGCGACCGATGCGCTCGCTCTCGAGGCGGTCGAGGCGCGCATAGCGCTCACCGTCGATCCAGACAGTGACCCGCCGCGGGAATGGATTGGAGACGACCAGGGTCGCGGCGAACGAGCGGATCTCGGCGCGCACCGTCTCGCCCGCGATGATGGTCACGTCCTGGACCTGTGGCTTCGAGCGAGCCCAGCCGAGCGGCACCGCCGACAAGCGGTAGCTCCCCTCGGGCAGCGGCGGGGAGACCAGCTCGCGGCCCGACTTCACGACGCCGAGGTCGATGTCGCCGAGCATCAGCTGCAGGTCGATCTCGGCGCGATTGGCGATCGCAACCTGGCCGCGCAATGGCGCTATCCGCAGGGACGCGCGCCGACCCTCGCGCACCTCGACGCGGTCGGTCTGCCAGCGGGCGGCGTCACGGCCACCGGCGCCGTTGTAGGACACGAGGCGGATGCCATTGGGCACACGCTCGAGGGTGTCGGTCGTGCGTGCACGCAGCTCGATCGCGAAGCGTCCGTCGACGTAGATTTGTAGGGGGCGGTCCCGCTCGTTGGTGATCTCGATGCTGCCGACCAGGGGTCCTGGGGCATCGATGGGCGGCGGTCGATCATCGGGCCCTTGCGCGCTGGCGGCGCCACCGGTCACCAACAGCGCCGCGAGGGCCAGCACGACGGAGGTGTAACGCGATCGAATGCTCAGCATGGTGACTCTCCCTTCTTCGGCCCGCAAGCAGCGGGCGCGCCAGGTGACGACCCTTTTCGCGGCGATATTCGGCGGGCCCTGTAAATCGCCTGTGACCGTGCCCCCATGGGAACGGTGCGCGTCTTGGATCAGGGGGCGAGCAGGCGCATCGGCAACTCCGCCCGGGGACGTCGCTCCGGCAGGAACACACGACCGGCACCCCAGATCGTCACGCGGCACCCGACGCCGGCGTCCGCGAGCTCGATCACCCACGAGCCCTCGGACTCGTCCTTGAGGGTAAACGTGAAGGTCTGGGTGGGCACGATGCTCGCCCAGCCGGCCACACGAAAGCCATGCGCGAGGGTGCGCTCCGAGCGATAGGCCTGCTTTAGCGCGAGCACGACCGCGTCGCGTGGGCGCCCCGAGAACAGCACCAGGTCACGCCGACCGCGCGGGCCAACGCTCATCTCGTCGCCGCTCAAGCCGAGGTCGAAGCCGTCGAGGACCTCGCGGATCTGGCCCTGGCGTTGTGCGATGTCGACCGGGGGTCGTGCATCTACCAGAGTCGGGCTGGCGACCAGCGCGATGATGACGACGAGGTGATTCACTCGCGATGTCCAGACCATGGGGCGAGCACAACGCGATCCCCGCGCGCTTGTCAAAGTCCCAAGCCACGCACTGCCCGAACGACAAAGGCCCCGGAGTTACCTCCGAGGCCCATGTCCATCAGCCACTGTGGCCGATGTCAGCGTCGCACAACCGTTACTTCGAGATCGGGGCGAAGCGACGCGGCACCTGGTTGTACGGCTTCAACGGCGGGTTCGCCTTGCGCATCATGCCCCACACCTTCACGCGCGTGGCGCCAGCCTCTTCGAAGACCTCGGCCACCATGCGGTCGCCGGCGTCGTTCTTGAGGGTGAAGGTCGTCGAGTCGGTCTGGACCATGTGCGCCCACCCCGCCACGTGGTAGCCGTTGGGGAGCTCACGCTCCTGCAGGTACGCGTTCTTGAAGGCCGAGATCACTTCGTGTCGCGGCTGCTTCGAGACGAGCACCAGGTCACGGCGCCCGCCGACCTGCGCGAGGCGGTCGCCGCTGAGGCCGAGGTCGAAGACGGTGAGGGCATCCTTTACCTGAAGCTGCCGGCTCGACACGTCGGGAGGGGCCGCCATGGCTGAGGTCGTTCCGAGGGTGACAAGAGCGGCCAGCCCGAGGGTGATTCGTCGCAGATTCATTCTTTCCTCCATGTTTTCCGAGAGCTGCGGCCGGTCGCCCCGTCCGCTTCGCGTGTCGACCGGTGTCGCCACCCAATCGCCGCGCACAATGACGGCGGCCTCCGACGAGCATTCACCGACGCCCTGAATGAGCTCGCAGCGTTCCAGAGCAATGTAACCGATACGCCCAGGTGGTGTCGTAGAACTGCGGTGTGAAGCAGGTTTTGTCGTGCGCTGCGGGGCGCGTTTGACGGGCACGGCCGCACGGGATACCTCCGAACATCTATATAGGTGTGGGAGGTGCGCGATGTCCGGACCGAGCGAGCGAACGATTCAGAAGAGTGGGCTGTTCCGCGCAGTGTCGATCGCAGCGATCCCTCTCATGCTCGGATTGGCGGTCTTCAGCGTCGGCTGCGGCGGCCGTGACGAGGATCAAACCGACTGCGCCTTCTGGGCGGACAAGCTCGCGCGCTCCGGCCAAATCGACATGGCATTGGCCAAGACGGGCGAGCTCAAGTGCAGGGAGGCGATCCCGGTCCTGAAGGCGCTCTTCGACCAGGGCCTGCTGCTCGAGTCGGTGTTGCAGACGGTCAAGGAGATCGGCGACCCAGTCGCGGGTGCCGCCATCGTGCGGGCGGCACTGCTGGTGCCTGCCACTTCGCGCCAGGCGGCGATGATGGTGCGCGAGTGGAAGCTCGTGGAGGCGAAGCCGGAGCTCATCAAGGTGCTGCAGTCGGACAAGCTGATGGCCGCGCGTGATTCGGCGTTGTCGACGCTGCTGGAGTTCGACAAGGCCGAGAACCACGAAGACCTGCTCATCGCCCTGGCAACCGCTGACGCGAACCAGCAGCCGATCGAAATCAATCAGAAGGCGATCGACGAGCTCGGCAAGATGGGCTCCAAGAAGGCCGTGCCGGCGCTCGTCAGGGCGGTCTACCTCCGCAACCTGAAGGGGCAGGAGGTCTTCCCGATGACGCGCAAGGCGCTCGCGGCGATCGGCGATGCGAGCGTCGTGACCGAACTCGTGAGCGTCGTGCAGGGCACCAACCTGGCCATCCTCGCCTACGCGAAAGCGCAGGGGCTCGAGGGCTGGGAGCTCGATGCGACGCCCAAGACGATTCAGATCCTGGCCGATACGCTCGATCCGCGCATCGTCGAGCCGCTCATCGCCGACCTCGACAAGGAGATCGAGCCGCCCAAGGACGTCAGCGACGCCGCCTATGATCGGTGGCTCATGGACAAGAGCAATCGCTACAAGGTCATCACCTTCGCGCTTGGCCACATCGGCGTCGAGAATGGGCTGTCGGTGCTCGGTGCCCTGCTCAAGAACACGCGCAAGGACACCGTCAACCAGCGTATCAACGCGGCCAGCGCACTCGCGATGATCGGCAGCGAGGCGGCGCAGGACCTGCTCATCAGCGCCTGGAAGGACGAGTACGTCGAGGTGCTGCGGGCGGCGCTCCTCCAGACGATTGCGATGGGCGTCGACGATCGCCGTCTCGCGGTCTGGGACGAGATGCTCGGCATCCTGCCCGAGCGCGCGCCAAAGCCGCGTAGGCCCCTCGAGCTGTCGGAAGCGGTCAAAGGCGCGCTCGCAGTGAACGAGCGGATCCACGGCTATATTGCGGTCGTGCGCGAGTGCAAAGACAGCCTCGCCTGCTGGATCGGCAAGACGAAGAGCGACAAGCAGGACGAGCAGGTCAAGGCGCTGCTCGTGCTCGGGCGGGGGCGCTTCCCGGTGAGCGACGAGATCAAGGCGGCGCTGTGGGCCGCGTTCGAGGCCGCCGGTAAGCCCATGGTCGACACCAAACGCTTCGCTCTCATGGGCCTCACGCGGCTTGGCAACCAGGCCGATGGCGAACGCATGGCGCAGAAGGGGCTCGAGATCATGGCCGATGATCCCTTCTGGGGTGGCGAGCTGTTCGGCTACGGCAGCGGCCTGAAGCGTCGGATGCTGCGCTGAACAAGAAGCCGTTCCGACCGACACAGCTACGCCACCTTGCGGCGCCTGAGCGATCGTGCCATGCCAACGACACGATGCTCAGCGTTCGCGCCAATGTGACGGTGCGGTTGAATCGACGCCTCCGCGCGGTGGTGGCGGCAATTCTGCTGACATCGCTTGTGCCGCATGCGCGCGCCGAGCCCGCAGTCGAGGCTTCGCCATCCTTGCCAAGGACCGACGTATCGCCTCCCCTTGCTGGCGAGCCCGAGCTGCCGCCGCGCTGCCTCGCGGATACGCCGCTGCATGTGGCGGTCGTGGTCCGGGATGTCGCTGCTGTTGCGCGCATCATCGGCGCAACGCCGGACCTGCGAAGTGCGCCCAATGCGCTCGGCGAGACGCCGCTGCACATCGCGGCGCGGTCGGGTGACGTGGTGACGCTGCGACTCCTCTTGCGTGGCGTCGGGGGCGAGCTCGAAGCGCCCGATTCGGCCGCAGCGACGCCGCTCCTGCGCGCGCTCGCGAGTGGGCGGGAGGCCGCGGCGCGGCTCCTGCTTGGGGCTGGGGCAGACGTGCAGAGCGCGACCGGCGATGGGCTCACGGCGCTCCATCTGGCGGGACGGCGGGGCCTCGCGGCACTGGTCCCGGCGCTGGCGCGGCAGCTGCCAGGTGACAATCCCGAGCAACGGCAGCAAGCGCTCGCGGCCGCACTCGCGCGGGCGGACACGCTGGGTCTCACGCCGATCGACCAGGCTGCATTGTCGGGGTCGCGCCCGACCGTGCAGGCGTTTCTGGCGCTTGGCGCGGCGCTCGAGAAGACGCGCTTTGCGGCCTTCGCGGGTCAGTTGCGCACCGAGACGATGGTCTTCGCATGTGGCCTTGGACGCACGGCGCTCGTCACCTGGATAGGCGCGCAACTACAGCGCAGTGCGCGCGGCGCTGGCCGGCCCCTCGACCGCGCATTGGAGATGGCGGCTGCCGGGATGAGGCCGGTCGCGCGGGTCGAGGCGACGACCGTCGCCTGCCTCCTCGACGCGGGTGCCACCGTATCGTCCGCGGCTTTTCGCGGGGCGCTCGCGGCGGGCCGAAGCGATGTCGCGGCGCTGCTCGTCTTGCGCTCGCAGGCTCACTTCGGTGAAGAGCGGGGTGATCCGCTGCTGCACGCGGCAGCGGTCTACGGGGACGTCGGGCTCGTTCAGTTGTTGGTCGCGTTTGGGGCCAAGGTCGATGCGGTCGACGCGGAAGGGGCGACCGCGTTGCATCGGGCGATCCTCGCGAAGAGTGGCGCCGGGGTGCGGGCCCTTCTCGCGGTCGGTGACGATGGTCAGGCGACGTTTCGCGGTACGGGCGCGATAGGGCTCGCGCTACACACTGGCTCGGCAGCGGTGCTGACGGCCCTGACCGAGGTTCTGGGTCTCGACGCGCGCAGCGCGGTGGCGCTCGGCAAGCTCGAGGCACTGGCCGGGATCCTGGCGCGCGATCCTGCGATGGCGGGCCGTGCGGGTGATGACGGCTTCACACCGTTGCAGGTCGCGGCCCGCTTTGGCTCACTCGCGGCCGCTCGCGCTCTGGTCGCGGCGGGCGCGCCGCTGGATGCCGCGGTGGGCGAAGGCGTCGAACTCGACGGGCGCGATGTCTCGGGATGGACCGCGCTGCATTTTGCGGCCTTTTACGGACATGCCGAGATCTATCGTTGGCTGGTCGCGGTCGGCACCGAGGACAGGGTCGCTGGTGACGGCGAGCTTGCGCGTGCGAAGGCGCGCTTTTCCCTCAGTGGCGCGGGGCAGAAGGGCGCGGAGGACGATGATGCGTCGATCCCCGGGCTTGGCTGGAATGGCTGGGGCTTTGGAGGAGGAGGGCGCGATAGCAACGCATCGGCCCCGCCGCCACGGCCGGTTTCGCCGGTCGAAGCCGCGCAGGGCGATCGGCCATCCGATGACATCGGAATGATCGGTAGTGCGGGGGGGCGTGGCATGCCTTCGTCGTTCATCGGGCTCGGTGGTGGGCTGCTACGGGACGAGCGACGCATCGACGAAGAGCTCGTGCCAGTGCACGCGCTGGTCGGTACGGGCAGCGTCGAGCCGGTCGATCCGGCCCTGCCGGCGGCACTCGAACGATGCCTCGTGGCGGCCCACTGGTTCGAGGCCGAACGGATTGCGCGCAGCATCCTGGCCGAGCGCGAGCTCGCGCCGATCCCGGGCACACTCGCTGGGATCGGCTGGGACGGCCACCGGTTGCTCGAGGCGTCGGCGTTGCAGACGCTCGGGCGCGTGCTCATCGAACGGCGGCGTTTCGCCGAGGCGGACAAGGCGCTCACGGGCGCAGGCGGTGCGCTCGAGAAGCGGGCCGATCGCGCGGACCAGGGGGCGGCGCAGCTTCTGCCGGTGCATCATCTGTGGGCGGCCATCGCGCAGGCGAAGGCGCGGCTGCATAGGCGCATGGGACTCTTGGATGAGGCCGAGGCGGATCTCGTCGCCGGGCTCGCGCGGCTCGTCGGTGAAGCGGTGGCGGGGCTGCGCGCGGGGATCGCGGGCAAGCTTGCGATTGTGCTCGGAGAATCAGCCCGCTATCGGGAGGCGATCGAGAGGGCGCGTGAGGCGTTGCGCCTCACGCTTGCGAGCAGGTCCAGCGAAAGGCCATCGCCGCATGCGCTGTGGCAGAATCTCGCGACGCTGCTCGCGCGCGCAGGTGAGCGGGTGGAGGCGAAGGCGCTGGTCATGGAGGAGCTCGGGCGGGTGTCGCGCGGCGAGGTGCTCGACGTCGAGGATGCGTCGATGATCCGCTATGCCGCGGGTCTCTGGCGCTTGCTCGATGGTGCGCAGGAAGAGGGCGAGTCGCTGATCGTCGCGGCGCGTGAGGACCTCGCCGCGATCCGGCCCGAGCACCCGGCGCTCGGGCGCTTCGACCTCGGGCTCGGGCTGGCACTGACCGGCATGCAACGTCACGACGAGGCGGCGATCGTCTTGCGGCGGGGCGAGGCGGCGTTGCTCGCGAGCGAGGATGTCAGCGACATCGAGGCCCTGTCTCCAGGGGCGGCGAGTGATTACGCCCGGGTGCTGGCGGCGCGCGCGGCGATCGAGCGAATCGGCGGTCGGGCGGATGCAGCGCTCGAGCTGGCGCGCACAGCGTATGCGATGGTGGTCGGCCTGCAGGCGCTCGAAGCGCGTTGGCAGATCGAGCTCGAGCTTGCGCGCATCGAGGCCGCGCGTGGCCTTCGCAAGGATGGCGAAGCCTCGACTCGAGGCCACCTCGCGGTCGCGATCTTCTTTGGCAAGCGCGCCGTGAAGACGCTCGAACGGATCCGCGCCTTTGGGGTCCCGCCCGCCCTCGCCAGGGCGTTTGTCGATGACCGGCTCGCGGCGTGGCGTGAGCTGGCCGACAACCTCGTGCGTGCTGGGCGCCTCCTCGAGGCGACGGCGGCGCTCGCCGGCTTGAAGGACGATGAGACAGCGGGCTTCACGGCCAGCGTCGAGCGCGGCGGACGGACCGGCGAGAAGGCCGAGAAGCGGGCAGGGGCACCGATGCCCGATGTCGGGTCGGAGAAGCAGGGCGATCGTCCCGAGCTGCCGGTGAAGGCGGCGCAACGCGAGGCCAATAAGCTCGCCGAGGTCGTTCGAGCGGGCGACCCGAACGTGCCAGCAAGCGCGCGCCTCGACCAGGCACGCAAGACCCTGCGCGAGCGACGACGCGCCTTCGAAGCGTGGCTCCAGAGCCTCGAGGGTGAGCTCAACGGCATGGCACCCGCGCGGGCCCAGGCGATAGCGGCGATGAACCTGCGCGACCTCGCGAGCCTGCAGGAAACGCTCGGCACGCTCGGCAACGGCGTCGTCATGGTGCACTACCTCATCACCGCGGACCGCGTGCGCGCGATCGTCACGACCGCGGACAGCCAGGTCGGGCGTGAGGCCCCGATCAAGCAGGCCGATCTCAACGCGCTCGTGTTCCAGTTCCGTCAGGTGCTGGCCGACCCGACGCGCGACGCGAAGGCGGCTGCGAACGCACTCTATGATGTGCTCATCCGGCCGATCGAGACGGATCTTGCCGAGGCGCACGCCGAGACGCTGCTCGTGTCGCTCGATGGCGCGCTGCGTTACGCGCCGCTGGCGGCCCTCTGGGATGGGCGGCAGTGGCTCGTCGAGCGCTATCGGATCGTGCACTTCGCGCGCGCGGCGCTGCACACGATCATGGCCTCGCGCCCGCCCGAGGGGTCGCTCGCGGCGTTCGGATGCGGCCGCGCGGTGCCGGGCTTTCAGGCGCTGACCGCGGTGCCGGCGGAGCTGGAGAGCATCGTGAAGCGCGACGCGGCCGATCCCGACGGGGAGCTGCCCGGGGTCGTGCGACTCGATGATGCATTCTCGCGCGCGTCGCTGACGGCGCTACTCGAAGAGAAGCGCTACTCGACGATCCACATCGCGAGCCACTTCGTGTTGGGACCCGGCGGCGAGTCGGAGTCCTATCTGTTGCTCGGCGACGGCCAGAAGCTCTCGCTCGAGGACATCCGCTACGACCTGCGCTTCGATGGCGTCGACCTGCTGTCGCTGTCCGCCTGCAACACCGCCGTGGGCGACCAGGCGAACGACGGCCGTGAGATCGAGGGCTTCGCGTCGCTCGCGATGCGCCTTGGGGCGCGGGCAGTGCTGGCCACGCTGTGGCCGGTGAGCGATGCCAGCACGGGTCTCTTCATGCGGACCTTGTATCGGCTCATCAAGGCCGACCCGAAACGGTCACGCGCCGACGTGCTGCGGCTCGCGATGTTGTCGTTCATCCGTGGCGAGGTGTCGCTGCCGAAGGCTGAGCCAGAACCCGGCGGGCGTGGCCCCCGTCCGCTTGCATTGGCGACCGCCAATGCCGCCGCCATCGTGCCATTTGGAGCGGCGGGGGTTGCGGCTGGCACCGAGCCACCGCGGGCCGGCACGCCAGTGCCGATCGACCTGAGTCACCCGCGCTACTGGGCGCCGTTCGTGTTCATCGGCAATTGGCGTTGACGCAGTCGACTGCGGATTCGGCAGCCGCGTGGCTGCGGATACCGCAGAAATCGTGCTCGCCGCAGTCGCTGCGGCCGCCTACGATGCGGTTGTCATTTATGGCATGACGATTGCGTTGGTCCCTGACGTGCTCGTTCTCGGGCACCTCACAAAAGCAAAGGACCCGAAGATGACGACCCGACGTAGCTTCTTCCTCACTCTCGGTGCGGCCGCCCTCGTGCTGGCGATCGCCGTGCCTGTCGCCTTCTCGCATGGTCCCGGGCCGGGCGGGCGGGATGGCGATGGACCGCGCGGCGACCGCATCGAGCGGCTGGTCGAGAAGCTCGGGCTCGACGCGACCCAGAAGGCGAAGCTCGAAAAACTCAAGACGGCGCATCAGGCTGACGCGCAAGCCTTGCGCGAGCAGATCCAGTCGATCCGGGACGAGACCAAAGCGCTGTGGCTCGCAGCGAATCCCGACAAGGCGAAGATCCTCGGGGCCGAACGCCAGGTGCAGGCGATCCAGGGAAAGCTCGCCGAGAGCCGCGTGGAGTTCATGTTCGCTGCGCGGGGTGTGCTCACGGCCGAGCAGTTCAAGAAGTTCGTCGAGATGCGTAAGGGGCATGGCGGGCGTCACGGCCACGGCGCGTGCGGCTCGGACGGGCCGGACAAGGGCGGGCCGCCGGCACCCGACGACGAGTAGGACCCTGTGATGATGAACGTGCCCGCCGATCAGCCTTCGCATGGCACCCGCCGCGCACGCTGGGGCATCTTCATCACCACGGTGATCATGGGGGCGGCGCTGGTCGTGACGGGGCTCACGACCTGGCTCCAGCATCGCGAAGCCGCGGTGGTGGTGGCCCAAGCGCGCGCCCTCGACCTGTTTCGCGCGGTCCGTCGCAGCCTGCGGGACGAGGTGCGCGGTCCGTCGTCGCCGGACTCGGACGGCAAGGATCGCAACGAGCTCGCGGAGCTGCTGACCGACTTCGAAGCGGCGGGCTTGCGCTACGTGGCGCTGATGGCGCCGCACGGCGAGGTGTTGGCCGAGGCGGGCACAGCGCTTGCCCGGATGGGACCCGCCGTATCGCCTTCGGCTGCTGGCAGGCCCGGGTTCGAAGGGCGTGGCCCGGGCGAGCCGGTGCTCGTGCGAGTGGGCGATCGGATACGCCTCGATGGCGGGCTCGGGCCGCGACGGCGGGCGCGGCTGGTGCTCGAGATGGAGCCGGTCTTGGCCGAGAGCCTGGCGGCGGGGGCACTGAAACATCTGGTCGTCAGCTCGGGCGCGGCGGTGCTGCTGGTGGGGTTGGCCTTCGTGTTCTGGCGCATGGCGGTGCGGGCGGATCGCTTCGAGGCGGCACTCGGCCGCCAGCGTCGGCTCGCGGCGCTGGGAGAGATGTCGGCGGTGCTCGGGCACGAGCTGCGCAATCCGCTGGCCGCGTTGAAGGGGCATGCCCAACTGGTGCTCGAGCGCATGGAGCCCGACGCGAAGGGGTTCAAGAATGCCGAGCGGGTCGTGCACGAGGCGGAGCGGATCGAGACGCTGACCTCGCAGATACTCGACTTCGCGCGCACGGGCGCGGTGAGCCCGATTGCGCAGCAACCTGCCGCGATGCTGCGCGCGCTGGTCTATAAGCTCGGCGACGCGCGTGTGCAGCTCGATGTCGCGCGGGCTCCCGAGTGCTGGGACTTCGATCGGTTGCGCATGGAGCAGGTCGTCGAGAACGTGCTGAAGAACGCGCTCTTTGCGAGCCCGAGCGGATCGCCGATCGTCGTGACGTGCGAGCGAGAACGGGATGGGCTGCTCATTCGCGTGCGCGATCACGGCGCAGGATTTGCGCCCGGTGAAGAACAAGCGGTGTTCGAGCCGTTCCGGACGACGCGCGTCCAGGGCACCGGTCTCGGGTTGACGATCGCGCGCCGCATCGTCGAGGCGCATGGTGGTACCATCGCCGCGAGCAACGCCGCCGACGGTGGGGCGATCGTCGAGGTGCGGCTGCCGGGCGAGGCCGCCGCGCCGACAAAGGAAGCGTGATGGCCAACATCCTCGTGGTCGACGACGAAGAAGGGATCCGCTCGTTCATCGGCGAGGTGTTGGAGGACGAGGGCCATCGCGTGACCCTCGCGGCCGATGGGCAGGCGGCGATCGAGGCGCTGGCCCGGCAGAGCTTCCATTTGATGATTACCGACCTCAAGATGCCGCGCGTCGACGGGATGGCGCTGCTCGAACGGGCGAAGGTCGACCGACCCGAGCTCGAGGTGATCGTTCTGACCGCGCACGGGACCGTCGAAGGCGCCGTGCAGGCGATGAAGCGCGGGGCCTTCGACTACCTGCAGAAGCCCATCGCGAACCCGACCGAGCTGCGACTGTTGGTGGCGCGTGCACTCGAGCGGCGCGGTCTGGTGGATCGGGTGATGTTGGCGCAGCCGTTGGATGCGGCGGAACCGAGGCTCACCTGGGGCGACCCGGCGATGGCGGCGGTCACACAAGCGATCAGCAAGGTCGCCCGAACGGACGCGACGGTGTTGCTGACCGGTGAGAGTGGCACCGGCAAGGAGGTCGTCGCGCGTGCGATCCACGCCGCGAGCAAGCGCGCCTCGGGACCGTTCGTCGCGGTCAACTGCGCGTCGCTGAGTGACCAGTTGCTCGAGTCCGAGCTGTTCGGGCACGAACGCGGCGCCTTCACCGGTGCGGTGCAGCGACGGCGTGGACGACTCGAGCTGGCCGAGGGCGGCACCTTCTTTCTCGATGAGCTCGGCGAGCTCAAGCCGGAGCTGCAGGCGAAGCTCTTGCGCGTCCTCGAGGAGCGTAAGTTCGAACGGGTCGGGGGAACCGAGGTGCTGACCGCGGACGTGCGCTGGATCGCTGCGACCCATCGCGACCTCGTACAGGCGATGGCGCGTGGCGCTTTTCGAGAGGACCTCTACCACCGGCTCGCGGTGTTTCCAATCCACCTGCCGCCCCTGCGCGAGCGGCGTGCGGACCTGCTGCTGCTGGCGGAGCACCTGCTCGTCCGGGTCGGCGCGAGCGTCGGCAAGCCGGGGCTGACGCTGACGGAAGACGCAAAGCGCGCGCTGCTCGCACACGCCTGGCCGGGCAATGCGCGCGAGTTGCTCAACACACTGGAGCGCGCGGCGATCCTCGCCGACGGGCGCGTGCTTGGGCTCGAACAGCTGGGGCTCGTCGCGGCGGCACCTGTACCCGCTGGAGAGGCAACCGACCCAAAGACGCTGCAAGCCACCGAGAAGGCAGCGATCCTCGAAGCCCTCGCGGCCGTGAGCGGCCACCGCAAGAAGGCCGCCGAGCGGCTCGGCATCGGCGAGCGCACGCTCTACGACAAGCTCAAGGCCTACGGCATTCGTTGAGCAGCCGGCCGCTCGAGTGCCACACCCATACGCGCAAGCGGCGAGCGCAGCTCGTGCGAGACGTCGCGCAGGAGCCGCTTCTGCGATTCGAGGATCGCTTCGAGCCGCTCCGCCATCGCGTCGAAGTCGCGACCGAGCGCCACCATCCCGGTGCTGCCGCCCTTCAACGCTGGTGTCACGCGCACCCGGTCGAGATCCGCACCTGTCCGTCCTCGAGCAGCCACAAGTTGTCTTCGAGGTCGGCCGCGATGCCACGCAGGAGGTCCTCGGCTGCCGCTTGCCCCTCGCGCTCGCGCACCCGGAGCACCTCTTCGGCCTGGATCCCGAAGCTCATCACCATGCGCTGCATGCGCCTCTCCATGCGTGCCGTCGAGTAGCTCGCGGCGACCAGCAACGAGAAGCCGACACCGACGACGGTCATCGCGAGCCACGACAGGACGAAGATGCGCCAGAACAGACTCTTCAGGATGCATGCCTCCGGGCGAACGGGCTCGCCCTGGTTCAGGCTTGTACGGCGTACAGGTAGCCCGTGCCACGCACGGTCTTGATGCGCTCGGAGCCGCTCGTGCCGCGCGTCAGCTTCTTCCTGAGATTCGACACGTGCACATCGAGGCTGCGGTCGTACGGCGAGAGGCGACGCCCTAGCACCTTCTCGGACAGGTCCTCGCGCGAGACGACCTTGCCGGCCGCCTTGACCAGCACCTCGAGGAGGCTGAACTCGGCCGACGTGAGTGCCAACGGCTCGCCCTGGATGCGGCAGCCGAGCGAGCTCGGCACGAGCTCGAGGTCGCCGACAACGAGCGTCTGCACTTCCTTCGTGGCAACCTCACGGGCCCCTGTCCGGCGCAATACGGCGCGAATCCGGGCGACCAACTCACGCGCGTTGAACGGCTTGGGCAGGTAGTCGTCGGCGCCGATCTCGAGGCCGACGATGCGGTCGATGTCTTCACCGCGGGCGGTCAGCATCAAGACTGGCGTCTTTTTCTGAGCGCGCAGGCGCCGCAACACCTCGAGCCCGTTGAAGCCCGGCAACATCACGTCGAGTACAATCAACGAGAAGTCCTCGGTGACGGCCCGCTCGAGGCCGGACGGCCCGTCGTGCGCCGCCGAGACGGCAAAGCCCTCGGCCTTGAAGTAGTCGGTCAGGAGCTCGGTCAGCTCGACGTCGTCATCGATGAGCAGCAGCGAATACTCAGGCATGGCGTGTCTCCTCGCACGGGACCATACGCTCCGCGCCCTCGGACCGTCGTCAAGTTTGGAAAGGCGTCGCGCCCTTGAAGAACAGGTTTTCTTACAGTCCCCGACGCACAGAAAAGGCGTATGTGACGACTATGCTCGCAAGACGCTCGGACGACTCGCCTACGCCCTCGCAAAGCCCCTCGGCCTGGCGCTACTGGCCAGTTCTCTGGGTGTTCGCACGCGCCGCGCCGCTGACTCCGGAAGACGCTCTCGCCCGCGCCATCAAGCGCAGTCCCGAGCTGCGTGCCGCCCTGGCCGAACTCGAGAGCGCCCGCCTCGGCGTGCTCGGCCAGGACCGTGCCCGCGACTGGGTCCTCAGAGCGAGCTTGCAAGGGCAATACAGCGAGCAGTTCTTCGACACGTCGCAGGGGGGCGTGCTCAACTCGAACCAGGCGATTGTCGGCGATGTGTCGGTCACGACCACGACCAACGTCGCGAAGGTCGGGGGCTGGCCGTCGATCGTGCCGAGCTACGCGGTCGCGATGTCGCTCGGGGTGTCGATCGCGATTGGCCTCTTGTTTGGCGTCGGCCCGGCCCGGCGTGCCGCAGGTATGGATCCGGTCGAGGCATTACGCCAGGAGTAGCGTTGGTAGGGCTCGGGTCGCGGTGTGCAGGGGTCAGCCGGCCCCAGCGCAGCCCTGCTCGGCGCCCATGCGACGCTCGCAGATCGCACCCTGAGGCCCGGAGACCCCAGCATGCGTATCGGCCAAGCATGTAAGGAATGGCCTCGGGCAGCCGTATGGGGTGGGTCCTTGGTGTGTGGCACAAACATTGCCCTCTAGTCATGGCGAAGGTCGCCTGGAGGTCCGTCATGATCCGCTGCAGCCAAGAAGTCACCGAGTACGCCACCGACAAGAAGAGTGAAGACAGCCGCGAGCTGGCGGTCACCGCGCCCCGTCGTCTCAGCTTCAACGAGCTGCTGGGCCGCGATGTCGACGCCTGGCGCCGCATCGAGACCGCCGATCACCTGCGCCATGTCGCGGCCCGCGTCCAGCGCGAGCTCCGCAACGGCGAGCTCACGCACTTCGTCGCGTGGGTCTGCGAGAACCTCGGCGCTGGGATGGCGCGCGCCGCGGGTCTCTCAATCGCGCCGCTGCGGGTTCAGCTCGCTTCCTGATCCTGAGTAGACGTTGGTCTTGCGAAGCGTCGCGGCCTGCGGGGGCCGGATACTTCGAGCCCCAATGACCTCGACGTCATGGTAGTCGAGTAGGGTGGGGAGAACCACCACAGAGTGTGCGGGCCTGCCGCCTGAGAACCACCGCTCGTCGGCCTCCCATGCGGTCGCGAGTGACTGGCTCGCGACTTGCTCTGAGCGGGAACGATGAGAACCGACCTGATCGCCTTCACTCGACTCAGCTTGTCGCTTCTCGCGACGCTGTTTGTCTCTGCTTGCGACGACAAGAACACCGGCGACACAGTCGATGCGACCGCGGTCGAGACTGACACGGATGATGGCGACGGTGTCGACACGCCCGACAGCGAGGACGTGCGCGACGGCGAAGATGCGCCCGCCGACACGCGCGATACGACTGACGCGACCGATACAACTGATGCGACCGACGCGACCGACACGCGCGATGGCAGCGACGGCGATGTGAGCACTCCGTGCGAGCTGGAGCCCGGGGATCCGAGCTTCGACGACCACACCATCGCGCGGCTACCGAGCCTCGACTGCTTCTTCTCCTACGCTGGCGCCTTCGCGCACGACCCGGTGCTCCTGAAGTTCACCATCTCGGATCTCAATGCAGGCGCTCCGGCCAAGGCCGCGCTCTTCTTCTACGAGAACGGCTTCTACCAGCTCCATGACGAGTGGTACTGGTTTAGGCTCTTGAACGGTCACGCCATCGCTGGCCTCGCCGAGCCGAAGCCACTGACCGGCTCTTCATTTCCGACCATCGCCTCGATCTACCAGGCGCTCGCGGGCCAGACCGATCCGCCGCTGGACCTCACGTTCCTCGGCACCGGAACCGGCTTCGACGGGCGCCTGTACTCGCCCAATTTCTATACCCTCGCGGGCTTCGAGAAGCCCCTGGCCGAGCGCTTCTTCAGCCTCGGCTCGCTCTTACACTTCGCGCCCGAACCGGCGCGCGCCCACCCCGAGGAGGTGTGGGCGTTCGAGTTCGAGTACACCGACCAGCCGACGACGGCCTACCTCGAGCGGGTGCTCGCGGTCCTCGAGGCGAAGCTGCCGCCGGAGCTCGCGGGACGTATCTTCTGGCTCGCGCGCTCGGCCAAGCAGGAGGCGGTCGCGTTGCAGCTGCGCCAGGCCGGCCATCCGCTCGGGGCTCGCACGCTGACCTATGACGACCTCGTCGTCGACGGCGCGGTCGAGGTCTACAACGAGGGGATCGCCGCCGGCCGCGTGCACATCCTCGACACCGACTTCAGCCCGACCGATGTGCGCAATGACGAGCTGGCGATCCTGCCGCGCGTGCCCGACGACATCCCGCCGAGTCGCGCCATCATCAGCGCCGTGCCGCAGACGGCGCTGGCCCACGTGAACCTGCTCGCCAAGTCGCGCGGCACGCCGAACGTCTACGTCGGAGGCATCCTGTCGTGGGGTCAGCTCGACGAGTGGGACTGGAGACGCACACCGGTGGTCGTCGAGGCGAGCGTGGCCAATGGCGTGCGCTGGCGGGCGCTGACGGACGCAGCATACGCGGGCTACAACGCGCTCCTGACGCCACCCATCCGCCATGTCCAGCAGGTGCCTGATCTCGCCTCGGCGCCGCTGACCGTGAGCCTCACGGACGGCGGCATCGCGGCGATGAAGGGGCTCGTGCCGCTCATCGGGGGCAAGTGCGCAGGCTTCCTGTCGTTTCTCGAGGTGCCGTCGATGAACACACCCGACCAGCCGATGGCTATCACCATCAAGCCGTTCGTCGAGCATCAGGCCGAGTTCCTGCCGCTCCTGACGGATGCGCTGGCGGATCCCGACTTCATCAACGACTCGCGCGTGCGCTTCCTCGTGCTCGAAGGAGAAGAGGCCTTCCTCGCGGAAAACGGCGATGACCCGGCCGCGCTGGGACTGCTCGAGACGGTGCATGCGGTGCACGTCGACGATGGCATTGGTGAAATCATCGGCCTTGGCGGCGCGCGCCAGATGTTCATCGACAAGACGATGAAGTACGAGACGTTGCGCGACCTGCGTGCGGCGTTGGTCGCGCGCTTCGGGTTCCTCGCGAAGACGCAGGGCATTCGCTTCCGCTCGTCGTCGACCGCCGAGGACGTGCCGGGCTTCAACGGCGCTGGTCTCTATGTGTCGAACACTGGCTATCTCTTTCCTTCGGAGCTGTCCGATCCGGCCGACCGAGTCAAGACCGTCGAGCTCGCGATGAAGCAGACCTGGGGCTCGTACTGGGGCTTTCAGGCGTTCGAGGAGCGACGCGCGGGGCGCCTCAATCACTTCGAAGGCAACATGGCGGTCGCAGTGCATGCGCGTTTCGACAACTCGAAGGAGCTCGCCAACGCGGTCGCCACCTTCTGGCGTAGCGACTATCCGAGCGAGCCGACGCGCCGCCTCATCATGAACATCCAGAAGGGTGCCCTGGCGGTGACGAATCCGGGCGGCACGCTCGAGCTGCCCGAGATCGACGAGGTCGTAAAGGTCGGCGCTGGCGCGCCCGAGGTGCGGCGCGTGCAGCGTTCGACGGTGGCCGAGCCCGACGAGTGGCTCTTCAGCGAGGAGCAGCTGCTCGGCCTCTTCGCGCAGGCGGACGAGCACTCGAGCGTGTGGCTCGCGATGCAGGGCGAAGGCGTGCCGCTATCGGAGCGGCCGCACACGCTCGTGCTCGACTACGAGCTCAAGTACGTGAAGCCCGGCTGGCCGGCGATGGCGTCAGGTGAAATCCGGCCCGAGCGGATCGTGTGGCGCCAGTCGCGCGTGCTCGACCAGGTCGTGAAGATCCCGACCACGATGCCCGATCCGTGGAACGGCAGCAGCCTACCGATCGCGACCTACTTGCCGCAGGACCTGCGCACCGCGCCGCGGAGCCTGATAGCCGACCGCTGCGAGTCGGAGTGGGCGGACCTGCGCGTCTACAAGGTCTTCACCGAGTCCTCGCTGAGTGACCTGTTCCCGTTCTACGCCAATGCCTTCGTGTACAAGGTCGTCGTCGACTTCAAGAAGGCGCCGTCCGGGCTGACGCCGTCGCTCAGCAACTGGCTCATCCAGTGGACCAATCTCGCGGAGCGACGCTTCGATGCGGCGGGCACGCGGGTGACGGTCAACGCGGGCATCGCGCAGACGCTCGGCATCGATGGCTTCGAACTCTCGCCCGTACCCGATGGCACCTTCAAGGTGTGGAAGGGCGATGTCGAGTTCAGTGCGCCGTGCACAAATCGCATTACGAAGAAGCCGTATCAGTCGGCCGCGCAGTATCTGCGCGGGGTGATCGACGCTCCGTGAGCTGATTTGGCACGACCTGCCGTTGCTTGGATTCAGCGCGGGGCGAGTGCGAACTGCAGCCGGGTATCACCCGGCACCTCGGCGACGGGCACATTGTCCAGGTAGAAGCGCCAATAGGGCTGCATGATCGACTGCTCACCGTCAGTCGTCGCCGGGGCGCGAGCCCACACGCCGGCGCCGAGCCAGCGGAAGTCGCGCATCGGCTCTGGCTCGCACGCCACGAAGGCCTCGCGCACCGTCGTGCGTTCCCCCATCGGCCACACATGGGGGCCCTCGACGACGAAGATCGGCGGCTTGTCGTGGACCCCGCGGAGCTTCTTCGGCTGCGTCTGGAAGTCACCATAGTCGTCGGGCCACTCGCACGCGCCGAGTGGGCTTTTGCACGATAGCCCACGCACCCCATTGCGGTGCGTCAACACCACGCTGACACCCGCTGGCGGCCGCGCCGTCGGCAATGCGGCAAGCCCACGATCGCGATCCGCTGGACGCGGGCGCGGAGCCTTGCGGCTCACGACGAAGGGGCTCGCGTCGACCCGCAGGTAACGCTGGGTCCTGCAACCGGGCTCGTCGACGAGCGGCTTCACACAGCCACCGATCCACCTCTGCGTTGGACTGCCCGACAACAGGAGCTCGATCGTGACGGGCGCCTCCTCGTCGGCCGCGAGCTGCCAGGCATCGGGCGGGATGGCCACAATTTCGGCGCCGACCCCGTCGACGATGCGCGTGATGTGGACGATGCGGTCCTTGAAGTCATTCGTCGCGAGGAAGAGCGTGTGGCCGTCGAGCCACTTGAACGCGACGCTGTCCGCGTCGACCGGCATCTGTCCAAGGACGTGTATGCCATCGCGCGCGATCGCCACCACGAGCAGCGATTGCGGGCCATACTTCGGATGGTGGTCCGGCAGGGTCGCCACGCGGATACCGTCCGCGGGCAGGCGGGCCGCGAGCTCGAAGGGCACGGCCAGGTTGCGCGGGGCGGGCAGGGGCAGCGCCTCGAAGGGGCCAAGCGGCAGTGCTTCACTCACGAGCAGGAGGAGGACGGCGAGCATCGACATGCACGGCTCCTGGTGGGGGAGGGGGCGTTCAAGTTCCGGTATTGAGCGTCGGCTGCACCGACCGCTCGCTGCAACATGGTCCTCCGTCGCCCGTTGGGCGCGCGCGCAGCTTGCGCTCGCAGACGAGGCACGCCAAGGGCCACGCCCACGCCCGCCCGCAGCTGCTTGTGCCATGCGGACGCGGTGCGCTATGACTTTCACCATGTCGACCGGGCGCCCATTGGGATCGAAGGCAACGGGGCTCTGGCCTTGCCTCCTTGTGGGGATGGTACTCGCTGCGTTCCTTGGGTCAGCTGGCTGCTCGGACGACCCCGTGGCGTCTGACAGCGACATCACCGAGGTCGCTGATGTCCTGTTCGACGGCGCTGGGATCGGCCCCGATGGCACGACCGAGGCCGATGTCAGCGAGCCCGATACAGCCGACGACCTCGCGCCCGATCGCGAGACTGGCGACGTTGCACCGGACGCGACGCGCGACACGAGCCTCCCCGATATCGCTCCGGACGCGGTCGCCATCTGCGGCGACGGGCACACGGACGCCGGTGAGGCGTGCGACGATGGCGATCTCGATGACCTCGATGGCTGCGATCGCAATTGCGCCTCGACGCGCTCGGTCCGGGCACCAGGGCCGGGCGAGGTCGTCATCAACGAGCTGATGGTGAACCCGTCCCTCACCGCGGATCCTCTCGGTGAATGGATCGAGCTTATGAGCCTCGCCAGCGACGAGCTCAACTTAGCGGGCTGCATACTCACCGACGACGGGACGGATCGCGTCGCGTTATCCCTCGCCGGCGGCCTGACGCTCGCCCCGGGCGCCCTGCTCGTCGCCGCATCGGCCCCCGCCGCGACCGCATTGAAGGCGACCGTCAGCTATACGACGATGCTGTTCGACGACGCGGGCGACGAGGTCACGCTTGTCTGCGACGGTGTCGTCGTCGACCGGATCGGCTGGACGCCATTCGCCTGGCCGGTCATCGGGGGTCGCGCACTGTCGCTCGATCCGAGCCGTCGCGACGCGACCGCCAATGATGATGTCAACGCCTGGTGCGCCGCGACCACCCTGTATGCTGGCGGCGAACGCGGCACCCCGGGCGCCAGCAACCCCGCCTGCCCACACCTCGATCGTGCCGTCGATCGCTGCCGTCTGCTCGGCGACGCCCTCGCCGTAGGGTTTGCCGACGCCGCGCTCGGCTTCGAGGTCGAGGTCGAGGAGCTTGGCTTGACCGACCTCACCCCGGGTGTCGATGCGTCGCCCGAGCTGCTGGTCGAGGTCGGAAGCGCCACCGGCGTCGTCGACCCCAGCGCGCCCGATACCTTTGTATGGGAGCGCGCCCAACCGCTCGTCGGCTACCAGGCCGCGACTGGCTCGCGCGCCGACGTCTGGCGCGGCGAGGTCACGGCCGCGGCTGGCAGCCGTCGGGTCATGGCCCGCGCCAG
>Ga0105046_10002667_pt1 | contig 28153 bp, 24 predicted proteins | sample MAT03_FD_78385 | JGI IMG/M metagenome (GOLD analysis project Ga0105046, IMG submission 78385) | Freshwater microbial communities from Lake Fryxell liftoff mats and glacier meltwater in Antarctica - MAT-03 (megahit assembly) | ecosystem: Environmental > Aquatic > Freshwater > Ice > Liftoff... | reverse complement strand
GGCGACGGTGAGGACCGCAGGGGAGCATCCTCGACGGAGGTGACCCGAGGATCGGAACCGGCAACGCAGCCAGCCGGGATGGATCGGCCGCGAGAACGGTCGACTTGTTCCTTCGCGGGCCCTAGCCGCGCGGCGCTACCGGCACAGGCCAGCGTCGAAGTTGTACGAGAGCGTGTAAGGCCGGCACTCGAAGCCAGCGCCGCCGACGCCGCGGATGCGCACGTAGGACGTGAAGCGATCGGTCTGGCCCGGGCCGCAACCGCCGTCGAGGTACTGCGACAGCTGGAGCGACGTGCCGGCGGCGACGTTGAAGCAGTAGCCGGCCGGCCAACCGCACGAGTCGGTGTTGAGGCAGGCCTCGAAGGTGCCGGCCCCGGGCGGCACGGTGACCGTGACCTTGATCTGGTAGTCCTCGTCGAGCGACGGGAAGCTGCACCCGCAGCTGCCGTCGGTCTCGACCAGCGGCAGCGCGTAGTAGTCCCAGTCGCCCTGCGCGTAGACCGTCATGCTGGTGTAGGTCTGGGTCTGGTCGGAGCCGCAGCTGTTGAGCACGGTGGCGTTGCCGCAGTCGGGGTTGGGCTCGAAGCTGTCGCTGAAGTTGCCGTCGTCGACGGTGCCGTTGCAGTTGTCGTCGCGGTCGTTGCACGACTCGGCGACCGGGCTGCCCGGCGTGCAGCTCGCGGGCGCGCCGTTGGCGCACTGGGCTGCGGTGCGCACGCACTCGCCGACGCCGCAGCTCTGCGTGCCGGGGTTCACGTTGGTGCAGGCCCCGGCGATCGTGCCGGTGCAGGTGCCCGCGGTTGGATTCTGGCAGTTGTCGTTGCACGTCGTGACCACCGGGCCCGGCGTGGTGGCCGCGGTGCACTCGACCGCCTGGGTCTTGCAGCTGCGCGCGCCGCTGCAGCTCGCGACGTTGGCCGGGACGTCGGCCTTGCGCAGACAGTTGTCGCCGGCAAAGCCGCTGTAGAAGCCGACGCACGACTGCGCGCCACACTCGTTGTCGGGGTCGGCGCTGGCCGGCACCGCGGTGCAGGTGCCGACCGAGCCCGCGACGTCGCAGGCCTCGCACGAGCCGGTGCACGCGCTCGAGCAGCACACGTTGTCGACGCACTGCCCGGCCGCGCACTCGTTGGTCGCGTTGCAGAAGCCCCCGGGGCCCTGGTCGGGCACGCACAGGCCGTTGGTGCAGTGGGCCGACACGTCGCAGCCAGCGTCGCCGGTGCAGGTGGTGGCGCAGGTCGGCGCCGACTGATTGGGATCGACGGTGCACGACTGCGCCGGGTACGGCCCGCACGAGCTGGCCTCGATGGTCGCGCAGCCGGAGTCGTCGGCGACCGTCGCGGTCGTGCATTGATTGGTCGCGGTGCATACGCCGTCGACGCGGGTGCCCTGGCAGGTCGCCGGGGTGTTGCACGTCGAGGGCGCGTCGTAGGCGTTGCAGTCGGTGCCGGCCGCGCAGCAGTCGCCGCTCGCGCAGCAAAAGCCGTTCTGACAGTGGCCACCGGCGCACTCGGCGGCGTCCTGGCACACCCCGCCCCCGGGCTGGTCGGGGACGCACTGGCCCAAGCTGTTGCAGTACGCGCTGGCGTCGCACTCGCCGTCGCCGGTGCACGAGGTCGCGCACGCGGGCGCCGCCTGCGTCGACGAGCCGGTGCAGAAGATCGGCTGGTAGGGGCCGCAGTCGCTGGCCAGCGTGCCCGGGCCGCACGCCGCATCGTCGTCGACGTCGGCGATGGTGCCGCACACGCTGGCCAGGCACGACGCGACGTCGGCCTCGCCGTCACAGGCCGACGGTGAGCTACACACCGGCGGCGAGCGGTACTGGGCCGGGCAATCGGTGGGCGTCGCGCAGCAGTCGCCGCCGGCGCAGCAAAATCCGTTGGCGCAGTGGTCACTCTTGCAGCGGCCGTCGTCGGTGCCGCAGGCCAGGCCGTCGTCGAGATCCTCGCGGCAGGTCCGGGTCGCCGGGTCACACCAGCCGCCGGCGTCGCACTGATCGCTCGACGTACACGAGGTCGGGCAGCTGGGCCCGGTCTGGCTCAGGGCACCGGTGCAGGTGATAGGCAACCACCAGCCGCACTGGTTGGCGACCGTGCTCGCGGTGCAGGCGGTGTCGTCGGGTACCCCGTTCTGCGTCGAGCACTCGTTGGCGGTCGTACACACCGCGGCACCGCGCGAGCCCTGGCAGCTCGACGGCGTGTCGCACAGCGGCTGGAACGTGCCGAAGGTCGGGCAGTCGCTGGCCTGGGCGCAGCAGTCGCCGTCGCCGCAGCAAAACCCGTTCTGGCAGTGGTCGCTCTCACAGTCGGAGGCCTCGTCGCAGGCCTGGCCGCTGGGCTCGTCGTCGAGGCACACCGAGGCGTCGCAGTGCGCGGAGGCTACGCACTTGCCATCGCCCTCACCGTCACAGGCGGTGGCGCAGGCGTCGCCGACCTCGCCGCCGCCGTCGCAGGTGTAGAGGCCGCACAGCACGGCGGGCTGCTGCGCGCAGCCGGCGGTGCCGGTGCAGACGTCGCCGGTGCGCGCGAAGTAGCCGAGCGCGCCGAGCTCGCACATGGCGCGCTCGCAGTCGAGGGGCGAGTCGTCGACGCCGCCGAGGCAGTCGTTGTCGAGGCCATCGCAGGTCTCGCGGTTGCCCTGGTAGATGTGCTCGTCGGTGTCGTCGCAGTCCAGGCCCAGACAGTTGTCGCCGAGGCCGTGGCGATCGTCGTCGGCGTCGATACAGCAGATGCCGTTGACCGGCATGCACTGGCGGCGCGGGCGCTCGTCGACCGAGGTCACCTGCTGGCAGGTGAAGCCGCTCGGGCACACCGTCGGGTCGGCCCCGCAGTCGAGCGCGCAGAACTTGCCGCCGGTGAACTGCACGCAGGCGTCGCCGTCGTCGCCGCACTGCTCGTCGGTGGTGCAGGCGGCGCACAGGTTCGACGGCGCCGGCACGCAGATGCGCGCGTCGTTGCCGTCGTGGGAGACCGTCGTGCAGGCGAAGCCGTCGGGGCAGTCGAAGTCGCAGAAGCGCGAGCAGGTGCCGTCCTGACAGATCCGGCTCTCGCACGCGAGGTCCTCGGCGCAGGCCTGGCCGAAGCCCAGCCCGGTCGGCCCGTCGGAGCCGGCGTCGGTCACCGCGTCGCCGGGGTCGGCGTCCTGTTCACCCCCCTTGTGGGAGCTGGCGCAAGCGGCGACGACGACGAACCACAACGCGAAGAGCGGCAGGCGAAGCTGCATAGACGTGACCCCCATCGTCCATCGTCGCGCACTCGTGACGGGGCTTCAAGCGCCGACGTCGGCGAGCTGGCAGGATCGCTAGAACCCGGCCTCGACGCCGAGGCCGAGGGTCGTGCTTCGGGTCTCGGGGCCGGCCAGGCCGGTGAGGCGCAGCGACAGGCCGACGCCGGCGCGACCGGCGAAGACGCCGAGCTGGTAGGCCGCGCTGAAGTCACCGTCGTAGCCCACGCCGACGCCGAGGTCCAAGCGCAGGAGCCCGCGGCCCAGGGTCGACAGGCTGAGCAACGTCGCCGCGCTGACCGGATCGTCGTCGGTGGGCGCCGCGGTGAGGTCGAGCCGCAGGCCGGCCGCGAAGGCGCGTGGGATGACTCGGTAGTAGCCGAACGAGGCCAGGGCCGCCGGGGCCGGGACGTCGAGACGTGCGCCCACGCCCAGCGAGGCGGTGAGCAGGTACCGCTCGACGGTGCGACCCAGGACCGACGAGGAGTCGGCCAGCGCCACCGACTCCACGCTGCGAGGCGCGCGCTCGGCGTCCTCGGACGCGCCGCTCGCCGTGGTCGGCGGGCGAGCGTCGGCCGGCCCCACCGGAGCGCCGCTCACGTCGAGCTCGTCGCCCTGCGACTTGGGCTGGCCGTCGCCGCGATCGTCGTCGAGGCCGTCGCGCTGCTCGGCGAGGATGCCGTTGCGGCGGGTGCCGGCCGGCAGCGGCACCGGCACCGTGATCGTCGAGCGGACCGGATCGCCGGCGGTGGCGACGACCGCGACCAGCGCGGTGGTCGGCGCGATCACGCCGCGCTCGAGGGCGAGCCGGGTCGCGCCCTCGCGATCGCCGGCGGCATACAAGCGCTGCACGCGCAGCGCGGCCCAGGTCGCCGCCAGGGTCGTGCCGGTGACGGTGGTGATCTGGGCGCGCAGCTTGCGCGAGCCGATCGCGACCACCACCTCGCCGCGCGGCACGCCGGTGGGGTCGACCGCGACCAGGAGCGTGGCGCCGCCGGGCGCCAGCTGCGGCGAGGTAGCCTCGGCCTCGGCCACCGCGGGCGAGCGCCAGTCGACGGTGACCGGTGCGGCGCGGTCGCTGCTAGCGATGGCGGCCGCGATCGCGGCGGCGTCGTCGATGGAGCCGACGACGTTGACGGTCGCGCCGGTGCGCGCGGCGATGGCGCCCAGGAGCCAGCGGTTGGGCGCGGCGCCGACGCCGACGGTGTGGACGTGGACGCCGGCGGCGACCGCGCGCTCGATCGCCGCGGCGTCATCGGCGACCAGGCCGTCGGTGACCACCACGACCTCGGGCAATGGATCACGAGGCAGGCTGGCCAGCGTCGCGGCCAGCCCTCGGGTCAGGTCACTGGTGCCGATCGGCAGCGCGGCGAGGGCGCGCCGGGCCGCGGCATGATCGGCGGCGAAGCGCGGTGCGTCGCCAATGGCGACGATCGCGACCGGCTCGTCGGCGCCCAGGGCCTGGACCAGCGCGTCGGCCACGCCGCGGGCGGCAGCGGCGGGCGCACCATCGAGGGACGGCGAGCGATCGATCGCGACGATCCAACGACGCGCGGTGCGGGGGGCTGGCGCGGCGGCGGGCTCGGCCTCGACGAGCACCGCGACGTAGGCGCCGCCGTTGCCGTCGGGCTCGGCGACCGCGCGCACCTGGCCCGGCTTGCGGCTGGCCCAGCGCACCACCAGCTCGCGATCGCCGCGGGCATCGTCGAGGACGATGGTGGCGGTCGCGCCGTCGCGGGTGATGGCGAGCGTGTGCGACGAGGTGATCGCGTCGGCGTCGTCGAGCACGAGGCGCAGGCGGTAGGGCGTGGCGCCGCCGCGCGCGCTGGGTGGCGTGATCCGCGAGGCGTCGGGGGCGCGGTCGGTGTCGGGCACGACCCCGCCGCCGGCGGTCGGCTTGCCGGTGGCCTGGCCCGGCACGTAGCGCGGCCCGACGACCAACGGGTGAGCCAGCTCCCAGGTGCCGTCGCGCCGGGTCAGCGCGGCCTGCCAGCGCAGCGTGATCTCGACGTCGCCGCCGGCCGGCACCGGCGCGATCGACTGCGTGAACACGCCCGGGCGCTCGGCCTCGGTCAGCGCGGCGGCGTGGCCCGACGACACCGCGGCCTGGTAGCTCGCGCTGGCGTCGGCGCGACGGGCGATCGCGCCGGTGATGGTCACGCCGCCGAGCTTGGCCTCCATGCCTTCGACGGTGGCGCCGGTCGGCAGCGGGAAGACGTAGACCGCCTCGATCGCGTCGGGCCGCACGTTGTGGAAGCGCTGCCGCACCACGCCGTGGGCCACGCCCAAGCGCACGTCGATCTCGATCGAGGCCGACACCATCGGCACCGGCCTACCCGCGACGAAGAGCCCGGTGCCCATCGTCGTCGCCTCGCTGCGGGCCGGCGAGGCGATCACGCTGCCCGCGACCACGCATGCGACGAGGCCGAGGCGCGCACCCATGACCGCCATTGTACGCACAGCCGCGGCGATCGATCTGAAGACTGGCGCGACGCGAGGGTCACGGTCACGGTCACGGTCACGGTCACGGCCACGGCCACGGCCACGGTCACGGTCACGGTCACGGTCACGGTCACGGCGCCGCCGCGGTCGCCCACGCGCTCACCCGGGCGCGAGGAGCTCGTAGGCGTCGTACGGGTCCTCGGCCTCGCGGCGTCGCGGAGGCGGCGGCGGGATGGCGGGCAGCGCCCTCGACGACCAGCCGTCGTCGTGGCGCAGGCCGGCGCGCAGGAGCTGTGCGCGCGCCATCGGATCGAGGCTCTCCCATTCGTCGGCGGTGAGGACGAAACCCGACAGGACGATGTCTCCCCTCATGCATTCACCCTCGGCCTGCGCGCGAGGCGCGGCAAGTTTTTCGGCGCGCGCGTCGACGGACGATCCGCGTTAGCGTCGACGCCATGGAAAGTCCCGAGCTGATCGCGCAGGCGCGCGACGCCGACATCGTCACACTCACGCTCACCAGCCCGCTGATGGGCCCACGCTTCTTCGCCGACTGCGAGCACGTGTTCAGCGCGCTGGCGACCGACGCCAGCGTGCGCGCGGTCGTCGTCCGGTCGAGCGCGAAGGCCTTCTCGTTCGGCCTCGATCTGCCCCGCGCGATGGCGACTTGGGGTCGGATCATGACCGGCGGTGGCTTCGCGGCGGCGCGCGGCGAGTTGCTCGCGCTCATCCGTCAGCTCCAGCGGTCGTTCACCGCGATCGCCGCATGCCCGATGCCGGTCATCGCCGCCATCCACGGCAAGTGCCTGGGCGGGGGCGTCGATCTCATCGCCGCGTGCGACCTGCGGGTGTGCAGCACCGACAGCGTGTTTTCGGTGCGCGAGACCAAGGTCGCGATCGTCGCCGACCTCGGCAGCTTGCAGCGACTGCCCGCGATCATCGGCCCGGCCGCGACCCGCGAGCTCGCCCTCACCGGCCGCGACATCGACGCCGCGCGCGCACGATCGCTGGGCCTGGTCAGCGAGGTCGTGGCCGATCGTGACGCGGCGTGGGCCGCTGCTGACGCGCTGGCCGCCGAGATCGCGAGCAACCCGCCGCTGGTGGTGCGCGGCGTGAAGCAGGTGCTCGACTTCGGCGCTGGCAAGAGCGTCGCCGACGGCCTCGAGTACGTCGCGGCCTGGAACTCGGCCTTTCTCGCCTCGGAGGATCTCGGCGAGGCGATGGCCGCGTTTACCGCCAAGCGGGCGCCGGTGTTCCGAGGCAAGTAGCGCGTTGCCATGGCCGCGCGCCTGTGGCACGTCCCGATCGTGGAACTGCCGCCGCGCGCGATCCAGGCTCGCTACGTCGACCCGCTCGCCGAGGTGTGGCTGGGCGCGGCCCGGCGCATCGGGCTGCGGGTCGAGCGGCGCGCCGACGCCTACGCGTCGACCGATGGCCGCGGCACGATGATCATCGGCACCGCCGAGACGCTCGACGCCGACGACTCGCTGGCGCAGATGATCTTCCACGAGCTGTGTCACTCGCTGGTGCAAGGCGAGGCCTCCTTCGCGCGCGCCGACTGGGGCCTCGACAACGAGACCGGCCGCGACGCCTGGCGCGAGCGCGCGACCTTGCGGCTGCAGCGCACGATCGCGGCGCGCTACGGGCTCGCGCGCTTCTTCGCGCCGACCACCGACTACCGCGGGTTCTGGGACGGCCTGGGCGACGACGCCCTGGCCGATCGCACCGACCCGACCACGGTCGCGGCGATCACGGCGCTGCGCCGCTCGACCCAGCTCCCGTGGGCGCCGGTCCTCGAGGATGCGCTGGTCGCCACCGTCGCCATCGTCGGTGCCGCCGCGCCCTTCGCCAGCGGCGACTCGCTGGCCGCCGGCTTCGCCGCCCGCGCGCCCCACCCGACCGGTCTGCCGATCGGCGCCGCGACCACCGGCTGCGGCACGTGCGCCTGGCGCGATGGGCGGGGCCGCTGCCTCCAGGTCGAGCGCAAGGTCGACGCCACCTGGCCCGGCTGCGAGCGCTGGGAAGCTGCCCTCGACTGCCAGCGCTGCGGGGCCTGCTGTCGCGAGGCCTATCACGCGGTCGCGATCGGCCCGCGCGATCTGGTGCGGCGCCGGGCCCCCGCCTTCGTCGTCGACCGCAGCCGCGCCCCCGACGCGCCGCCCCTCGCTGCGGCCGATCGCTACCAGCTCGCCCGCGTCGCCCACGCCGGCCCCACGCCCGACACCATCGTCGATCGATGCGCCGCCCTCGCCGGCGGCGAGCTGATCGGCGAACCGCTCACCACCACCCGCTATGGCTGCACGATCTACGACGATCGCCCCCGCACCTGCCGCGACTTCACGCTCGGCTCGCCGCACTGCCTCGTCGCGCGCCGCCGGGTCGGCCTCAGCCTGTAGCCCCGCGTCGATTGGCTGCATGGCCGAACCAATACGTTAGTTCTCCTGGCAGAATCAAGTCGAAAGCGACTGAAGTGCGCACACAACGGCCACGGCAACGGCAACGGCAACGGTCACCGCAACGGTCACGGCAACGGTCACGGCCACGGCAACGGTCACGGTCACGGTCACGGTCACGGTCACGGTCACGGTCACGGCAACGGAAACGGTCACGGAAACGGTCACGGTCACGGTCACGGTCACGGAAACGGCAACGGACCCGAGCTGCCAAGCCCGAGTCCGTCGTATCCCTTTCGGGCGGTTATGACCGCAGCGCTCGGTGGACGTTCGCGCGCGCGGATGGTCGAGCGGTCGTCGGATGGCGCTCGGGACCTCAGCGACCCGGCGGCGGCGTGGGCGGCTTCAACCGCGTCGCCGGGGCTGGCGCCGGCACCGCGCCCTGCGGCGGCAAGGTCGCGCCCCGCCCCGCGAGCCCGCGCAGCATCGCCGGGACGTCGACGCCCATCGTCTGCTTGAGCTGCTCGGCGGTGACCGCGGCGTTCACCGCGAAGTTGCCGCCGCCGGCGGTGAGGCCCTTGTCGATGATCGTCATCTTGTCGATCTTGAGGTCGCCGACGGTCGCCATCAGCTGCGCCACCAGGCCCGACAGCTTCTGGGCGACGAAGATCTGGCGGGCGTGATCGCCGGCCTGGCCCCAGACCTCGCCGAGCGAGCGGATCGCCGCCGCGGTCGCCTTGCCTTCCTCGACCAGTCGCGCCGCCGCGCCGCGCGCGTTCTCGGTCAGCTGGGCCTTGCGGGCCTCGGCCGGCTTCACCTTGTCAGCGATGAGCTGCAGCCGGATCTGCGCGAGCCGCGCCTTCTGCACCGGCACGTCGGCGTTGGCGCGCGCGACGATCGCGAGGACCTGGCCCTTCTGCTCGGCGATCATCGCGCCGGCCCGGGTCCGCGCATCGAGGATGCGGCGAGCCGCCTCCGCCCGCGCCTTCTGGATCTCGGCCTCGATCTTGGCGATCTCCTGCGTCTGCGAGTTGGAGGCCGCGCGCTCCGCCGACAAGGTCTGGTTCTCAGCCTCGGAGATGCGCGACGTCTTGAGGAGCTCGGCGCTCTGTCGACGGCCCAGCGAGTCGAGGTAGCCCTTGTCGTCGCTGACGTGCTGCACCTTCAAGGTGTCGAGCTCGAGCCCGAGGCGGGCCAGGTCGGCGTCGGCCTCGTGGAGCAGCTCGGTCGCGAACTTCTCGCGGTCCTGGTTGACCTCCTCGGGCGTGAGGGTCGCGAGGACGCCGCGCAGGTTTCCTTCGAGGGTCTCGCGCGCGACCATCATGATCTCCTCGCGCGGGCGGCCCAGGAAGCGCTCGATCGCGTTGGCGAGCTGGCTCTTTTGGCTCGAGATCTTCACGTTGGCGACGCCCTGCACGTTGAGCGGGATGCCGCCTTTGGAGTACGCGCCGGTCACGCGCAGCTCGATCGGCATGTTCGACAGATCCATGCGGTCGACCCGCTCGAACAGCGGGAGTCGCACGCCGCGGCCACCCTGGATGACGCGGTACCCAACCACGCGCCCGTCGGCGTCGCTGATCGCGCGGTGGCTGCCCGAGAAGATGAGCACCTCGTTGGGCGGGCAGATGTAGATGAGGCGGTTCACGATCCAGACGACCGCGACGAAGGCGGCGACCAGGGCGCCAGCCGAAACGATGAGGACTTGCTGCATGGTGGTTTCCTTTCAGCCCACGCTGGTCGTGGGCGTGGTGCGCGCGGTCGACTCGCCGGTGATGACCCTGCTGATGTCCACGCCGAGCGTCGCCTGGACTTCGGCGAGCAACCGACCGACCGTGGCCGGGTACGACGCCGCGTAGGCCGACATCGTCGAGCCGTCGCCGCCATCGACCAGGTTGACCTCCTCGACCTTGAGACGGCGCGCGGCCTTGGTGACCTCGCCGAAGATCGCGTCGAGGTTCTGCAGGACGAACATGTCCATCGCCTTGCCCTTGCTATCGCGCCACGCGCCGGCGACCTCGGCCAGCGCCTTGGCCATCGCCTCGCCGTCGGCCGAGATGTTGGCGGCCTGACCCGCGGCGTGGAGCTCGCGGACCTGACGGTCGATCTCGGCCGGAATCGTTACTTCGGCCGCCAGACGCAAGCCTTCGAGCTCGCCGCGGATCTCTTGCAGCTCCTTCTCGGCCTCGGCGCGAGCCTGGTTGGCGCCGGCCTCGGCCCGCTGCTCCTCGGACGCAGCCTGGCCGTCGAGCTCGGCCTTGATCTGCCGCAGCTCGTTGCCCTTCTGCTGGATCAGCGCCTGAGCGTTGGTCGTCGCGACCTGGGCCCGGGCTTGGGCCCCGGCCTCGCTCTCCTGCGCGATGCGCATGGCGTCGGACTCGGCGACCTCGGCGATGCGCAGCACCTCGGCGATGCGCTGACGGCCGATGCTCTCGAGGTAGTTGCGATCGTCGGCGACGTGCTGGACCTTGAGGGTGTCCAGGTGCAGCCCGAGCTTCTGCAGATCGCGCTCGGCCGACGACAAGAGCTGCTTGGCGAACTTGAGGCGGTCCTCGTTGACCTCTTCGGGCGTGAGCGACGACAGCACCTCGCGCAGGTGGCCCTCGAGGGTCTCCTTGGCGACGCGACCGATCTCGGCGCGCGAGTTGGCGAGGAAGCGCTCGATGGCGTTGCCCATGAAGCGCGGATCGGTGGTGACCTTCACGTTGGCGACGGCGTTGACCGTGAGCGGGATGCCGCCCTCGGAGTACGCGCCGGTCACCGACATCGCCACGGAGATGTTGGCCACCTCCATGCGATGCACGCTCTCGATCACCGGCACCCGCCAACCGCGTCCGCCGTGGACGACGCGAAAACCGACCTGCCGGCCGTCTTCGGTCGTGCGATTGCGCCCCGAGAACACCAGGATCTCGTTGGGCCGGCAGATGTAGAGCAGCGTCCGCGCCGCCAGGATGATCACCAGGATCAACCCGAGCGCGCTCGAGACGCCGACCAGGACCGACACGGGCAGTTTATCGATTAGCTCTTGCATGACCTCGTCCTCCTCGAAGGCGACAGACCCGACAGCACGACGCGACGCCGCACCCGCGGCGAGAGTAGTCCAGACCGGCGGGTCCACCGGCTGACCGCACCCGAAACCCGACGCTCGCCCCCGCGAGCCCCGGCGCCGACCCCGGCAACGTCAGACAGCTTTCGTGACCTGCACGCGCCCGTCGGCGCTGCCGCTCACCACCAGCACCTCGGCGCCGCTGGGCAACCCGACCTCGTCGTCGGTCTCGGCGATCAGATCGATCGCGCGACCCTTGGCCTCGACGCGAACTTTGCCGACGCCACCAGCGGTGATCGGCACCACGACCACGCCGCTGGCGCCGGCCAGCTCGGCCGCGCCCACCGCGCTCGACGCACCGCCGCTGGTCGCCCGCACCACGGTCGTCGCGACCACGCCCGCCGCGAGCCCGACGGCGACCGCGGCCACCGCGATGACCGCGTGGCTGGCCGCGCCGGTGCGGGTCAGCAACGCGCCGACGCCACCGCCGAACGCGAACAGAAAGGTCCAAAAGCGCAGCGACCGCGCCACCGACCACACCGCCTCGACGCCGCCGCCATGGTCGCCCGCGTCGCCATGATTGCCAACGTCTCCTTGATCACTGGCGTCGCCCCGATCGGAGCCGCCATCCTTGCCACCCAAGACTAGCGACGCTGCGAGCAGCGTCCCACCGAATCCCAGAGCCGCCAGATAGACGTGGAACAAAGCGCCCTCCTGTGGCCGACACCATGGCCGCGTCGACGCGCGAGCGCAAGCAGATCTCGCAATCGTCGCGCTACGATAGCCGCGTGCTCCGTTCCGCCGTAGTCGCAGTTTTCCTCGCTGGCGCGTGTGGTCCGGCGCCATCCTCGACGCGTCACATGCAGCCCTCGGCGCTCGGCGCGCTCGAGGCCGCGCGCGATCTCGACGGCGCGGTGGTCGGGCCCGCCGACGGCGCGACCGTCGTGGTGGTGTTCGCGTCGTGGTGCAGCCACTGCCGCGACGAGCTGCCAGTGCTGGCCGAGCTGCGGGTGCGGAGACCGGACATCCGCATCGTGGGCCTCAACTACCGCGGCCATGAGGAGTACGACGGCCGCGGCGACGCGGCGGCGGTGCGCGCCTTCGTCGCCGAGCTCGCCCCCTGGTTGCGCGTGGTGCCGGCCGACGAGGCGCTGTGGACCGCGCTGGGTCGCCCACCCAAGGTGCCGACCCTCTACGTCTTCGCCGCGGGCGGCGCGCTGGTGCGCACCTTCGACCGCCGCAACCAGGCGGCGCCGAGCTACGACGAGCTGGCCGCCGCGATCCCGAGCCCGTGAATGGGGCGCCGGGCTGGCGCGTTGGGCCTGGCCATGAAGCTCGCCCTGCGAGCTCGCGCTGCCGGCGGGCGCGACCCCGATCGTGTTCGCGCGCGGCTCCTACGTGCCGACGCCGACCCGGCGGTAAGCTGCGCGGGTGCAAGCCCACCTCGTCGACGGGACCTACGAGCTGTTCCGCGCGTTCTTCGGCGCGCCGTCCGCGATCGTCAATGGCGTCGAGGTCGGCGCGACTCGCGGCCTGTTGCGCAGCTTCGCGGCGCTCCTGCGCGGTGGCGAGGTCACCCACGCCGGGGTCGCGTTCGACACGGTGATCGAGTCGTTCCGCAACCAGCTCTTCGCGGGCTACAAGACCGGTGACGGCATCGAGCCGACCTTGTGGGCGCAGTTCCCGCTGGCCGAGCGCGCGACCGCCGCGCTCGGGCTGACGGTGTGGGGCATGCTCGAGTACGAGGCCGACGACGCGCTGGCGACCGCGGCGGCGCAGCTCGCGACCCTGCCCGAGGTCGAGCGCGTCGTGATCGCGACGCCCGACAAGGATCTGTGTCAGTGCGTGGTCGGCGAGCGGGTCATCACGTGGGACCGCCTGCGCGACCGCCGCTTCGACGAGGCTGGCGTGCGCGAACGGCTGGGCGTGGCGCCGACGTCGGTGCCCGATCTGCTGGCGCTGGTCGGCGACGACGCCGACGGCATCCCCGGCCTGCCGCGCTGGGGCATGCGCTCGGCGGCGCAGGTGCTCACCCGCTATGCGCACCTCGAGGACATCCCCCGCACCGGCGCCTGGGACGTGCCGGTGCGCGGCGCCACCAAGCTCGTCGAGATCCTCAACGCCCAGTGGGACGACGCGGTCCTCTACCGCACCCTCGCCACGCTCCGCACCGATGCGCCGATCCCCTGGACGCCGGCCGAGCTGGCCTGGCACGGCGCCGACGGGCCCGCCCTGGACGCGCTGTGCGCTGAGCTCGAGATGGACCCGCCGCAGCTCAAGCGCCGCTGAGCGACGCCTGGTCGGGATCGCGGTCCTGCGCGCTGACCGCCCATCACCGCGCGCGGATGGTCGTGCCGCCTCCCGATGCCACTCGAAAGCTCAGCGCTTGATGACGAGCTGCTGCGAGACGGCGGAATCAGCGCCGGTGACGGCGGGAAACCTGAGGCGGCCGATGGCGACGCCGACGCAGGTGGCGAAGTCGCCGCTGGCGCCAACGACGACGATCTTGCCAGGCTTGCCATCGGCGCCGACCGTGAACGTGAGCGTGGCCTGGGCGGCGGGCTGGTCGGTGCTGGCGGCGCAGCGGCTGAGCCAGGCGCTGGCGCCGGACATCACGCGGGCGATCTGCGCGTTGGTCCGGGAACCGGACACCGTGAGCGTGGCGCGCGCGACCGTGGGCGCGGCGAGCGGCGTGGCCTCAGCGGCAGCGCCGCCCGCGGACACCTTGCGGTTGCGGCTGCCCTTGCCTTCGACAGCGCCGTCGACAGCGGCAGCACCGCCACCGCCGCCGCCCAGGCCGCCGCCACCACCGGTGCCGCCGCCACCGCCGGTGCCATCGCCACCGCCGCCGCGACCGGACGAGCCGACGGTTCCGAGGCCAACGCCGTCGCCGGGTCCGCCGCCGCCCGGGCCGGTGCCGGCCAAGCCGAGGGCGCGGGTCAGCTCTTCATCGCCGCTCTCGCCGACCGTCACGGCGACGTCGTCGAGCGGCTTGCCAGCGCGCTTGCTGGGGGCCCGGCGGGGCGGCGCGTCGGCGACCGGCGGCGCGGCCGACGCGACCGGCGCGGTGGGCGCGACGGAGGGTGGCGCGGCGACCGGCACCTGATCGACCGGCCCGCGCGCCGCCGAGGCCGCGGTGTCGGCGGCCTCGCGCTCGGCGTTGCGACCGGCGGCGGCGCTGCGCTCGTCGGAGATCGCCGCCACGTCGCCGGACGCGCGCGGCGCATTCCACGCCGATGACTGCGCGACGACCGTCGTGAGGTTGGGCCCGAGCCGCCAGGTCACCTCGTTGCGCGCCAGCTTGATCGCGACCCGCCCGTCGGTGCCGGTGGCGATCGCGTCGTCGTCATGGACGGCATCGCCGACCGCGAGCGGGCGAGCCGCGCCGCCGCGGGTAGCGGTGACGCCGCCGCTGACCTCCACGACCTGGCCGGCGATGGCGCCGGTGGTGGCGACCGCGGTCGGCGATGGATCGGCGGCCTGGTCCTTGCCGCAAGCCAGCAGCGAGCCAAGACAGAGCAACAGCGCGGCGCGATGCATGATGAAGCGATACTACGTCCGATGCGGACTCGCCGGTCTAGGGCGCGCTGCCGACGCCACGCTAGCACGACCGCGCACCCACCTCGGGGGCTGCGGCGCGGCGGCGCGGGCGCCTCGCGGCTTACCTCCTCGCTCCTCCTCGACGTACGAGCGTACGCCTTCGTCGCTTGACGGCGGGGGCTCGCGATCCGCCTCGCGCGGCCACGCCTCGCTCCTCCTCGGAGGTGACGCAGGTAGTGCTAGGCTGCTGACACCGCGATGCGCCGCAGTCATGGGCTCCTCTTCGTCGTCGCGATGGCCGCATGCGGCCCACGCGCCCACGCCCCCCGCAGCCCCGCGCCTGGCATGATCGCCGGGCTCATCCGCGACTCGGCCTCCGGTGGCGCCATCGGCAGCGCGACCATCGTGGTGCGGCGCGACGGCGAGCTCGAGCCGCTGCGCGACCAGTCCGACGGGAACGGCGCGTTCATGATCCCCGACCTGGCGCCCGGGCCCTACGAGGTGACGGTCTACGTCCAGTCGGTCGCGGTCGGGCAGCGCCGCGCCATCGTCGCGCCGGGCGAGGTCATCGGCCTCGACTTCGCGGTCGGCAGCGTCGCCCTCGATCTCAACGCGCCCGGTGCGCCCGCGCTGTGGCACTACCGACCCGTGGGCGCCGAGCCGACGGTCGGCACCATCGAGGGCACCGTCGCCGACCTGCACAACGCGCGACTGCCGAGCGCGGTGGTCTCGGTGACGCCGACCGGCACGGTGGCCGCGCAGCAGACCATCACCGACGAGCAGGGTCGCTACGCGGTGCACGAGCTCGAGCCCGGCAGCTACGAGGTCAGCGCGTACTACTCGGTCGTGACCAGCGGGACGGTGGAGGTGCGCCGCAGCCGCGTGATCGTGGCCGGCGGCGAGGTCGTCGTAGTGCCGTTGTGGCTCGACACCGACGGAATCTGAGGTTCGGAGCGCCCGCGACGCGCCGACGTCCGGGAGCCGGCCGCGGTCCACCGACGCTGCGCACCTACCAGGCCAGCACCAGCTTGCCGACGGTGTCGTCCCGCTCCATCCGCGCGTGGGCCTCGGCGCACGCGCTCATCGGCAGGACCGCATCGACCACCGGCGCCAGCAGGCCGCGCTCGAACAGCGGGACCAGCCGCGCCGAGGCCAGCCGCGCCAGCGCGATCTTCTCCTCGAGCGCGCGGGCCCGCATGACGGTGCCGATCACGGTCGCGCGCTTGTGCAGCATGAGCGCGAGGGGCGCTGGCCCCGACGCGCCGCCGAGCATGCCGAGCAAGATCAGCCGGCCCCGGATCGCCAGGGCGCGCAGGTTCTCCTCGAGGTAGGCCGCGCCGACGCAGTCGAGGATGACCGGCACGCCGGCGCCGCCGGTGCGCTCGACGACCGCGGCCGAGAAGCGCCCGCCCTCGGGCACGAGGGCGTCAGCCTCGGCGAGCCCGAGCTCGACCACGCGCGGCAGCTTGGCGGCGGTGCGCGACGTGCCGATGGGTCGCGCGCCGATGGCCCGCGCGAGCTGCACCGCGGCGGTGCCGATGCCGCTGGCGACCGCGTGGATGAGCACGCTATCGCCGGCGCTGAGCCCGCCTTGCAGCACCATGCCGTCCCACGCGGTGAGGAACGCCTCGGGGATCGCGGCGGCGCGCACCAGCTCGACGCCCTTGGGCACCGGCATCAGCTCGCGCTCGTGCAGCGTGATCCGCCGCGCCATCGCGCCGCCGCCGACGATGGCCATGACCTCGGCGCCTTGGTCCCAGCGAGTCGCGCCCGGGCCCCGCGCGATCACGCGCCCCGACAGCTCCAGCCCCGGCACATCGGGTGGCGCGCCCGGCGGCGCGGCGTACAGGCCCCGGCGTTGCAGCACGTCGGCGCGGTTGAGGGCCGCCGCCACGATCTCCACCTGCACCTCGCCGAATCCCGGCGCGGGCACCTCGGTCTCACCGAGCTCGATGACCTCGACCCCACCGGGCCGCACGAACCTGACCGCTTCGACGAGCATGCGACGACCTCCGCGATTCTGTCCGGGATCCGGACAAGCTGACCGGCGTCGCGGGACCGCCGCATCGTAGCCGGCCCGGCCGCGACGCTGCCACCGAGGTCACCAGTTCTCGCGGGCGCGGTGACCTCGATCGGCGCTCCCGGCCGCAATCTGGTTGCGTGGCACCGCGATCTGGAACCGCGCCCCTTGTCCGGGCTGGCTGGTCACGGTCGCGCTTCCGTGGTGGGCCTCGACGAGCGCCTTGACGATCGCCAGCCCGAGGCCGACGCCCTCGCCCTTGCGCACGCCTCGATGGTAACGCTCGAAGATGTGGGGCAGCTCATCGGGCGCCAGGCCGGGGCCGTCGTCGGTCACCGCGAACCGCAGCTCGTCGCCCCGCGAGACCACCTCGACCTCGATCGACGCCCGCGGCGCGTGGATCAGGGCGTTGCGGATCAGGTTGGCCAGCGCCTGGTACAGCCGGTCGCGATCGGCGACGAGCCGCTCGGGATGGTCGCCGACGCGGGCGATGAGCGTCGCGCCCGAGGCGGCCGCCTGCCCGGCGTGGTCGCGGCACACCTCCCGCACCAGCTCGTGAGCGTCGAAACCGGACAGCTCGAGCGCGAAGCCGCCGCTATCGAGCTGCGCGGCGCCGAGCAGGTCTCGGATCATGCGCTCGCACCGCTGCGCCGCGCGGCGGATGGCCGCCACGTAGCGCGCCTGCTGGCCGTCGTCGGAGAGGTCGCCCAGAGCGTCGCAGGCCAGGCCGATCGTGCTGAGGGGACCTCGCAGATCGTGCGACACCATCGCGAGCGTCTCGTCCTGGGTGCGCCGTCGGGTCAGCTCGGCCTGATGGCGCGCGGTGACGTCGACGATCGCGAGCACGCAGCGAGGTACTCCGACCGACTCGGCGCGCAGGACGACCGCGTCGATCTGCACGTCGATCTCCACGCCGTCGGACCGGATCATGGAGACGTCGCCGCAGCGCGGGGAGCCAGCGAGGAAGACCTCCTCGATGAAGGCGTTGAACCGGACGCGGTCGGAGTCGGCGATGAACAGCTCGAGGCGTCCGCTGACCAGCCGCAGCTGCGGCGTCGCCAAGAGCGCCTCGGCGGCCCGGTTCACATCCAGGATCACGCGGTCCGCGTCGACGGTCACGTACGCCGTGGGCGCCAGATCATACAAGGACTGGAAATGATCGCGCGCGACGACGAGGTCCGCGTTGGTCTGGCGCAGCGCTTCGTTGGAGGCGCTGAGCGCCGCGTTCTGAGCCTCGAGCTCGATCTTGTTGAGCTCGAGCTCCTGCGTCAACGAAGCCGGATGCCGGCCGGTCCTCGACACTGGCGTCGTCATCGGGTGCCGGTCGCCGTCAACGCGGGCCCCCGTGCGGCCCCCACGCGTCGTGCAGCCAGTGAACCGCGTGCGCGACGAGCGTGACGGGGTCCTCGGTTCATGTCGTCGCGGTGTGCAAGCCAGAGACCGCGCCGTGGGCATCGACTCGTGCCATGGTCCGGCATCGTGCTGCGCCTCGCCCTGTTCATGTCCTTGCTCGCCGCAGCGAGCTGTTCAACGTCCGAGTCCTCGCCCACCGTGACCGCCGCGCCAGCGGAGGCGGCCAAGGATCCGGCAGCGGCCCGCAAGCTCATCGCCGCAGGGGCCGTCGTGCTCGACGTCCGCACGCCAGACGAGTACGGCTTCGGTCATCTCGACAACGCGAGCAATATCCCCGTCGATCAGCTCGCGACGCGGCTCCCGGAGGTCGCCCGGCTGACCGGGGCCGACACCACCAGGCCGATCGTCGTCTACTGCGCGTCGGGCCGACGCGCCGCGAAGGCCAAGCGGGCGCTCGACCAGGCCGGCTACACCAACGTGGTCAACGGCGGCGACCTGGACGATCTGCGCTGACCGCGCCAATCCGCGCAAACCCGCAAATTCCGCGCGAGGAGCGAGCACGAACGCATCCGATGCGCGACCTCAGGGGGGGGCCGGACCACCGGGGGCGGTGGTCGCCCGAGGCGAGCGAGCGCCCGGGACCCGCCAGGCCACCGCAGCGACCCCGGCGGCGACCGCCAGCGCGACCGACGAGCTCCCCGGCCAGGTCAGGTGGAGCGCGCGCGCCAGCGCCGGCACCGCGATCGCGACCGGCAAGCTGCCGGCGGCCAGCAACAGCACGACCCACACCCGTCGCGTGCCCGGCGCCGGCACGCGCCACCACGCCCGGTCGAGCGCGCGCTCGGCCCAGGCCAGCATGACGCCGCCGGTGATCACGGCGATGAGGGCGGCGGTGCGCGCCATCGCTTCGCCACGACCGAGGAAGCCGACGAAGAGCGCGAGCGCGGCGCCTGCGATCAGCGCGCCGCTGACGAGGCTACGCGCCATCGCGGCGCGCCCGAGGAGGGGCTCGTCGCGTCGAGGTGGCGGCCGGGTCATGGTGTCGGGCGGGGCGGGCTCGCCCTCGAAGACCAGCGCCGACACCGGATGGACGACGAGCTCGAGCCAGACCAGGTGGAGCGGCAGCAGCACCAGCGGCAGCCCCGCCAGCGGCGCGATCACCGCGAGCGCGATCACCGGCACGTGAAAGCCGATCAGGAACAGGAACGCGCGCTGCAGGTTGCCGCGGATCCGGCGGCCCTCGGCGATGGTGGCGACCAGCGCACCGAGATCGTCGTCGAGCAGAATCAGGCCGGCGGCCGCGCGCGCGACCTCGCTGGCCCGCGCGCCCATGCTGACGCCGACCGAGGCGCGCCGCAGCGCGGCCGCGTCGTTGACGCCGTCGCCGGTCATCGCGACGACCTCGCCGCGTCGCTCGAGCGCGTCGACGATCGCGTGCTTGTCCTCGGGTCGGATCCGCGCCAGCACGGCGGCCCGCGCGATCGCCTCGCCGCGTGCCTCGGCCGGCAGGGCCGCGAGCTCGACGCCGGTGAGCACGGCACCCGGGCCGACCGCGAGCCCGGCCTCCTCGGCGATCGCGCGCGCCGTGACCGGATGATCGCCGGTGACCATCTTCACCGCGATCCCGGCGGCGCGGCACGCGGTGATGGCCGCGCGGGCCTCGGCGCGCAGCGGGTCGCGAAAGCCCAGCAGGCCCCGCAAGATTAGGGCGTCCTCGGCGCCGCGCCGATCGGCGGGGACCGCCTGGTCGCGGTCGCGCGACGCCACCGCCAGCACCCGCATCCCGGCGCCGGCCAGCTCGGCGACGGCGCGCTCGACCGCGGCGCGCCCGGCGCCGTCGATCGCGCAGTGCTCGAGCACGCCCTCGACGCCGCCCTTCATCGCCACCCGCCACTGGCCGTCGCTGGTCCAGACGTGCGTGACGTGGCGCCCGGCCGGCTCGAACGGATGATCGAAGACCAGGCGCCAGCGCTGGTGCAGCGCGGCCACCTCGAGCCCGTGCTCGGTGCAGTGATCGGCGATCGCGTGGTCCATGGGATCGTCGAGCGCGGGCTCGCACGCCAGCGCCGCCGCGGTCAGCAGCTCGTCGTCGCCACCGAACCCGACGTGGCGATCGAGGACGAACCGGCCCTTGGTCAGGGTCCCGGTCTTGTCGACGCACAGGACCGTGGTCGAGCCCAGGGCCTCGACGCACGACAGCCGGCGCACCAGCACGCGGTGTCGGCTCAGCCGCCACGCGCCCAGCGACAAGAACAGCGTGAGCACCAGCGGGAACTCCTCGGGGATGGCCGCCATGCCCAGGCTCACGGCGCCGATGAACGACGCCTCGGCGCCCTGGCCGCGCACCACGCCCAGCACCAGCACCAGCGCGGCGAGCCCGAGCGCGGCGGCGCCGAAGCGGCGCACCAGGCTGCCCACGCGCCGCTCGAGCGGCGTCTTTCCGCCGGCGCCGGCGACCAAGGCGGCGACCTTGCCGTAGCTGGTCGCGACCCCGATCGCGACCACCTCGGCGAGGCCGCTGCCGGCGATGACCCGGGCGCCGGCGAAGATGGACGCGCCGACCGGCTTGTCCTGGGGCTCCGACTCGCCGGTCAGGCTCGACTCGTCGGCGGTGAGGTTGGCGCTGTCGAGGACCCGCGCATCGGCGAGGACGAGATCCCCCTCGTGGACGAGCAGCGCGTCGCCGGCTACCAGCGCCTCGCTGGCGACCGAGGTCTCGACGCCGTCCCGCAGCACCCGCGCCCGCGGCGCCACCGCGGCGGCCAGCGCCGCGAGCGCGCTTCGCGACCGAGCCTCCAGCACCACGTCGACGGCGAGGACCGGACCGAGCGCGATCAGCACGGCGATGCCGTCGCGCAGCTCGCCGAGCACCAGATAGAGCGTGCCGGTGACCGCGAGCATGATCGCCATCGGATCGGCGAGCGTCTGGGCCAGCGCGCGCGCGCGCGCGAACCGCACCCGCGGCACCAGGCGGTTCGGTCCGTCGCGCGTCAGGCGGCGCGCCGCCTCCGCCGAGCTGAGCCCGCGCGCCGTCACCGTACCGAACCCTTCACGCTCAACCGCCGCCTTCACGTGCGGGCGGACGGGGGGCGCTCACCGCCGCGAGCGTCGACGCGACGTCGGACGGGCGCACCCAGGTGTGGCTCTGCGACGCGCGCGCGATGTCGCTGAGCGAGATCAGGCCCACCGGTCGGCCGCCATCATCGAGGACCGGCAGCCGGCGCAGCTGGAGGAGGCTCATCTCTCGCTCGACGGCGTGCAGGTCTTGATGGGGCCGCGACGTGACCACGGCGCTGGTCATCGCCACCGACACCGCGATGGCGCGCAGCGGCTCGTCGCGATCGAGCGCGGTCATGCAGATGTCGCGGTCGGTGACGATGCCCGCGAGCGCGCCCGCGGCGTCGAGCACCACGACGCAGCCGATGTCGTGCTCCCGCATGAGCTGGACCGCGCGATCCAGCGTATCGGCGGCGCGGCACACGACGAGCTTGGTGGACATGATCTGGGCGACGTTCATGGAGGCTCCTTCGCCTCCCTGAAGCAATCGCCGCACCAGCCGCCGCGCCGCTGGGTCCCGCATGGCGCGCAAGACTTGCGCACACCTCACCCGCGGCTGCCCGGCCGACCGCGCTCCCTAGTTGAGGTAGAAGCGAAAGCCGAGGGCGCCTTCGAGGTCGCCGTCGTAGTTGTCTTTGTGATCGACGAGGAAGTCGGCCACCAGGGCGAGCTCGAAGAAGAAGTCCATCGGCGTGTTGTTGAGGTCGATGGCGATGCCGACCGGGACGCGCAGGCCGATCGCGGTCGAGCCGTCGTTGTAGTCGTCGTCGAAGTTGAACAGGCGGAACCCGATGCCAAGGTAGAGCGGCATCTCGAAGGCGGGATCGGAGATGAGGCTCACCGGATGCCACAGGTGATCGGCGTGCAGGTGCAGGCCGCTGCGCCCGCGCCAGTAGCGCACGGTGCCGATGCCGAAATCGAAGGCCTTGTCGCCGGCGTAGAAGTACTTGCCGGACAGCGCGGTCGGGGCGCCGACCATGAGCCCGAGGCCGAAGGTCTTGTTGGCCTCGAACTTCTTGGTGCGGCGCGGCCGGGGACGCGCGTCGACGTCGGTGACCGCGCCGGCGGTCATCGCGAGCGCGATCGAGCTCGCGATCAGCATGCGTAGGTTAGGCATCGTCGCAATGTACACCGGCGCGCGACGCTGGTTCGACGCGTGGCATGATCGCGGTGTGCGCGAACGGCTCACCTCCCGCGCCTGGCGCGCCGTCGTCACGACCGTGATCGCGAGCAGCGCGACCGCGCTGGCGTGCAGCGCACCACCGACGCCGCAGCCGGCCCCGGCGATGGCGCCGACGACGACTGCCGACGCCACGACCCGCGACGCCAGCGCCGACGCGGCGACCGCGGCCGGGCTGGTCGCGTGCCCGTCGGGCGCCCAGGCGCGGCGCGAGGCCTGGCCGACCCGCGGCGTGGCCTGTCGCGATCGCGCCGGCCATCGCGAAGGCCCGGCGGTTACCCTCCACCCCGACGACAGCGTCGCGGTGCGCGCGCACTACCGCGCCAACCAGCTCGAGGGCGCGTGGCAGGCCTTGGCACCCGACGGCGCGCTGGTCGTCGACGGCAGCTACCGCGACGGACGCCTCGACGGCACCTGGCGCCAGCTGGCCGGCGGCGGCGAGCTGGGCCGCTCGCAGTTGGCTAGCGGCACCGGCGTACGTACCACCTGGTACCCGACCGGCGCGATCGCGAGCACCACGACCTGGAAGGACGGCGAGCGCGACGGCGCGGCCCAGGTCTTCGCGCCCGACGGCACGCTGGTCGTCGACGAGACCTGGCGCGCCGGGCAGCGCGAGGGCGATCGCGTGATCGGCCTGCGCAGCACGCTCGAGCTCCGCGAGCACTTCGCGGCCGGCGTGCGCACCGGCCCACGCTCGCTGTGGCGACGCGGTCACCTCGAGCTCGACGAGCGCTACGATCGACGCGGCGCGCTCGACGGGCCCTGGGTCGCCTTCCGCAGCGCCCGGCAGCGCCGCGAGGCCGGCCAGTACGCGGGCGGCGCGCGCACCGGCGCGTGGACGTGGTTCGACGCCAGCGGCAACCCGACCCGCACCGGCAGCTACCGGCGCGGCGAGCGCGACGGCGCCTGGCGCGAGCAGACCGGCAAGGTCGTCACCTGGACCGGCAGCTACCGGGCCGGCCTGCCCGACGGCGCGTTCGTCAGCTTCGACCAGCGCGGCCACGAGCTGGGCCGCGACCTCCTCGCGCGCGGCACCGGCGTGCTGCGCACCTTCTACCCGAGCGGCGCGACCGCCACCGAGACGCCGATGCGTCGCGGCCAGCCCCACGGCCGGTTCCGTCAGCTCACCGCCCGCGGCAAGGTGATCGCCAGCGGCCACTTCGTCGAGGGCGAGCGCGACGGCGCGTGGTGGCGCCAGCGCGGCCCGGCCCGGCGCGACGCGACCTACCGGCAGGGGCTCCTCGACGGCACGCTCACCCTCGCCCGCGGTGGGCAGCGCGCGCTCGAGGCCACCTACGCGCGCGGCGTGCGCGCGGGTGCCTACGTCGAGACCTTCGCCGACGGCACGCCCGCGCTCACCGGCCAGTTCGTCGACGACGCGCGCGACGGCGAGTGGCTCACCTACCGCCCCGGCGGCACGATCGCGATCCGCGCCCACTACCGCGCCGGCCTCCTCGACGGGACCTGGCAGGAGCTCGAGGCCGACGGCGCGGTGGCGGTCAGCGGCCAGCATCAGCGCGGCCACCGGGTCGGTGCCTGGACCACGCGCCAGGCCGGCGGCGCGACCACGACGGTCGACCTCGGCGCGCCCGATGACGAGCCCTGACGGCGGGCCGTCGGTCGGGGCGCGCTGGCGAACCCGACCCGCGGCCGGGAAGCCTGACGCCGCGATACCGACGCCGCAGGAATGAAATTCCCGCGTCGGATTTTGTGCAACTCTCGACGCTGGTCGCGCGTTCTACTCCCGTATGACCCGCCCCGCCCGCCTGCTCGCCGCCCCGGCTGAACCGATCGCCGCCGCCGATCGTAGGGTCTCACGGGTGCCCCCGATCTCCATGGCCAACCGACCTCGCTACCCGCCGACCATGCGGGCCTCGCTGTCGTTCCTCACCACGACCTCGCCCACCGGCGACGATCGCCTGCCTCGCCCGACCCGTCACTCCCTCGACGTCGTCGGCTACGACCGCGCCAGCCGCCGCATCTACGCGCGCGAGCTGGCTGGCGAGACCGTCGAGCACATCGTCGCCATCCCGACCAGCGGCGAGGCGGCCGGCGCGACGCTCGCCCTGGCGCCTGACGCCCTCGATCGGCTCGGCCTCGACCTCGAGGCGATGACCTGCGTCGACCCCTGCGGCTACGAGCTCACGACCCGGGTCATCCAGCGGCGCGGCCTCCGGATCACCGGCGTGCCATCACCGATCCGCAAGTTCGCCCTCGCCCTCGGCTTCCGCTACACCCTGGCCGGCCTGGTGGTCTCGGCGGGCCGCCAGGTCGTGACCGCGTACCTACGGCCGCGGGCGGCGCTGCGCCAGGTCTGGGTCGTGCCCGGGCTCTCGATCGCGCTGGCGGTCGTGACCTACTGCGGGGCTCCCATCGGCATGGGCGCCGACAAGGAGGCGCCGATCTTGGCGACTCCCGCGCTGCACTGACTGGGGTAACCTTCACGCTCGTTCATGCGTAGCTTCACCATGGTTCGTCTCACGCTGGCCGCGCTGGTGTTCGCCGCGGCGTGCGGTGGCGACGACGACGTCGACCCCGACACCACGTACAACTGCGAGACCGACGATCGCGACGAGGCGTTCACCGCCAACCTGGAGCGCACCGGCGCCGGCGGGGTGTCGTTCACCATCGTCGAGGGCTCACCGGTGCAGCTGGTGCGCGGCGAGAACGCGTGGACGATCTACGTCGCGAAGGACGGCGCGCCGCTCACCGGCGTCGACTCGAGCTTGAAGCTGACCCCCTTCATGCCCGACCACCAGCACGGCACCGGCGTGCGCGCCATTTGGCACCCGATCGCGGGCATGCCCGGCTACTACGACGTCAGCCCGATCAACCTGTGGATGCCCGGCATCTGGGAGGTCACGATCGAGGCCACGCCGACCGGCGCGGCCCGCGACTCGGTCCTGTTCAAGTTCTGCCTGACCGCCTGATGGGCAGACCGGCCGCGGTCAGTGGCGGTTGTAGTTGTCGACGAGATTGTTGTACTGGCGGAAGGTCTCCTCGTGCTCGTCGGCGGTGGCCGGGGTCGGCTCGGCCTGCTTGCGTGCGACGACCTTGGCGGCGGCGAGCAGCGCCTTGCTGTAGTTGCGCAGGTTGGTGAGTGAGCCCCAGCTGGCGGCTTGGTCGGGGTGCGCGATCACGTGGGCGTCGACCTCGTCGACGAGCTTGCCGTAGGTCGCGAGCTGCGCCGCGAGCTGGACCGCTTCCGGCTGCTCGGCATCGGTGAGCTCCAAGAGGGTCTGGGCCTCGAGCATGAGCGTGCCGATGATGACGTCGAGGGTCCGCCCGTCGCGCTGCTCGGTCGCGGCCAGCTCGCTGAGGTGGCGCTTGCGATTTCGGTCCTTGACCAGCGCCTGCAGCGTCCGGTGAGCGGCCGCGAAGCTGTCGGCGGCGGCCATCACCTTGGGGTGCAAGAGCTTGGCCTTCGCGCCTTGGTCGTCGACGTGCTCGCCCTTCTTGTAGTAGGCGTCGAGCTCGTCCCAGGCCGCGCGGAACCCGACGAGCGCGGTCACGTACCCGGCGCTGGCCTGATCGAGATCGGCGATCGCTGGCGTCACGGCGGCCGCCGCCTTGACCTTGCGCTGGCACGGCTCCGAGGTGCCGAGGCCCATGAGCGTCATCGGCCGGTTCGGCAGCGGGACTCCGGTGGCCGGGTCGACGTCGCGCAGGTAGCCGGCGCGCACCTCGAAGACGCGGTTCGAGTTGTTGTTGAGGCACTCGATCGCGGCCTCCAGCTTGACGCTCTCGGCGGCCGCGGGATCGTCGGCGGCCGGCTTGGTGGACGCGGTGGTCTTCGCAGGGGCGCCGCCTTGCTTGTCGGCGCCGGCCGGCGGGCTCTTGCCACAGGCCGCGGCGAGGACCGCGGCGAGCGCGATCGACAGGCGGGCGCCGCGGCGCGGGGACGAACGGGAACCACAGGTCGACATGCCCGTTACGACGGGGCCGCGGATCGATCTTCCCGGCGACGGCGGCTACTGCACGCAGCCCGAGGTCGCCGAGGTCGCGGTCCACTCGAGGACCGAGCTGCCCACGACGTGGGTCGGGATCGCCGGGCGCAGGTCGGTGAGCAGGTGCCCGCTGTCGAGCAGCTCGGTGATGAGGTCCATGGGGATCGGCCGCAACAACACACGCGCGGTGACCCGGGTGATGCGCCCGGCCAAGCCCGGCACCGGGAACGACTTCTCGACCGAGTGGTAGAAGGCCGGGTCCATCGGGTCGACCGTGACCGCCGGCTTGAGCAGCGAGCCCGGGTGATCGATCGCCGCGATCCGCCAGAATCGATCGGTGGGCTGGCCGTTGCCGTCGTAGGCCGGCGAGCTGAGCGACCACAGGTTGGGATCGGCGAGGTCCTCGGGATCCCGAAGCGGGTCGCTGGCCGGGATTACGCCGCTCGAGAACACGACCGTGTCGCCCTCGTAGGCCACGATCTCGATCCACGCGCGGCGATCGATGGACGCACCGCTGGGGAACATGTGGCCGGCGCCAACGTTGTCGATGCGGTAGTCGATGCGCCCGCCGTCGACCGGCAAGACGCACAGCCGGCCCTGGATGAGCCCGAACAGATCGCGCTCGATCGCGGCCAGCTGCAGCTCCTTGCCAGGCCACTCGGTGAGCGCGACATCGACGGCGGCGAAGGTGTGCTCGCGCACGCCGAACTCGCGGCGCGGCACCTCGAGGCCGGGCCCCTCGGCGACCACGCCCGACGACGCGATCATGTGGCACGACCCGCACGACAGCTGCAGCCGGGGATCTTCTTGGGCGAAGATCGTGGTCTTCCACTCCGCGAAGGTGCGCTCGATGTGGACCCCGGCCGGCGTGATGATGTCGTGGCACGCGCCGCACAGGGTCGACGACGACGGCTTGGTCGAGTCCAAGAGGTTGGAGTAGCTGGTGCGGTGGGCCGGGCTGTCGACGGGATTGGACAGCCCGCCGCGCATGGTCTCATCGTTGGCGAGGCGGATCGGCGCGTTGTGGTCGCCCTCGACCGAGACCGCGTTGTGGCAGAAGTAGCAGGTCACGCCCTTGGCGAAGCGCGGCACGTCGTCGAGGTTGAGCCCGTCGGTGGTGAGGCCGAGCGCGACCGCCATCGGGGCGTGGCATTGCACGCAGAAGTTGCCGAGCGCGCCGTTGGTCTCCTCTTGGCCCTGCCGGTTGAGCGCGAGGAACACTGGATCGTCCGCCGCGTAGGCGTGCATGCTCGACGACCACTCGGCGGTGTGCTTGGGGTGGCACGACATGCACGTCGCGGGATCCATGAGCTGCTCGATGGGCAACGCGGGCGGGTCGTCGCTGCAAGCGGCCAGCAACGCCGCGAGCCCGACGGTCGGGACGATCGCGCGACGCATCATGGCGCGTCGACTCCGGCGCCGGGACCGGGCGCGCCGGCGGCGACCCACTGCGCGACGGCGCAGGCCTCGGGCGCGTTGAGCCGGCTGCCGCGGGGCATGAGCAGCTCGGCCGAGGTCGAAAAGATGCGCTCGGTGAGCTCGCTGCACGACACGTCGCCGGGGGTGACGTAGCCGCGGGTCACCAGATTGGCATACGCGGTCGCGGGATCGTCGAGGACCAGGCCGCCGCGCTGCCCGGTCGACGAGTGACAGACCCCGTTGCCGGTGCCGCAGCTGGGGATGAGCGTGTTGTGCAAGACGTGGTCCCAGGTCGGAGCGTAGAGCGGCGCGCACGACAGGTCGACCTCGACGCAGACCAGCTCGTCACCGCCGCAGCCGGCGCCGAGCACGAGCGCAACCACGACGGCGACCAGAGACGACTGCATGGCACCGACACCTTAGGGCCCGCGAGTGGACAAGTCGATCGATGATCGCGGTCGAGGCGCCCGGAGGGCAAGGCGACGGTGAGGACCGCAGGGGAGCATCCTCGACGGAGGTGACCCGAGGACCGGAACCGGC
>Ga0105046_10002666_pt1 | contig 28167 bp, 27 predicted proteins | sample MAT03_FD_78385 | JGI IMG/M metagenome (GOLD analysis project Ga0105046, IMG submission 78385) | Freshwater microbial communities from Lake Fryxell liftoff mats and glacier meltwater in Antarctica - MAT-03 (megahit assembly) | ecosystem: Environmental > Aquatic > Freshwater > Ice > Liftoff... | reverse complement strand
TTCTGGCACGGATATTTGCGCTATCTCCGAAATAAACAAGCCAGAACCACCCGACCCCGGCAAAGGCGGGAGCGGACCACCACCCGGCACCCGAGACTCTGCCGTAGACCCGACCGCCGAAGGCGGGAGGGGACCTTCAACCAGGGTGGGCGCTCGGCCGTTCCTCACATAAGAGTGGTGCACGGTGTTCTCCTAGGTGCGTCTGGCAAGGCAGCAAGCGATGGATCGAAGCGACCCCGCCGGAGGTCCAGGGGGAATAGACCCCCGAGCAAGGCTGGAACCCGGTTCGCGAAGCGAAGCGAAACGCCTCAAGTTCCGTGTTCCGGCGAACTGGGTCGGATACCAGTCCGGGCCGGGATCGAAACCGACCCAGAACCTTTCGAGGCCCCACAATCCGGGAAGCCGCTCCCATCACCACTCACCTTTGGTGCTGATCAACCAACGCGGGGAGTGCCTTTCCGGATTCCTGATTCAGAACTGTCAGGACTGGCAACCGGGAAACGGACCAGGAACCCCGCGAAGCGGGCTTTTACTTATTCAAGTTCGCGGAGCCGGCGGCAAACTGCCGACCCGGCTATCCGCCGAGAACGCCGCCGAAAGCGAAGGCTCCGGCGCTCACGTTGGTGCCGTCAAGCAGGACCGCTTCCTTGACCTTGGCTTCTTCGCCCAGTTCGCAGGCGGCACCAATAACGAGTGGCCCGGTCAGTTTCGCGCCTTTGCCGATCGTGGTTCCGGGGCCGATCAGCACCGGGCCAGTCACTTCGACGCCGTCGAGGCTGACGTTTTCGGCAACCCAGATTCCCGGTTCGACTTCAGGTTCTTCGATTCCAAGGTCGACCGCACCGGTGAGACCGTCGAAACTGCCCTGCAGGAACTCGCCGATCGTGCCGACGTCATTCCAGTAGGCATCGACTTCGTGGGCGAAGAAAGGGACACCGGATTCCATCAGGGCCGGGAACACATCGAGCGCCCAGTCGGCGAAGCCTGCCGGGTGGCCGGGAGCGGCCAGTTTGCTGGTGCCGGGTTCAGGGAAGAAGTCGAAGATCTCACGGTCGAACATGTAGATGCCGCAGTTGGCCAGGTTCGACAGGGCTTCGGCCGGATCGGGCTTCTCCTGAAAACCCTGGATCCTGCCACCCTCTTCGGTGATGACCACACCGAACTCAGATGTATCTTCGACCTCCTTCGTGGCGAGCGTCGCTATGCCCTCATGCGACTCGTGGAACTCCTTCATCGCGACCAGATCGACGTCCGTGAGAGCGTCACCCGAGATCACCAGGAAGGAACCATCGAAGAACTCCCGCGCCGCGTACACGCCGCCCGCCGTGCCCAGCAGGTCCTCTTCGTAGCTGTAGCTGAGGTCAACTCCGAAATCGGAGCCGTCCCCGAAGTGGTCCTTGATCGTGTCCGGGAACCAGTGAAGGTTGGCGATGATGCCGGTGAAGCCCTGCCCGGCCAGCAACTTCACGATGTGCTCCATCACCGGGCGGTTCAGGATCGGCACCATCGGCTTGGGCACCGAGTATGTGATCGGCCGCAGGCGGGTACCAAGCCCTGCAGCGAGCACCATCGCCTTCATCAGCCTTCGCCCAGCCTCCGTTTGAAGTCCTCGATCTCGTCAACCGGCATCGGGTCGATTCCGCGCTGGTTGGCAACTGCCACGGAAACGAGATCTCCAAGCATCACTGACCAGAATACCCGTTCAGCACGCGTTTCACCCTGCGTCTCGACGGTGAACACGGGGGCGCCGGTGTGTTCGATCGACCGGGCGGTGAGATCCATGCGGCGGCGTTCACGCGGACTCTGGCCGGAGTCGTCCAGGAAAACGGCCCCGAGGCCGCCCTTGCCTTTGGACCACGCCTCCATGAGGTTGTGGTTGGCCTCCGGTATCTCTGCCGGGAACGCCAGTTGCTTCGCGTTCTCGTTGAACTGGTTGGCCCACCGCCGCGCGACCGATGTGGTCAAACCGGCACCGTGTATTACCAGGGGAGTTTCATTGATCTTCGCCGCGAGGTCGAGGGCGAGGGTCTGGAGTCCGTCCAGGCAACCGTCGAGGAAGGTGGCAGCCTGTTCGAGCTCTTTCCGTATGTCTGGCGCTACCCCGGCAAGGTGGGCGGCGCAGGTAGCGATCACGGTCATGTAAGCGACGGTCACCCGCGGCTGGAAGGAGCCGGGCAGCCCGACCACGCCGATACCTGACTCGCGCGCCTCTTCACCCAGCCTGCCTCCGACCCCGGCGACCCAACGGTGAGTCCCAACATCACCGGCTTCGCGGAATGAAGAGAGAGTCTCCTCCGTATTGCCCGAGTAGCTCGACGCGAGAACTGCCCAGTTTTCGTTCACCCATTTCGGCAAATTGTAGGCACGCACCACGATCAGCGGGTGGCTGAGCCTGTGATGCAGAATGCCTCTGGCCAGTTCCGCACCGATCGCCGATCCGCCCATGCCACAGACAACGAACCCGGATGATGCCCGCGGCTTCAGTTGTGCCGAATCGAACCGCCAGAGCGCATCGCGGATGTGGTCAGGGATGTCGAGTACGTCCTTAAGCACTTACCAGCTCATTCTTTCCCAGAACCATGTTCTCCACCCTAGCCCCCGCAGCCACCCGAACCCCGGGTGACAGAATCGAGCCGCTGATCACGGCGTTTTCACCAATCTGGCAATCCGAGATCAGTACTGAGTCCACGATGCTCGCCCCGGCGCCGATCTGAGACCTGTTGCCAATCACCGCGCGCGGTCCGATCCGGGCGCCAGTGGTGATTTCGCAATCGGTTCCGACATGCATTCCCTCCGAGTTCGTTTCTACCAGGGTGTTGACCCGGCCTTCGACTATGTCCCAGCTAGCCTCCAGATACCTGTCTGGCGTGCCGATGTCCATCCAGTATCCATCCAGCCGCAGACCACTCAGTCCGCGCCCGATCAAGTTGGGAAAAACCTCCCGCTCGATCGAGACCTCTCGACCTGCCGGCAGGTCGAGCAGCACCGACTTCTCGAGTACGTATGTGCCGGCGTTGATCAGCCCGGCCCCGGTGTGTCCGGTCCCGGGCTTCTCGTGGAAATCAAGCACCTGCCCCGCATCGTCGATGTCGACGAGTCCGTAACCGGTCGGATCTTCGACCGGGTACAGACCGAGGCTGGCACTCGCCCCGCGCTCGAGATGGGAGTTCCAGAGCGCGGTCAGGTCCAGATCAGTCAGGACATCTCCATTCAGGGCGAAGAAACGGTCGTCCAGGTGATCTTCAGCAAACTTGATCGCACCGGCTGTCCCGAGGGGTTCCGGTTCGACCACGTAGTGCAGGTTGGGCCCACCGTCGCCACCGTTACCGAGGACCTTCTCGAGCTGGTCGGGAAGGAAACCGCAAGCGAGGACAACTTCATCAACACCGTGAGATGCCAGCCACTCGATCATGTAGCTCAGGAAAGGCCGGTCGACAAGATTCAGAATGGGCTTCGGTGTAGCTGTGGTGAGAGGCCTGAGGCGTGTGCCTTTTCCTCCCACTAGAACCAGTGCTTGCAATTTTTATTACTCCGTTTCGGTGCCGACCCCCGGGCGACCTATTCCTTCATAGGCGAAGCCTGCCCTGTGAATCTCGTCAGCGTCAAGAAAATTTCGTCCGTCAATTATCAAGGGGCGTCGCATCGTTGCCGCTGCCCCGGCCCAGTCAAGTTCAAGAAACTCCGGCCACTCGGTCACCAGGACCGCCGCATCGGAATCTTCCAGTGCTTTCAGCGCCGTATCTCTCATTTCTACTCCGGGCAAGAGAGTCCTTGCGTTTTTCATCGCAACCGGGTCGAAAGCTACGACTTCGGCCCCTTCGCCACGTAAACGTGCAGACAACACCAGGCTGGAGGCCTCCCGCATGTCGTCGGTCTCCGGCTTGAAAGCGAGCCCCAGGAGGGCGATCCTCTTGCCGATCAGCGAGCCCAGGTGCTTGCTCAGCTTGCTGACCACCCGGCGCTTCTGCAGTTCGTTCACTTCAATCACCGAGTTCAGCAACTGGAAGTGGTACCCGGAGTTACCGGCGAGCAGCTTGAGCGCATTGACGTCCTTGGGGAAACAGGAGCCACCGAAACCGATGCCGGGACGCAGGAAGTGCGGGCCGATGCGTTCGTCGAGGCCCATTCCACGGGCAACCTCACCGACATCGGCTCCAACCTCCTCGCAGACGTTGGCGATCTCGTTGATGAACGAGATACGCGTCGCCAGGTAAGCGTTCGAAGCCAGCTTGATCATCTCGGCGCTTGAGATGTCGGTCATGACGATCTCGCCACCAAGGGGTTCGTAGAGCGCGGCAACGGCAGCTGCGGCGGCCTCGTCTGCCGGCCCGGCACCGACGACCACACGGTCAGGGTGGAGAAAGTCTTCTACGGCCGATCCTTCCTTGAGGAACTCGGGACAGGAGACGTACGGCATTCCGGGCAGGTCGCGGCGAATGGTCTCTCCTGTGCCGGCCGGAACGGTGCTCTTCATGATCAGGACGTGGTCGGTGCCCCCGGGAATATCGGATACGACCGACCGCACCCGGGACAGGTCGGCGTCACCGGAATAGGTAGGCGGCGTGTCCACACAGACGAACAGCAGTTTCGCGCCATCCAGCAGTTCGTCCATGTCGGTGGTAAAAGTCAGGCGTTCCTGGTTTTTGCGAATAAGTTCGCCAAGCCCGGGTTCGTGGATGGTCACTTCTCCCCGGTTGAGCGAATCGACCTTTTCCTGAAGGACATCGCGGGCGATGACCCGGTGCCCCAGTTCCGCGAAGCAGGCGGCAGTAACGAGTCCGACCCAGCCGACGCCTATGACACCGATCGGTGCCTTTTCTGAACTCTCTGTCATTTTTTCCGTTTCTACCGTCAGCCGGCCGTGAATGCCCTGGTCGATCGGGCCATGCCCAGCATTTGCTCGTTCTCGAGGGTCAGCAGCAGCGAGTTGGATATCCAGTACGTGTTTCCGTCCTCAAACCAGGCGATGAGCCGGATCCTGTCTCCCTCGTAGTAGACCCGGAAATCCCGGTTGTCCATCTCGAGTTCTTCGTGTGGAGCTTCCAGGATCGGCGGATCTTCCCAGCCATATATACCCTGGAGACCGAAGTAGTGGAGACCATCGTCCAGCTGCAGCGCCATGACCATCCGGTAGGCGGCATGCGGATTCTTGTCGAGGTCACGGATGCCGTAACGCCGGCTGCCTTCGGCATAGATCGTGCCACCCGGAAGGCGCTTGGGATAGAAGACCGCGAACTGCTTGCTGCGTTTGATCTCCGCGTCGAGGCCGGCGGCAACTTCCTGGCCACCAATCGAGGCGTCGACCAGGCCGTCCGATTCCTTGCTCGGGATCTGGTTCTTGTCTTCGGTCTCTTTCTGGGCCTTTTTCCTGGCCTTGCGGGCAGCCGCGTCCTGGGCTTTGTTCCGGGCTCCGTCACCCTCGTCGAGGGTGCCGACGGCACCGGTCTGGTCCTCGAAGCCGAGGAATTGGTCGACAGCCACTTCGATCTCGTCGGGCGTCGCTTCGACGTAGGAGATCTCGTTTTCGTAGGTGAAGGTCGACGGGAACGACACCTCAACCACGCTTGCATTCTTCGAGTCGAACAGCAGCTTGATCAGTTCGAGCATCTCCTTGCTGCCGTCGATGTCGGAGCGGGTGTTCTCCGAAAAGGACTTGAGAAGTTCGTTCCGGCGCTTGATCACTTCGCTGAAGGAGAGCCGGTTGCGTACCTCGCCGATCAGGTCCTGCTGGCGGGCGGCACGCACGAGGTCGGTGTCGGCGTGGCGGTACCGGGCGAATTCGAGCGCATCCGGGCCACAGAGCTTCTGGTAACCGGCATCGATGTCGATCGCCGCGTACCCCTCGCCGCCCTGACTGTTGTCGTTGAAGTAGTCCCTGTCCACGTCGACGAACACGCAACCGATCGCGTCTATCGCCTGGGCGAAACCCTGGAAGTCAACGTTGATCACATGGTTGATGTCCAGCCCGGTCAGATCACGGATCGTCTTCAGGGTGAGTTTCGTCCCGCCATATGAGAAGGCCGCGTTAAATTTGTCGGTTCCGAATCCGGGGATCTCGACTTTGAGGTCACGGGGGATTGAAAGCATCGCGATCTGCCCGGATTCGGGGTCGAGCCGCAGCAGGATTGCCGTGTCCGACCTTCCCGGATCGCCCTCGGGCGTGCCGCCGCCGGTGCGGACGTCGGAGCCGAGGATCGCAATCGTCTGGGGGCCGCCGTTGCTGTCGGGCAGGATGCTGGTCGGGATGTCCCTGAACTCGTCGGTGCCGATGTCGTCGGCGATGTCGTTGACCACGTGCATGATCGATGCCGAGGTGGCTCCAGCGAAGGAGAAAACGATGATCAGGGTGGCGAGCGCGAAACGCCACCAGTAGCGGCGGCGTTTGGCCGGCGGTTCGAAATCCCCGGCGGTGGACGGGCGGCGCGGATCCCACGGCTCACCGGTGCGACGGGCGGTTTCGATCGCCTGGTTTACCTCGCTCTTCGCGGTGGCGCTGAGGATCGCCGTCTGCTCGGCAGTGATCTCGCCTTCCGATGGCAGGTCCCATTCTTCGGTACCTTCCGCGTGGTCGCCGGTCTCGGGTGACTCCTCGCCGGTCAGGGGCTCGTCGGTCGTCGGCGGACCGGCGTCGGTATCATGCTCACCGCTCGCCGGCACGTCATGCTCTGAGGTGTATTCGCCCGTTTCCCCGGAATGGTCCGGAGCGGCCGCACTTTCGGGGCTTTCCAGCAGGGCGGCCCGGAAGACCGGATCGAGGGCGGGCACGTCGTCGCCTTCGAGTAGTCGGGCCTCGAGGGCGAACACCTCTTCGGTCGGCTGCTCGACGTATTCACCCGGCTCGGGGGTGGCGGCCGCCTGATCGTCACCGGCTTCGGGCTGTACCGGCGCTACCGGTTCCGCCGGCGCTACCGGTTCCGCCGGCGCTTCCGGCGCTGCAGGAACTTCCGGCTCGACCGGCTGCTGCGCTGCGGGTTCCGGCTTTTCCGGCAGGGGCTGAGCCTCCTCGTCGAGCGCGCCGAGAAGGAATTCCTCGGTCGGGTCGCCGGGATGCGGGTCTTTGTCGTCGTGATCAGTCATCTTTTCCCCGGGCCAGACTTGCACCCATTCCTAAATACTCCCGAAGCGTTTCCAGGTATGCGTTCAGTGAACTGATCGAGACCCATTCTTCCGGGCCGTGATGTCCAGCGCCAGTGGGGCCGAATTCCACTGCCGGGATGCCGACCCTGATGAACGAAACCGCATCCGAAGCGCCGTCCCGGCCGACTGAGACCGAGGTTCCTTCGTGGTGAGATTCGGCGGCCGAGATCAGGCCCCTGACCCATGGTGAATCGATCCCGGAATCGATCGGCGGCAGGGCGAAGATCGTCTCCATGCGCGCGAGATCCAGCCCCCGGATCTGTTTGAGGATCTGGTCGGGGTCCTGATGCGGCAGGTAGCGGATGTCGACGTCTATGGCGCAATAGTCGGGAACCTTGTTGAGCGCGTCACCGCCCCAGATGCGACCGAGATTGATCGAGGGACGGTCGAAGAGCTCAGAGCTTTCTCGCGCGAACGGTAGCGATTCCAGCCCCCGGAACACTTCCACGGCCCTCAGGACGGCGTTGTCGCCGAGCCAGGGAGTGGAGCCGTGGGCTGCCCGGCCGGCAACTCCGATCCTTACCGCCAGCACACCTTTTGCCGCCACTCCGACATGCATGTCGGTCGGTTCGCCGGTGATCGCAAAATCGCCACGTAGTCCCGAATTCACGAGATGATCGCTGCCGCGGTCCTGATCTTCCTCCGATTCTTCGTCGGAAACTATGCCGAGCACCACCCGCAGGCCTTCAGGGCCTTGCCCGGGTTTCGGCAACGCGAGCATCATCGCTGCCAGGGCGGCTTTCATGTCGTAGGCACCGCGTCCGATCAGGCGGTCGCCTTCTATCCGGGGCTTGAACTGTGACCTTTCGGCCGGGACCACGTCCATGTGGCCGTGAAGGATGATTGCGGGATCTTCGGCCGACCCGACCGAAGCCGTGATTATGGGCAGGCCACGACACTCGTCCTGAACTGCTTCGATACCCCTCGCTTCCAGCCAGCCCTTGATGAAACCCGCCGCCTCGTGGATGCCTTCCGGCTGCGAGGTGTTGTAGGCGATCAGGCGCTGCGCTAGAGCGAGCAGGTCAGAGACTGCCTACTCCTGGCCGGCGAGTGCGAGGAACGCTTTGACCCGTTCCAGGTCCCGTTCGGCGTCGCGTTTCGCGGCTTCACCGATGTGGGGCTCCTTCAGCCGCTCTTCGGCATGCATCTTCTCTTCCTGAAGGGCGGATACGTCGAGATCGGCAGGAAGGTGAGCTTCTTCGAGCAGAACCTCGGCGTGGTTGGCGAAAACCTGAAGGGTTCCGTGCGACTGCGCGTACGTCCTGGTCTCCGAATCCGAGATCTTCAGCCGGAGCAGGTTCGGTTTGAGGGCCGCCAGCACCGGGACGTGGTTGGCGAGCACGCCCAGCTCTCCCCCGACCGTGCGGGTCGAAAGCTGGATCACGTCTCCGCTGAAGACTTCACCCTCGGGGGTGAGCACTTCGACCGAGAATTTCGTCTCGCCGGCCATCTACTACGCCGCGCTCTTGGCGGTTTCGAGCACCTGGTCGATGCTGCCCTTCATGTAGAAGGACTGCTCGGGATAGTCGTCGAGCTCGCCGTCGAGGATCATGCGGAAACCGCGGACGGTTTCGGCGACCGGCACGTACTGGCCGGGGCTGCCGGTGAACTGCTCGGCCACGAAGAACGGCTGCGACAGGAAACGCTCGATCTTGCGGGCCCGGTACACGAGGACCTTGTCTTCATCCGAGAGCTCGTCGATGCCGAGGATGGCGATGATCTGCTGAAGCTCGCTGTAGCGCTGCAGGATCTCCTGGACATCGGTAGCCGTCTTGTAGTGCTCCTCGCCGAGGATGTCCGGCTTGAGGATGGTCGAGGTCGAGTCGAGCGGGTCTACGGCCGGGTAGATGCCCTTCTCCGAGATGGCGCGCGAAAGCGCAGTGGTCGCGTTGAGGTGGGCGAACACCGACGCCGGGGCCGGGTCGGTGAAGTCGTCGGCAGGCACGTAAACGGCCTGGATCGAGGTGACCGATCCACGCGTTGTCGAGGTGATCCGCTCCTGAAGCTCGCCCATTTCGGTTTCCAGCGTCGGCTGGTAACCGACGGCAGAAGGCATACGTCCGAGCAGCGCCGATACCTCGGAGCCTGCCTGAACGAAACGGAAGATGTTGTCGATGAACAGCAGCACGTCCTGGCCGCCGGCTTCACGGTAGTACTCAGCCATGGTCAGGCCCGACAGCGCGACCCGGAGGCGGGCTCCCGGGGGCTCGTTCATCTGGCCGAAGACCATCATCGTCTTGTCGATGACTCCGGACTCGGTCATTTCGATGTAAAGGTCGGTGCCCTCACGGGTACGTTCGCCGACTCCGCAGAAGGCGGACAGTCCGCCGTGCTCCTGGGCGATGTTGTGGATCAGCTCCTGGATCAGAACGGTCTTGCCGACTCCGGCGCCGCCGAACAGGCCGATCTTTCCGCCCTTGGCGTAAGGCGCAAGCAGGTCGACGACCTTGATTCCGGTCTCCAGGATCTCCTGGGTAGGGGTCAGGTCGGTTGCGTCCGGTGAAGGACGATGGATCGGCCAGCGCTCGATGTCTGCGCTGAGCTCGGGTCCGCCGTCGATCGGCTCACCGAGGAGATTGAAGATGCGTCCGAGCGTCTCGTCGCCGACCGGAACGGTGATCGGTCCGCCGGTGTCGACCACGCGGTCGCCACGCTGCAGGCCGTCGGTGGCGTCCATTGCCACGGTGCGGACCCGGTCGTCGCCGAGGTGCTGCTGGACTTCGCAGACCGTGCTGACCGCATCGCGGCCATCGGAGCCGTCAACCTCGATGATGATGGCGGAGAAGATCTCCGGCAGCTTTTCGGGGAAGACGACGTCGACCACGACGCCGGTGATCTCTTCGATTCGACCTACGTTTTTACCGTTGTTATCTGACATATCTCCAGTTTCCAGTTGCGAGCTTGGGGCGCGTCTAGCTGAGCGCTTCCGCGCCACCGACGACTTCCAGAATTTCCTGCGTGATCTCCGCCTGCCTCACCCGGTTCATCTCCAGGGTGAGGTCGTCGATCATCGTTTCAGCGTTTTCTGCAGCGCTGCTCATGGCGGTCATACGAGCTCCGAGTTCGGAGGCCGCAGACTCCAGCAGCGTGCGGTAGAGCGAAGTGTTGATGTAATCCGGGATGAGCTCGGCGAGCAGTTCTTCGGGCTCGGGCTCGTACTCCCAGAGTGAATGCGAGTGCGCTTCGGCGAGTTCCGAATCATCGGGCGCGTCGTTTTCGTCCTCGGATCCTTCACCAATGACTTCCGCCTGCTGTACCGGCAGCAGGGTGAGCTGCTGGACGTACTGCGTCAGCGGAGAGACATAACGGTTGTAGATCACGATGGCACGATCGATGTCTTCGTCGATGTACGCGGCAACCAGGTCTTCGCCGATGCGGCGGGCGTTCGAGAAGGCCGGACGGTCGGTGAAACCGGTCCAGGAGTTCCTGATGTTCTGCTTGCGGAAGGTGAGCGCGCCATCACCGCGGCGCCCGACGACGAAGAACACGACGTCCTTGCCTTCGGCGACTGCTTCGTCCCGCAGGTGAAGTCCCTCGCGGATGATGTTTGCGTTGAACGCGCCGGCCAGGCCGCGGTCGCCGGTGACCAGAAGGATCGCCAGCGTTTCGACCTTCTCACGGACCTGAAGGATCGGCAGGTGCGAAACGTTCCCGGCTTCAGCTGCGGCCCGCCTGGTCAGACGGCGCCGGGCCTGGGCGTAAGGCCTGAGGTGTGCGATCCGGCCTTCGGCCTTGCGCAGCCTCGCCGCAGCCACAGCTTCCATCGCCCGCGTGATCTGGCGGATGTTCTTGACGCTGGCGATCTGGTTTGTGACTTCTTTGCGGTTGGCCATGGTCTACCGGGGTTGCGGGTTGGAGAGGGCGGCGCCTAGACGGCTGCCGCTTCTTCTTCCTTGTTGGAATCTTCGACGGGCTCGGTCTTGGCGGCATCAACACGATCGGATTCGCCTTCTTCGATCGGCTCGCCGTTGTAGTCGAAATCGGGACCGAAGTCATCGACGTAACCGCTGATGGTCTCGGACAGTTCCTTCTCGTCCTCCTCGGGGAAGAGGCCAGTTTCGTTGATCCTGGCGCAGAGTTCCTTGTTTTCGGTGTGGAGCCGGGTCAGCAGTCCTTCGAGGAACTCCTGGACACGCTCGACCTTGAGCCGGTCGAGGAAACCACCGGTGCCGGAATAGATCGATGCGACCTGGTCGGCGACCGAGAGGGCGTTACGTTCGTTCTGCTTGAGGAGCTCGACCAGACGCTCACCACGGGCGAGGGTCTTCTGGGTCTCGGCGTCGAGTTCTGATCCGAACTGGGCGAAAGCTTCGAGGTCGCGGTACTGCGACAGTTCGCCCTTCATCTTGCCGGCAACCTTCTTCATCGCCTTGGTCTGGGCGTCACCACCGACTCGTGACACCGAGATGCCGACGTTGATGGCGGGCCGGATGCCCGAGTTGAAGAGGTCCGACTCGAGGAATATCTGGCCGTCGGTGATCGAGATGACGTTGGTCGGGATGTAAGCCGAGACGTCGTTGGCCTGGGTCTCGATGATCGGCAGCGCAGTCAGCGAACCTCCACCCTCGTCGTCGCTGAGCTTGACCGAACGCTCAAGCAGGCGGGAATGCAGGTAGAAGACGTCGCCGGGGTAAGCCTCACGGCCCGGCGGACGCCGCAGCAGCAGCGACATCTGGCGGTAGGCGTAAGCGTGCTTGGTGAGGTCGTCGTAGACGCAGAGGGCGGCTTTGCCGTCGTACAGGAAGTACTCGGCCATGGCGGTGCCGGCGTACGGCGCGATGAACTTGATCGGCGCAGCTTCATCGGCGGGGGCGGCGACGATGATCGTGTTCTCCATCGCGCCGGCGGCCTCGAGGACCTCGCGGACCTGGACGACCGTTGCCATGCGCTGGCCGATCGCCACGTATACGGAAATGACGCCGGAATCCCTGTTGTTGATGATCGAGTCGATGCCGACCGTGGTCTTACCGGTCTGGCGGTCGCCGATGATCAGCTCTCGCTGGCCACGGCCGATCGGGATCATGCCGTCGATCGACTTGATGCCGGTCTGCATCGGCTCGCGCACGGGCTGGCGACTGATGACGCCGGGGGCCTTGAACTCGGCCGGGCGGGTCTTGCCGGTATTGATGTCACCCTTGCCGTCGAGCGGGCGGCCGAGCGGATCGACCATGCGGCCGAGGAATTCCTCGCCGACCGGGATCTCGAGCAGGCGTTTGGTGCGCTTGACCGTGTCACCTTCGACGATCTTCTCCCACTCACCGAAGAGCACGGCACCGACGTTGTCCTCTTCGAGGTTGAGAGCGAGTCCGGTGACCCCGTGCGGGAGGTCGAGCATCTCGAGGGACATGCAGTTGTCGAGGCCGTGGATGCGGGCGATACCGTCAGCGATCGAGAGGACGGTTCCGACCTCGGAAAGGTCGGCACTGCCGGGGTCGATGCCCTCGATGCGCTGCCGCAGAATGCTGGCAATCTCGTCTGGCTTGATCTGCATTGCGGTTCGAATCCTCCTTATGCCGCCCGAGCAACGCTCTGGCGGAGTTTCTCCAAGTTTTGGCGAATACTGGTGTCGAGAACCATGTTCCCGACCTGAAGCACCAGCCCGCCGATGATGTCTTCATCGACGCGGCTCGTAAGTTCGACCTTCTTGCCGGTCTGGCGCTCGACTTCAGCACCGACCCGTTCTGCGATTGCGGGATCCAGCTCGATGGCGCTGGTCACGGTTACTTCGATCCGCTTGTTCTCTGTCTTCCAGAGTTCCTCGTACTGGCTGCGGATGCGGAAAATGGCCGGCATGCGGTGCTTCTCGATCAGAAGCTCGAGGAAGTTGTGGAACTCCGGGTCGGCATCACTCACTGCGAGCTTCAGCCCGTCCATCTTCTCCTGGGAAGAGAACGAAGGACTGAAGAAGAAGACCTGAAGGTCCTTGTCGTCCTTCAGCGCGTCACTGAACTGGCCGAGCTGGTCCCGAACCGTGTCAAGGGTCCCTTTTTCCTTGGCTACGCCAAAGAGGGACTCCGCGTATACCCGGGCCAGCTCTTCCATCAGTTGTTCCTGTCTCCCGAGAGGCTCGAGAAATCGACTTCACGCAGGGCTTCTTCCACCAGCTGCTTCTGATCGGCTTCGGTTAGGGACTTGCGGGTCACCCGCTCGGTCGCGAGCACGGTCAGGTTGGCTACTTCCTTGCGGATGTCGTCCAGAGCCTTGCGGGTTTCCGCTTCGATGTCGCGACGGGCCGCTTCGACCAGTTCCTCACGCCTGGCCTGGCCATCGGCCACGGCTTCCGACTTGGTCGCTTCGGCTGCCTTGCGGGACCGGGCGACGATTTCGTCGGCCTGTTCGCGGGCTTCGGTGAGACGCTGGCGGTAGTCGGCGAGGATCTTGTCCGCTTCATCGCGGGTCCTCTCTGCCGACGTGATCGATTCGTTGATCAGGGCCTGGCGCTCGTCCAGGATCCGGCTGATCTGCGGCCACGCATACTTGCGCAGGACGAGCATGGCGGCCCCGAAAGCGAGCAGGGTCCAGATCATCAGGCCGGGAACGACCTTGACCAGGGGGTTCAGCCCTTCTTCGGACTCTGTCGCCGCTACCAGGAGCGGCGTCGCTGTGTTCAGGAGATCGCCAAGCATCGGCTTATACGAAGAAAGCGATTAGGCCGGCGATGAATCCGTAGAAGACGGTCGCCTCGGTGAGCGCGAATCCGAGCCACTGGATGCTCTGGATCTCCGACTTCAGTTCGGGCTGGCGGGAAACGGCTTCGATCGTCTTGCCGAAGATGAAACCGAGGCCGACACCGGTGCCGAGAGCGGCGAGGCCGGTACCGAGGCCGAGGCCGATGGCGCGGCCGGCAGTTTCAGCGTAAGCCGAAGCGGTAGTTGCGTCAACTGCCGCAAGGATGATTGATGGGTCCACTTTTTTTGTTTCTCCTTAGTGTTCCTCGGCGACAGCGCCGTCGAGGTATATCGCGGTCAAAGTGCAGAAAATGAATGCCTGAAGGGTCGCAACCAGGCCGATTTCAAAGAGCAGAAAGGCGACGGCAAGTACACCCGTGGCCAAGCCCAGGATCGTCGATCCGACGAATCCCATGCCGAGCAGCACGACCAGTCCTCCGGCCATGAACAGGATAAGCAGGTGGCCGGCAAGGATGTTGGCGAAAAGTCGCAGTGAGAGCGAGATCAGCCGGACGAAGTGTGAAAGGACCTCGATCGCGAGGATCGGGCCGACCATGAAGCCTTCGACGCCGGCCGGCACCCAGCCGCGGATGTACTTGAAAAGGCCCTTGGCGCGGATGCCTTCGAAGTTGTAGGAGATCCAGACGACGATCGCCAGTACCAGGGGAACCGAGATGTTCGCGGTGGCCGCGTAAAGGGCGAAAGAAGGCACGGCGACGCCGAACACGTCGAATGTGTGTGCGGTGTTCACCGGCAGCGGCAGGTAACCGATCATGTTCGAGAACCAGATGAACAGGAAGAGAGTGCCGATGAAGGGGAACCAGCGGGCGGCCATCTTCGGATCGAGGTTGCCGTCCGTGATGTTGTCCTTCATCAGGCTGTAACCGATCTCGACCGTGGTCTGGACCTTGCTTTCCGGACGCAGCTTCATCCGGCGGGCCACCAGGGTGACTACCAGCATGGTCAGGATGGTGGCAACGAAGATGTAGAAGACGGCCTTGTTGATCGACATGTCGATGCCGAAGACGTTGATTGAGACCCACGGCGGCAGAGCGAACTCTTCGGAGGGATCGAGTGCGGGCTCGTCGACGGCAGTTTCGGCTGCGTTGGCAAGACCGGGGAAAGCGAGCAGGACGCCCATGACCGATACCCAGAGGGCGATCGAAAGGCGTCCGGCGTAGTCCTTGATCGCGGTCAAGAGCCTTCCACCTGTGAGTTTGTCGGACGGGTTACGAGCGTCATCGCGAGATAGAAAGTGAAGACGATCACCGAAAGCAGAGCTGCGGCGAGTCCGGCTTCACGCTCGATCATGCCGACCGTGAAGATCGAGATGACCAGAAACCAGGAGCGGCCGATCAGGGAGCCGGCCATCAGCCGGAAGAAGCCCTTTACGTCTTCGGTCTCGCTGGCTTTGCGCTCGAGCGCGAACTGGATGCCACGCTGTCCGCACCAGCCGATCGCCGCCCCGAGCCACCCGAGCAGGGGCAGATCTGCGGCAACGAAAACCGGCAGGGCGATGGCGATGAGGGCAAGATCGGCGTACTTGAGCAATTGATTGACTCGACCACCGCGGCTGGCTCCATTGGAGCTGTCTATGGCAAGGGCGGTCAAGGGGTCGGGACTATATCCGAACCGAGTGATTTCTGCGCTGCCGAGGGGGCTGGTAGCAACCGTCACTAACCCTTTGTTAGAGCCAAAACGTGAAACCTTGTGACAAACCTTGTAACAACTGAGTTGATGGGTCAGCTATTGGGCTCGTGCGTACGGCGCAGCTTGAGTATCTCCAGGACGTAGACGAGGTACACCGAGACGCCCACCGCAGCAAGGATCACGAACACCATCAGGGCGGTCCAGGCGAGGTCGAAATTGCCCCGGTCGTCGCTGTAAGGGACGAACCGTAGGGCCAGCGCGAGCAGCGCCAGGACCAGGGTCCAGCCGTACAGGTAGGCCAGGGTTCGCCGTTGTGAGAAGCCCTTGTTGGCCATCCGGTGGTGGAAGTGCCAGCGGTCCGCCTGATAGATCGGCTGCTTGTACTTGATCCTCTTGGCGACGACGAAACCAGTGTCGAGGATCGGCACCGCAAGGATCACCAGTGGAAAAGCGAGCGCGACGACGGCATTCGTCTTGAGCGCACCCTGCACCGAGGAGACCGCGATCATGTACCCGAGCAGGTTCGACCCGGTGTCCCCCATGAAGCTCGAAGCCGGCGGGAAACCGTGGCGCAGGAAACCGAGCGCTGCGCCGGCGGTGATCGCAGCCAGTACACCGGCCTCGTATCGGCCGAGCGAAAGCGCCACCACCGCCATTGCCGCCGAGGCGATCGCGCATAGGCCCGCGGCCAGCCCGTCGATGCCGTCGATCAGGTTGGTGATGTTGACCACCGCGACAATGCCGATGATGGTCAGCGGGTAGGCGGTCCACCCCAGCTCGACGCCGCCAAGGAACGGAATGGTCAGCACGTCGGGCCTGACCCCGGCGATCACCGGGATCGAGGCGGCGGCGATCTGGCCGACCAGCTTGACCAGGGCGGGCAGGTCGAAGATGTCGTCGAGCGCACCGACGAACGCCACCGCGACAGCTCCCAGCAGGATGTAGGTGGTCTCGGTGTTGGCCGGTAGCCAGATCCATCCGGCAATCTCGATGCCCGCCAGGATCGCAAGGCCGGACATACGAGGGGTCGGAACCAAATGCTGGCTGCGTGGACCGGGTGTGTCGATCGCACCGACCCGCCGGGCCAGATACTCGGCGATCGGGACCAGGGCCCAGGTGATCAGTGCCGCCGCAAAGAACGCAAAGACGGCATCGGCGGTGTCGACCATCCCGGAAGATTCTCACAGCGAGCGGAGGTCGGGCGCATCCCTCGTGGACCAGCCATGCGGGAACGGGTGACGCGGGGCGGGCAGGCACGTCCTCCGGGACAGAACCTCTGATCTCTGGTTTAAGTCGCGGAAAGTCCCGTAGGGAGCCCTCCAGGCGCACCCAACCGCCCCACGCCACCCGTTCAGTAGCGCTTCAGGTGGACGCCCCTTCACCGGGCGCTCAGGTGGACGCCCGTTCAGCCAACCCAGGCGTTTCTGGCGCGATTATTTATCCTATTTCCGAAATTATCGGACCAGAATGACTCGTGAAGCTGGACCGTGGGTGCTGAGCCAGGTGAGGGATGAACCTGAACAAGTTCTGACTCCTTCATTCACTTTGGACAAGGCCCTCCATCAACCTGAGGCCGGGGCAGAAGTACCGGTTGCGGGCGTAGCCCTATTCCGGCGGTGTCCACTGCGGGGACAGCGCGCCGAGGACTCCCTTCACCAGGAACTCCGGGTCCTGCGGTTCGCGTGGCCCCGGCTCCCCCACCCTTTTGACCAGTTCGAGCTGTTCGGCGCTTTCGAGCACCAGAAGCTTCTTGTCGGCGATCAGGGCTTCGTCCACCCCGCCCATCTTTCCGGCGAAGGTCGTATAGACCGGGGTGCCGAGGGCGACGGCTTCACGGTTCATGGTGCCGCCCGCGCTGACCACCAGATCGGCGTAGGCGATCAGGCTCTGGGCGTCGATCGCGTGGTCGGGCACGATGAGGTTGGTCGAGTTGCGTCCGCGGGCGGTCGCAGCCTGTGACTCGGTGCGGGGTATCACTACGGCGGTCACGCCTTCGGTCGCGGCCAGACGGTCGATTACCTGCTCGTAAAGCGGGTTGTCGGCGTGGTACTCGGAGGTCTCCGGCGGCGGGCGGACCACGACGAGCACCCGCCCACGGTCAAGGCCGAGCTCGGTGATCACGGCCGGGTCCGGTTCGAAGCCGGCCAGGTAGTAGTCCTCCTTGAGGCCGGGGTAGCGGACCAGCTTCTTCCCCTTGGCGCCAACCTTGGCCATGCGCTCGACCGGGATCGTGTCCGGGACAAGCACCCGTTTCGCGATCCGGAACGCAATCTGCCGCTGGAGGCCGGCGAACTCATAGTCCTGGAGCTGGGCTGACGGGATCAGCAGGACCGCGGAGACCAGCGCCAGATCAACCGAGCCATGGGCGACGGCGAGGTCCGGACGGAACTTCCAGGCAACACCGGAGAGCCGCACCGAACGGCTGGCCAGGGCACTTGCTTTGCCCAGCTTGGATCCCCCGCCATGAGCACCGACAACGGTGTGCTCGATTCCCAGCAGGTCGAGAATGCCGACCGTCTGTCCGTAATCGCGAGCCGTGACCAGCACCTCGTCGCCGCGCTCGCTGAAACGGTCGATGACCGGCTTCAGGACCAGCGGATGAGCCGCGGCCGTGCAGTCGAACCAGACCTTCAATTAAGAGTCGAGACCGGGGTACAGCGGGTATTTGTCCGTCAGCGCCCGGCTGCGGGCAACCAGGGCTTCGCGCTGACCCTCGAAATCTTCGGCGAGCGCGCCACTGATGATCGCGCCGACCTCGGTCATGTCTTCGGGCTGAAAGCCACGGGTGGTGAGCGCCGGCGTGCCGATGCGCAGGCCCGACGGGTTCATCGGAGGGCGCGGATCGAAGGGAATAGCGTTCCGGTTCACGGTGATGCCTACCTGGTCGAGCCGGTCCTCGCCTTGCTGGCCGTCGAGTCCGGTCGAAGTCAGGTCGACCAGCACCAGGTGGACGTCAGTGCCACCGGTCAGAACGTCGATGCCGCCGTCGATCAGGCCGGCTGCAAGCGCCCGGGCGTTGGCAATGGTCCGGCGCTGACGCTCACGGAACTCTTCGGTAGAAGCGATGTGGAGAGCGACAGCCTTGGCGGCGATCACATGCATCAGGGGCCCGCCCTGCTGACCGGGGAAAACGGCGCGGTTGATGTCGGCCTTCAGCTCCTCACGACAGAGGATAATTCCGCTGCGTGGGCCACCCAGTGTCTTGTGGATGGTGCTGGTGACTACATCCGCGTAAGGAACGGGGTTGGGATGCTCACCGGCGGCGACCAGCCCCGCGAAATGAGCCATGTCGACCATCAGCTTCGCACCGACCGAGTCGGCAATCTCGCGGAAAGCGGGGAAATCGAGTTGGCGCGGGTACGCGGACCAGCCGGCGACGATCAGGTTCGGCCTGTGTTCTTCGGCGAGACGCGCCACCTCGTCCATGTCAACCAGCAGGTCTTCTTTGGACACGTGGTAAGGCACCACGCCGTAGAGCTTGCCGGAGATGTTGAGCTTCATGCCGTGGCTGAGGTGTCCGCCATGGTCGAGGGCGAGGCCCATGATCGTGTCACCCGGATCGATCAGCGCCATGTACGCGGCGTTGTTGGCCTGGGCACCCGAGTGAGGCTGGACGTTCGCGTGTCCGGCGCCAAAGAGTTCCATCGCCCGGTCGATCGCCAGCTGTTCGACGATGTCGACCTGTTCGCAGCCACCGTAGTAACGGCGGCCGGGGTAACCCTCGGCGTACTTGTTCGTGAGCACCGAACCCACAGCTTCGAGTACCGCGCGTGGCACGAAGTTCTCCGAAGCGATCATCTCGAGCGTGTCGCGCTGGCGGGCGAGCTCACCGTCGAGCGCGGCAGCCACTTCGGGATCGACGTCTTGCAGGCTTGCGTCGAGCAACTGGTCGGTGACGGTGGTCATCAGTTCAAACAACCTTTCGGCTCTGACCAGCCGATAGGGCTGGTTTAACGCGGACAGGAACGAACATCCAGAGTAGCAACGCCGGAGGATCTACCCCCTGCGGGTTTGGCTGCCGGACTCGCGGTTTTCGAAGTACTCATTGCCTTCGATGTCGATTCGCGGCACGATACGGTCGAGCCATCCAGGGAACCACCAGTTGGAGCGCTTCATCAGGATCATCACCGCCGGCACCAGCAGGCACCTGACAATCGTCGCGTCGATCGCGACGGCGAAGGCCAGGCCGACCCCGAACTGCTTGACCACCGGATCACCACTAAGCACGAAGCTGAAGAACACCGCCACCATGATCAGGGCGGCCGAAGTGATCACCCGACCGGAAGACGCGACCCCGGCGATCACCGCAGCGTCGCTGTCCCTGGTGCGTTTCCAGGCCTCCCTGATCTGGGTCAGCAGGAACACCTCGTAGTCCATCGAGAGACCGAAGAGGATCGCGAACATGACCAGTGGCAGGAAACTCACCACCGGGACCGCCCCCTCCAGCCCGATCAGGCTCGCACCGTGCCCTTCCTGGAAGACGAAGGTGACCAGCCCGTAAGCGGCCGCGATCGAAAGCAGGTTCATCACCGCAGCCTGCAGCGGCACAACGATCGACCGGAAAGCCAGCACCAGGACGAAGAACGAAAGCAGCACCACGATGAAGATCACCTGCGGCAGTTTGTCGCTGATCTCTTCGGCCAGATCAACGTATCCCGCCGTCTGTCCGCCCACGTGGGCGACGCTTTCGGAACCCCTGAGCGTGTCCGGGATGGCCGTGGACCGAAGTCGGTTGACCGTGTCCTCGGTTGCGTTCGATGATGGCGCCGTGGTCGGCACTGCGTTGAATAGAGCTGCGTCGCCCGACTTGTCGTAAACGGGCGGGGTCACCGCGGCGATGCCTTTGGCCTGCCCGATCGATTTCTCCAGCGCCTCGACGTCCGCCTTGGCACCGACCTCGATCGCGATCAGCAGCGGCCCGTTCTGGCCGACCCCAAAGCCCTGGGTGGTGAGGTCGTACGCCTGCCGGGTCTCGGTTGACTTGGGCAGGGCCTCGTCGTCTTCCTGTCCGAGTTCCAGGTTCCTGACCGGAAGCGCGATCACGACCAGGATCAAGACGCTGGCCACCACGGCGATGACCGGGTGCCGGGCGACACCTTCGGCCCAGCGACGCCAGCCGTGGGCCTCATGTGAGGCCGAAGTGTTGTGAGGCAGCGGGATCCGCAGCCGATCAATGCGATGACCGACCATCGCCAGCAGAGCCGGCAGGAAAGTGACCGCGGCCACCATCGCGACGACCACGGCGATCGCCGCCGTGTAGCCGAGGGTCCAGACCAGCGGAATCCCGGCGAGACCCAGCGAGAGCAGGGCGACCACAACCGTGCTGCCGGCGAAGACCACGGCACCACCGGCGGTCGCGGCGGCCCGGGCGGCCGCCTCGGCTGGTTCATGGCCTTCATGCATCGATTGCCGGTGGCGGGTCACCACGAAGAGCGCGTAGTCGATGCCGACACCGAGACCGATCATCGTCGCCAGGGTCGGGGCCACCGTCGAAACGGTTGCGACGTTACTGAGCAGCGTGATCAGGCCCATGCTCACCCCGAGCCCGAACAGGGCGCTGAGAATGGGCAGTCCCATCGCGACCACCGTGCCGAAAGTGAGGGCAAGCACGATCATCGCCACCCCCAGTCCGACCACCTCGCTGGATTCGGTCGAAGGTTTCGAGACCTGCTGACCGACGTAGCCGCCGACCGCGACTTCGAGACTGTCACCGGCAGCCGAATGGGCTTCGTCGACCAGGTTCTGCGCCGTCTCGTCGCTCAGGTTGCCGGGCCCGTCGCTGATCGTCATCGAGGCATAGGCGATCTTGCCGTCCTTGCTCACCTGGCCGGGAGCGTCCTTCGAGAACGGGTCGTTGATCGAGGCGACATCGGACTGCTTCGAGAGGTCAGTGATCGCACTTTCGACTGCCTTGCGGTTCGCCGAATCGGTGATCTTGCCCTGCTTGGCCTTGAAGAGCACCGGGTTGGTGCCGTTGGCCTGACCCAGGAACTTTTCATCGACCAGGTCGGTTGCCTGCTGGCTGTCCTTGCCGGGCAGGGTCAGGCCGTCGGCAAACTGCTTGCCGAGGGAAGTCGAGAGGACGGTGACCGCGATCGCCAGGACGATCCAGAGGCCGACCACCACACGGCGGTGCCGGACACAGAAGCTGGCGAGTTTGTAGAGGAAGCCAGTCATCAGTTCAGGACCGGGCCGCGTGCGCGGCTAGCTGGAGCGCTCCACGTCGGAGATCTCGTTGACCCGGCGTTCGTGCCGACCACCTTCAAAGTCGCCGGTGAGGAACTCCTCGACGATCGGCGCCGCAGCGTCAGGGCTCAGGCGCTGGCCGGAAAGGGTCAACACGTTTATGTCGTTGTGGCGACGGGCCATCTGCGCTTCGGCCGCGTCATGGGCATTGACCGCCCGGATTCCGGCCACCTTGTTGGCGACGATCGCGACGCCGTTGCCGGAACCGCAGACGATCACGCCCCGCTCGGCTTCGCCCGTGGACACGAGTCCAGCCGCTTCCGCCGCGAACGGCGGGTAGTCGGTCGACTGGTCGTCATGTGTGCCGACGTCGACGACCTCGTGGCCATCGCCCTCGAGCTTCGACTTGATGGCTTCTTTCAGCTCATAGCCGGCGTGGTCGGCCCCCATTGCGATGCGCATCCGGCGAGATTACCACCGGCACGGCTGTATGTTCATCACAAGATAGCCGCAACCCGGGCCGGAGAAGATCGTCGACATGAACATCGGAAACTTCCTAAAAGCAACACCTTTCCTGACCATCCTCCTGACCGCAGGTCTCCTGCCCGGAACGGCCCCGGCGGCCGGAAGTGGGCCCTGCGCCAACCCGGCCAAGGTGAAGAAGCTGCTCTGCCCGGACCTCCGGGTCGCAAAGCCTTCCGAGATGTACGCCGACAAGGCGACCAGGCCGGGCCGTGTTCTCCTGAGAGCGACCAACGACATCCAGAGCCGCGGCAAGGGAGCGATGGAGTTGCGCGGCCGGCGCGACCGCGAGCGCTCGATGAACGTGACCCAGGCGATCCGGAAGCGGGCCGGTGGTTACGCGCTCTTCCCGACCCAGGCGAGGCTGCGCTTCTTCGACGTCGGCCTGGAATATGGCGGCGCATACTGGAAGGTGGCACATCCACTCCACTTCGAGCTCTGGAAAGTCAACGGCCAAAGCAAGAAGACGAAACTGGTGCGAAAGGGTCCGAAGCAGTTCTACTGCTTCCGTGACCTCGAACGGACCGATCCCGGTCCGCGCTCGCCGGAGGACGAGGTCTACCCCGCCTGCAACCAGAACCCGGAGGAGACCCGGGTCACGCTCGGCACATCGGTCGGCTGGTCCGACATCTACCCGTCGACTTATGACCTCCAGTGGATCGACGTCACCGGCCTACGTGGCTGCTACGCCTACGTGCTACGGCTCGACCCGCTCGAGTCGCTCTTCGAGCTCAAAGAGAAGAACAACATCTCCCAGCGGATCGTGCGGCTGCCCTACAAACGGCAGAAGTTCCAGAACTGCTGACAGGGAATCCAGGTGATATTCCCCCGATGGAGCCGAGGAACACTGACGGCTTCCAGTTTCGGGGAAAGCCCCCTGGATTTCGAAGAGCCGCCAAGTGGTCGAGAGTCCTGCTGCCGGGGTTAGTGTCCAAGGGCGGCGATCAGGTCGCCTCGGGACATTCCGCCTTCGCGGAGGACTGACCAGACTCCGTTTTCGTCGAGTTCCGTCAGGTCGACGACAGTCGAGGGAAGGCCGGTCAGTTCTCCCCCGTCGATCGCCAGGTCGACCTGTTTTCGCACTTCAGGCACGGTCCCGGCGAATGAGCCCGGGGCCGGCTCCCCGCTGAGATTGGCGCTGGTCTGGAAGATCGGGCAGCGGGCACCGGAAAGCGGGCCCTCGATCACCCGGATCCCGAGCCTCGATGGATCCTCGCGGCAGGCGAGCGGATACCGATGGCGCGGGTTGGGCACGATCAAGGTCACCGGTCCGGGCAGCAGTCGCCCGACGGCCTCCCCCACCTTCTGGCCGAGGTCACGGATCAGCTCACGCATCGCCAGCGGCGAGAAATACATGACCGCGGAAGGCTTGCCGTCGTCGCGCCCTTTGATCTGGTGGATCCGCTCGACGGCTTTTTCGTTCAGCGGGTCGCAGGCAAGGCCGTAGACCCCATCGGACGGGAAGAGTGCCACCCCACCTTTGCTGATACAGCTTTCCAGAGCCTGCCTCGCGGTATCCCCGGCATTGATGTCAGTCGCGACGACTTTCACGACCAGATCATCTCAACTGGCTGATTCCGGCGGGCCCGAATGGCCGACCACGACCCTGCCGATGCCGGCCAGGTCCGGCCAGAGGGTGACATCGGAGAAACCTGCATTTTCGACCAGTCCGCAGATGACTTCGCCCTGGCCGTGGCCGATCTCCAGGCCGATCGCTTTGGTCTCGATGTCGCCGGATTCCAGCTCTCCGAGCACCTCTTCGAAAACTTCGTAGCCTGTCTTGCCACCGAAGACAGCGACATCCGGTTCCCAGCCGCGGATCTCGGGAGCGAGGCCCTCGCCTTCCGCGACGTAGGGCAGGTTGGCGAGGATCAGGTCGAACTCGCCGGATTCAGGCAGTGAGGCGACCATGAATTCGACCCGGTCATCGAGGCCGAGAGTCAGCGCGTTGGCGTTCGCCACGGCGATCGCGTCGGCGGAAATGTCGGTGCCGAGCACGGTGCACTCCGGGAGCTCGTCGGCCACGGCGAGGCCGATCGCGCCGGAACCGGTCCCGATCTCGAGCACCGTCTTCGGTTTCAGCTCAAGGGCGAGCTCGACCAGCATCTCGGACTCGGGCCTCGGGATCAGTACCCGGGGGTCAACGATCAGGTCGATGTAACGGAAACCCTTGCTGCCGAGAATGTAAGCAACCGGCTCGCGGCGCAGGCGTCGGCGGACCGCGGTCGCGAAAGACCTCGACTCACCGGGAGTCAGTGTGGTCTCGGGGCTGGCGATCAGGTTTGAACGGTCACGGCCGGTGATGCTGGAGAGCATCACTTCGGCGTCGAGACGTGGCATCTGGATGCCCGCGGCGCCGAACGCTTCGACGGCGGCTTCGAGCGCGTCACCCTGGGGGGCGCCCTCTGGAATCTTGGGATCGGCCAATGTGCTCAACCGACCTGGGCCGCTTCGAGGCGCATACGTTTCTCTTCGCCGGCGAGTGCGCCGGTGAACTCGTTCAGGTCGCCGTCGAGCACTCCGTCGAGGTCATGCGAAGTCAGCTTGATCCGGTGGTCGGTGACCCGGCCCTGAGGGAAGTTGTAGGTGCGTACCTTCTCCGACCGCTGGCCGGTGCCGACCTGCGCTTTGCGCTCCGAGGCGATCGCCGCCTGCTGCTCGGCGAGCTGCCTTTCATAGATTCGCGCGCGGAGGACACGCATCGCCTTCTCACGATTCTGAAGCTGTGATTTTTCGTCCTGCATCGAGACCACGATTCCGGTTGGTTTGTGTGTGATTCGAACCGCGGAGTCGGTGGTGTTGACCGACTGCCCACCCGGTCCCGATGAGCGGTATACGTCAATCTGGAGGTCGCCCTGCTCGACCTGAATTTCGACTTCTTCGGCTTCCGGTAGCACCGCCACGGTCGCGGTCGAAGTATGGATCCTGCCCTGCGATTCGGTCTCCGGGACACGCTGGACCCGGTGGGTTCCGCCTTCGTACTTGAACACCGAGTATGCGGCATCACCCTTGACCGCGAAGGTCACCTCTTTGAAGCCACCCTGCTCGGCCCTCGATTCGGAGAGGGCCTCGGTCGAGAAACCACGGTTGGCGGCATACCTGGTGAGCATCTTGTATAGATCACCGGCGAAGAGTGCGGCTTCGTCCCCACCGGTTCCGGCCCGGATCTCGACCAGCACGTTCTTGTCGTCATTCGGGTCCGGGTCGACCATCGCCAGCCGGATCTCCTCCTCGAGTTCGGCGAGCCGCTTCGGGGCGTCGTTGACGACCGCCTGGAGCTCTTCGTCGTCGCCCATCTCTTCGATCAGTTCGCGGGCCCCGGCGAGGTCGTCGGTGAGCGTGCGGTGCTCAAGCACGAACTCGTGGGCCCGGGCGACCTGCTGGTACTCACGACCGACCTCGGCGTAACGTTCCCGGTCGTTGATCACGTCCGGGTCACTCATCGCGCGTTCGAGCTCGGCGAAGCGTTCTTCGATCTGGTCTATGAGGCGTCCAATCACTTCACTGATTGTGACGGCATGGGCACCGCCCCGTCCTCAGGCGACGATTTCGATCGGCTCCAGGTCCGCGTTGTCTTCCGGGGTTTCGACTTCGAGCACCGATTTCAGTGCCAAGATCGCCACTTCGAGCTGGCTTTCGTCGGGCTCGCGGGTGGTCAGGTTCTGGAGCATGAGGCCCGGCCACATCACTCCCCGGACCCAGCCCTTGTCACGGTTTCGTCCCGCCCACTTGATCACCTCGTAGGAGAGCCCGGCGATCAGCGGCACCCCGAGGATTCGCGACAGCAGCAGCCAGTACCAGGCCGGCAGGCCGATCGGGGCGAACACGAAGATCGCGAGGACCATGACTATCAGCAGGAAGCTCGTGCCGCAACGGGGATGGAGACGTGAATAAAGCTTCGCCCGTTCGGGGGTCAGTTCGTCTTCAGCTTCGTAACAGGAGATCGTCTTGTGCTCGGCACCGTGGAACTCGAAGACCCGCCGCAGGTCCTTGATGCGACTGATGGCAACTATGTAGCCGAAGAAGATCAGGGTGCGGAGGATGCCTTCGACCAGCCAGAAAAGTACGGGTGATCCGAGCTGGTCTTTGAAGATGCTGGTCAACCCGACCGGGATCACGAAGAAGAGCCCGACCGCCAGCAGCAGCGAGAACATGATGGTCATGACCCAGGCGAAGCCACCGATCTCTTCTTCTTCCTCGTCGTCGAGCTGGGCGTTGGCGGAGATGCCGAGGGCCCGAAACCCGATCTTGAGCGACTCGGCCAGCGCGACAATTCCCCGGATCACCGGCCAGCGCAGAACCGGGTGACGGCGGGCCCATGGGGTGATGCCTTCCCGGGTCACTTCGATCTCGCCTTCCGGGGTGCGTACGGCGACTGCCCAGTTCGAGACGCCGCGCATCATCACGCCTTCGAGCACGGCCTGACCGCCCACGGGAGCGTCCCGTTTGGCGACGAGTGCGCCGTCGGGCATCTGCCGGGCGCCGGCGGCCGGGGCCGGCCGGTTCGGCTGGTTTCCGTTAGTAGGAGAAGATTCCACGGGCAAACGACCCTGGACGAGGGCCGATCGCGAAGCTTTTGACCGGCCGGGCATTGAGCCCGGCTCGATCGGTGTTATTCCTGGCCGGCGTTGGCCTTGGCACGCTTGGCGGCGCGGCGCTGGAAACGCTCGACGCGACCACCGGTGTCAACCAGCTTCTGCTTGCCGGTGTAAAACGGATGACAGGCAGAGCAGAGTTCCACGTGAAGGTCCGACTTGGTCGAACGGGTGTAGAACTGGTTGCCGCACGAACAATGAACGTTGGCCACGGTGTATTCGGGGTGGATGTCTGCCTTCATCCAATGAAGTTTAGAGAACCCGTCAAGTTGGCACCTTTCCCCCTGCCGGACCTCCTGGGAGCCTTGTCGGCGGCTGGTTGCCGGGGAGTCGAAAAGCCGGTTTCCAAAAAACCCGTATTTTGCGGCAGGTTTTCCGTCCGACGCGACGAAGACACTTTCCATAACCCCTGTGGTAGGAGAGGATTGCCCCTATGGCTAAAGAGGTATTTGATCAGGCTCGACCCAAAAGCGCGAAAGCACAGCTCTTTGCTGAAGCTTTCCGTGGCTGCGACGAGTGGGTAGTGCCGCCTCGCAAGCCTCGCTCGACGACCCGAGACCTCTTCGATGCAAACGCGTCGTTCCGGTTCCAGGACGTCGAGCTTGACTTCCGCGAAGCTGCCTGACCCTTACCGAATTACCGTCACGGTGAGCCGGCGTTCTTTGAAGATCGCCGTTCCTGCCGTGGTGTCGTAACGCAGGGAGAATGTCTTCACTCCCGGAGTCGAAGGCATCACGATCCAGCCTGCCCGCACCTTGCTGGCAACACCGTCGGTGGCGCCGCTGGCACTCGTGCCAGGAACCGAGTACCTGGTCGTGAAGTCATTCGTCGAACCCGAACCGAGCAACTGGCTCGGCGTCGGGACCAGGGTCGGCTCAGTCAGATAGACCCTGCCCTGGGCGTTGCCCGTGGCCCGGATCGCGGCTTCGGCCTGAATGGCAACCATCGCGCCTTCCGGGACCTTGACCGATACCGACGGTCCACCGAGGTCGACCGGGACCTTCGAGGTTGTCGAAGCTTCACCCAGTGTCGTGGCTGAACCGCTCAGCCTCAGCTTGTAGGAACCCACGCTGCGATCAGCAATCTGGTTGGAGCGTACGGCGGAGTTCTTCAGCTTGGCGGTGGAGACCGCCTTGCCGGCAATCTGATTGGTCGACACTGCCTTCGGTGCGATGTCATTGCGTTTCACCGAGAACTTGCCGGAAAGGGCGGTAGCGGTGCCACCCATGGCCATGATCAGGGCCAGCAGGGCGATCACCATCGCCGGACCGGGTATCCATCGTTTGCTGCTTCGAGATGCCTTCACTCTTCGATATGCCTTCACTGTCTCTCCTCCTGCCTGGGGAATGTGAAGGGTTCTTACCCCCGATCGGGGCCGGGTAACCGGCCTGCCGCAATGGTTGGTGGTG
>Ga0105046_10002665_pt1 | contig 28173 bp, 21 predicted proteins | sample MAT03_FD_78385 | JGI IMG/M metagenome (GOLD analysis project Ga0105046, IMG submission 78385) | Freshwater microbial communities from Lake Fryxell liftoff mats and glacier meltwater in Antarctica - MAT-03 (megahit assembly) | ecosystem: Environmental > Aquatic > Freshwater > Ice > Liftoff... | reverse complement strand
GGGGGCCCACCGGTCCTCAGCGTACAGGAAGTACGCTTCCGGCCGGTCCCCCCCGGCGCCTTGCTATCGGGTCGCTCGCGACGTTTCCCAGCGCCCTCCTAGGAGGGCGCTGGTTTTCGCCGATACCGCCCGCGATCCCGGCAGCGCGCGTGCTCCCGTCCAGGCTCTGCTGCTTGTTCCGCAAGGGACTGCGGAATGAGCTCCGCGCGACGCGCCACCGGCCTCGCTCGGTCTCGACGAAACCCACGCGCCCTCCTATTGGGGAGGAGTCTCCCAGCGGCCGCCCTGTGGCGCCGGGATCACCAGCGCTGGGTCACCAGCACTGGTAGCGATACGAAGTCGCGTTGAAGGGTAGGAAGCAGCGCTGGTAGACGCCGTCGGAGGGGCTGTATCCCTCGCCTCCATCAAGGCACTGGCCACGGCGCACCCCGTCGACCGACAGCGGGCAGCTCGCGTCCGACGTGCACTCGTCGGGGAACGTGAGATCGAAGCAACCTTGAGCGAAGTGCCGACTCGGCAGCGGGTCGCCGCCCAGCAGGGAGTTGGCGTCGCAGACCATCGCGGTGCCGGCGGGTCCGCAGTCGAGGTCGGTGACGCACGGGGAGCAGAACTCGCCCTGGCCCGCGCACGATCCGTAGCGCGGAGTGCACACGAGCTGCCCGCCGTGAGCCGGGTCGGCGACGCATTCGGCATCCCGTTCGCAGTCGCTGTTGCTCGCGCACGTCGCCGCGCACCGGGATTCGCCGCCGAGCTGCGCGCAGAGCTGCCCCGCGACGCCCGTGCAGTCGATGTCGGTGGCGCACGGTGAGCACTGCTCTCGCACGATGCAGGTGTTGCGGAGCAGCGAGACCGAACCTTCCTCGAAGGTCTTGCCGGCGGTCGTGTACTCGGCCGGGTCGATGCAGGGCAGCTCGTCGCTGTAGTTGTAGTCCTTGCCGCAGGCCTGGTGAAAATCGCGGGTCTTACCGCAATACATGCCGGCTGCGCAGTCCGTGTCGACGGTGCAATCGTCCTGCGTGCAATAGGCCTCGCCGCTGGGCGACTGACCGGTCGGATCGACCGATCCGAAGCAGCGGGGCGCACGGCACGCGGTGGCATCACACGTCTGGGCCGCGCATGCCGAGCCATCGGGACAGAGGCCTGCAGTGCAAGCCTGCCCGCCACACACGCTCGCGCCGCAGGCCGTGCCGTCGGGACATACCGACCACGCAGCGCACTCGTTGCCGAAGTAGCAAGTGGCTCCCAGGATGGCAGCCTTGCCGGTCACCTGGCACGTCTTGATGGCGGCGCCTGTTCCATCCTCGACGCTGTCGGCGCAGGTGCTTCCCGCGTAGCAGTCGGCGACTTCGTCGCAGAGGAGCGCACACTGGTTGCCGACGCAGGTGTTCCCCTCGGTGCATTGGTCGGGGGTGCATGCGCCGACGCATTGCCCGTTGGCGTCGACGAAACCGGCGCAGACCGCACCCGTGGAGGACGACTCTTCCGAGGAAGAGGTGGTGGAGGCGGAGCCCCCGCCGCTGCCATCGGCGCCGTCGTCGCCGCAACCGCTGGCGAATGCCCCAACGCCGAGGAGCGACGCGAGGCCGACGAGCGCAGGCAAGGTGAAGATCGAGCGATCGAGCATGGGAGGTTTCTGCCTTGGCCACACTAGCGACGCAAGCGGCGAAGGTGTGCCTGAGGCCGAGATCGGCCCCGAGAAGTCTCGACGCCGTCAGGTCGCCATGCCAAAAGAGTAGGCAAGTCGGTCGTGAGTCGGCCGTCGGGAGTTGACCTATGCGCGTCGTGAACCTGGCCGTCGCTCTTTGCACCGTCTCTGGCGCGCTGTTCGGATGTGGTGACGATGGCGCGGACGGAGGCGGCGGCAGCAGTGGGACTGGCGACGCGACCGCGACCGCGACCGCGACCTCTTCCGACGCCGTCGCGAGCAGTGCGACGGGGTACGTGGGCTCGCCCGGCCAGGCTCCGAAGGCCGCGTATCCCGCGGGGCCCTACGGCGTGAACGTGGGCTCGGTCGTTCCGGACTTCACCTGGGTCGGCTACACCCAGCCGCACACCTCCCGCGCCACGCTGGAGGTCATGTCCCTCGCCGACTATTACAACCCGACCGGTGACGGCGTCTTCCCCGACGACGGTCGAGCCTGGGCAGGCCTGCCGAAGCCCAAGGTGCTGGCGGTGGTTGTGGCGGCCGTGTGGTGCCAGCCTTGCCAGCAGGAGGCGCGGTACTTCCTGCCCGCGAACAAGCTTCAGTACGAGGCTCAGGGAGGCGGCTTCCTCCAGCTCATCTCCGACGGCGGCGTCCCTGGCACCCTGCCGGACATTGGCGACCTCGACGCGTGGACGACGCGGTTCAGCACCAGCTTCCCGGCGGCTCTCGACGCCTCGCTCGAGTTCCAGCGCGTCTGGGAAGCCGACGCGTTCCCCGAGAACATCATGATCCGTACGACCGACATGCGGATCATCGCGAAGGAAGCGGGCGCCGGCTTCGACTGCACGCTCTACACGAATGCGGATGCCTGCAGCGCCTCCAGCTTCTGCCAGTACGTGGAGCCGTGCGGCGACTCTCCCGTCGCGCAGGCAGGCTGCTACGCGGTCGGCTGCGAGAGTAATAGCGACTGCGGCGGAAGCGATTGCAATCCGGCCAGCTTCGCTGGCGAAGACGACTCCTGCCAGGACGCTCCGCCGAACTGCGACCGAGACACCTCGCCTCCCGGCACGGAGAAAGACATCAACAACTACAGGCAGTGCGTGTGCGAGCAGGTCGAGTTCGACTCCTACTGGAAGACGTTCGGCGAGACGCTCGGCGCGCTCTGAGTGAGACCGCTCGTGAGGGCTGCAATCGGGGTCGCCATGTTTTCCTTGGTGGCGGCCTGCGTCGATCCCGATGAGGGAGGGGTCCCCGAAGCGTTCGAGGTCGTGGACGCGACGACGACCTCATCCACCACCGGCGTCCTCACCTATCCGCTCGGGCCATACGGGGTGACGCGCGGTCAGATCGTTCAGGATTTCGCGTTTTCCGGCTTCCCTGCCCCCGACGCGAACCGCAGCGACATGGTCGCAGTCCGGCTCGCCGACTTCTACAACCCGACCGGCGACGGCGTGTTCGAAGAGGGCTCGCCCTACGGCGCCGGGGACATGCCGCGCGCCCTCGGGATCGTGGTCGGCGCGGTGTGGTGTGCCCCGTGCCAGCAGGAAGCGCGCACCATCCTTCCCGAGAAGCACGAAGTGCTGGAACCGCTGCTAGGCGAGATTCTTTTCGTCCTCGCGGACAGCAACGAGCCGGGCGTGCCTGCGACCCGAGGAGACCTCGTCAATTGGACGAAGACGTTCGACAACGATTATCCCTCGGTTCTCGACCCGGACTATGTGCTCGGCGGCATCATCCGAGCCGATTCGTTCCCAGCAAACATTCTGATCGACACGTCTGACATGTCGATCGTCGACGTCGTCTCAGGGGTACCTCCTGAGTCGTTCTGGGAAACCTTCGAAGCCCTGGCACGGGGCGACTAGTGCGAGCCGACACCGGAAGCGACGACCAGCCAATGCAGAGAAGAACATTTGGGGGACATCTGCTCGAGGCCGCCTGCTTCGTCGTGGCCCTGGCGGCATGTCTGGCAGCATGTGGCGGCGCCAAACCAGGTGGCGACACGGCGAATGCTTCGGGCAAGCCGACTGGCGAAACCAAGGCTGGAGGGCCGAAGGCTCCGGACTTTACGCTTCCGGGATTGAGGGGGAGCAGCGTCAGCCTCTCCGATCACTTGGGAAAGAACGTCATCCTCCTCGACTTCTGGTCGACCACTTGCGACCCCTGCATGGTCGAGATGCCGCACCTGGTAGAGATGTACGAAAAGTACAAGGACCAGGGCTTCATCGTCCTCGCCATCTCGCTCGACGGACCCGAGTCATTGGCTCAGGTGCAGTCGACCGTGCACGACAAGAAGATGAGCTTTCCCGTGCTGCTCGATCAGGAGACCAAAGTGATCGCGCGCTACAACCCGAGGCGCGATCTGCCCTTCTCGGTCCTCATCGACAGGCAGGGCGGCATCGTGGACAAGCGTGCCGGATACACCGCCGGCGATGAGGTTGCGCTCGAAGCCAAGATCAAGACCCTCCTTCAGTAGCCTCTGCTTCGGTGAACCTCGCTAGAGCACGAAGCTCGCCTCGCCCAGCTGCGGGGCGGAGCGCTAGCCTGACGACTGGCCTGGTGGCTGGCTTCGCGGCGTGGACGGCAGCGGAGAGCGCTCACGCGATCGAGACAGGCGACGTCGCCGGAGAATCGCTCACCATAGATGTCACCAACACGGCCGCGTTGTCGTGGCGAGTCGACAATCGGAACGAGACTTCAGCGGGCAATCCGAGTGCGACGACGATAGTAGACGACAACTTCGGCGAGTGGCTCGACCGTTTCAACGTCCAGCTCTACTGGTGGCGGCTGCGCGCCGGCGCCCGCCTGGATACCGCGCTCTTCGCTGACACGTTCAGCCGCGACGAAGCGAAGGCCTTTGCGGAGGAGACACTCGGGCCTGGCTCGACGAGCCCCCAAAGGAACGACTACGCGACGAGCTTTTTCCGCGAGATGCACACCCGCTATCGGAACGCGTTCTATCCGTCGAAGCTCTTCGTCGGATACACCGCGCCGGGAGTCGACGTGACATTTGGAGACTTCTACGCCCAGCTGGGTCGTGGGCTGGTCTTCAGCGTGCGGAAGGTCGACGAGCTCGCCGTGGACTCGACGGTTCGCGGGGGAAAGATCGATATCGATCAGACCCTCGGGGAGATGCGCATCGCCGGGCAGCTTTTCGGCGGGCAGATGAATCCGCTCCGCGTCGATGAGCAAAGCGGCAGGCGTCTCAATGGGAATGGTTCCGCATTGTTCTTCGGGTTTCCCGAGGCGAGCGATTTTCCCTCGTCTGGATTCGACGCGGCGGGCAACGTCGTGCCGCAGAACGCTCTCGCACGTGCCAGCTACCTCGAAGACACCGCCTTCGGTGGCGGACTCGAGATAGGTCCGAAGTTCTTTTCACTGGGAGCGAACGGCTCACTCATCGTTCGCAAGAGCTTCGCCAAAGACTTCCTCGCATGCGAGGCCGGTGCGAACAACCCGGCGGAGCAAGATGCGTGCGCTGCCGATTTTCCCACCTTCACGACGAACAGCCCCTCCCGGCTTCGCGATCGGATCGCCACATTCTCCGGCACGATCAATGTCCCCAACATCGCCGAGCACGGCGACGTCTACATCGAGGTGGCCGGGCAGGACATGGGCAGCGGCCGGCCGACCAACATCGCTGGCGACGCCGTCGAGGACCTCGCTGGATACGCGGTCTACGGCTCTGCTACCGCCCGTAGCGGACCGGTCGCCTTCAACCTCGAGGGCAAGCACTACCGATCGTTCTTCCCGCTGTCGGCCAACGTGAACACCGTCGACACGACGTTCGGCGCGGGCGAGTTCGACGCCGTCGCGTACAACCAGGTTCCGACGGTCGAGCCGATCTATGTCCAGACGCTCGGGCAGCCGAACATCTGCGTCTCCGGTGCCCGGGGCCGGGGCGACGTGCGTATGGCCAAGGAGGCTTCGGTCTATGCCTGGCTGGGTCGGTACCTGAGCTACAGCGAGATCGATGCGCTCAACGCGACCTGCGAAACGACGCCTGAGCTGACGACGCACACCTGGGACTTTGCGATCGGCGCCGATCTCGCTTTCGAGAAGGGGAAATCGTTCTTCAAGGCATGGGTTGGCGCGAGAACGACAGACCGCGACGTCCCCGAGCAGACGGTCCATACCGTCGCCCCAACGACCACTTTCTACCGCGAGGGGTACATTCGCTACGACATCGCGAAGCACCTCGCAGGCGACTTCAGCATCCAGGCTCAGGGTTTCCACCGGCATCGCTACGAAGCGGACTTCGCCGCCCAAGCCTGGAATGAAGGCGAAAACTACACGGCCTTCAATTGGTCGCCATCGTTCGCCTTCATCGTCGGAACCGAATACCTCGCTCGTCGTGGCTGCGAGCCCGACCCCGAAACCGAGGTCTGCCACTTCGTCAACGGTGGTCTTCAGTACAAGGCTGCCCACAACGACTCGGCGATTGAGCAACTTCTGAGCACGGTGAACCTGTTCGTCGGCCAACGTCGTGGCGCCATTCGGTGCGTGTCGGGAGTATGCCGACGCTTTCCGCCGTTCGAAGGCGCGCGGCTCGAGATCACGTCACGCTTTTGAAGGAGTGGGCCGGGCGATGAAACAAACCAGCGCAAGTCAGGCATCCTTGCGGAGCGTCCTCCGGGCGATCGGCGCGCTGGCCGGCTGCGCCCTGGCCGGCTGCGCCCTGGCCGGCTGCGCCGGTACCACGCCCGCCGAGGACGCAGCGCGCGCGGGCGATCTGACCGCGTTGCGACGCGCCATCGCCGACGATGCCCGGAGCGGCAAGCTCGACGACGAACGCGCCGCCGACATCGCCAACGCCAGCGCCGCGGGCGATCTGGTCAAGGCCAAGGGCTGGCGCGGAGCACAGGACGTTCTGTCGTGGCAGGCCTGTGCGCGTGACGTGGAGGACGCTCTGGACGAGCGCGGCGACGAGGAGGACGACCCCGCCGCGGCGGCGCTGTGGCTGCTCGTTTCGGTCGGCGAAGAAGACGCTGACGACTTCGTGGACGGCGACGCCGAAGACGTGGGCGGCTCGGCGTGGTGGCGATCGCTCGGGGCGCGAGGGCTGACCGACGACGACGATGCCGGCACCCGGCGCATCCGCATGCGTGACGGCGAGGAGCGCGTCCGACTCGGCGCGATCAAGGCTGCCGATGAGGCCCTGGATCCGGGCGACGTCGATGCCCTGGTCGAGGTTGCTCGCCTGGACCCGTTGCCGGCAGCGCGCAGCGGGGCGGTCTACGTGCTTGGTCACCTGGGCGGCGAGCGGGCAGTGCGCGGCCTGCGCGACGTGTGGACGCGCGCCGACGCGCGGTTGCGGCAGAACATCGCGAGCGCGTGGGGCACCCAGCGGGCTTACCCTGCAGGCGGAGAGCGCGAGCTGCTGCGCGCCGCCGAACAGGAGTCGGGGGAGATCGCGGTGGCAGCCGCGGTGACGCTGGCCCGGGCGGGCGGCAAACACGCGGCGTTCGCACGACAGGCGCTTGCGCGATCGATCGAAGAGGGCACGCGAGGCGAGCGCGTCTTTTCCGTCGCTGCGTCGCCCCCAGGCCCGCAGATCACGGCGGCGCTCCGCAAGGCCTCCAAGGACCGCGACATCGCGGTGGCCGCCGCAGCGCTCGCGCGACTCGCCCGCGAAGGGGACGACAAGGACAAACGCGCCGCCACTGAGGAGCTGCTCAAGCTCGCGAAGAGCGACGGCGCCGACGCGCGCATGGCGCGCGGCGAGCTCGCACGAGCAGGGGACGTGCGCGCCCTGCCGCTCGCCGAGAAGGCCATCTCGGCCAAGAGCGCGACCGACCGCATGGCGGGTGCGCGCGATCTCGCCGCGTTGGGGCGCGCGCATCGCGCGGCATCGCTGCTCGCCGACGACGATCGCGACGTGCGCGTCGCCGCCGCCTGCGCGATCCTCGGCGCCTCGCGTTGAGATCACCACCTCGCCCATGTCCGGGTCCACGCGAGCGAGGCGCGTCCACGCGATCCTGAACCTGCGCGCGCGAGAGTTTCGTCGGGACCGATCGCTGGCGAAGCGCCTCATCGCAGCGTTCGGCCCTAGCGTTTTCGTTCACGAAACGCACGACCTCGACGATCTGGATCGCGCCGTGGCCTCCCTGGTCGGCGATGGCGCATCGCGCGTCGTGCTGGCGGGTGGTGACGGCACGTTCATGGCTGGCGCCAGCGCCATCGCTCGTCACCTCGGCGCCGCCGAGCTGCCGGAGCTCGCCCTTCTCCCGGCGGGGACGGTGGGACGGCTCGCGAGGTCGTTGCGCATCCGCGGCGCGCCCGAGGCGCGCGCCGAGAGCTACGCCGACCTCGACGAGGCCACGAGGGGGCACGCGCAGAGCTCGCTCCGACTGACGTCCACCGCCCGCGACGGCACGACCTGCCAGCGCATCGGCTTCATCTTCGGCACCGGGCTCGTTGCGCGATTCTTCGATGTGTACGAGGAGCGTGGCGCCGGTGGCGTGATCGATGCCGCGCGCATCGTCGCCCGGACGTTCGCCAGCAGTCTGCATGGTGGCGCGTTCGCCAGGCGCGTGCTCGATCCGCTGCCCTGTCGTCTCGAGGTCGACGGCCGGCTCCTCGATCCAGAAAGCTGGTCGCTGGTCTGCGCCGCGGTCCTTCGCGATCTCGGCCTCGGCATGCGCGTCACCTACCGCGCTGGCGAGGACCCGCGCCGGGTGCACCTCGTCGCCCATGCCCTGCCGCCTGCCGTGCTCGGTCCGCGCGTGGGTCGCGTCCTGATGGGTCGATCCATCGCAAACCCCGGCGAGCCGGGCTTCGACGGCCTCGCGAACACCTTCCGCGTCACCTTCGATCAGGAAGGTCCCTGGGTCCTCGACGGCGACCGCTTCCGCGATCGCGAGGTCGAGATCACACCCGGTCCGACGCTGCGCATCCTCATCCCGAGCTAGGAGGGCGCTGGTTTCGCCGATACCGCCCGCGATCCCGGCAGCGCGCGTGCTCACGTCCAGGAGGACGCTCCACGCGACGCGCCACCGGCCTCGCTCGGTCTCGACGCGCTGTCATCGGCTTGGCCAGGCGCCCTCCTACTTCGGAGGACCTGGTCTGCATTTCCCAGCGCCACCTAGTAGGTCCGGCTTGCCGACGCTCATTTCCACGTCGATCCGGCGATCGGTCCGCAATGGCCGGGTCGGGGAGTTCGTAACCCTGAACTGGGCGTGCAGGTGCCCAGATCGGCGGTGAGGCCAAGGCGTCCGCGAGGAGCGCGCGGAGCGGCCAAGCTTCAGAAACAGAGCCTGTACGTGAGCACGCACCGCAGTGGGCAACGCAGGCATCGCCGTCGAGATGGGTGCCTGCACGCCTAGTTCACGGCGGAAGGCTGCGCGGCCTGACTCTTGTCGCCCTTCGTGCTGCGATCGAGCTTTCGCTCCTGGGCCGCCTGGACGAAGCGGACGAAGAGCGGGTGCGGCGTCATGGGGCGGCTCTTGAACTCGGGGTGGAACTGACAGCCGACGAAGTACGGATGATCCTTCAGCTCGATCATCTCGACGAGGCGCTTGTCCGGTGAGGTGCCACTGAGGATGAGGCCACTCTCCACGAGCTTTTCGCGGTGCTTGTTCGAGACCTCGTAGCGATGACGATGACGCTCGCTGATCGCCAGCGAGTTGTAGGCTTGCGCGGCGATGGAGCCCTTTTCGAGGACGCACGGGTAGGCGCCGAGACGCATCGTGCCGCCCTTCTCGAGGACGCCGCGCTGGTCCGGCATCAGATCGATGACCGCGTAGGCGGCGTCGGGCGCGAACTCGGCGCTGTTCGCGCCCTGCATGCCGCACACGTTGCGCGCGTACTCCACCACGGCGAGCTGCATGCCGAGACAGATGCCGAAGAACGGGATGCGCCGCTCACGGGCAAAGCGAATTGCCTCGATTTTTCCTTCCGTGCCTCGATCGCCGAAGCCACCGGGTACCAGGATGCCGTCGAGGTGGGACAGCGCCTCCTCGACGCCCGGGTGCGGGTGTCCCGCGGAATGCTGCTTCGCCTCGATCTGCTCGGAGTCGATGTACTCGAGATCGACCTTCACATCACCGTCCAGACCGCCGTGCACGAGCGATTCGTGCAGCGATTTGTACGAGTCGCGAAGGTGCACGTACTTGCCGACGACGCCGATCTTCACCACGCCACGCGACGGACGGGTGAACCGCTCGACCACCCGCTTCCACGCGCTGAGATCGGGTTGGCGCGCCCAGATGTTGAGCAGCTCGGTGATCTTCTCGTCGATGCCCTCGGCGTGGAGCGCCAGGGGCAGCTCGTAGATGCACGCGACGTCCACGGCGGCGATGACGCAGTCGACCGCGACGTTGGAAAAGAGCGAGATTTTCTCCTTCATCGATCGCGACAGCGGGCGATCGCATCGGCACAGCAGCAGGTCGGGCTGGATGCCAATCTCGCGCATCTCCTTGACGGCGTGCTGGGTCGGTTTGGTCTTGAGCTCGCCCGCCGTTGCGATGAACGGCACCAGCGTGACGTGCACGCTCAGCGCGTTCTGCGGCCCCGCCTCGACCTTCATCTGCCGGATGGCCTCGAGGAACGGAAGCGACTCGATGTCGCCGACGGTTCCGCCGATCTCGACGATGGCAACGTCGACACCCTCCGCCGCGGCACGCACGCGCGACTTGATCTCGTCGGTGACGTGCGGAATCACCTGCACGGTCGCGCCGAGGTACTCGCCTCGACGCTCCTTCTCGATGACGCATTCGTAGATGCGGCCGGTCGTGAAGTTGTTCCGTCGTGTCATTCGTGCGGTCGTGAAGCGCTCGTAGTGACCGAGGTCGAGGTCGGTCTCGGCTCCGTCGTCGGTCACGAACACCTCGCCGTGTTGGTACGGCGACATCGTCCCCGGATCGACGTTGATGTACGGGTCGAGCTTGATGTGCGTGACCTGCAGGCCCCGCGCTTCCATCAAGGCTCCGAGTGACGCAGCGCCGAGGCCCTTGCCGATCGAAGAAACGACGCCGCCGGTGACGAAGACGTACTTGGTTCGCTTGGCCATGGGATTGCTCCGGCGCCCGACGACGCACTGCTGGTGATGGCGTCGACGGCCACGTGCGCTGCTCCCGGGCGGAGCCACGCTGCGATCGACGACGCCCTCGGTTAGGAGGATGGCGCGACCGTGTCAACGCGCAACTCCCCGGCGCTCCGCGGCGAAATCTCTGCTATCCCGCTGGGCCCGGCATGGCTCGACGCTTCATGCCTCGCGCGGGAACGCGCGTTCAAGAGTTAGAACGTGCCGCCCAGCGCGAAGCCCGTGCGGTCACGGGTGACGATGGGGACGGGAGTCACCGTCACCTCGCCCACACGCGACGTCCGCGCGCTTGGGCGGACCGCGGTCGTCTGAGCCGCCGCCTCGGTGGTGCCGAAGATGCCCTCGCCCACGATCGCGAGGCTGCCGCCCTGGATGAGGCCATCAAAGACGTAGAGCACCGCGCGGACGATCGGCATCGCCTCGCATCCGGGGTCGTCGCTGGAGCATCCGCTGTTTCCGAGCGCGATCCAAGGACCTGCCACCGGGATGTACATGGCTTCCGAGCCCGGAACCTCGGGGAAGGCAGCGGCGAGAGCGGCGCCGGCGCCGTAGGAGGCCGCGAACAGCCCGCCGCCGCCCGCCACGAGCTTCCATCGGACACCCGACGGCGGGTAGCGAAGCGGAGCATCTTCTGCCCGCACGGGCGCTGCCGCTGCGAGCGCGGCCGTGGCCAGCGTCACCGCGAGGAGCCCACGAGCCCAGGAGGTCTTCACGTATGTGCCTTCTACTTCTTGCCGGCGGGCTTCTTGGGGTCGGCGGCAGGGGGAGCACTGGCCTTGAGCTCGACCTCCTGAGATACCATGCGCGCCTTGCCATCGAAGGGCAGCACCACCTCGCCGACGAAGCTCTTCTTGATGCAGCTCTCGACGTCGGTGCCAGAGAAGGGAGACCCCACGGCAGCGTCGGTCGCGCGGCCCTTCTGGCCGTCGAAGGTGACCTGCACCTCGCCCTTGCCGCTCGGGGCGCCCTTCACGACGCCCGGGCACTGCGCTGCCTTGTCCTTGCCGCGCCGGAGCGCGACCTTGAACTGGGCCTTCTGGTCCTCGTCGAGGCCCTCCATTCCGAGCGGATCGGGGGTCGTCGGCGTGTCGGAGGACGTGCCCTTGCCCAGGTTGTTCGACGGGTCGGTGAGCCCCGGCTGGTCGATGTCGGACTTCCCGCCCTCGGGAGCGGTGAACGCATCTTCGTCACCCGCCTGCTTCGGCGGCGCCGACTTGCAGCCGGCGCCGAAGCTGCCCAGCGCCATCCCCACTCCGAGCACCACGATGAGCGCGCGCGACGTCGTCATGATTCGCCTCTCTCTGCCAACTCTGAGCATCGGGGACCCTAGTCCTCCGTAAACCCGGTTTCCAGCCCAGTCGCCCGCCTCCTGACGCGCGCCCACGCGGCACCCGAAATTGTGGTCTATTCCGCGAGGGTTTGCGGAAATGGGTCGGGTCGCGCAAGCGTCGGTAAGCTCGTCACATGCGCTTCTCGAGCCTCCTTCCGCTCCTCGGCATCCTGGGCATGGTGGCGGTCGCGCACGCCGATCCGCCGACCGCATCGCCTCGCGCGCCGCCGGCTCGCGTGGAAGCGACCTTTCAGGTCGAGCCCGCGAACGTCCAAGCCGGCGCCAACGCGCTCAAGAAGGCGGTCAGCGAGTTCGGTGGAACCGTGGGGCTCTACGCGATCGACCTCGAGCTCCAGCAACCCCTCGCCGCTCTCGACGACGCGACGCCGCGCAACCCGGCATCCAACGCCAAGCTCGCCACGGCGTTCACGGCGCTCGATCGCCTGGGTCCGCAGCACCGCTTCGCGACCGGCCTGTATGGTTCGATCGACCCCAGGGGCACGGTCGCCAAGCTCGTCCTGCGCGGTCGCGGTGACCCGTCGCTACGCGACGCCGACCTCATGGAGATGGCGCGCGAGCTTTCGATCCGCGGCGTGAAGCGAGTGGACGCGATCGCGGTCGACCAGGGCGCGTTCGGCGACCGCTGGGTTCCACCCGCGTTCGAGCAACAGCCCGACGAATGGGCTCCGTTTCGCGCCAACGTCGCGCCCGTGAGCCTCGACGGAAACGTCGTGACGGTCTGGGTGCGCGCGGCTGCCACAGAGGGAAAGCCGGCGACGATCGTCGTGAGCCCCGCCGGCGCGGTCACGCTCGAGGGCAAGGTCGAGACGGGCGCCGCGAAATCGAAGGAGTCCATCCGGCTCGACATGCGAACGGAGCGCGGTCGACTGGTCGCGCGACTCGGCGGCTCGACGCCCGCGGGCTCGTCGCCCGTCCCGGTATCGAAGCGCGTCGACGATCCGCGCAAGCTCGCCGGTCTCGCGCTGCGCGAAGCGCTGCGGGGCGCGGGGATCACCGCCTCTGACGCCGTCGAGCTGGGTGGTGAAGGCGACAAGAACGCGCTCGTGGTCCACATGTCACGTCCGCTCGGCGAGCTCCTCACGATGCTCGGCAAGGAGAGCGATAACTTCGCCGCCGAGATGATCTTCCTCGGTCTGTCGCCGGCCGATGCCAAGGCGACGCCCGAAGCCGGCGCCATCGCCGTGCGCGAGACGCTGGAGAAGCACCACGCGTTCGGACACGGGATGCGCGTCACCAATGGCTCGGGGCTCTTCGACGCCAACCGCTCGAGCCCACGCGCACTGACAGCGCTTCTTCGCGCAGCCTGGCTCGATCCGCGGATCGGGCCGGACTTCATGGCCCAGCTGTCGATCGGAGGCGTCGACGGCACGATGAAGAACCGCTTTCGAGCCTGGTCCTCCGAGCGCGCCATCCGGGCCAAGAGCGGGACCTTGGCGGCGACGGTCGCCCTCTCCGGCTACGTCCTGCGGCCGAAAGGCCAGCGGCCCGTCGTGTTCAGCCTCATCGTCAACGACTGCAAGGGCAAGGCCGCAGAAGCGAGAAACGCCATCGACGGTTTCGTCGATGGCGTCGCGCGCAGTGCGTGGGGTCGCTGAGGAACGCGGACTAGAAGTCCCTCATTTGACGGCGGATCTTCCCGAGCGCCTGCTCCTGGAGCTGACGGATCCGCTCGCGCGACAGGTTGTACTTGTCGCCGATCTCCTTGAGCGTGAGCTCGTCCTCGTCGTCGAGACCGAAGCGCCAGCGGATGATCCGCGACTCGATAGGCGTCAGCGTGGTGAGCAGGCGACGAACCTCGTCGCTCCAGCGGTGGGTGGCGAGGTTGTCGTAGGGGCTCACCGCGTCCTCCTCCTGGAGGAAGTCGATGAACTTACGTCCGTCTTCGTCACCGACCGGGCGGTCGAGCGAAAACGGGGTCTCGGCGTAGAAGTCGCGGACCTTGTCGAGCTTCTCGACGGGGACGCCCGTCTCCTTCTCGAGCTCCTCGAGCGACGGTTCCTTTCCGGTCCGGGCAACGAAGGCCTGCGTCGCGCGCGCCACCCGGTTGAAGGTGTCGAGCATGTGGACCGGAATACGAACCGCACGACCCTTGTCGGCCAAGGCGCGGCTGATCGCATGGCGGATCCACCATGAGGCGTAGGTCGAGAACCGGTAACCGCGGTTGTGGTCGAAGCGCTCCACGGCCTTCATGAGACCGATGTTGCCCTCCTGGATGAGGTCGATGAGCGGAAGCCGACCGCGGTTGTAACGTCGGGCGATCGACACGACCAGTCGGAGGTTCGCCTTGACGAAACGCTCCTTGGCGTTGTGCTGCACCGTGTGCGCGTGCGCGATGCGGGCGAGATAGGCGTGGTAGTCGGGGGTCGCCTCCATGTGGGATCGCTCGGCCTCGGGACCGTCTTCGGAGAAGTCTCGCTCGCGGACGATGTCATGAGCGATGCGGTGGGCTCGACCGACCCAGAGCCGGTCGCTGTCGGGCAGGCGGACCGTCGCTGCGAGCGAGCGCGTGAGCGATGCCCATTCGGACTGCTGAGCGATGGTGAGAATCTCGCTCGCCTTGCCCTTCGGCTTCTTGGCGAGCTTGAGCAGCGCGCGGAGCTGCTCGATCTGCGGAGCCTGGACCTCCTCGGGACCAGCCTTGATCACTTCGTCTTCGAGCCCGGCGAGGATCGCCTCGGCGGCCGGGAGGTACGAAAGGATCGTGGCCCAGTACTCGATCTCGGTCGCTTCGACCGCCATCGCGGTCTTGAGCTCCTCCGCCTGGTCCATCACCAGGTGGCTGCTCATCTCGCGGAAGTAGCGAGCAAGCATCGAGTCACCACCGCCCTCCTCGATGTCGCGATCGAGGTTGCGGTTGCTCTTGGGCTCCGGCGCCGCTTCGAGCGCGGCGCTCGGGATGGGCTCGTCATCCTCGAGATCGATGTCGGCCGGGCTCGCCGTTTTGTTGGGCGCGGCCTCCAGGACCGGCTCATCGGCAGCGAGCGCAGCGTCGAGCGTGGCCCCGTCACCAAGTATCGGTGCTTCGGTGATGGTGCTGGGCTTCGGCGTCTTGGCGGTGCTGACCTTGGTCGTAAGCTTCGCGCTGACTGCGCGAGAAGCGGACCTCGGCTTCGATCCGCCAGCGACGGGCGAAGCGGTAGCGGGAGCCAGGGCGGCCGCTGAAACGCGGGCCGGCGAAGTCGCTGCCGCGAGCGCGGCACCCGACTTCGGGAGCGGGCGTGCCGCGTGGCGCGAGCTTGGACGAGCCGAAGCTCGAGGGCTCGATGCGGCAGCTCGACCCACCGACGCACGCTGAGTCGCACGCGACTTCGCGGCGGCAAGGCTGTCGTGACCCGCTGCGCGGGGAAGAGCCTTCGTGGAAGTGGAACGTCGAGCCTTCGTGCTCATGGCGACCTGCCTGACTTGGGGGTTCTCGACCCGGAAAAGAGTGATGTTGCGATTCGCGTGAGGCCCCTCGAAGGACCTGCTTCGCGTTGCTCGTTTCAGGGTTGCAAGGACATCGTTCAGATTGGGAAACACGCTGCGTTCAAAACCAGTCGTCACGAGCCGGTGGAGGAAAGGCTCGCGTCGACAGCAACCGACGAGTCACTCCGAACATTCCGGCCTGCGTTCCTCATTTCAGCCTACGTGTGCACGATCTCGTGTGCGATTTGCAGGATTTGGACGCGGGTCCGGAATTCGTCGGTCTACACGTTACAATTCACTCTTCGTTGCAGCCGGGGCTCGGTTTCACTCGATCCGCAACTTCTTCTTCGCTTCGTCATCACCCGTCGTCGCGAGAGCGACCTTTGTGACGGATGACGAGGGCCACATCGCCCCGGATTCGGGTTCGACGCGGCAGTCGGCAAATCGATTTGCAAAGAGGGTGCCGGTGAGTCACAGAACCTTAATGGGGCTCCGCAAGGCCCACCGGCAGGGGCAGATGTGATCTCGGGCCCGGGTGGCGGGTCGTCAAGGGCACACCAAGACTGATCCTCGCGTCGCGGTCCAACCGCGATGGGAGGTGTTCAGGCGCCGGCGTGGCGGCCTGCCCCACCTATCAACGACCCCCACCTTTCCCGCGTCGAGGAGCTGATCAATCCCGGCAAAGCGAGATCGGGACGGCGGCCAGCCCCGGACTCAGCCAGCTGGGACCGGGCGTGGCAGCGAGCGCCCGGGCACAGAACCAGCGCTTTGGGTGACGCCCAGCGCCAATGTCGTGACGCCCGGCGCAGGGGGAGTGACCGACACTACGAAGGTGATGGCTGGCCGTCCGGACGCCACATCCGGGGCGCGGGTGTGCGACTTTCCTCAGAACTGTGCGAGAAATCGCGGATCGTTCTCGAACATCGTCCGGATGTTGGGGATGCCGTACTTGATCATCGCCATCCGGTCGATGCCCATGCCGAACGCAAAACCCGTCAGCTGATCAGGGTCGAGCCCACACTGGCGGAAGACGTCGGGGTGAATCATCCCGCTGCCGCCGATCTCGATCCAACCCGTACCTTTGCAGACCCGGCAGGCAGCACGCGTCGTGTCGGTGTCGCTGCAGAACGGGCAGCCCACGTCGACTTCGGCACCGGGCTCGACGAAGGGGAAGTAGCTCGGGCGGAAGCGGACGGCCGTTCCGGGGCCGAACAGTCGCGCTGCGAACGCCGACAGGACGCCCTTCAGCTCGGCGAAGCTCACGTGCTCGTCCACCAAGAAGCACTCGAGCTGATGGAACATCGGCGAGTGGGTGACGTCGTCGTCGCGGCGATAGACCGCACCAGCGCTGACGATCGCCATCGGAGGCTTCCGCGTGGACATCTCGCGCGCCTGCACGTTGCTCGTGTGGGTGCGGAGCAGCAACCCGGGCCCCAGCCAGAAGGTGTCCTGCATGTCGGTCGCAGGGTGGTCGGGCGGGAACGCCAGCTTGGTGAAGTTGTTCTTCTCGAGCTCGATCTCCGGCCCGCTCACGCTCTGGAAGCCGAGGTCGCGGAAGATCTCGAGCAGCTCGTCACGCACCTGAAGGATCGGGTGGGCGTGGCCCCGCGAGCTGCCAAACGGCAGGCGGGCCGGCAGCGTCAGGTCGAACGGTCGGGCGCGCAGGTCCGCGAGGGTCGTCGCGTCGCTGATCTCCAGCAAGCGCGTCTGGAACGTCGTGGACAGTCGGTCCCTGGACGCATTTACGAGCTCACCCGCGCTCTGCATAAGGTCTTTCCGGCCGCCCTTCATGGCGTCGAAAACGGCCTTGAACCCGCTCTTCACCTTTGCATGAGCCGCTCGCAGCTCGATCTCTGTGGTCGCAGCCGCGAGCTCACCGCCAAAGCGGTGTTCGAGCTCCCCGGCCAGCTTGCGCGCCCGGTCCAGCGCCTCGCCAAGTGGCATGAGCCGAATCTCGTCGTTCATGGAAGCCTCCGCTGGTTGAACCCCGCAGACCGAACGACGAAAACCGGGAAGGGCTCCTGACGGGCCCACCCGGTTTCCGTCGACACGATCCGGCGACTCGAAGGCCGCGGGGTCGTCGCTACTTCAGGCCGTCGCGCCGGCAAGCTTGGCGACGGCGCCGAAAGCCTGCGGATCGCGGATCGCGAGGTCCGAGAGGACCTTGCGGTCGAGGGTGATGTTCGCCTTCTTCAGACCCGCGATGAAGCGCGAATAAGAGAGGCCGAGGGGTCGAACCGCCGCGTTGATGCGAGCGATCCACAGGCGGCGGAAGTCTCGCTTCTTGAGGCGGCGGCTGATGTAGCCGTACTCCCAGGAGTGGCGAACGACCTCGACGGCCTGGCGGAACCGGTTCTTGCGGCCTCCGAAGAAGCCTTCGGCCTGCTTGAGGATCCGGTTGCGACGACGACGTGCTTTAAAACCGCGTTTGGCTCGGGGCATTTCTCGAATCCTCCCGTTCAGCCGTAGGGCAGCATCAGCTTGATACGTTTCTCGAAGCTCTTGTCGACCATGTCGTTCTTGCGCAGGCGACGCGTCCGCTTCTTGGACTTCTCCTGCATGCAGTGGTTGCAACCACCCTTGCTGCGGCGAACGCGACCGGTGCCCGTGATCTTGAACCGCTTGGCGGCGGCTCGGTTCGTTTTCATCTTCGGCATGACGGGAAGCTCCGAAACACGCTCTTTGAGGGCCGTTTGCCGAAAAGCGGCGAAACCGTTGCCTTGCCCTGAGGATGCGGGGGCGCGGGTTATGACTCCGGCCGGTTCGGTGTGTCAAGCGCTGCTCCTCGGGCGAGTGGCCAGCGGACTTCGGCCGACCGCGCCTGACGTGGGGAACGCTTGGTGCTAGACGCGCGCCGGGATGCCCAAGCGTGACGACCTTCGCAAGATTCTCCTCATCGGCTCGGGACCCATCGTCATCGGTCAGGCGTGCGAGTTCGACTACTCCGGCACGCAGGGCGCCAAGGCGTTGCGGGCCGAGGGTTACGAGGTCGTCCTCGTCAACTCGAACCCCGCGACGATCATGACGGATCCGGAGCTCGCGGACCGGACCTACGTCGAGCCTCTCGAGCCCAGGACGCTGACCGCGATCCTCGAGCGGGAGCGACCCGACGCGGTCTTGCCGACCCTCGGTGGCCAGACCGCCCTCAACCTGGCGTTGGCGCTCCATGACCAGGGCGTCCTTTCCCGGCTCGGCATCGAGCTGCTCGGCGCGAGCCCCGTCGCGATTCGCAAGGCGGAGGATCGACGTCTCTTCAAGGAGGCGATGACCAAGATCGGTCTCGCCTCCTGCCGCTCCGGCTACGCGAGCACGTACGAGGAAGCCGTCCACGTCGTCGAGGTGGGAACGGAGGAGAGCGGCGGGCCGACCGGGTACCCGGCGATCGTGCGGCCGAGCTTCACCCTCGGCGGCGCAGGCGGCGGCATCGCCACCGATCGCGCGGATCTCGAGAAGAAGATCCGCTGGGCGCAGGGTCAGTCAGGTCAGGCCGAGGTCCTGGTCGAGGAGAGCGTGCTCGGCTGGAAGGAGTACGAGCTCGAGGTCATCCGCGACAAGGCCGACAACTTCATCGTGGTCTGCACCATCGAGAACCTCGATCCGATGGGGATCCACACCGGCGACTCGATCACCGTCGCCCCGGCGATGACCCTGACCGACCGCGAGTACCAGCGGCTTCGCAACGCGGCGAAGGCGGTCATGACCGAAATCGGCGTGGAGACCGGGGGCTCCAACGTGCAGTTCGCGGTCGACCCGAAGACCGGCCGCTTCGTCGTCATCGAGATGAACCCGCGCGTGTCGCGATCGAGCGCGCTCGCCTCCAAGGCGACCGGCTACCCCATCGCCAAGATCGCAGCGAAGCTCGCCGTCGGTTATCGGCTCGACGAGCTCGTCAACGACATGACCGGCACCAGCGCCGCGTTCGAGCCCACCATCGACTACGTCGTGGTGAAGTGGCCGCGCTTCGCATTCGAGAAGTTTCCCGGAGCCGACCCTCGACTGGGAACCCAGATGAAGAGTGTCGGTGAGGCGATGGCCATCGGGCGCACCTTCGCCGAGGCCATCGAAAAGGCGGCGCGCTCGCTGGAGATCGGGCGCGACGGCCTCGAGTCGCTCATCGGAATCGTGGACCATCGGGCCCTGCGCGAGGGTCCAGACCAGCGCCGGGATCTCGTGATGGACGCGCCGGCGCAACCACGCGCGGGTCGTGGCGGGGAAGCGGGGGGCACCGTCGACGAGCTGCGCGCCGACGTCGCAGTGCTCGCCACGCTGCCGCTCGACGGGCGGCTCTTTCACGTCGTCGATGCGATACGCTTGGGCGTATCGCGCGATGATCTCGCGACGAGCACGGGGATCGATCCGTGGTTCCTCGCGCAGCTCGAGCGCATCGTTGCCGCCGAGCGCGAGGTCGGGGAGCTCGGGCTGGGCGACCGCGACGCGCTGCTGCGCTGGAAGCGACTCGGCCTCGGCGATCGGCGAATCGCCAAGCTCGCCGAGGTGAGCGAAGCCGACGTTCGACAAGCGCGCGCGAGCTTCGGCCTGCGCACCACATACGGGTGCGTCGACACGTGCGCGGCAGAGTTCCCCGCCAAGACGCCTTACCTCTACGGGACGTATGAGACGGAGTCCGAGGCGACCCCGAGTGATCGCAAGAAGGTCGTGATCCTCGGCGGAGGCCCGAACCGCATCGGGCAGGGGATCGAGTTCGACTACTGCTGCGTCCATGCGTCGATGGCCCTGCGCGAAGCGGGCATCGAGACCATCATGGTCAACTGCAACCCGGAGACGGTCTCGACCGATTTCGACACCTCGGATCGGCTCTACTTCGAACCGCTCACGCTGGAAGACGTGCTGTCGATCTGCGCCGAGGAGAGCCGGAGCGGCGAGCTGCTCGGGGTGCTGGTCCAGCTCGGGGGGCAGACTCCGCTGCGGTTGGCGACGGCCCTGACCAGCGCGGGCGTACACATCCTCGGCACCTCCGCCGATGCGATCGATCGTGCGGAGGATCGCGGCCGATTCGAAGAGCTGCTCGACAAGCTCGGGCTCTGTCGACCGCTCGGTGTCATCGCGCGAGGCACGCAGGATGCGATCGCAGCGGCCACGCGCATCGGGTTCCCGGTCGTCGTTCGACCTTCGTACGTCCTCGGCGGTCGCGCGATGATGGTGTGTCGCGACGAGCAGGATCTCGATGCATACATCCAGCTCGCGGTCGAGGCGGCCCGCGAGGCGGGCACCCAGGCGATCCTCGTCGATCAGTTCCTGGAGGACGCCATCGAGGTCGATGTCGACGCGATCGGCGACGGCACCGAGGTCCGCATCGGCGGCGTCATGCAGCACGTCGAGGAAGCCGGCGTGCACTCCGGTGACTCGGCGAGCGTCCTGCCGCCGTATTCGCTCTCCGAGGATTCCGTCGCAGAGATCGTGCGGCAGACCAAGCAGATCGGCCTCGAGCTGCAGGTCATCGGTCTGATGAACATCCAGTTCGCCGTGAAGGACGGCAAGGTGTTCATCATCGAGGTGAACCCGCGCGCATCACGAACGGTGCCGTTCGTCTCCAAGGCCACCGGGCGCCCGCTGGCGAAGATCGCCGCGCGCGTGATGCTCGGCGAAAAGCTCGCTGATCTGAGGTTTTTCGACATGGTGCGACCGGCCCACGTCGCGGTGAAGGAGTCGGTGTTCCCCTTCGCGAAGTTTCCCGGCGTCGACACCCAGCTCGGCCCGGAGATGCGCTCGACCGGCGAGGTCATGGGCATCGCGCGAACCTTCGAGCGCGCCTTCTGGAAGGCGCAGCTCGCCGCCGGCAACCCGATCCCGACCAGCGGCCGCGTCTTCATCTCCGTGAAGGACTCCCACAAGCCCGTCGCGGTCGACGTCGCACGACGACTCCGCGCGCTCGGCTTCAGCATCGTCGCCACTGGCGGCACGGCGGACGCGATGCGCGCGGCCGGCGTCGAGACCGAGCGGGTCAACAAGGTGGCGCAAGGCGCGCCCCACATCGTAGACGCCATCCGTGCAGGGTCGATCGCGCTGGTCATCAACACGACCGAAGGTACTCGCGCCATTCGCGACAGCTACGCGATCCGCCGGCAGACGCTGCTTTCCAACATCCCGTACTTCACGACGATCCCAGCGGCGCTCGCCGTCGCCGGATCGCTCGAAGGGCTGGCGGACGGTGCGGACGAGGTTCGGTCGCTTCAGGAGTGGAACGCGGGCTGAGGCCAACACTTTCCGATTCGCTGAATGTTGCGACAGAACGAGGAATCCGCGCCGTGTCGCGCGCCGAGCTGCCGCGAGCCCGCTCAGCGTGACCAGGTGAGACGCTGGGAGAGCGCAGCGTCGACGTCGGCGCAGAACTTCCGGAAGTCCGGGTAGTCCTTCGGCGCGATACGCGCGACTTCGAGCCGGAGATCGGTCCGCACCACGTAGGTCAGCCCACGCGTCTCGACCGTCAGCTCGAGACGACCGAAGGGCGACACGACTTTCTGCGATCGCGGAACCTCGCGCGCCGTGGCGCCGGCCGGCAGGTGGACCGTGCGCTGCTCCTGCAGGCTCGACGGCGGACCGAGCACCAGCGGCAGAGCTCGCGTCGGCGGCGACGCGATGCGTGCGACCAGCCGTGGCGGCGGCACGATCGCGGCGCTCCACGCGTCGCCCTCGCGTCGTGCAAAGCTCTTGGCGCGTCCGGCAAAGGCGAGATGAACCGACGCGTCGGCCTCGATCGAGACCGCCCCGCCCCTGGGCCCCGCGCCGAGCTCCACGGGGCCGAGGACCTCCGAGAGATCCTGGGTGATGCGGTCGCGGCGCCCACCCTCCGCGGCGAAACGAGCGCGCAGCTCGGGAGCCTGCGCGCCGCGCACGTCGGTCGAGCCCGTGAAGGCGGCGGCGCCATCGGCGCCGACCGTGAGATCGAGCGTGCGCTTGGTCGTCGAAGCGTCCGCACCGGGTTGCGGCAGGTGCACCAGCTTGCCGCCTTCGGGGCCGACGATGAACGCGAGCGCGCCTTGGTCCATCGAGGGAAGCTCCTCGGCCGCATGGCCCTCCGCGGTGCCGTCCAGGTAGAGGTCGAGCGACGGGACGTAGGCGATCGCATGGTCGAAGAGCGCCATGCTCGGCGGCTCCGACGTCGTGAGGCCACGCATCATCGTGCGAACCAGCACCAGGCGCGCGTCGATGCCGAGCTCGCGCAGCATCGTTACGATGACCGTTGCCTTGTCCTTGCAGTCGCCCCAGCCGCGCGCGAGCGTCAGGGCGCATCGTCGCGGCTTGATCCCTTCGACGCCGAACTCCAGCGCGACGTAGCGCAATGACTTCGCGTAGCGGTCGACCGCGCGGACCTTCGCCCGATCGTCGGTGGCGCCCTTGGCGATCTCCGCCACCTTCGCCCGGACCTCATCGTCGACGTCGAACTGCCCCTTGGCGAGACCCCAGTAATACTTGGCGAGCTGATCCCACGAACCGAAGGTCGATACGCGGACCTGCCCCAGCGACTCCGACCAGGGCGGCATCCCCGGCTCGGGCGTCGCGGCTGCGAGCTCGGGCATGAAGATACGGTGCATGCGCTGCCCGTTCTCTTCCTTCTCTTCCAGCTTCGCGTAGGGAGCGTTCACCGTCTCGACGCGGAGCTTCTGCCCCTTGGGCGAGAACAGCACCCACTCGCGGTTCTGCTGCGGCTCGTCGGTCTGCAGCAGATCGACGTCGTCGAAGATGCCAGACAGCTCGTCCCGCGTCGTCAGGTCGTCGACCCGGTAGCGCAGCTCGACGACGTCGCCGACATCGAGCTTGGGGAACTGCACGAAGAACGTGCGCATCGAGGTGTACATCGCGATGGACGGATCGTCGGCTGCGCCCTGCCCCGTCTCGATCGCCTCGTCGACCCGCCCATCGCGGCGATACACCCGCGCCGATCGAATGATCACGTCCTGGCGATCGGCGTGGTAGCCGAAGACGAACTGGCGCGCAGTGGCCGCGGCCTCCTCGGTCAGCGGCTGGAAGACCACCTGCCGAAACCGCGTCGCGAGGCCGTTATCGTAGACCGTGGCCACCGTGAGATCGCGCAGCGTGCGCTTCGGCCAACGTCCCACGGGCGCGTCACGCAGCGGGAGGAACCTCTTTTCGTCCCACGCGAGCGCCTCGTCCGGCCGCGCCTTCGTCGGCTCGAGCGACTCGACATACTGGCGCACGTCCTTCGACTGCGGATAGAGCGCGAGAACACGGCGAAGCAGCCGAATCTGCTCGTCGCGGTGCCCTTCTGTGCCCTGCAGCTCGGCGAGCGCCCGCAGCGCGCCTTCGTCCTCGGGGGCGAGCTCGAGGGCCCGCTCATGATCGCGCCGCGCCGCGTCCGGGCGACCGATCGCGCGGTGCGCGCGCGCCGCGACGCCAAGCGCGAAGTGACGATCGGTCTCGGTCCGCAGGAGCCGGGCGATCCAGCGCTCTGCATCGTCGCGCTCCCGTCGGGCGACGGCGCGCTCGATCCGACGCTGGACCCAGCTGGTATCGTCGAAGCGATAGGCGGCGTAACGCGCCTCGACCTCCTCGGCTTCGACCTCGCGACCGACGGCCCGCAGCTGCAGCCCGAGCGCCCTGAGCAGAGCCGGCGTGCGCGGGTTGCGTGCCAGAGCGTCCTCGAGCAGCGCGATCGCGGTGCGTGCAAGTCCGGCGCGCACGTGGATCTCGGCGAGACCGAGCGGACCGATGGGGTCGGAGGGATCGATGGCCGAGAGCTTCTCGAGGTAGGGCCGCGCTGCCCGCGGGTCGGCCGAGTTGCGAGCGAGGCGAGCGCGGGCCCGCAGCACTCGCGGATCGAGCTCTCCCCCCAGCGCGGCGGCCTGCTCGACCCAGCCGCGCATCTGGTTCGGGTCCTCGGACAGCTCTCCCGCGAGGAGAAGGCGGTCGACAGTCGGCTCCTTTTCCGCGGCACGCCGCGCCAAGTCGCGGGCCCGATGCTCACCGCGCGCTTCGCCTCCGGTGACGCGGAGGTAGCGCGCGAACGCTTCCAGATCCGCCGGCGCATCCTTCGAGGCCGCGCGCTCGAACCGCTGAAGGAAACCGACCCCCCCGCCCGTCGCGAGAACATCGTTGGGCTTGGCTGGCGCACGTTCGACCGCGGCAGCGGGCGACGCAAAGTCTGCCGTCGCGACCACGCCGAGATCGGGTGCGCCTTTTGAATCCGCCAAACGAACGGCGATCGCCGGGGGTTGTGCGTCGCCGCAGGCCTTGACGAGAAGACGATGCGAGCCCGGGCCCAGGCGGACGGTGACGGCCTGGCGCCCCTCGTCGATCGCGCGCACCGCCGGATCCTTGAGAACCTCGGCGCCGTCCCAGAAGACCTTGAAGGCCCCCGATGCGCCCAGCCAGAGACCGAGGTCGCGAGGAGTCTTCGTACCGGGCCGCGCTTCGATGAAGGAGAGCGCGTAGCCGCACACCTGCTCGCGGGGGCGCACCAACTCGCCAAAGTCCACGGTGGCGCCGTTTCCGAGGACGAGAGGCCGGTAGCGAACGGGGCGGGCCTTGCCGTCGAACGAACGTCCCGGAACGATGGCCTGGGTCGCTTCGGCCTCCGGCTGGAAGGCGGTGTCGAAACCGGCCCCACCGGAGTTGTCGAACGGGCCGACGACGAGCCATGACTCGACGAAGCCGAGCTGCGCCCGCATCGCCTCGGCGCCGCTGATGTCGCCCCTCTTCTTGCGGGCGTCGGCGAGGAGCAAGGCGGCGTGAGCGCGCGTGGCCGGATCCGATTTTCCGTCCTCGGAAGCAGCGCGGATGACTTCTTCGAGCCGGGCCGGGTCGACCTCGTCCCAGCTGGCCAGCGCTTCCCGCAGCCGGGTGATGCGGGCGGGGCCGCTCGAAGTCGCGACGGAGGCCGCCAGCACGTCGAGCCGACCCCCGGCCGGCTCTGCGTCCGCGATCCTCACTTCTGCGACGCCCAGAGCCGCGAACGCGAGCGGTAAAAGCAGCCGAGTCCCGCGGTTCATAGGCCTCGTGTCATCCCGCGCAGGCGAAAGGCCGTCAACGGTCTGAAGCGCCTCGGCGTCGGGGAAAGGGGCACTCTGCCTACCTGCCCTGACGCATTCGGCGTGTGCTCCGAGGCGGTCCTTGCTCCGCGGGCGTGCCATCGGATAGAACCCTCGCGAGGTTGTCGCGTGATGTCCGGCAAAGAGCGATCGATGCTCGGGCCACCACGTGCGAACCCAATAAAGTAGTGAGTCCCAAGCAGCCCAGGTCCGTTTCGCGGCTTCACCGCATCCGGGTTGGGCGGCACCACGTCGCTGACGCTGTGGAGGGCCGACGCTCTCGCCGAAGTCCATTCGGTGAGTGAGTGTTTGGCGGAGGAACGATGGTCAATCCTCAGATGGTGATGTACGAGGAGGAGTTCAACCAGATCCAGACGGTCGTGGATCGCCTCGTCCGGGACGCCAACGCGAAGGTCGTCTTCATCGTCGACAAGAACGGCCAGCTGATCTCCGCGAGCGGCGAGGTCGACAACCTCGACACGACGTCTCTCGCTTCGCTGACCGCCGGCAACATCGCCGCGACGGGCGGCATGGCGAAGCTCCTCAAAGAGAACGAGTTCGCCACGCAGTTTCACGAAGGTGAAAAAGCGAACATCCACATCCAGCTGGTCGGCAACCGCGTCATCCTCGTGGTGATCTTCGACAGCAAGTCGAGCCTCGGGCTCGTCCGGTTGCGCGTACGCAAGGCGAGCGAAGAGCTCGCGAACATCTTCGAGCTGCTCTTGAAGAAGGTTCAGGAACCGGGATCCGACTCCCCGTTCGCCGAAATCACGGACGAAGACATCGACAACTTGTTCAACGACTGAAGGAGCGCGCGGTGAGCTTCATCAACTACATGGCGCGCGAGATCAACTGCAAGATCGTCTACTACGGTCCCGGTCTCTGCGGGAAAACGACGAATCTTCAGTACATCTACGAGCGAACGAACCCGGACGCGAAGGGCAAGATGATAAGCCTCGCGACCGAGACGGATCGCACGCTGTTCTTCGACTTTCTTCCGCTGGCCCTCGGTGAGATTCGCGGTTTCAAGACGCGCTTTCACCTCTACACGGTGCCCGGCCAGGTCTTCTACGACGCGAGCCGCAAGCTCATTCTCAAGGGCGTGGACGGCGTGGTGTTCTGCGCCGACTCGCAGGTGGGTCGTCTCGAGGCCAACCAGGAGTCGCTGGAGAACCTGCGGACCAACCTTGCCGAACAGGGCTACAACCTCGACAAGATCCCGTACGTGATGCAGTACAACAAGCGGGATCTGCCCGAAGTCGCGACTGTCGAAGAGCTGCGCGAGCTGCTGAACCCCGGACTTGTCCCCGAGTTCGAGGCCATCGCGCGAACCGGCGTCGGCGTCTTCGACACGCTCAAGGCAACGGCGAAGCTCGTTCTGACCGAGCTGAAAAAGGGCGGCCCCTAGGAGTGTTTCGGTCAAACTGCTGCGCGCCCCGCTAGCTGCGTTGCCGGGGGCCCACCGCTCCTCGCCGTACAGGAAGTACGGGTCCGGGCGGTCCCCCCCGGCGCCTTGCTATCGGGTCGCTCGCGACGTTTGCCCGACACACTCCTGGGAAGTCGGGCGCCAGCACCCATACCGTCGCGATTTCGGCTCGCGGCATCCCGGCTTTCTGCTGTCACACAGGCTTGCTCCCATCAAAGATGGACGAAACGACTTCGGCCCGGAAGGAACAACCTTCGGGCCGATTCGCATTGGAGCGCGCCGAGAAGGCGCGCCGGGCTTACTTCGAGCGCTGGTAGATGCGGTTGCGGCGACTGCGGTTCTTCGCCTTGAGTGCTGCCTTGTGGCGTGCGCACTTGTTGCGCTTGGACTTTCGCGGACCCTTTGCCAGCATCAGAAACATGATTGCGCTCCTCGAACAGCCCGCAATCTTCCGCGCGGGGCAGCCCGCGATGGGTCGCGGGGGGCGGGACCCTACAACAAGGCCTGGCCCATCGCAACCATCGACACCGAGCGGCTCGGGCGAGGCCGAGCGAGCTGCCTGCGACGTCGCGTGATAGGGTCCTTGGCCTGGTGCGCACCTCGCGACCGCTCGCCGATCCCGCGGTTTCGAGGCTGTCCGTTGGGTGGGCCTCGGCCATCAGTCTGACGGCGATCATCGCGAACGGCGGCTGCGGGGCCAGCGTCAGCTCGATCTACGAGGGCGACGTCCGCTTCGAGCACTGCATGGCGCTCGACGCTCGGCCGGCGGTGAACGGCCCGCAGCGGCGGCAATGCTGGATCGAGTGGGTCCGGTACTACACGTACGGCCAGACCCAGGACCGGGTGGAGTACGCGGTCGCCCACGCGAGCGGCACCGAGCGTGTCGAAAAGGAGAGCGAGTCGCCCGTGCTCGCCGCACCCGAGCCAACCAGCGCGTTCGCCCCACCGCCGATGATGATCCAGCCGGCTTCCGACGCAGGCACCCCTGCTCCGCCACCGTCGACCTCGACCTCGGGGCCGCCCACCGGAGCGGGTGCGCCGATCGACCCCTCCTGCCAGGCCGACTGCGCGGAGGCTCGCGCCGACTGTCGGACCAGCTGCCAGGGCGGCTCCTGCGAGAAATCCTGCAGCGGCAAGCACAATCGCTGCCTCGAGAGGTGCGCAGAAGTACGTGCCCCCTAGGAGGGCGCTGGGAAACTGCTGCGCGCCCCGCTAGCTGCGTTGCCGGGGGCCCACCGGTCCTCAGCGTACAGGAAGTACGCTTCCGGCCGGTCCCCCCCGGCGCCTTGCTATCGGGTC
>Ga0105046_10002664_pt1 | contig 28178 bp, 30 predicted proteins | sample MAT03_FD_78385 | JGI IMG/M metagenome (GOLD analysis project Ga0105046, IMG submission 78385) | Freshwater microbial communities from Lake Fryxell liftoff mats and glacier meltwater in Antarctica - MAT-03 (megahit assembly) | ecosystem: Environmental > Aquatic > Freshwater > Ice > Liftoff... | reverse complement strand
TCATTACGCCAATTGGGAAACTTTTAATGAGGCTTTGGATGAAATATTCGATAATATAGGCTCAAAGTACAGTATCCAATTTAATTGAATTTGTGTCGATTATTTCAGCCCAACTACTTAAATTAAAATTAGGGTAAAAATAACAGTCGAAAACAACAACTTTACGCTGCCAACATAAGCTATCTGGAGTTATATCTTTGTTAAATTTTTCGATTTCAAGTTTGCTCGCCAATTTCCAATGACAAAAAAATCGGTTGATTCCGCTATCTTTGCGGCTATGAAAATCAATTTTAAAGACCTTATCTTATTTGAAAACGAAGATTTTATCGTTATCAGTAAGCCTGCTTCTATTCCAACCATTGACGAGCGCACGGCCGATAAATCGGTGAGTATCTTGCGAATGGCCAAAACCTATTCGTCTGACGCGCAAGTAGCCCACCGCTTGGACAAAGAAACGTCGGGTGTGTTGGCCATTGCCAAAAACCCCGAGGCTTATCGCCATCTTTCGATGCAGTTTGAACACCGCCAAGTTACCAAACGCTACCACGCGGTGGTCAATGGCGTACACGATTTCGACAGTATTTCGGTTTATTTGCCCATTAGCCCCGTCAAAGATGGCACCGCCGTAAAGATTGACCGTGAAAAAGGCAAAATTGCCGAAACTATTTTTTTTACGCTCAAGGCTTACCAAAAATATACATTGGTAGAATGTCTGCCCGTTACGGGCCGAATGCACCAAATCCGCGTTCATTTGCAGTGTCTCAAAGCACCCATCGTCTGCGACCCTACTTACGGCGGCAAGCCCATTTTCTTGTCAAGTTTAAAACGTGATTTTAAACTCAAACAAGAAGAAGAAGAGTGGCCGCTCATTCAGCGGGTGGCATTGCACGCTTTTTCGCTTACTTTCAAACTCTTAGACGGCGAAAGTATTACGGTAGAAGCTCCCTATCCCAAAGATTTTGGGGTGGTAGTAAAGCAATTGGAAAAATACGGTTAGCCAAAAAGTGCTCTTTTAAATTGCTAAAAATTAATACAAGGGATATTGCTTCATCCAAGTATTAATTTCGTGTTTAATTCCCGCAATTTTGGCTTCGTTATCGTGGTTCAGAAGTACGGTATCTATCAAATCAACGATGCGCTCCATGTCGGTTTCTACGAGGCCGCGCGTGGTCATGGCGGCAGTACCTATGCGCATACCCGACGTAACCATCGGCGATTTGTCGTCAAATGGCACCATGTTTTTATTGACCGTAATGTCGGCTTTGATAAGGGCTTGCTCGGCTTGTTTGCCCGTTAGGTTTTTTGGACGCAAATCAATCAACATCAGGTGATTGTCTGTTCCACCAGAGATTATTTTGTAGCCTCTTTCCACAAAACATTGGGCCATTACTTGCGCGTTTTTGCATACTTGCACGGCATAGTTGTAATATTCGTCGGTGAGGGCTTCGCCAAAAGCCACGGCTTTGGCGGCAATGACGTGTTCGAGTGGGCCGCCCTGCGTGCCAGGAAATACCCCCGAATCGAGCAGCGATGACATGGTACGCAGCTCGCCTTTGAGGGTTTTGATGCCGTAAGGGTTTTCAAAATCGTTGCGCATCATAATAACCCCGCCCCGTGGCCCGCGCAGGGTTTTGTGGGTAGTGGTGGTTACGATGTGGCAGTGGTCAAATGGGTCGTTCAAAAGGCCCTTGGCAATCAAGCCCGAAGGGTGCGAAATATCGGCCAGCAGCACCGCGCCAATTTGGTCGGCGATGTGGCGGAGGCGGGCATAGTCCCAATCGCGGCTATATGCCGATGCCCCGCAGATCATCATTTTGGGACGTTCTTTTAAGGCCGTTTCTTCTACTTTGTCCCAATCAATTAGCCCCGTTTCTTGTTCTACACCATAAAAAGACGGCTGGAAATATTTTCCCGAAATATTAACGGGCGAACCGTGCGTGAGGTGGCCTCCGTGGGCAAGGTTGAAGCCCAGAATTTTGTCGCCTGGTTTTAGGCAAGCCAAAAACACCGCCGTGTTGGCTTGTGCGCCCGAGTGTGGTTGCACGTTGGCCCACGTAGCTCCAAAGAGTTCTTTGAGGCGGTCAATGGCGATTTGCTCCACTTGATCTACCACTTCGCAGCCTGCGTAGTAGCGTTTTCCTGGCAAACCTTCGGCGTATTTATTGGTCAAAACACTGCCCTGCGCTTCCATCACTTGCTGCGAAGTGAAGTTTTCGGAGGCAATGAGTTCGATACCATCTTCTTGGCGGTGGTATTCTTTGGCAATCAAGTCAAAGATTTGTGTATCGCGGGCAGTAGTAGTGGCAACCGTGGACATATTAGTAATGATTGATTTTAGTGATTTTTACGCAAATATAAGATTTTGCAAGGCGGTTTGAAAGAATATTTTTACAAAAGTCGAAAAGTGAGGCGGTGGTGCTGGCAAACGTCAAACGCCCGAATAGCGGCGCGGTGTTTAACGGTAGGATAGCCCGCGTTTTGCGCCCAGCCGTAGTGCGGAAACTCCACCGAAAGCCGCTCCATCAACTCATCGCGGTGTGTTTTGGCCAGTATTGATGCCGCCGCAATAGAGAGAAACTTGGTATCGCCTTTCACGATGCAGGTGTGCGGAATCAGGGGATATGGCACAAACCGATTACCGTCTATGAGCAAATGTTCGGGTTGGAAAGGGAGTTTATCAACGGCACGGTGCATGGCCAGAAAGCTGGCCTTTAAAATATTGATTTGGTCAATTTCTTGGTTAGAAACCTCCGCCACTGCCCACGCCAAGGCGTTGTCAATGATTTCGCTGCGGAGTTGATTACGCTGGGTTTTGGTGAGTTGCTTGGAGTCGTTTAGGTACGCATTTTGGTAATCTTTGGGCAAAATCACCGCCGCCGCCACCACAGGACCTGCCAAACAGCCGCGCCCCGCTTCGTCGAGGCCCGCTTCTATGGCTTGGGCATTGTAAAAAGATCGGAGCATGAAAACTTGTTTTAGTTGCGCTAAATTGCAAAAAACCAACAGTATGACAGACCTAAAAAATTCATAAATCTTGGTATGACAAAGGTTCAAATAAACTCATGCAAGTACTGCATAACGGCTATCGCTTTGTAATGATGCCCGCTTATTATTCTCGTGTCATCTCCACTTTTCGATTTGGAGACAATCACCACCAGTTTTCAACCTTTACTCAAGTCAATGGCTATCCACTTGAAATGGCCCAAAAATATTTTGCTAAAAGATGTAGTAGTTAAATGAATACGGGACTATTGGCGGGTTTGCAGACTCCCGAAACTTGTAATAGTGGTCGCGTAGGGATTCGAACCCCAAACCTCCTGATCCGTAGTCAGGTGCTCTATCCAATTGAGCTACGCAACCTCTTTTTGCAAAAGCAATGCCTATATTCGAACAATAGTCTGCTTTTGGGACTGCAAAGGTAAGTACTCTATTTTTAAATGAAAAGGAAAAAGCAAGAAAATGTATCAAAAACAATGTTTAGTAGCCGTGGCAGCGAAAAATAGTTTGCGATTTTCAAAAATTATTGAATTTTGGTGCAACATTTACCAGCTCGCTGCTGTCATTACCCAGAACAACACAAACTTGGAGCCACGGATTTACATAGACAAACACACAGAACTCGTTGAACGCTGTCGGCTCGGAGAAAGCAGGGCGCAACATGAGTTGTATAAACACTATGCCAAGTCTATGCTCAATGTATGCCTGCGGGTGCTAAACCACAATGCCGAGGCTGAAGACGTGCTGCAAGAGGCTTTTTTGGACGCATTTACGCATTTGCACACCTTTCGGGGGCAGTCCACGTTTGGGGCGTGGCTCAAACAAATTGTAGTAAATAAGGCCATCAATCAATTGCGGCAACGACGGCTGCAGCTCGTGAACATCGAAGACCAGCACTTTGGCAGCGACGAACTCGACTTAGCCGACTCCGAGCCGTTTGATGAAGAAGCCTTAGAACTGGACGTGGAGCGCGTCAAGCGGGGTTTTCGTTTGCTGCCCGAAGGCTATCGTGTAGTGTTGTCACTTTATTTGTTTGAAGGCTACGACCACGAAGAAATAGGCGAGATTTTGAATATCAGCGAATCCACTTCTCGTACCCAATACATGAGGGGAAAGAAAAAATTGCTGGAAATGATGAAAAGCAGAGGTTGAAAAAAGACCTTAAAAAAAAACGATGAAAGATAAACTACAACGATTTTTGCGGGATAACCGCGAAGCCTTTGACGACGCGGAGCCTTCGGACGAAAGCTGGAATAAAATCAGTGAACGACTGCCGCAAGTGGTGTTGGTGGGCGACAATACGAGTGCCGAAAAGGCAAAAAATGAAGCCTCCACAACGCTAAAAACGACCATTGTTCACGAAGATTTTCAGAATGGGGGCAATTACAACGCTTTCAAGTGGCTGGGAAACTGGCGCGTGGTGGCGGCGGTAGCACTGGCGGTGGGTTTGGGCTGGTATGCCAACCACCTCAACCAAAAATACAGCCTCATTGAGCAGCCCAGTATGGCCTTAAATAGCCCCAGTTTTGCCAAACAAGTGAGCCAATACACGCAACTCATCAATACAAAACGGGCCGAATTGCGAACCATGACCGAAACAAACCCTGATTTGTACCGTGAATTTGCCGTCGAACTCAACCAGTTAGAGCGTTCTTACCAAAACCTAAAATCTGACCTTCCGCAGAACCCCAACCAGGAAACGGTGATTGAGGCCATGATTCAGAACCTACAATGGCAAATTGATTTGTTAAACCAACAACTTTCTATCATTCAACGGATTAAATCCAAAAATAACAATGAAATCGCTGATGCTAAATACCAAATATGAGTCGTGGGTCGTGGGTCGTGGGTTAAAACTCAAAACTCAAAACTCAAAACTTTTTTTTCTCCTTTTTACCATTGCACTTTTCCCGTTTTTTACTGCTATTGGTAAAGAAAACAACAACGTTGAAAAAAAGAAATCAATAATTAAGATTTTTGAGGTATCGGCCAAAGATAACTTGATAATCGACAATCAGTTTGGCCAAGTGAAGGTGAATTTGTGGGGCAAAAACGAAATTCGGGTGGACATTCAGATTACGGCCAGTTCGTCGAGCGAAGACCGCGCCCAGCGTTATCTGAATTCGGTGGAGATTGTCGAAAAAAAATCGGGCGACCAAATTAGCCTTCGCACCGTCATTGACAAACAAGAAAGTGCGTCGGGTTGGAGTTGGGGCTGGAACAACAGTAAAGACGAGAAAAACCAAGTGAAGATTGATTACGTGGTTTCGATGCCCAAAAACAACGCGCTGACGGTTCGCAATCGTTTTGGCAATACCAACATTCCGTTTTTTAGTGCGCCCCTCACCATCGAATCCAAGTATGGCAGCTTTGTGGCCAATGGCCTAACGGGCAGCAAAAACGACATTGGCGTGGCCTACGGAAAAGCCGAAATTCAGGACATGGACAACGGAAATCTGGACATTTCGTATTCAACCTTAGCATTAGAAAATGTTAAAGTGTTGGTAATCAACAATCGTTTTGGTAAAATGAAAATTGGATCCGTTGATAAGATTGATGGAAAACTGGGCTATTCGGGCGGGTGCATCGGAATATTGAAGGGTTCGTGCAACTTAAAATTGGATTTTTCGGGCGGCTTTCGCATTGATCAAATGGCCCCATCTGCCGACAACGTGGACATTCAGGCCAACTATTCGTCGGTTACGATTCCTGTCGAAAATAACGATTGCAGTTTTGACGTAATGGTTACGCATGGTGGTTTTCGCTACGCCAACGACCGCAAAGTGAGTTTCTCGCAAAACGACGACGACAAAGACGACGACCGCAAGGGGCCGCGCTTTACGAAGCAATATATAGGCAAAATGGGCAACGGACGCGGCACCAAAGTAAGAGTAGTATCGAAATTTGGTGAAGTAAGCTTGAAATAGTTTTTGGAGTTTTATTGATTTAGCACTTCTAAAAGTGCTTTCAATTCATTGGGGTTCAAGGTATGCACCCCACCAAGTTCATCTTGCTTAAGTAGTAGTCATTCAAAAGTTATAAGGCACTTTGTGTCGATTTGTTGTAAGACACCAAATACTTGATTTTGAAGTGTTTGCGCGCTTTGGTATGCCTCTGAGGGAGCTTGACACCGCTGGCGCTTCCGGTGATTGGGGCTGTGTCGATAATGCTTTTGTAAAGCATCTGCCTCCCTCGCTTGTAATGAAATGACCTATTTCATTCACAACAATAATAAATATATCGAAAATACCGAAATTTATGAACAGCTACTTAAATCAGCAAGTGGTCAATATTGATACCTGCAATTCGCATGGCTTCAAACTCAACCTCCACAATAAACTCGGTTTCGTCTTGATTAAAATCCTCGTTGTCCCAATCGTCAAAATAGGTCTGCGCTTCTGCCTGTAGATTGGTTGTATTGGCGGCTATTCGTTCGATCAAAAAATTGATAAATCGCGCTACCTCTTTTCGCATCAACCCAATAACCGCCTCCGACGATTGTTCTATTTCGCGGTCTTCCCAGTGGTCTAAGATGAACTGTTCTTTGTGCTTGCACGCCTCCAACTGGGCAATTCGTTCGTGGTTTTCGCGCATAATATTTGGTATTTTAACCAAAAAGATTGCCTGTTTATTTATGATTTTTTCACAAAAGCGGGGAGGAGCAGGGCGTATATTAAGCCAAAAATCAACTCAATAACAACCGTAATTATTAGGTACGGCACAAGCCTCAGAAAGTCTTCCATCATTTGCGTTGCATTGTCAAAATTTTCTTCGGAGGTAGCACTAAGCGTGAGCCACTCGCGCCCGCGCAGCGTTAAATCGTTGAAATATTCGGCATTGAGAAGCCCGAAATACAGCAATTTGACCAAACTATAACCCAGCAGCCAGTACAATGTGAGCATCAATGCCGCCTTAAAACCCATTTTATAGTTCCAATTGGAGTTATTGGAGCATTCGGCTCGCAGAAAAAATACGTAAAACACCCCTACGCATATCAACCAAAGCAGACTCGTAAAAAACAACCAATCTATGATGGTGTTGTGGTAGCCAAGTATTTTTTCAACAAAAAGCCAAGCCGTACTGAATCCAATGATGTAAAGCGCGTATTTTATGGTCGTGTTCATGCCAACAATAAAGGGGAAATATCGCACAAAGCTACCAATTTTGCGTCATTTTTAGTCATAAACCTGCAATTGTGCTATCTTTGGAACGTAAAATTAGCGGACAACACCAAAGATCATGACCGAACTGACCAAATCGACAGCCGAAGAGAAAGCGTTGAATTTTATCGAGCAAATCATCGAAGACGACCTGCGTGCAGGCAAGCACAACGGGCGAATATTGACGCGCTTTCCGCCCGAGCCCAACGGCTATTTGCACATTGGCCACGCCAAATCCATTTGTTTGAATTTTGGGGTAGCCCAAAAATACGGCGGCAGCACCAACCTGCGCTTTGACGACACCAACCCCGTTACCGAAGATACCGAATACGTAGAAGCCATCAAAAACGACTTGCAATGGCTTGGTTTTCAGTGGAAAAACGAACTGTACGCGTCCGATTATTTTGACAAACTGTACGAATTTGCCGTGCGCCTTATCGAAAAAGGATTGGCTTATGTGGACGACCTAACCGCCGAACAAATGGCTACTCAAAAAGGAACACCCACCGAAGTAGGCACCAACAGCCCGTATCGTGGCCGTACCGTAGCCGAAAACTTGGCCTTGTTTGAGCAGATGAAAAACGGCCAATTTGCCGAAGGAAGCTGCACATTGCGCGCCAAGATTGACATGGCCTCCCCCAATATGCTCCTGCGCGACCCCATCTTGTACCGCATCAAATTTGCCCATCACCACCGCACAGGCGACAAGTGGTGCATCTACCCAATGTACGATTTTGCCCACGGCCAGAGCGATGCCATCGAAGAAGTTACCCATTCGATTTGTACCATGGAGTTTGTGCCACACCGCGATTTATACGACTGGTGCATTGAAAAGTTAGCAATTTTTCCGGCTAAACAATACGAATTTTCGCGGCTCAATCTCACTTACACCGTTATGAGCAAGCGCAAACTACTGCAACTCGTCAATGAAGGCCACGTAAAAACCTGGGACGACCCGCGCATGCCTACCATCTCGGCCATGCGGCGGCGCGGCTACACGTCCCAAGCCGTGCGGGCTTTTTGCGAGCGCATTGGCATTACCAAAAACGAAAACTTGATAGACGTGGGCTTGCTCGAATTTTGCGTGCGCGAACACCTCAACAAAATAGCCCTGCGACGCATGGTGGTTTTAGACCCCCTAAAAGTAGTGATTACCAATTATCCTGCCAGCCAAACCGAAATCTGCCACAGCGAAAACAACCCCGAAGACCCCGACAGCGGCATGCGCGAAGTGCTTTTTGGACGCGAGCTATTCATTGAACGCGAAGATTTTATGGAAAACCCGTCCAAAAAATACTTCCGACTGGCCCCAGGCCAAATGGTACGCTTGAAGAGCGCCTACATCATCAAGTGCGACCAAGTGCTGAAAGATGCCAACGGAAACATAACGGAGCTGCACTGCACCTACCTCGAAAACAGCAAAAGTGGCAACGACAACTCGGGCATCAACGTAAAAGGAACGCTACACTGGGTATCGGTGGCGGCGGCACTCCCCGTAGAAGTGCGCCTCTACGATCGCCTCTTTCAGGTCGAAAATCCAGCGTCAGAAGAGGGGGATTTTAAGTCCTACTTAAACCCCAATTCGTTGCAAATTATCACGGCTTATGCCGAGCCAGCCCTACAAACCGATGCCTTTGATGCCAAAATTCAGTTTGTAAGAAAAGGCTACTTTTGCAAAGACCAAGACAGCAGCCCTACAAAATTAGTTTTCAACCGCACGGTAGGACTAAAAGACAATTGGACAAAAGCAGCAAAATAATAAAAAATGGTTTTATAAAATTGGGGCGCAAAATGACCTTCATCATATTGCTATTTTTTATAACTCGTTTCTTGACAGGCATTTATTGAACTATTCGCACGAGCGACCCCGCGTTGTGTATCGCTTACTGTGCCAATGCTTACAAACATTATTGATGCCATGCGTGTTTTTTATAAAGCCATAATTGTTGTTTTAACGTACATTATTTTATAAACCAATCTTTTGAAATCATGAAAAAAAAAGAATCTATTTCGCGTGGCCAGTTTGTTCGAGAGCTGGGCTTGAGCAGCGCAGCCTTGATGGCCCTTTATTGCATGGGTACTACCATGACCGCTTGCTCAAATAGCACCCCCGACCCTACTCCTACTACGCCCTCCAATCCAGGTAGCACCATCACGGGCCTCACGGGGAATGCCGACAAATCAAAGGGCAAAATTGATTTTACCCTGGATTTGACTTCGGACAACTATAAGAAGCTCAAAACAGAGGGCCAATTTGTATTGATAGGCGATGTCATTGTGGCCAATGCCAAAGGCAGCAAACTGGTGGCACTCTCCAAAGCCTGCACGCACCAAGGCACTGCCGTAGAATATCGCCTCGATAAAGACGATTTTTTCTGCCCAAACCACGGGTCTTTGTTTAATACCAATGGCACCGTAAAACTATCGCCCGCACCTTCGCCCTTAACGACTTACAATACGCAATTGAGTGCCAACGGCAACAGTTTGGTGGTGAAAGAATAAGATTTTTCGATATGAACACTGGTTTGTATTTTCTGTAAAAATTGACCTAAAAATACCGTGAAAGCACTTTTGTTTTTTGTTGTAACTCTTGTAGTGGCTGTGGGCACGGCCAAAGCCCAAAGTGCCAGCCTATATGCCACCAACAGTGGCCAAACCGACTTTTTTTCGGAAACACCTGTTGAAAATATCACAGCTATCAATAAAGCAGGGCAGTGTATTGTCAATACTGCTACTGCCGAGTTGGTGGTACGTATTCCTATTAAGGAATTTGACTTTCCGAATAAACTCATGCAAGAACACTTCAACGAAACCTACTTGGAGTCGGAAAAGTATCCAACGGCTACTTTTAAGGGAAAATTAAACGAAAAAATTGATTTTAGCAAAGAGGGCAGTTATGACGTAACCGCAACTGGCACGCTTACGATTCATGGCGTAGCCAAAAATCGGACAATGAAAGGAAAACTGGATGTTCGGAACGGCCAAATTACGCTTGTAACCGATTTTGACGTAGCCTTGACCGACCACAATATTGAGGTACCAAAACTGGTTTTCATGAAAATAGCGCAAGTAATAAAGATTAAAAATCGCTACTTACTTACGCCCTATGCGCCCAAGAAGAGTTGATAATGTCTGCACTTGATATGGCGTGTGTTGGTTTTGTGAGAAACCCGCACCCAGCAATCTTATATGTGGATTTTATTACCCAACCGCAACAGTAATATTTTTGAAGACGTAACGCGGATAATAGAAAATAACAGCGACGTGTTGCTGTAGCTCACACCCCAATTGTCAAAAGACTTTTCGTTGGCCCTAAATCTTGGTGCCAACCAAAGCCGTTTTCGGCACGCACCACAGGCAATGAATTTATTGCCTGTGGTTGCTCAACCAAACCAACTACGACGATGCCACCAAACGCCTCGCCAACGGCAATGCCTACACCAATAAAGTCATGGTGGAACAAGCGGCCTTCGTACTGATTGGGAATTTCAATTTTAAACCTTGTAAAGTCGTATAATTTCCTTTTTTTTGTGCCAAATCTTACAAGCCGATTAACATGAAAAAGCCATCGTTTATTATTTCCCTTTTTGTGCTGTCCTTTTTACTGTACACTTTAAAAGCGCAAACTCCGCAAAGCAACTACAACGCCAATACGCGCTTTGAGCAAATGGGCACCCAACTACCCACCCCCAACACGTATCGAACGGCAGCGGGCGCGCCTGGAAAAGATTTTTGGCAACAACGCGCCGACTATGACATCAAAGCCGAACTCGACGACGTAAATCAGCAAATTACGGGCACCGAAACCATCACTTATTTTAACTACTCGCCCGACGAACTTAAATATGTGTGGTTGCAACTCGACCAAAACTTGTTTCAGAAAGGCTCTATCAACGCGCTTTCGCAAAACAACAGTATTCAAAGCCAAATGCCGACCAATGCCGTGCGCGGCCTAAACGCACCAACCTCAGTGCGAACAGCCATTGTTAGCGACAAAGAATTTGGCTACAAAATAACGGGCATGCGCGATGCCAAAACCCAGCAACCGCTCAAATATACCATCAACAACACCATGATGCGCGTAGAACTACCCGTAGGACTGCGCAACGGCCAGAGCTACGCTTTTCAGGTGGACTGGAATTATTTTATTACCGAATACTACGGCCGGTCTGGCTACGAGTATTTTGCCAAAGACGGCAACTCCAATTACTTCATTGCGCACTGGTTTCCGCGCATGTGCGTTTATGACGACGTGAACGGCTGGCAAAACAAACAGTTTTTGGGTCAGGGCGAATTTACACTCACCTTTGGCAATTATAAAGTGGCCATTACCGTACCAAACGACCACGTGGTAGGTGCCACGGGTGAATTGCAAAATCAAGCGCAGGTGCTGTCAGCAGCGCAAATAAAGCGTTTGGAACAAGCCAAAACGGCCACCCGCCCCGTGATGATAGTAAGCCCAGACGAAGCCGAAAAGGCCGAATCTAATAAGCCAAGTGGCAAAAAAACCTGGATTTACAAGGCCGACAATGTCCGCGATTTTGCATTTGCCAGTTCGCGTAAATTCATTTGGGACGCGCTGCAAATAGACCAAGCAGGGCGTAAAGTGATGTGTATGTCGCTGTATTCCAAAGAAGGCAACCCGCTCTGGGAAAAATATTCGACAATGGTAGTGGCCCACACCATTCGTAGTTATTCCAAATACTCCATTGACTACCCTTATCCCGTGGCGTACTCGTGCCATTCTACGGCTGGTGGCGGCATGGAGTACCCCATGATTTCGTTCAATGGTGGCCGCCCCGAAGCCGACGGCACCTACAGTGAGCAAGTAAAATACGGTATGATTGGCGTGATTATCCACGAAGTAGGCCACAACTTTTTTCCGATGATTGTGAACTCAGACGAGCGGCAATGGTCTTGGATGGACGAGGGTTTGAATACTTTTGTGCAATATTTGACCGAAAAAGAATGGGACAAAGACTACCCAGCACGGCGCGGCGAGCCGCAGGCCATTGTTGATTATATGAGAACCAGCCCCACGCAGCAAGTACCTATCATGAGCAGTTCGGACAATATTATGGCTTTCGGCCCTAATGCCTACGCCAAACCCGCCACGGGCCTCAACATCTTGCGCGAAACCATCATGGGCCGCGAACTATTCGACTATGCCTTTAAAGAATACAGCCGCCGCTGGGCCTTCAAAAACCCTACGCCCGCCGACTTTTTCCGAACCATGGAAGATGCCAGCGGCGTGGACTTAGACTGGTTCTGGAAAGGCTGGTTTTATACTGTTGAGCCTGTCAATCAAGACCTTACCGAAGTAGAATGGTTTGCCCTCGACACCCAAAACCCCGAAATAACCAAAGCCGAGCAGCAAAAAACCGCCAGTCAAAAACGCGAAACCATAGCCCGCCAACGCGACAAAACCTACATCAAAGAAAGCGTAGTAGAGAAAAATCCGGACATGAAAGATTTTTATAACAGCTACGACCCCTACAAAGTAACCGACAACGACAAGAAGAAATATGATGCGTATTTGACATCTTTGAGCGCCGACGAGCGCAAATTGATGGAGTCGGGTATGAATTTTTATACCTTGAAAGTCAAAAACAAGGGCGGCCTGCCCATGCCGGTTATCGTAAAGATGCAGTACGAAGACGGCACAGACTCGGTGGTGCGTTTTCCTGCGGAGATATGGCGCTTGAACGACAAAGACATTTCAAAAGTAGTAACGAGCAAGAAGAAAGTGGTGCAGTGGACGCTGGACCCGTACCGCGAAATAGCCGACATAGACGAAGCCGACAACACTTTTCCGCGCCAGCCCGCGCAGCCCACGCGGTTTCAGATGTTTAAGAGTCAGGGCTTTGGTCGGGGCGGCGGGGCCAACCCCATGCGCGAGGCGCAGCAGAGCCAGCAGCCCAAAGCAGGCCAGCAAGGCGGCGCAAAAAATTAGTAACCAACCAATAGAAATGCGGTTAAGATGCTCAAAATGGCATCTTAACCGCATTTCTTAGTTAATTTTTATTTTTGTGGATTTAACAGGCACACACCTTCGATTAAAATAGGCTCCACCGGCCTTTGCGGCCCGCTCAAAAGTGGGAATACCGTAGCGTGTCGTTGTCGGGGGTACGTTGCGCTCCGAAACACCTTGGCAAGTTCACCCAACGCCCCAGGGAGCTGATGACGACCGTAGGGAGACATTTGCACACACGGGCGTTGGGTTGTCGGCCCGACTACGGGACGTGCTACTTGTCGCCGGAACGGTGACGCATGCAGAGCGGACACAACGCAACTTCCATTTTGCTACGTACAAGGGCGAAGCTCAACAACGCAACTTCCACTTTTTTCTAAACCCAACCGCCCGGGGCGTTTATCCTGATGCAGACCACCCGCCCGACTTGTCGAATTCAACCAACTCAGGCGTTTTCGTTGTCGCCCGATGCTGGTATTTGATGTCCTGCATTTCTGTTGCTTATTTCCGTTTCAACCCTTTTCAAGATTTTTGCATATCGGGAACCAACAAAAATTGGGAAAAGTAGTAAACCAAAAGTTCGAAAAGCCCCCCAATTGTGTGTAGCAGACCAAATAGCAATGCCAACCATGAATCCGAAAAACAGAGCAACTACGATTTTTAGTGATTTCAGTTTTTTCTCTTCCGACACTAACTCATCAAGTGTCATTTTGGAATAATCTTTAGCTGAGAACATAATGATACTGCTTTTAAAAGTCCTGATTACCCCAATTTCTTCCTGTGTCGCAGGTGGCCGCAAAATGCGACCCAAATCCACTACGTTCCGAGATGCGTAAAGTGTCGCACACGGCTCAAAAATGACGACTTTGCAAACCAACCCCGCGAGACGTACCAACTGTCACCGCAGAGCCATCCCACGTGGAGTGCACAAAACGCACTTTTCGATTTTTTACACCACAGCACGAAGCCTAACTACGCACTGCATCGGTTTTTGTCGAACCACCACCACCACTGAGGCGTTTACTATGTCACACGCGACTTGTTTAAATCGTTTTAGCTGGCCTGTCGAGACGTGCATTTTGTCAGCTGGAATCCCAAAAACGCTAACTTTTGTTTCATATCTTATCTCTCATCCACTCCTCTTGTGATGTCTTTTGGAAGTGCAACCTCCAAGTAACAACAAGTGCAATTAGCGGCCCAACAGATAGGCCAATAAAGAGGAATGCCACAAAAATTGCGAACAAAATATAGATGTTCCATCCAAGCTTTTTCAGGTCACTTTCGTAAATGTCGTATCCTGTCAGTTTCATCGCGCAGTAGCTTCCATAGGCTAAAACAGCCCATGAAAAAACGGCGAGATAAGCCCAACCACTCTTCTCTAAAGCAATAACAAGACTTAACAAAGCACTAATGCAGCAAATGACAATTGCAACGATTGCGAGAACTCTTAAGGTTTTAGGTTTGAACATTGTGATTACGGTTAAGGTACTGAATTTTCACCCAACGGTCAGGGCTTTGTGCAGGTGGGATTTAGAATTCCGTCAAGCCCATAATCACTGCTGATTGAAAATATTTTGTTCAAGTTAATAACTAATGTTCAGAGATAAATGTCAAGCCCCAAACTATTGCTTGGATTTGCTAAATTGTTAATTGAACTTCCGCCAAGCCCCACTTGCACAAAACCCCTTGTTGTGTGTAGTGCATTCCTACTCGCCCAATAATATTTGGATTTCTGTCTGCAAAATTGGAAGATGTCGAATGACGATTCCCCAAATTACATCATCTGAAACAGAGTCATAACCATGTATAATTCTATTTCTTGTATCTACAATTTTTCTCGAATTTGATATTACAATAGTTTCGTCACGTTTTAAAATTCTACTTAGAGCTTCGCCAATTATTTCTATATTTCTTTCAACGGCTCGCTTTGTACGCAAATCATTTTGATATTTAGAAAACTCTTTTGGGGTGTCATTAAAGAAACTTTCAATTTCCATAATGGCATTTAGAATATCGTAAAGCCACGCTTTAATATCATTGTCCATATATAAGTTGTCTTTGTTGATTGACTGACTGTCTAAAATATGGGTTTTTAATAGCCTTTTCTTCTAATAAGTCGACTTGTCTTTTGAGAATTTCTTGTAATGAAAATTTGAAGTCGAAGTAATTGTCAGCATAATCTTCAACCTCAATATTTGAAAAGTCCACAATTAGGTCAATGTCACTTTCTTTGCTGAAAGTGTCTGTCAAAACCGAACCAAAAGCATATAGGCTTTTCACCTTGTGAGTTTCGCAAAGTTTAATTATTTCAGGGGTGTATGTTTCAAGTCTATTCATTTTTCAAATATGATAAATCAAATTTACATAGATTTTTATTGAAGTCTTCTTTATCAGGCAAATTTTGTAGGGTTTTCGTCGCATTACACACAACACCGGCAGGGCGCGATGGTAAGGTACAAACCTTTGCGGCCCTGTTCGGCTGGATGACGGCCCAACTTGGGACGTGCCAACTGTAGCCGGATGCTGAATTACTCAGATGCCAAAAGCCCTGAACGACTGGATTGCTACTTGTCGCCGGAACGCAAAACATGCGATGCGGACAACAACGCAAATTCCATTTTGCTATGCCGAAGTGCGAAGCTCAAAAACGAAAAATTTCACTTTTTAAAAGCCGAAACACAAAAAAAGGGGAAAGTGATATACGCTAAGAATGCAAATTCAAGCTCTCTTTTTGAAGAATCTTTCTGAAATTTAAAAAAATCTTAATTTAACTTCTTCATCCTGTCCAAGTTATTCAACAATCAAGATTTTATTCTGCGACTTTACATCGCTTTGTCATTTTTGTTATTCAACCTATTCTTTAAGTAATTAATATTAATTAAACTCAATATGATTATAACAATAAAAGAAATAATAGTTGTAAAATGTATCTTCCCATTAAGAAAATAAGAAATTGCTGTAAAAATAATTGGCAACACAACAGATAAAATCAAAAGTCCAGAGTATAATCCCAAGATAGATTTTAATTGTTTGTCCGTTTTGTTCGAGTACATTTCTTTTAGCATATCTTTAATTTTTGTTAGTTTTGTTGAAAAAACTACCAACTCTGGCGTATCCCGTGTCGCCTGGAAGCTGAAAATGACGATCTAAAACCTGCCTTTCGGGACGTACCACCTGTCGCACACGGCTCAAAAATGACGACTTTACAAACCAACCCTGCGAGACGTACCAACTGTCGCCCGGATGCTGATTGACTCCGAAACAAGCTGAGCAGATCACCCAACGTTATCATAGTGCGCAAGTACTGCACCACTACAATGGATTGATAAAGAAACGATTAACGTACTGCACCACCATCCAATTTCGAGTATTTGTGGTCAGGCGTACAAACATAAAAAAAGTAATTAAATTTGCCAACACAAAGCACTTTTTTTTCAGAAAACGTATCCAATGGTTAAACCCACTTGGCGTATTGAAGGATTTCATAGTTATTTCTTTGGAGATGATAAACAACTTTCAATTATCAAACGCAGTATGCTTTTGGTAATTGAAAGTTGTTTATTAACGTTACAATTTAAAACCGTGCAATGGCCAGTGCTGCTACCGTTTTGCCAATGGCCAACGACGACGTGGCGGCGGGCGAAGGAGCATTGCAGACGTTGATGGCGTTGGGGCGCTCAATGATGCTGAAATCGTCTAAAAGGCCCCCATCGCGGTCGCAGGCTTGGGCGCGTACACCCGCGCTGCCCGCCACAAGATCAGCTTCTTGAATCTCGGGAATGAGTTCTTGGAGGGCTCTCGTAAAGGCCGCTTTCGAGAACGAGCGGTACATTTCGCCAAGGCCAGTTTGCCAATATTTGGCGGCCACTTTCTGGAAGCCAGGCCAAGTGAGTGTTTCCCAAAGTTCGCGGGCGTTGATGTCGAGTTTTTTGTAACCCTCGCGCCGAAACGCCAGCACCGCGTTGGGGCCCGCTTCTACGCCGCCGTGAATCATGCGGGTGAAATGAACGCCCAAAAAAGGAAAATTTGGGTCTGGAACGGGGTAGATTAAGTGTTTGACTAAATGCTGCTTTTCGGGTTTGAGTTCAAAATATTCGCCCCGAAACGGCACAATACGCAAATGGATTTTTTCTTGCTGCGTGAGCTGCGCCACTTTGTCCGAATACAGGCCCGCACAATTGATGACGAGTTTGGTTTCGTAGAAATGCTTTTCGGTAATAACCGTAGAAATACTGCCGTTTTGTTTTATGTCAATTACTTTTTCGTTAAATTTCAATTCGCCGTTGAGTTTTTGCACTTTTTCGGCATATTTGAGACACACGCTTTTGTAGTCAATAATACCCGTTTGCGGCACAAAAAAACCCGCCAAACCCTTGACGTGCGGCTCGCGTTCTTTCAAGGCTGCCGCGTCCAGTTTCTTAAATCCTTTCAAGCCGTTTTGGGCTCCGCGCTCAAAAAGCTCGTCTAAGATGGGCAAATGCGCTTTTTGGGTAGCCACCACAACTTTGCCGCACAAATCGTATTCTATGCCTTCTTGTTGGGCAAAATCAACCAACATTCGGTAGCCTTCAATGCAATTGATGGCCTTCAAGCTGCCAGGTTTGTAGTACAACCCCGAGTGAATAACGCCGCTATTGTGGCCTGTTTGGTGAAGGGCTACTTCGGGTTCTTTTTCGAGCAAAGCAAGCCGAAATTGCGGGCGTTGTTCTTTGATTTTGAGGGCGGTAGCCAAGCCTACTATTCCGCCGCCAATGATAATTACGTCGTACATTAAACTAATTTTGAATCTTAATTGAGCGAATGTAGTGAATATCTGAATATCTTCACGTCACAAAAGTAAACACAAATTGTGGAGGTTCTGTTTAGATGAAAAAAATCATTGTTGAAATAGCCACGGCACTGTACGCCTTCAAAGATTATCTTTTTAGAGAATGGATTATGTCGGTTCCGTCTTACCACGTCCGCCGTTTTTTTATCAAGCAAACCATTCAACAACTGGGAAAAGGCGGCTTTGTGATGATGAAAGTGGAGTTTCGCAATGGCAAAAATATTGAGATTGGCCACGATTGTTTCATCAATAAATATGTACTGCTGGACGGGCGCGGCGGCAAGCTGACCATTGGCAACAACGTGGATATTGGCCAAGAAACCAACGTTTGGACGCTCTCGCACGACCCGCACGACGATTTTCACGCCGTTTTTGGCAAAGATGTGGTCATTGAAGACCACGCCTGGATTGCCTCGCGCGTTACCATAATGCCTGGCGTACGCGTGGGGCGCGGGGCGGTGGTGGCGGCGGGCAGCGTAGTTACCAAAGACGTGCCGCCGCTGGCCATTGTAGCAGGCGCGCCCGCCAAACAAATTGGCCAGCGGCGCAGCCAACTAAAATACCGATTGACTTGGCAGCCGTGGTTCAAATAGTTTTGGCGTGGTTGTGCTGCCAAAACTTCTCTTTTTTTATCCTCCTGCTTTTTTTGCGTTGTAGTTTTGGGCGGTTAGCCACGTCAGTACGCGGTCGCGGAAGTCGCCTTGAATCAAAATTTCGTCATCTTTGGCCGTGCCGCCCGTGCCACAGGCTGCTTTGAGTTGTTTTCCCAAAAGTGCCAAGTCGGGTGCGCTACCTACAAAGCCGCGCACAACCGTTACAACTTTACCACCCCCTTTGCGTTCGAGCCAAATTTTTAAATGCTGCGCATTGGCAGGCAACGACCGCGCCGAAAGCGGTTCGTCGGTTTGGTATTCAAAATCGGGGTTGGTCGAATAAACAATTCCAGTGCGCTTTTTTTTGCTCATTGTTTGGATTTCGTAAAACAATTTGACGACAAATTGGGACAAAGTAAACGACAAATTGGGGAAAAATAGTGGATTTTAACAATGGTTTACTAATTTTGCTACCCAACCCTCCCCGTGTGGAAACAATAACTTTTATCAAATGGCCAAAATCCTAATTGTTGACGACGAAAAAGCAATCCGTGCTGCTCTGCGCGATATTCTGGAATACGAAGGCTACGAGGTTGAAGAAGCCAAAGACGGAGACGAAGGCTTGGGCATGATTCTCAAAAACTACTACGATGTGGCACTTTGCGACATTAAAATGCCCAAAATCGAAGGTCTGGAAGTGTTGCTCAAAGCGGGTGAAGCAGGCCGTACTACACAATTTATTATAATTTCGGCCTACGGCAACATCGAAAACGCCGTAGAAGCTACCAAAAGAGGGGCGTATGATTTCATAACCAAGCCGCCAGACCTAAACCGCCTGCTGGTGTCGGTCAGAAATGCCATTGAAAAAGCCAAACTCGTGGCCGAAACCGTGGATTTGAAAAAACGAATTTATAAAATCAACGAAATAGTTGGCGACTCTGACCCAATCCGAAGAGTAAAAGAAACTATCAGCAGGGTAGCACCCACCGAAGCCCGCGTGATGATAACAGGAGCCAATGGCTCAGGAAAGGAAATGGTGGCCAAGCAAATTCACGAAAAAAGCAACCGAGTTAATAAGCCTCTGGTAGAGGTAAACTGCGCGGCTATTCCGAGCGAACTCATTGAAAGCGAGCTTTTTGGGCACGAAAAAGGCTCTTTTACTTCGGCCATTAAGCAGCGAATTGGTAAGTTTGAACAAGCCGACGGCGGCACGCTGTTTCTGGACGAAATCGGCGATATGAGCCTCTCTGCCCAAGCCAAAGTGCTGCGGGCATTGCAAGAAAACAAGATAACGCGCGTAGGTGGCGACAAAGAAATAAAAATCAACGTGCGGGTGATTGCCGCTACTAACAAAGACCTCCGCCGCGAAATTCAAGAAGGTAATTTTCGCGAAGACCTGTACCACCGCCTGAGTGTAATAGTGATTCATGTGCCACCACTGGCCCACCGCCGCGAAGATGTGCCGCTTTTGGCCCAAAAGTTTCTGCACGATATTTCGGAAGAATACGGCGATGCCAAAAAAACCATTTTGCCCGATGCCATGAAAACGCTCCAAACCATGCCTTGGACAGGCAACGTGCGCGAGCTTCGCAACGTCATTGAGCGGTTGGTGATTATGTGCGGCGACGAAATAACCGACGATGAAGTAAATATGTACGCCAATTTTGGGCAATAAAGCAAGCTTTGGTTGGACGAAAAAACGAATTTCACCGAACCAAAGACCACAATCTCATGCAAATTGACTTTTCAAAATCGCCCGATGGCTTGCTACAAGCCGTAGTGCAAGATGCCTCTACCGACAAAGTGCTGATGGTGGGCTACCTGAACGAAGCTGCATTGACCCAAATGCAGGCCGAGGGAATGGTTGCGTTTTTTAGCCGCAGCAAACAACGACTCTGGACAAAAGAGGAAATAGTTGCTAACTCATTGAAAATCAAAGAAATAAAGCCTGACTGCAATGGCGAAACACTGCTCATCAAAGCTTACCCAGCAACAGGAGTGGACACTTGTTTCAACGAAATTAATGAAGGCAAGGCCACTTTCTTGAATTATTTGCAGAAGAAAATTATCCGTAATCGCAAAGAAAACCCTTTGGAAGGCTCTTATACCAGCCAACTTTTTAAAAAAGGCGTGAACAAAATTGCCCAAAAAGTGGGCGAAGAAGCCGTAGAATTGGTGATAGAAGCCAAAGACAGCAACGACGCACTTTTTAAGGCCGAAGCCGCCGACTTGCTGTTTCATTACCTGATTTTGCTCGAACACCGCAACGTAGATTTGGACGATATTGTGGGCGTATTGGAGGCCAGGCACCAGTAAAATTGCTGGAATGTAGTTTTGGCGTTATATTTGCTTGACAATCAGTAAACTCACCAATAAAATGGGCAAGCGAAAAATTCCTTCAAACCAGGGTTTTCTCGATTTTAGCTTCCAGCAAGACCGCACGCTGCTCCACTTGGGCCAGACTTTGGCGCAGCGCGCAGGCGAGCGATTGTTTGAAAACCTTTGCAACGGAGAGTGGCTGCTCGAGCCCGCTGGTGAATTTGCCGACGTGTCTTCGGCCCAAGATATTGTCAAACAACTGGGTCGGCGGCTGCCCTATCCTGAGCAAGTAAAAGTGGCTCAATTGCACGGTATTGAACCCGATTTTGTGGGTTTTTCGGCTTTGTACCAACAAAAAGGGTGGGTGTTTGTCAATGCCCGCGCCACCGAACACGAACGCTGCTATTATACGGCTTTATTGACGGCTTCGCTGGGGCTGTACCCCGCCTACCCTAGGCCCGAGGCGCTCGCCCAACACGCCGAAAAACTGGTTTTTGAGGCGTTCTTGCCCCAAAAAGAAGTACAAACATTCTTTCATAAAGGCATTAATAAGTTTCAACCCGCGCAAGCCATGGACATTGCCGACTTTTTTCGCGTGCCTTTTGGTATGGTGTTGAAGCGCGCCTTGCAGTTGGAAATTATCACCGACGAGCAATATCGGTCTTTTACTACCATACGGCCGCTGCGTTCTGAAAAAGCCCGGCCTTTGTTTGTGTCAAAATCGGGCGAACTGGAAGGAGACTTTTGGGATAACGAATTTTAAAAAAGAAAAAAAATGTCAAATCATCGTTCGTCTGCTGGTTATATTTTGATTGGTGTGTTGGGGCTTTTCGCCATCGGATACGTAGCAAGGCTTTTTTTGAGCAACCGTGCCGCCCCCACTGCCCCCGCCGAAACATTAGCTCCCAGCGGTGTATCAGCACCAGCTTTTGTGAAAGAAGGCGAAGTGCGGTTTGTTCAAAAGGGAGCAACCCGCAAAAAAATTGACGTAGAAATAGCCGATAACGATGCCGAACGCCAAAAAGGATTGATGTTTAGGCCGGCCATGCCCGACTCGGTGGGCATGCTTTTTATCTTTGAACGCTCCGAACCGCAGGGTTTCTGGATGAAAAACACCATGATTTCGCTCGACATTATTTACGTAAATGAGCAGAAGCAAATCGTTTCAATCCAAAAAAATGCCAAACCTTTTTTGGAAACAACCTTGCCCTCGTTTGGCGATGCCATATACGTAGTGGAGGTAAACGGAGGCTATTGCGATAAGTACGGTATTAAGGTAGGCGACACAATTTCGTTCTGAACGCACAAAATTGGAACAATATTTGCACTGAATTTTTTTTGATGATGACAAAAAAACAACAAAACCCAATCCATGAGGCGTTTGATATTGTGTTTACTCTTATTGATAGGGAGCAGCCGAGTGTGGGCTTCACACATTATTGGGGGTAATATTGCGATATCGACTTTGGGGCTAAACGAAGGAGAATCAACGCTTTCGCTTACTTTAATTTATGATGAGCTGGCGCCAGGGACGATTCAAAATAGCGTGGTGGTATCGGTATTTCGCAAAGCCGACCACCTGCGAATGGGCAATTTTAGGCTTCAACGTGAGCCAGCCGAACCGCTCCCTTATCTCAATCCTAACTGCACCGCCCGCCCGCTTGCCAAGATTATTTTGGTGCGCTATCGCTCTTTTGTAAGCCTGCCAGCGGCCACCTACAATGCCCCCGAGGGGTATTACGTGGTTTGGGAGCAATGCTGCCGCAATGGTTCCATTACCAATTTGCAAAATGCCAACAATGCTGGATTGGTATTTTACACCGAAATTCCACCTTTAACCCTGCGCGACAACTCACCGACTTTCAAAAATCCCGAAGTCAAATACGCCTGTCAGGGTTTTGGTTTTGAGTTAGATTTTGGCGCATTCGACTTCGACAACGACGAGCTTCGTTATTCGTTGATTACGCCCCTGACGGGTTTTACCGACGCTGGCAATGCCATTCCGGCCCAAGCCCAGCGCGGCCCCTACCCACGGGCGCGCTGGGCGGCAGGCTTTGACAGTATCCGCGCTGTACCCACTACCAGTACCATGCAAATCAACGAACGAACGGGCAAAATAGCCTTTACGCCAACGCAATTAGGTCGCTTTGTTTTTTCGGTATTGTGCCAAGAATTTAGGGACGGAAAAAAAATCGGTGAAGTGCGGCGCGACTATGAAATAATGGTGGTGGACTGCCCCATAAACTCGCCAACGCCCGTAACGATTGATATAAAAAATGTGCCTGAATCGGCAACTGTCAAAAGAGAAGGGAGTGTTTTGAATAGCGTTACGCTTTGTATCAACGACTCGGTAACTTTGAAAGCAAACGATGAAAACCCCCTGTGGACGTACCAGTGGCAACTGGAAGGCACAGATATTGTGGGCCAAAATCGCGTTTCGGCTACTTTTGCTAAACTTGGCAATTATACCGTTGTCAAGAGTTTTGCCACAGGTTGCGAAAGCCTAACTAAGGCGCGTGCTTCGGTTGAGATTTTGACTAAAAGTGCCACCGCAAGAATTATGTCGAGTGGCAAAATACCGCTTTGCGGCAGCGATAGCACCAATCTTAGTATTCAAAGTAACGGCAAAAACTTGGTTGTGAAATGGGAACGCGACGGCCAGCTGTTGAGCAATATCGCCGACGTTTTGCCCAGCATACGACAACAAGGGCTATACAAAGCCACCATCACCGACGGCTCCAACGGCTGCACCACCCGCGACAGCCTCTTGGTGAAGATGCTAACGCCACCCCAAGTAAACATTATAAGCACTGGCCCAACCACGTTTTGCGCCAACGATTCGGTGAAGCTGGTGGCAACGCGCCAAAAAAACTACGCTTATGTGTGGCTCTTTAACGAAACACCCCTCGTGCGGGCCATCAGCTACGAGTGGCCACCCGCTGAATCGGGGGCGTATAGCGTCGTTGCAACCGACACCACCACCCGCTGCGCTGCTCGCTCCTATACCGTTGAGGTAGTAGTAAAACCCGCTCCGATAGCTACTTTAGACTCAATCCCTCCGCTTTGTGGTATTGGTATTCAGGCTGTTATGCTCAGAGGTAGCCCCGCAGGTGGTGTTTATACCGGGCGCGGGGTGGTGGAGCCAAGGTTTGTAACGCTCAATCTTGCGGCGGGCAAATATCCCGTGGTTTATAGTGTTACCAACGATGCGGGCTGCACCAGTAGCGCCAGTCGCAGTGTTATCATTGCGCCACCGCCACGCATACAAATACCCCGCCAGCTCACTGTTTTGAAAGGCGAAAGCGTAGAAATAAAAACCAGTTTGCCCGACAACGCAAAAGTGCAGTGGCTGCCCGAAACAGGCCTTGACAATGCCCGCGCCCTGCGCCCTGTGGCTACCCCCGCCCGCACTACCACCTACCAATTGAAAATACAAACCACCGAAGGCTGCGCCATGGAGCAATTGGTAGAAATTGTGGTGATTGACCTGAAAATACCCAACGGGTTTACTCCTAACGCCGACGGCCAAAACGACACCTGGGAACTGGAAGGTATCAGAAACTATCCCAACTGCTCCGTGGAAATCGTGAACCGCTGGGGAAACGTTGTTTTTAAATCGGAGGGGTATTTTGCCGAATGGGACGGCCGCTACCACGACCAGCCATTGCCCGTGGGGGTTTATTATTACGTGGTTTACTTGCGCGAATCGGGCTACAAGCTCACGGGCGACGTGAATATTATTCGCTAAAAAAGGGCTATTTTACACTTATCAAAATATCGGTATTTCGACCTTTATCATCGCTGCACGATATTTTTACCTTGCCAAGTGGCGGGTTAAAATATAGCGGCGTTTGCGGGGTGGCTTTTTGTAATAGTTGATCGTTGATGTACCAATAAACCTCCCGCACGTCGTTTTGTGCTTGGCAGGCCAACTGCAACGGTTGGGGCTCGTCGGTATTGAGGTAATATTCGCTGCCGTCGTTGGGGCTTATCACCACGGGCGCGCCCGCCTCTTGCACGCGCGTGCAGTTGGGGTTGTGAGGAGGGATTTTCAAATACGGAATCCGCGCATTTTCGTAGTAAGACACCAGTTCGGGGGCAAAATTGGGGTAGCGTTTTCTAACGTATCCGCTGTCGGGGAGGCACTGCGTGCAATACGAAACAGTGCCTGTAGCATTGGTAAAAACCGATTTTAAATGTTGACAACGCAGCGTAGCCGACACGCCCATAATGGCATAGTCGGCTACGGGGTGCGTGCAAAATTCGCTCGGTATTTGCCCGCTTTCGGCGCATACCTTCCGAACCACCACGTTGGGCGTAGGCTTAAACCAGCCCGAAGAGGCATTGTAATCAATGGTGTTGAAAATCGTAAAAAGCAGCGGCGTAGCAATGTCGGCTCCGCTAAGTTCTGGCACACCCTCGCCCGAAAAATTGCCAACCCAAACGCCCACGGTGTATTTTTTGTTGTAGCCAATGCTCCAAGCATCTTTTTTGCCATACGAAGTCCCCGTTTTCCAAGCAATGCGCGGCAGCCGATAGGTATTGTCAAAATTGTTGGGTAGGTCGGGGCGGGCAATTTGGGTTAAAATATTGGTAATCAAGAAAGTAGCTTCGGGCGAGATAATTTCTGCATTGCCGCTGATTGGTTTTTGTTTTTTCAAAAAGCCATCTTCGGCAATAAAGCGCAGAGATTGTAGTTTTCCGCCGTTGGCAAAAGCCGCAAATAGCCGCGTGAGTTCTTCCAATGTTACGCCACACCCGCCCAAAGCCATCGAAAGGCCCAAACCGCTTCCCTGCTTTTTTATCGTTTTGAAGTCAGCTTGTTTTAGTTTTTGGGTCAATATGGCGGGCGTTAGGGTTTGTAGCACCTTCACAGCAGGGATATTGAGCGAATTGGCCAGGGCAAATTCAACCGTAACTTTTCCATTAAATTTACGGTCAAAGTTTTCGGGTTCAAACCCTCCGAAGTTAGTTGGTACATCATTTAAAACGGTTTTGGGTGTAATCAACCCCTTGTCAAAAGCCAAGCCATAAATCAGCGGTTTGAGGGTGCTACCCGGCGAGCGCACCGCCCGCACGCCATCCACTTGCCCGCCATCGTAAGGATTCTGAAAATCGGCCGAGCCCACGTAGGCTTCTACGGCCATTGTTTGGTTGTTCACTACCAGCACAGCGGCATTGTGAATGTGCATGCCCCGCAGCCGATTGACGTAGCTTTGTACCAACTGCACAACGGTAGCTTGGCTTTTGGGGTGCAGCGACGTGCGAATGATGGCTTGGTTTGGCAGGTCTTTTTTCAAGCGAAGCGACAAGTGTGGCGCAAGCACGGGTGCGGCGCGCCGGATGGCATCGAGCGGCTCGCGGGCGGCATCTTCAATTATCTGACTATCAAATAGTTGTGCCGCCTTAAAACGCGCCAGCCATTTGTTTCGCTCTTGCATTACAAGCGCGTTTTTTCGCCCCAATCGCAGGCTCGATGGGCGGTTGGGAATGATGGTCAGCGTGGCTATTTCGGCCAAACTCAACAGTTGTGGCGGTTTACCAAAATACAGCAACGAGGCCGATTTGATGCCTTCTATGTTGCTACCATAAGGAATGAGGTTGAGGTAAAGCTGCAAAATTTGGTCTTTGGAATAGTGCCATTCCAATTGCAAAGCCCGAAACAATTCAATGATTTTATTGGCGTAAGTGCGCTGGCGCGGCTCCAGCAGCCGTACTACTTGCATCGTAATGGTCGAAGCCCCCGAGGTGCGCCGCCCCGCAACGAGGTTGCGGGCAAATGCCCGCGCCATAGCTACAGGATTGAACCCCAGGTGGTAATAAAAGTACTTGTCTTCTTTGAACAAAAACGTTTTGCGTAAAATAGGCGTAATCTCGGGCAGCTCGGTAGAGAGCCGCCACTTGTCTTCGGGGTTCAAAAAAGCGTGCAAGATGGTGCCATCGGCGGCCGTAATGAGCGTAGAATAGCGTGGATTAATCCTAAACGGCAGGGCAAAGTCGGCAATTAGAAACACTAAAATGGGCAAAGCAAATGCCACAAACCAGCGTTTATACTTCTTCCAGTAGCGTTCTAAAAGATACGTATTGCCCATTGTAACGGTCGTGGTGTTTTGCTTGCAATGCTGACGAATAAAGTTGTTGATAAGCCAAATAATCTTCCATCTCATTGAACGAAAACTGAAACGAGTAAGTTGCCCCGCCATTGTCGAGTTCGGTTAATAAGCGCAAAATCTTATTGGCAACGGGCAGTCCCGTGGCCAGTATCTCGGGCAGGTGTTGGGTTTTCATCCAGTGCAGCCATTCGGCTTCGCGTTCTTGGTTGATATTGATTGTAACGTTATACAGAATCATGTTTTTTTTAAGTCTTAATCTTCGCGCAAGAAACAAAAATATATCCATGAATCCACAAAATTTGCCCCAACGCCTTGCCCGAAAGTTTTTGGACGAAACTTTTGAACTCACTACTTGGGAAAATCTAAAACCTTGGTACGAAAAACTCCAAAACCAACCGATACCCCACGTTGCCGCGCTCAGGCAGTGGTTTGTAAACCGCAGCGAACTCGAATCGTATTTGTCCGAAAACTTTGCCTGGCGGTATATTCGCATGACCTGCGACACCGCCAGCAGTCAGTATCAAACCGAGTTTAACGATTTTGTTGAAAATATCCAGCCGCACTTGGCCTATTTTGGCAATTTATTGGACCAAAAAGCCCTTGAATGTCCGTTTTTGAACCAATTAGAAGAAAAAGGCTTTCAGGTGGCCATTCGGGGTATGAAAAAAGCCGCCGAGATTTTTCGCGAAATAAACGTGCCGCTGCTGACCCAAATCCAAACCGAACAGGCCAAATATGGGGCAATAGTGGGTGCCATGAGCGTACTGTATAGATGGTCAAGAAATGACCCTGCCCCAGGCCTCAGACTATCTGCAATCTACCGACCGAGCGGTGCGCCAAGATGCTTGGTACACCATTCAAAAACGCCGCCAACAAGACCAACTCCCGCTCGACGAGTTGCTCAGTAACCTGCGAGATTTGCGCCACCAAACGGCTATTAATGCAGGATTCAACAATTTTGGTGATTATTCGTTCGCCGCCCTTGGTCGCTTTGATTATACCCCACAAGATTGTTTCGATTTTCACGAGTCGGTGCAGGAGGCTGTGGTGCCGCTGCTCCAAAAAATAGCCACCAACGTCAGTCCGTCTAAAAACCCCTTAGGAGGCTCTATGTCAAGGGCATACAAGCCTGCTGTAAGCCGCATATCTGAGCTGAGCTACTTTGCAAAGTACAAAATACCTTCGGTAAAAGGACGC
>Ga0105046_10002663_pt1 | contig 28182 bp, 24 predicted proteins | sample MAT03_FD_78385 | JGI IMG/M metagenome (GOLD analysis project Ga0105046, IMG submission 78385) | Freshwater microbial communities from Lake Fryxell liftoff mats and glacier meltwater in Antarctica - MAT-03 (megahit assembly) | ecosystem: Environmental > Aquatic > Freshwater > Ice > Liftoff... | reverse complement strand
GCGCTCTGCCGCAGAAGCCACGTCGAGTTCGACCCCCGCCCGATCGTGGACCGGACAATGCGCTGCCGACTCCTTGGCGAACAGCCCAGCCAAGTAGGGTTCCAGATCGGCCATGGTGGCCAGGGTCGAACGCGAACTCTTGACCGGCGCGCTGCGATCGACGGCTACGCCCGCTCCCACCGGCTCGAGACTGTCCATCGGCGGACGCTCGAGCCGCTCCAAGAACTGCCTGGCGTAGGGGCTGAAGCTTTCGACGAAACGGCGCTGCCCTTCGGCGTACAAGGTATCGAGCCCGAGCGAACTCTTGCCGGCGCCGGAGACCCCCGTGAAAACGACGACCTCGCCAGGACGCACGTCGAGATCGATGCCGCGGAGGTTGTGGATTCTGGCCCCTCGGAGCCGGGTCGGCAGCATGGGCCGGAGCATTGCGCACAATGGCTTTGGCGCAACTTGCGGCTTCTTGCCTTGCCCGACCCTGACGCATAGCTTCCGTGGTCCCATGGCCAAGGCCGAGAAAAAGGGCGCGTCCGCGCCGCCCGGCGATCGCCTGCTAGCGACGAATCGCCGCGCCAAGTTCGACTACGAACTCGGCGAAAAGTACGAGGCCGGCCTCGTCTTGATCGGTAGTGAAGCGCGCTCGCTGCGCGAAACCGCTCCAGGCCTGGGCGAGTCGTGGGTCGACGTCGATCGCAACGGCGAAGTCTGGGTCATGGGCATGCGCATCGCCCCGATGAAGCACGCCGCCTTCGGTCACGGCGAGCTGCGTCCACGCAAGCTGCTCATGCATCGCGCCGAGATCGACAAGCTGCGCGCAGCCGTCGAACGCGAAGGCATGACCGTCGTCCCCACCAAGGTCTATTTCAAGGGTGGCCGGGCCAAGCTCGAAGTAGCCGTGGCGCGCGGCAAGAAGACCTACGACAAGCGCGCGACCATCAAGGCGCGCGATGCCGATCGCGAAGCAGCGCAAGCGGTGCAACGCGGGCGTAAGGACTATTGAACGGCATGAAGCAGATCGCACTCAAGACGGGGGAGCTCGCCGAACTCGTCACGCTCCAAGGTGACAAGGCGACTCTGGCAAGTCCTTTGCCTTCGCCGCCCGGCTCGACGGTTCAATGCGCAGTCCACCAAGACCAGGTTTTTGTCGGCGATTTCCAGCTCAAAGTGAACCGTTGTCGCAAGGTCGGTGACCTCTTCCACATCGATGGGCGCATTCGCAACGCTACGCGCGAAGTGAAAGCGGAGCTCGAAGCCGGGTCGTGATCCGTTCACCCAGGCGGGGTCACGACGACTTCATCGCCCTTCTTGAAGCTGACGCTCACGTCGACGAAGCCCAGCGACTTGAGCAGCACCTCGACGGTGTGGGCGACGCTCTTCTCGGCTTGTCCAAGGATGCCACCTTGGAGTGCGGCCTGTTCGAGCGAGGCTTCCGCTTCTTGCCGGGCGCGCGTCTCCAAGTTCTCCTGCTTCTTCGCCAAGACGTCCGTCGTGCGGGTATGTACGTAGGTCCGTTCGTTGTCGAGCCGCCGCGAAAGGACGCGCGCTGCGGGCAACCGAACCACAACGGCGTTCTTTCGTAGATCGACTCGAATGTCGCCTTCGGCCACTTCGGCCAAGTCGACGCCTGCGACCACGTCTCCGGCGGCCACGAGCAAAATGGCGTCCTGGGCCTGAAACAGCTCGAAGAAGCGCGACTGCTTCTCCTTGAGGTCGACGACACGCTCGATGTGAAAGACTGCCCCTTCGAGCCGGCTCAGCTCACGCATGGCCACGATCACGCTGGGGGACGGCCGCAGGATCGTCTGAACGGTCGGCGATTCCTGCGGCGCCGTCGAGCGGCCCCAGTGCACCCCAATCGCGCAAGCCAACAGCAGGAGGGAGCCCGCGGCCAAGAGCGGCAGAAAACCACTGCGGAAGCTGCGAAGTGCGTTCACGCTAGTGAGTCTAGGGCAGCGCTCGGGCCGAGTCGAAGAGCCATGCTAAGTGCGGCAGAGTGATTCCGCTCGACTTGATCGACAGCGCGCCCATCCCCGAGGGCGGCGTGATGCATCTCTATCGACGGGGCCACGAGTTCGTCATTCATGTCGACGGGCGCGAGCTGATGGCGAGCGGCGCGTCCTTCTCGGAGCAAGCGCTCGCCGACCTGGCGTGCGATCGTCTCATCGACCTCGGCACGAGCCGCGTGTTGATCGGCGGCTTGGGCATGGGCTTCACGCTGGCGCGTTCGCTCCAACGTGTGGGCAAAGAAGGCCACGTCGTCGTGGCCGAGCTGGTGCCCGGCATCGTGCGTTGGAATCGCGGGCCGCTCGGCTCGGTCGCGGGCTTTCCGCTCGCCGATCCCCGCGCCTCCGTGCATGCGGGCAACGTCTGCGACGTCATCGCCCAGCCCAGCGAACCCTTCGACGCCATTTTGCTCGACGTCGACAATGGACCACGCGGAATCAGCCACTCGGGCAACGACTGGCTGTACTCGTGGCAAGGACTCGAAGCGGCGCGTGCTGCGCTACGACCAGGTGGTGTACTTGCGGTGTGGTCCGCGTTCGACGACTCCGCATTCACGCGGCGCCTGGGTCATGCGGGCTTCAAGGTCGAAGTGTTGCCGGTGCGGGCTCGTGGTCCCCAAAAGGGTGGGCGAATGCACACAGTGTGGATTGCGGTCGCCCCGAGGGACTCAGCGCTCACAGTGCGCTGACAGAGCGAAAACGCTGCGTCACTGGAACGCAGGCCCTCGACCCGGGGGCCGTGCTTCCCGCACGTTCATTCATAAGTTTCGTGATATCATAATCTTAGGTCAATTTCGTACGCGGACTGCAAAAAAACGCTGACGGCGCGAGCCGTATTTGTTAGCCAGTCCGTCCTGAGAGCGCTCGGTCCGAACCCATTCGGAGCTTGGCGCCGATCCTACGTAGGGAGAAATTCACAATGATCATCCGTAACTCTGTTTTCGCTGTTCCGTTCGTTGCTTTCGCTCTCGCTTGCGGCGGCAGCACCCCCCCCGCAGAGGCTCCCGAGGCTGCTGAGGCAACCGAGGCGGCTGGCGACGCAGCTCCCGCTGCAGAGACGCCCGCTGAGACGCCCGCTGAGCCCGCTGCAGAAGCAGCACCCGCCGCTGCTCCGTGAGCCGGATTCGAGCGGCGCGACTCGAGTTCCCTTGGGAACGACGTTCCTTCGGGACGTAGAGCCGCAGCTCAGTGAAAGGCCGAGGCGAGTTCGCTCGCTTCGGCGTTTTGCTTTTGTGGCCCCGGCCCGAGCGACCCCGCGGCTCGCGACCGAGCCGTCTGAAGTCAGGCTGCAGTCGGCGTCAGCTCGACCGACAGGCGCGTGCGCCCGACCAGCAGCTCGTCGCCGTTGAGCAGGGCCTGCTGACCACGTACGCGTACGAAAATACCGGTGCGCGAACCCAGGTCGGTGAGTACGACCGTGCCTGCCTGTTCTTCGATCAGGCAGTGCTGCTCGGAGACCAGCGGATCGTCGGGGAACACCAGGTCACCGACGGCCGACCCCACTTGCAGCGCGTTGCCGCGCGCGACAGCAGCAGCGCCGCGTGCGCCACCCTCGAACTGCTGGACGACGCGAAACGACGAGGGCCACTTGGGGGACGAGTAGAAGTAGGTCGGATCGGGATCGGGGCCGTCGTCGGCAATCGGGTTCTTCTCGACGCGCAGCAGTTGATCACCAACGACGAATTCGTCACCCAACTCCAGCTCGACGCTGCCGCGCACACGCAAAAACACGCCGTTGCCACCGTCGAGATCTTCGAGGAACAGCCCGCCCTCGCGGTAGAGCAACACGGCTTCCTCAGGGTGACAAAAGCGCTCGCCTTCGAGAGCGATCCCTCCTTTGGTGCCGAGCACTGCTCGCGCTCCAGGCACACCGTAGCTTTCGGGACCACCACTCAGGCTGCGCAGCACGTGCAGCTTGAACAGGATCTCGGCCGTCGTGGGAGCCGGAGCCGCAGGCGTGGCCGGCTGCTCGCCGGTCTTTTTCTTCAGCTTGAGGATGTCTACGTTCGGCGGCTCGGTGAGCAGCGAAAGACCGCCGATTTCCTTGCCCAAGATGATCTGGTCGAAGCTGCCATCGCGCAACTTCATGACCATTTCGAGATGCTGACTCTTCATCAGCGCCCGCACGAACTCGGCGACGTCGGGGCGACTCACCTCACGCTCGTAGCTGCGTTTGTGGCTCTTGATGACCCGACCGCCGTCGGCGAACAGGTGGCTGATGATGTGAGGCGCGTCGAGGCCGCTGTCTTCCGTTTGCACGTGGAAGACGGCGTCCCTGAACTTGATGTTGTTGTTGAAGCCCATCTGCGCGCGCCGAAAACTCGGCTTGCGCATCTCCGACTCGATCTTGGAGACGTAATCGGCGCTGTAGGTCGCGACGGCTTGGTCGAGGATGGCGTGGTCACCCGTGATGCCCTCCATGCGCTCGAACGCCTGCTGCGCGATTTTCGCACTTGGATCGACGCGAAGTGCCTCGGCCAACAGGCTCTGACCGGCAGTGTCGTTGCCCCCCGAAACGGCCCAAGCCGAAAGCAAGCCCACTGCCTCGTCCGGACGACCCTTTTCAATCAACCAGGCAGCAACTTTGCCAGCCTTCTCGCGAGGTTCTGCGACTTGTGCGGCCACCGCAGCATCATCGGTCGCCGAGCTGCCCGAGGGCAAGAGGATCCCTCGAAGAAAGGCCGAACCCGCCCGCCCGCGAGTCGAACCCGCGCCAAAACGGGGCCCTGGGGACCAAGCCGAGCGCCCCGGCCTGGCCAGCCCGCTCCGCTCGCGTTGCTCGAGCCGCGCGCTTCTGGGAACGTCCGGCCGCGCCCCCGTGATTCCCCTCGACCGGCTCCAACAATGCGTGCGCCGCCTCGAAGAGGTCGGTGAGCTCCTCTGCGACCCTCTGGTGCTCGCCGACACCCGTCGACTGAACGAGCTGAACCGCGAACATCGACGGCTGGAGCCCATCGCATCGGCCTTCACCCGACATCGAAGCGTCGAGAAGCAAATTCGTGACGACCGCGAGATGCTCAACGATCCGGAGCTCGGCGTGCTGGTCAGAGAAGAATTGCCCGCGCTCGAGGCCGAGCTGGTCGAACTGGAACGCGAGATTCAGATCTTACTGCTGCCGCGAGATCCGAACGACGAAAAGAACACGGTGCTCGAGATTCGCGGCGGCACCGGCGGTGAGGAAGCCGCCCTGTTCGCCGCAGACCTGTTCCGCATGTACTGCCGCTACGCGGAACAGGTCGGCTGGAAGGTGGAGTTGCTGAGCCAGAGCGAAGCAAGCGCCGGCGGGCTCAAGGAAGTGATCGCTCTGATTTCAGGCGACAATGTCTATTCGAAGCTGAAATTCGAAAGCGGCGTGCATCGTGTGCAACGCGTCCCGGCAACCGAAACGCAGGGGCGCGTGCACACTTCGACCGCCACCGTCGCCGTTCTGCCCGAAGTCGACGAGGTCGACCTGGTCCTCGAGGAGAAGGACTTGCGCTTCGACATCGCTGCAGCCAGCGGGCCTGGAGGTCAGGGCGTCAACACCACGAACAGCGCCGTCCAAGTGACGCACTTGCCGAGCGGTCTGTCGGTTCGCTGCATGGCCGAGCGCAGCCAGATCAAGAACAAAGCCAAAGCGCTCAAGATCCTCCGCAGCCGCCTGCTCGACATCGAGACCAGTCGACAGGAGGACGCCATCCGCGACGAGCGACGGAGTCAAGTGGGCGCCGGCGACAGGTCGGAGAAGATTCGCACCTACAGCTTTCCCCAAAATCGGCTCACCGATCACCGCATCGGCCTGACTCTCTACAAATTGGATCGCATCATCGAGGGAGACCTCGCCGAGCTCGTCGGCGCGGTGGTAGCCTTCCACCAAGCCGAGCTGCTCGCGCGGAGCGGGGCCCAGTGATCCCATGAACCCAGCCTCGACGCGCAGCGACACTGCACCGGTCCTGCCGGATGCGGACGCCCTGTTGGTCGCGCTCGTGCTCGCGCCGGGAACCTACTCGCGCAACAAGTACTTCTCACTGTTCCAGAACGAAATCACCCACCGCGTGCGTCGTCGCGCGCAGATGGTGCGCAGCGTGCTCAAGGAATTGACCGAGCCTTGGCCCGAACTGCGGAGCACCGATTCGGCTGCGCGGGTCGCACCCGAGGCCACGATGATCGACGAGTACGAGACGCCGGACGGGGTCCAGCTAATCTACCGAGTCGACGAGTTCGACTATACGCGCTCAGTGATGCTGACGCCGCTCGAGGCCGCCGCGCTTCGCTATGCGCTCGCTCGCGCGGGGCGCGGCGAAGTGAGAGCGCGCGACAGGCGTCTGGTCGAAAGTGCCCTCGCCGGACTCGATCCGACCGGTGTATGAGGCGTCGCATATGTGTCGTCCGTTTGGCTCCTGGTTACTCCGCGTCGCTCCGCTCGCTGTCGTACTGCTCCGCGTCGCTCGGCTCGCTGTCGGACTGCTCCGCGTCGCTCGGCTCGCTGTCGGACTGCTCGCTGCTGCTTGTGGCGGTGCGTCAGCACCGGTCGAGACCCCAACTTCGAGCGAGTCCACGACCACCGAAGTCGAAGCAGATGAGCCCGATGAACCGGAGCCGCCACCTGCGCCGAGCTGCAACGATCAGAGCTGCCTGTCGTGTGGCCAGGGGATTTGCCCGTTGGGAGCCTACTGCGACTCGGGCGCGCCGGGCGGACCAGCGTGCGCCTGGGTCCCCGAGTGCCCTGACAAGCCAAGCTGCGCGTGCGTGAACAAGGCACTCGGCGGCGAATGCTCGTGCACGGACAGCGCCACGGGTCCCACCGTTGCTTGCCCCAACTGAACTCGGCGCAGTCACTCGGGGCGTTCGGCCCGAATGATGATGCGCGGTGAGCGAGAACCGAGGAACGCGCCGGGGGTCGAGGTGTGTCCGCTGACCGAGGTGACGCGAAAGCCGACGTCGTGAAGGATCTTGCCGATCTCGGACAGACTGTAGAGACGAATCGAGTAGGTGAGTTCTTTGCTGCGACCGTCATCCAAAATGACCGAGCGCTTCACCTTGAGGCGGCTCGTGATCCAGTCGAGGCTCATGTCATCCATGCAGATGCAGCCGTCACCCTCGAACCAGTGATTGCTGGGCGCTTCGCGAGCGGAATAGTCGCGATTCATGATGTCGAGCAGCAAGCTGCCACCCGGCTTGAGCGCTGCGAACATGCGCTTCGCCACGTCGACGTTCTTCTCCTCTTCGAAGTAACCGAACGAGGTGTCCCAACAGACGATGGCGCTGAACATTGCGTCGAAGGCCATTTCGCGCATGTCGCCTTGCAAAAAGTTGATCTTCTGGTGCGCCGACTGGGCATAGTCGGCAGCGACGGCCAGCTGGAATACCGACAGATCGTAGCCCACGACTGGAAAACCACGACGGCTCAGTTCGACCGCGTGCTGGCCCTGGCCGCAACACAAGTCCAAGACGACCGCGCCTTTGCCGAGCTCGAGGGTCCCCGCGATGAAGTCCGCCTCGTGGCTGACTTGCGTTTCGGACAGGGCCTTGTGTGCTCGCGAAAAGTCGTCGCCGAAAACTTCCTCCCACCACGGTTTACGGCGCGCCTTGGCCGAGGGCAAAGCAGGCTTGGCGGAGCGCTGCGGCGGAGTCGGCGGTTTGCGATCGCTCGGTACGGGTGGAGGCGCGAGCTCCGCCGCAGCAGCCTGCGGCTCGGGAGCGGGCGGGCGCACCGACTTGGTCACCAACGGCAGAGGGGTCGGCTCGGATTCTTCGACGACAGGCGGCGCCTCTTCGGAGTGCGAGTCTTCGAGATCTTCGTCCGACAGCGCGGCAGGCGTCGGCTCGTCTTCTTCGAACTCTTCTTCGCCCAGCTCTTCCTCGTGGGCGCTCCACTCGGGACCGTCGCTCGCCCCGCCTTGCGGAGCCCAATCTGGTGCTGGCGCGACTGTTGGAGCGGGAGCGAGTGAGGCACCTCCGGAAGGTCCATCCGCGCTGTCCGGACTCGGACCGTCCGACGCGCTCGCCCCGTCATTTCCGACTGAGATCACGCGCATGACGCGCATGGGCACAATCGCAGGGGCTGCAGCTTCCTGCTGCGGAGGCTCCGCCGCTGCTGGCGGCGAAGCATCCGGGCTGTGCTCGGGCCCGTCACTCATGTGTTCCTCGAGAGCGACTGCCCGTAGCGGACGGCCCCCGTCGCACGACCGAGGTGAACGCCGGGCTCGAGCAAGACGACGGCCGTCGAACCAAGGTGGAACATGCCCAGTTCATCACCCCGCTCGATTGGCTCCGGCGGCGCGAGCCGAGAAACGCCGGGCGGCACTGCGGGTTCGGGGATGAAGCTAGCGCTGATTCGGCCGACGATCGTCGCGCCCACCATGATGACGCTCACCCGTCCGTGATGCAGCGTGTCGATGCAGAAGCAGACCCGATTGTTGCGCACGAAAAGCCCGTCGATGTGTGCTTCGCCGATCGAATTCACCGGATAGAGGTCGCCGGGAATTCCGCGGATGACGCCAATCGTTCCATCGGCAGGCGAATGCACGCGGTGGTAGTCGCTCGGGGCGAGATAGACGACGCAGAATTCACCGCCGCGGTAACGCTCCGCATCACTCGCATCGCCAATCAGCTCAGCGACGTCGTAAGCTTGACGTTTGACAATGATGCGACCGCCGGCATCGATTGGGCCGACCGCGGAGAGCTTGCCGTCGGCCGGGGAAACGATGTGATCGTCCGCGATAGGTCGGAGACCAGGACGCAGTGAGCGCGTAAAAAACGCGTCGAAACTCGGGAAAGGTCCCGCCTCGGACGCTTCGCTCAGATCGACGGGATACGCTTTGCAGTAAACCTTCTGAACGAGACCCGAAACGGAAGGGGGCAAGCTCTGTTGACACAGACGACCCACGATTCGACTGAGGGGGACGCGGGGGAGAGCTCGAATGAGTTGAGCTGCTGCAAAGGTTGTGAGGCTCACCTGATCTCTTCCAGACGGGCGCGGTCAAAATCAGCCGCGCTTGAATTGGGATGGTAGGCGCGGGGCCGAGAGCGGGTCAAATACGCGGCATCGCACGAGATCCGCGGACCCGAGCTTGCGCGCTCGAGCTACTCGGCACCACGCACCGGTAAACTTCGCGTGTGCTCGCAAAGCTTGTTTCGTGCGGGTTGGGAAGGTCCTTGCCCCGTCGGGGTGAGCCTACCTTTGCCAAGCGGCCATGGTTCTCCCCCGCAAGCCACTTCAGGAAGTAGTGGGTCGAGGGCCAGGGCGTGCGCCGCGTAGGCCTCGGCATCCGCTTTCGAGCCTGGTGTCGGCACAGGCGTCGAAACGCTCGCCGGATCACCGACGGACACCTCGACCGCTGGAGTGCCCTGACGCACGCTCCGACCGCGCAGCGCCAAGAAGCCGCCGTGCGCGCCGTCCAATTCGGTCAGAGGCCGGAGCAACAGAGCCGCGTCGTCGTCACCGGCTGCGTAGGCCGCCCGGGCTACCAAGAAGCTCAGAGCAGCGGCATGCGGCGCACCTTCGAGATCTGGAGCGCCGCGCAGCCGCGCTTCGCCGGGAAACCCGCCCACGAACAGCAGCTCGACCAGGCGCTGAACCTGCGCGACGCGACGCGGGTTCGTGCCTGCGTCCCCCAAAGCCGGGCCGCGAGTGGTCGGCGTCTTTGCAAAGCGTTCCTCGAGTGCATGGCGCCAGAGCACCTGCCAGTCGCGCAAGCCGAGGCCGCTCGTGCTCGTCAGGGCTCTTTCCGTATCGGGAGCGAAGCGCACGTCACGGAGCAGGGCCGGCAAGGCCGCGGCGCCGTTTCTTTCGAGCCAGTACTCGACGAAGCTCGTCACCTCCGCAAACGCGATGCCGGCGGCATCGGCGCTCGGCAACATGGCGATCGACGGGCCCAAACGGTCGACGCCCACCGAGTTCCCACTCTCTTGCGCGCGGTAGGCGGTCAGTGCCGGCTCGGGATCGCGATCGAACGGGCGCGGCGCGCGCCATCGGGTTTCTTCGCGCTTGGCAACGCCCTCCTGCAACCAGAGTGGGGCGCGGTCTGCAGTCGCGCGAGCAAGCACGAGATGCGTGATCTCGTGGGCCATCGTGTCCTGCCATGGGTAGCCGCGCAGCATCGCGCGGGGCGAGATCATGGTGACACGGCCCCAGCGCGCAACCGCTACCGTGCCCGTCGTCTCGGCGGCTTCGAGTGGCAAGCCCGAAACGGCTGCCAGCGAGAACAAATCGCGGACGAGATCGATGCGGAGCGGGCGAGGCAAGCTCGCACCCAGATCGGCCTCGATGACCAGGCGAGCGCGCACGACGGCATCGAACAACAACGACGCGAGCACCTCGTCGGCGCGATCCTGGAAACGAATCCAAACGCCCCGCGCTCGATCTTCGACGACGTGCCCACCGACGGTCGCTCCCGCGCAGCGCTCGGCGAAGGCGCTGAGTTCGCGAGCCCCGGGTGCGCTGCTTGATTGCGACGTCCCCAAGAGCGCCGCTGCACCCTCGCAGTCGGCCCGATAGATGGCCAAACGAGCGCGAGCACGGCCGGCCTCCGCACCGGAGGAGCTCTCGAGGATTTTCGAGGCCTCTTCCAGATCCATGCGCGTGATGGCCGCCTCGGCCCGCTGGACCGCTGTGGCGCTCAGGGCGGACTGCGAGACGCTCCTTGGCGCCCCGGGGACCGACGCGCCGAGCCTGCGTGTCAGACCAAACGCTGCCAATGCGACGAGTCCTACCAGCGCAGCGATGCCGAGCAGCCGACTGCTCATTGGAGGCCTTCCGCGTAGCGCTCGACGGCCGGCGACAGTGTGCCACTGGGCTGACCGAGCCCGCGCTGCACACGCTCGCGAAAACGGCGCCCGCGATCCTTTCGTTCGCCGGGCACTTCGCCGTGCGACTGAAAACGCTGTGCCTCGTCACCTTCGGCGGGAGAACCGGCTTCGGTCTGCTTTCCGCCAGAACTTTCGGGCTGCGCTCGTTCGAGCTCGCGCTGTGCATCCTCGGCCAAACGTCGCCCTTCGTCGCCACGACCCTCGGCCATGGCGTCGGCCGCGGCGCGCATTTGCCGACCAGCTCGCTCCAGTGCCTCGCGGGCAGCGCGGGGCAACGGCGCCACCCCGCCCTTCGCGTCGCGTCCCAGTTTCTCCGTCTGGTCCGCTAGCGCTCGCTCGCGCGCAGCAGCTTCCGCCAGCCTGTTCGGATCCCGAGCCGCGTTCGACTCGGCGCTCGCCGCTTCGCGCAAGGCGCGCTCAATCTGGCTTTTGGACGCTTCGAGTTTGGTCGGGTCGAGTGAAGACCCGCGCTCCCGGGCGATGCGCTGCGCGCGTTCGATTGCCGCTCGTGCGTCGCGTCCCCGCGCCAGCGCAGCTCCGAGATCGGCCGCTTCCAGCGCGTCCGCCATGGCCTCACCTTGGTTCTTACCGAGCGCAGCTTCCGAGCTGGCCGTACCCGGAGCCGCCCCGACCTCCGGCAGACCAGCCAGGGCCCGCCGCAGAGCTTCAGCCTCCTTTTGCCAACGTGGATCGCGTCCGCGATCCGCCTGGGCAGCCCGCGCAGCTTCGTTCAACAGCTGGTCGAGTTCGCTGAGCGAACGCGCGTGGTCGTTCGCCAACTCTTTCGCCTTCTGGGCCAACTCGTCGTAGGCGCCTGGCGCGCCCGACTCCGACCCCTCCCCTTCGCCGGGCTCGCCACCGCTGCTTGGCGTCCCCGATTCGACGCCGGCCGAACCACGCGAGCCGAAGCTCGGTGTGCCGCGGCGCAGGCGCGCCGCCAAATGCACCGCAACACGCTCGAGGCGGTCGTAGGATTTTTCTTCGAAGGCGCTCAGGGCGCGGCCCAAGTCAGCCTGCGCCACCGAACCCAGATCCGCCCCCAGGACGCCGATTTTGCGCAGTTCAAGAGCCCCTTGCTGCGCCAACGCCAGTTGATCCACCAAGCGCTGATCCGCCCCGCTTTCTGCGCTTTCCCGTCGCTGCCGAGCGCCGACCGCGACTTCGTCGAGCGCCTGCGCGAGGTCTTCGGCGGTGTCCTCGGCTTGGCTCTTCGACCAATTGCGCAGGAGCACATCCGTCGCCAGCACCACCGATTCGAGTGTGCTTGGCGACGAGGCGGGGTCGGTGAGCGTCTCGACTTGAGCTTCTAGAAATCGCAGCGACCCCTGCGGCGGATCGGGCAGCGCCGTGAGCGTCTTCTTCAGTGCGGCCAGCGCGGGTGTCAAAGCCTCTCGCCACTTCTGGCGAGCCGAAAGCGCGTCGCCCGCCTCGACTCGTGCGGATCCAATCTCGGTCGCCAAGGCGGACACGAGCAGCGCGCGGAACTCCTTGAACGCTAGATAGCGTTTCGCGCCGTCGGCGCCGAGGGCGGGGGGCAAAAGCGTGATGACCTGACTCTTGCCCCAGTGCGGTCCGGTGACCGAATCGGCGTCGCGCGCCTCGACGTGCACGCGCACTGGCAAAAACGCGCGTGCCAAGAGCGGATGATTGCGCTCGATGGCATGGCCCCCGCGATAGTTGCGTTGCTTGCCGTCGAAACGCGCGAGTTCGGTGCGCTGCACTCGACCGCCCGTCTCGATCACCAGCTCGATCTGGACCAAGCCGTGATCGTCGTAAGCGACGTAATCGAGTTCGAGCCGTTCTAGCTCTTCGAGAGCGACGTCGCGCGGAGCGTGATCGAGAACCACAGACGGGGGCCGATCGACCGTCGTCTCGACGTGCATCTCGAAGGGATCGAGGATGACGACGTCCCCGTGGCGCGCGCCTACGCGCAAATCCACCGGGTCAGTGACGGTCAGTCGCGCGACCCAGGTGCCCGAGCCTTCGCTGACGAACGGCTCCTCACGCATGCCGTCGCGGAGCACCCACTGGCGCGCAAGCGCGCGAGGCAAGATGCGAAAAGTGATGACGCTGCCTTGCGGGACGCTCGCGCTGTCGCCGTAAAGTAGCCGCGCCTTGCCCTCTTCCTGCAGATAAGAGGGACCTTCGGCCAGCACCTGCGTGTCTGTCAGGTACGGCAGGCGCAAGCGCGCAACACCGCGCGTTGCGCCCAGCACCAAGCCACCTTCGACGATCGGCAGACCTCGTCCCAGCCAGAGCCCGAGAAGAAACACGCTCAAGCCGAAGGCAAGCCAAGCCAGCCGGCGCACCCGCCGCGAGAGCGCGCGCTTCAAGCCGCCCTCCGACAAGCCGTCGAGGACGCGCGAGAGATGCAGTTTCGCCAACTCCGGCGAACCACTGGCAGGCCGCTGCTCGGTCTGCTCGAGCAGGCCGTACGCGCGTACGGCGCGCGCCGCCTGCTCGCGATCGACGATATGCCAGATGCGCCCGAGTGCCACCTCAGGGCGACGCCAGCGGCGGCCGTCGAGCAACGACCAGATCGCAACCCCCAGGAAAGAGATAGCGATGCCGGACGCCCCTGCGACGCGACCGCCCGTGCTGCCCCAACGCGCCACGAGCAACCACACGCTCGTCGACGCCGAGAGAAACAGCAGGACCAACCAAAAAGAAGGAAAGCGCAGTCGTCTCCGGAAAACGGCAACCTGCTCGGCTACGCGAACACGCGGATCGACACGGGAACTCACCCGCGCGAGCCTAGCTCTTTCCGACCGGACGTGAATCCCAGGGGCTTTCGGCTTCGGGCTTTGTTCGCGCGGCCTGGCTACAATTGGGCTGGATGGACCCAGGCGAGCCCTTCGGAGACCCACGCCAACGGGAGGACGACCCGGCCGAGCCGGCGATACGCGGCCTGCTGGGCCTCGCCGAGTTGGGTCTGCGAGTGCCGTGGCTCCGCGAGCGTTGGCAGCAAGAGCCCATCGCCGGGCTCGCGCTCGTGCTGGAGCGCATCGCCGAACGGGGCCAACTCGCCGACACCCGCGCGCGCGAGGCGCTCCTGGCCGTCGCGCTCGGGCTCGTTCTCGAGCGAGGGAGTAGCCTCCTGCCCCGCTTGCGCGAAGAGGCGCGCCGCGGAGCTTGGCTCAATCTCGATCGGCTGGTGCGCGAAGGCCCGGACGAGACGCCCGAGTTCGAAGGTGAGGCGCGCGTGCCGATCTACCACAAAGACCGCGAGCTGACGCTCGGTGAACGGCGCTCGCTCGCTCGCCGACCGACACGCCTCGAACTGGGTAAAATGCTGTTCGACCCCGATCCGCTGGTGCTCCGTCAGCTGCTGGTGTGCACCAAATTGACCGAGGACGACGTCATTCGCGTGGCGGCGCAGCGTCCCGCCCGGGTACTGGCGCTCGAGACTTTGGTCGCCTCATTCCGTTGGATGGCGCGCCGGCGCATTCGACTGACGCTGATCTTGAATCCCGGTTGCCCGCACGGCATCGCATTGCCCCTGATCTCTGTTTGTCCACGTGACGATCTGGAGCTCGTCGTTTCGAGCACGACCATCAAGCCCCATTTGCGCGCCGTGGCGTTGGAAATCTTGGAGCGCCTGCCCCCGCTGGCGCCGCCGACCGGCGCAGAGCTGCAGTGAGTCAGCCAGCAGGCAAAAGACGGTGATTGTGGCGCGCCTGCTCGATGCTCGAGCGGAGCCGCACGTGCATCGTGTCCATGCGAAAATCGGCCGACACCGTTTCACGGGCACGCGCGCCCCATCTGCGTGCCAAATCGCGATCGGCCAAGAGGCGCTCGGCACAGGCGCGGAGTTCGCTGGGATCGTCCGAAAGAAAACCGGAAATGCCGTGCTCGACCGGCGACGTCGGATGACGATTGCCCAAGATCGGTAGTCCTGCCGCCATGGCCTCTAGTGTGGCCATGTTGTAGCCGTCCTCGAGCTGCGGGTCGGCCGTATGCACGAAGAAGCGCCTTTCGCGCATCACTGCTTTCAGCTCGTCCCAGCTGGAAACCGTCCGCGACGCGGCCACATCGGGATTGTGGCCGACCAAGAGCAGCGGCAGGCCGCCGAAGGCGCTGTCGTGGAAATCACCCAACAAGATCTTGCGGCGCTTGTTGAACAGATTCGAAATGCGCAGGCCCTCGGGTAGCTCGAGTGTCGACGGCTCGTAGGCGTCGACGTCCACGGCGAACGGCACGACGTCGTCGGCGAGGCCCCACGAGCGGCCCTTGAGTTCGGAGACGGCCATGGCGTGACCCCCAATCAGGCTGAGCAACTGCCGCAGCAGCGCCCCCATTTCATTCGACTCGGCAAAGGTGCCCGATTCGGGGATGCGCCCTTCGATGGTCGTGTGTAGCACGACCAGCTTGGGCACGTTCAGCTGCTTCACGTCGAGCAAATCGGTGATGCTGTGGGTGACGGCGGCTACGTAGTTGGCCGAACTCTCCGGCAGCTGGGTCAACTCGACCAAGCGAGCGCCGGCCGGCAGTGGTCGCATGCGCGTATCCCAACCGCGCGTGACCCTACCCGGCAGACCGACGACGATGTCGAGAGGCCAACCGATGCCCTCGAGCTGGTGCACCCAGGCTTCGTGGCTGTTGAAAACGAGCAGGCGCTCGGGCTCCATGAAAGGCCATACGGCTCCTGATCGAGCCCGATAAGGAGCCGTAAAATGCGGCTCAATCCATGCCGCGTGCGTCGGTGGCTTCTTTGACTCGCGAGATGCCCAGGATAAACGCGGCCGTGCGGAGCGTGCAGCCGTACTCGCGACGCACGTTCTGCACGGCGTCGTGCGCCGCGACCATGTAGACCTCCAAGCGGGAGTTGACGTCTGCTTCGGACCAAGCGTGCTGCTGGATGTTCTGCGTCCACTCGAAATAGCTGACGGTCACGCCGCCCGCGTTGGTCAGGATGTCCGGAATGGCGACGATGCCACGCTCCTGCAGCACCTGATCGCCTTCGATCGTGCAAGGACCGTTCGCGCCTTCGAGCACGTATTTGGCACGCACGTTGCGAGCCGTGGTTTGGTCGAGCACGTGACCGAGCGCCGCCGGAACGAGTACGTCGCAGTCGACGGCCAAGAGTTCACCCGGGTTCAAGTGCTGCCCACCCGCAAAGCCTGGAACGCGACGCGTTTCAGCGACGTGCTCCAGCAGCTTGAGAATGTCGAGACCGTCGCCGTTGTGGACCCCGCCGTTGACGTCGCTCACGGCCACGACCTTGGCGCCCGCTTCGTAAAGCAAGCGAGCGAGCCAACTGCCCACGTTTCCGAAGCCCTGAATTGCCACGCGCGTGCCGGCTAGTTGCTTGCCGTCGGCCTTGAGGACTTCACGCAGGACAATCATGCAGCCGCGCCCCGTGGCCGCATCACGACCGAGCGAGCCATGCAGGTGCACGGGCTTGCCCGTCACGACCGCCGGGCTGAAGCCGAAGCGTTTGCTGTACTGGTCGAAGATCCAGCTCATCACCTGGCCGTTCGTGTTCATGTCTGGCGCAGGGATGTCTGTCTGCGGCCCGATCACACCACCGATGGCATCGACGAAGCGCCGCGTCAGGCGCTGCAATTCACGCGACGACAGCTTGGAGGGGTCGCACTGAATGCCGCCCTTGGCGCCGCCGAAGGGCACGCCGACCACGGCCGTCTTCCAGGTCATCAAGCTGGCCAGCGAACGCACTTCGTCGAGCTCGACGGACGGATGGTAGCGCAGCCCGCCCTTGAACGGTCCACGGGCGTCGTCGTGCTGCACCCGGTAGCCGATGAAATTGGCGAGCGAACCGTCGTCGAGCAGCATGCTGAGTTCGACGCGAACCTCGCGCGTCGGCGTCAAGAGCAGCGTGCGATAGCGCGGGTCGAGCTTGAGGGCCGACAGGCCCTGGTCGATGAAATGATTGGTCGTCTCGTAGGCATTGACGCTCATGGCTGAGGGACTCCGTTGAAGCAGTTCTCGTGAACTGCCCGACTGTCCCTCAGCCGATCTCGCTCGTCAAAGCGGCTGCACGGTTGGATCTGAACTGCCGCAACCGATGCCTGTTTCCATGTCGGTCGAGCATTGGAACACTCGCACGTACTCCACCACCATTTTCTGCGGGAAGCTCGTCGAGCCGTCGGGATCACTCGGCCAGTCGCCCCCTACCGCCACGTTGAGCAGCAGGTGGAAACTTTGGTCGAAAGGCGCCGGGAAGGCGTTGCCGTTCGAGTTCCACTGGTCCTGCGTCCCGTAGTGCTGGCCGTCGACGAACCAACGAATCTCGCCCTCTTCCCACTCCACCGCGTAAGTCAGGAAGTTCTCCGCGATGTAGACTGGAGGAGTGTAGGCTGTTCCCGAATGCACATTGTTGGGCCAGCCACCTCCGTAGTGCAAGGTGCCGTAAATCTCTGGCTTCGAAGGCGAAGTGTCGACGGCCTCGAAGATATCGATTTCGCCGCTGCTGGCCCAACCGCCGTAGACGTTGTTCGTGGGCAGCATCCAAAAAGCTGGCCAGAGACCCATGCCAAACGGAGTCTTGAAGCGCGCTTCGAAGCGACCGTACTTGAAGTCCGCCTTGCCTCGCGTGCGCAAACGGGCCGATGAATACTCTTTGCCGTCGCTCGTGTGGTCACGCAGCGCCACGATGTGCAGCGCGCCGCCCGTGATGAACGAATTCTTGGCGTCGGCCACGTAGCACTGCAACTCATTGTTGCCGCCGCCGTCACAGTTCACTTCGTACTCCCACTTGGAGCCGTCGATGCCCGGGCCGTCGAACTCGTCAGACCACATCAGCTTCCAGCCCTTGGCGTCGACATCCCCGATGTTCGGCACGCTGTCGCCGCCGCTACCACCCGACGCGACGCTGCCGCCGGACGAGGGCGCGCCACCGGTTGCGCCATTCGAACCACCGGTGGCCGCCCCGCCTACACCGCTCGATTCGCCCGCGCTCGCCACCCAGACGTTCCAGAAAGCGCTTGCGACTGCGTCTTCGCTTGGCACCGTCTTTTTCTTCGACGATTGAGCTATCGTGACACAAATGATCGTGATCGTGCACGGCTACGATGGTTCGGGTCCAGGCCATTGGCAGCATTGGTTGTTCGAACAACTCGAGAGTCGCGGGCTGAGCGCACGATTCCCACAACTGCCGGCGCCTACCGAGCCCGAATGCGAAGTGTGGGTCGAGGCTCTCGCGCGCCTGGTCGCGGCTTCGCCCGAGCCCGTCGCATTCGTGGCGCATTCGCTGGGCGTTTGGACGGTCGACCACTATTTGAAGAAACACGGCTCGGCCCGAGTGCGCGCCGCGCTACTCGTCGCGCCGCCTTCGCCTTTTTCGCTGTTCGAGCCGATCCAATCGTTCCTTCCTCCGCCTCGTGATCGCGCCGCATGGTCTGCCATCGCCGAGAGCACGTTGCTCCTGGGTAGCGATAACGACGACCACGCGGGCGATGACGAAATCGTCGAGTTGGGAGAGCGCCTCGGCGTCGAGACCCGTATCCTTTCGGGCGTGGGTCACATCAACGCAGCAACCGGATTCGGCCCATTCCCGCTTGCGCTCGAGTGGCTCGACGGGCTGGACGCTGGCTGAGTGCCCACGCTCTGCGACGCGATCCTGGTCTGTCCGGCTTGCCGCTCACCGAGCCTCGTCGACTACGAAACACGCACTGGCGTCGTCATCCAGCTGTGCGAGCAGTGCCGCGGTCTGTGGCTCGACGCCGACGAGCTGCGCGACGTCGTCGGCGCAATCGAGCTCGACGAGCTGACCGAAACGCGCATTCCCGAAGTGACCGAGCTGTGCCCCGTCTGCACCGGCGTGGCGCTCCGACCTCGTGGCCTCTCGAGCTCGAAGGCGGCGCGGCTTGGCACCTGCCCCAACTGTCGAGGCATTTGGCTCGCCGGTGGCGCCGTCGCGCTTCTTGAACGTGAGCACGCGCGACGACGCGACTCGGCGCGCACGGCACGCCTGGTCGTTGCGCCCGCCGTGACCGCGCCCCGTTTCGATGAAAGCCGGAGTTCGTTCGAACTCGGGCTCGAGAACGCGATCGGCGTTCCGATGGCTCTCGTGCTCGCTTGGGTTTTTTGCGCGACGTCGATCGGTGGCTTCGTGGCGCGTCTTGGCGCCATGCCCTTTCACGAGCTGGGTCATGCGCTCGCATCGTGGCTGACCGCACGACCCGCCCTGCCGCTGCCGTTCTTCACCTTTTGGTGGAGCGAACAGTCATTTTTCGCAGGGCTGATCTTCCTGGGCGTGCTCGGGTGGTTCGGCGTGCATTCGTGGCTCGAACGCCGCACCTTTGGAGTCGTCCTGGCCGGGGCCCTGTTCGGCGCGGCCCTGATTGGCAGCTTGCTGCTCGATGCCGAGACGAGCTCGATGCTGCAGATCTTGGGTGGGGCGCTGGGCGAGATTGTTTTCGGCGCGCTCCTGCTCGTCGCCTTCCACTTTCCCCTACCCGATTGGCTGCGCTGGGATTTCTGGCGCTGGCCGGCGTTGGTGCCCGCCGCGCTCTGCTACGTGCAAGCGCTGTTGCTCTGGCTGCAGGCTTCGAGTGACGCGCAGTATCTGCCCTGGGGCTCCGCCGTGGGCGGCGCCTCCGATGGCGACATGAATCGATTGGTCGACGGCTTCGGTTGGACGCCGCTCGGCCTCGCCCACTTTTATCTGGTCGCGACCATCACGGCCGGCTTTGGTATCGCCATCGCCTATTCGCTGGCCCTTCGCCGCGTGCGACTCAATTCGCGCCGCAGCACTTCTTGAATTTCTTGCCGCTTCCGCATGGACAAGGCTCGTTGCGGCCTGTCTTGTCGCCGGCGACCACGGGCTTGGGCTGACGGGCTTGCGCCCAAAAGGCGAAGGCGCGGGCCACGTTGTCGCCCAGGTGCTCGCGCGCCTGCTTTCGCCAAGCGTCGGCGTCGACCAAGAACCCAGGGACCAGGGTCAAGAGTTGGGATTCGTCCAAGTAGCCCGCCAAGACCGCAAACGGCGTCGTCAGCTCGAACGCCTCAAGCTTGCCGGTCCACAGCTTGTCGAGCTGGCTGGCCCGCACGTAGCCCTTGCAGAACTCGGTAACGGACTCGATGTCCTCCGGGGCTGGTACGGCGGGTACACCGAGCGCCAAGCACTCGACGCAAGCGTTGTAGTCGCGCATGAGCAGCGCGAACGTGCGCCGCAGAGTGACGGCATCGGGGGTCTCTTGCCCCAAGATCAGGCCCAGCCAATCGCTAGGTAGCAACAGGCTGGGGGCCGACGCGGCGGCATGAAACACCCCGCGCGCGAATTCGAGAGTGCGCGCGCCGCCCTCGGTGAGCAGCGTGCGCAGGGCGGCTTCTTCTTCCGCGCTGAGCGGCTCTTGCGAGATTTGCACCGGGTTTTTTAGAGCAACATGCTCTGTTCCGCGAGTACGCTCAGCAAACCTGGTTCACTTCACGGGCACGTCGGGCACGATCTCGCCGCATTCGGTGAAATCGAGGGTCGTCTGCATGCGGAAGTTCGAGCCGGTCGGCTTTCTCTCCGCTTGGAAGAGATCGAAAGTGTAGACTTCGCCCACCTTGAGACCCAGATCGTCCAGCTGCACGCTGCCCTCCTGAGGCACGTGAATGCCGCCCAAATCGACCAGCAGCTCGCCGTCGATGAAGACAAACACGTCGTCGTCGCCGCGGAAGGTGAAGTCCTCGCCGCCCTTGTACTGGAACTTGGTATGCAGCTCCGTGGTGAACAAAAACGCGTGCTGCTGCCCGTCGTCGGCCGTGTTCTTGGGCTGCGTCAGGCCGTAGCCAACGTCGTCCAGCGGGAAGAACGAGCCCGAATCGAAGATGAAGGTGCCGTCCTTGGGCTCGAGCCACAGATCGACGACGAAAGGCAGGTTCACGCCGTCGACGTTGCGGTACCAATCGTCGAACGACTGGACCTTGGTGCTGCTGTCGAAGACCGGCTTGCGATCGGCACCCAGCGCGTCCTTGACGATGTCTTTATCGTCGCCGTCGCCGCTGCCAAAGTCGGGGTGCTCGTCCTGCATGTCGCGCACCAGCACGCGCAAGATGTTGCCGCAACGCTTATCGGTCGGCGGCTCGACGTCTCCGAGTGCGCCAATCAACCGCCAACCTCCGAGCGGCGCAGGCTGGCCTTCGAGCGCGACATTTGGGGTGAAACCCTCAGGCAGCGTGTAGGAGATGACGGGCGCGCCGGGCCCCGAACCACCCATGCCGCTGTCGCCGCCGCCACTGGTGTCGCCGAAGTTGATGTCGTCGCTGGAGTCCGTGTTGCCAGAACCACCCGCGCCCAGAGTGTCTGCGTCACCGTCAGCGCCTCCACCGCACGCGACGAATCCGGCAACTGAACCCGACAAGATCAAAGCGAGCGAAAAGGAAGGCAATTTGAAGTTGGACATGGCGGCTCTTTCGTTGTTCCACCAACGAGCACCCAGATCAACCTGGCGCCGCGATTTCGAGCCGATATCGAGCTTGGAGAACTGGCGTTACGAACTGGCGTTGCGAGCCGGTTTCGTATCGCAATTCACTTGATGACGTCGCCGGGCAAGATCTCGCCGCAGCCCGTGAAATCCAAAGTCGTCTCGATCCTGAAGTTGGATCCGTGGGCGCGCCGCTCGGCGTGGAACAAGTCGAGCGTGTAGGTTTCGTCGACTTCGAGCCCGAATTCCCCAGCATTTGCGTCGAGATCAAAGGTGCCGGACTGAACGCCATGCACCCCGCCCAGGTCAACTGCTAGCTTGCCGTTGACGAATACCCAAACGTCGTCGTCGCCCGTGAAGGTGAAGGTTTCTCCGCCCTTGTACTGAAACGACGTGTGGAGCTCGGTCGTGAACAGGAAGTTGCGCAGCGCACCGTCGGTGTCGGTGTCGGTCTCGCTGCCTCGACCGTCCAGCGGAAAATAGTTGCCCGACGCGAAAATGTAAGTGTCTCCGACAGGCTCGAGCCACAGGTCCACCACGTACTGCTGGTTGGCTTCGGTATTGTTGTACCAGTCGTCGAACGCCTGAATGTTGCTTTGGTCGGCGAGGGCTTCGCTCAGCACGGGCTTTCGATCGCTGCAGGCAGATGAAGGGTGAGGTGGGACAGCTTGAAGCGGGCCATGGCGTCGGCGCTGACCATCTTTCACCTTTGTGCGTTCGCCGCAACCGTCTTGACGAATTCACACGCACGCTCCCAGCCCTCCACGGCGAAGCCAGGCCTTACCCAGGCCGCAGAATGACACACCGGAGCGACCTGCTATGCGTGGCCCCCATGAATTTGCCGCTGGCCGATGCTCCCCTGGGCCACGTCGCTCCCCCGCCGGGTGAAAAGCACACGTCCGAGACGCTACTCAATGCTTTCTTGGCCTACGTCGAGTCGATCGGGCTCGAACTGTACCCGGCCCAAGAAGAAGCGATCCTCGAAATCACCAGCGACAACAACGTCATCCTGAACACGCCGACCGGTTCCGGCAAATCGTTGGTGGCCTTGTGCGCTTGCTTCTGTTCGCTCGCTCGCAACCGTCGGGCCTTCTACACCGCGCCTATCAAGGCCCTGGTTAGCGAGAAGTTCCTGGCGCTGTGCCGCGTGTTCGGCGCGCACAACGTGGGCATGATGACCGGCGACGCCAGCGTGAACGCGGACGCGCCCATCATCTGCTGCACCGCTGAAATTCTGAGCAATCTGGCGCTGCGCGAGGGGGAGCGCACGGAGGTCGATTGGGTGGTGATGGATGAGTTCCACTACTATTCGGATCGCGAACGCGGTGTCGCTTGGCAGGTGCCCTTGCTGACCCTGCCGCAAGCACGCTTCTTGTTGATGAGCGCGACTCTCGGCGAGACCAAGCTTTTCGAGGAGACGCTGACCTGGCTGACCGAGGCCAAGACCGTGCTGGTCAAATCGAACGACCGCCCAGTTCCGCTCGATTGGTCGTACGCAGAGACGCCGCTGCACGAGACGCTGACGGAGCTGCTCAAGGACGGCCGCGCGCCCGTGTACATCGTGCATTTCGCCCAAGTGGCCGCGTCCGAGCAGGCCCAGCGCCTGACCAGCATGGAGTTTTTGACGCGCGAACAGAAGCAGGCGTTGCGCGAAGAGCTGAAGGGCTTCCGCTTCGACAGCCCTTTCGGCCGCGAACTGTCGCGCTTCATTCCCCACGGCATCGGCGTGCACCACGCCGGCCTGTTGCCCAAGTACCGACTGTTGGTCGAGAAATTGGCTCAAAAAGGCTTGCTGAAGGTGATTTGCGGAACCGACACGCTCGGCGTCGGCGTCAACATTCCGCTGCGCACCGTGCTGTTCACCCAGCTCTGCAAGTACGACGGCGACAAGACCAAGATCTTGTCGATCCGCGACTTTCAACAGATTGCAGGACGCGCCGGACGCCGAGGCTTCGACACCCAAGGTAGCGTGGTCGTGCAAGCGCCCGAGCACGTGATCGAGAACCTGTCGATGACCCGCAAGGCCGCAGGCGACGCCAAGAAATTGCGCAAGATGCACGCCAAGAAGCCGCCGGAGCGCGGCTACGCTGCCTGGGACAAGAAGACGCTCGAGAAGCTGCGAGATTCGGAGCCCGAACCGCTCGTCTCTCGTTTCGTCGTCAATCACGGCATGCTGCTCAGCGTGCTGTGTCGCAGCGACGAAGACGGCTGCGGCGCCATGAAGCGCTTGATCGGCGACAGCCACGAAACCCGTGTGCAGCGCAGGCGCCACGGCAAGACGGCTTTTCAGCTGTTTCGCGCCTTGGTCGAGGCAAACATCATCGAGTTCACGCCGGAGGGTCTGCGGGTGCAGGCCGACCTGCAGCAAGACTTTTCGCTCCACCACGCGCTCAGCCTCTATGCCGTACAGGCCATCGAGAGCTTGGATCGCGAGGATCGCTCCTACGCGCTGCTCGTACTCACGGTCGTCGAGTCCATCCTCGAAAACCCGAACATCATCCTGCGCAAGCAAGTCGACAAGCTGAAGACGCAGCGCATGGCCGAGCTGAAGCACCAGGGCGTCGAGTACGAAGAGCGCATCGCCGAACTCGAGAAGGTCACTTACCCCAAACCCGAGCAGGAGTTTTTGGAGGCCACGTTCGGCCTGTTCGCCAAGAGTCACCCCTGGGTGCTTGGCAACCAGATCGAGCCCAAGTCGATCGCGCGCGATTTGTACGAACTCGGGCTTTCGTTCAACGCTTACATCAAGGAATACGGGCTAGAACGCGCCGAAGGCGTGCTGCTCCGTTACCTGTCGGAGACGTACCGCGCGCTGGAGCGCACGGTGCCCGAGCACGCCAAGACGCCCGAAGTCCAAGATCTGATCGATTGGCTGGGAGCCGAACTGCGCTCGGCGGATGACAGCCTGCTCGAAGAGTGGCAACGCCTAGCCAACCCCGAGAGTGTCCTCGTCGAGGTCGAGGCAGCCGACAGCCGCGAGGACGACATCACGCGCGACGCCAAGGGCTTCACTGCGCTGTTGCGCAATGCCGTGTGGCGCGTCGTGCAAGCCATCTCGCGCCGGGACTACGAAGATCTCTCGGCTCTCTTGCGCTCGCTCTCCAGCGGCTCAGCTTGGACCGCAGAACTTCTTGCGACCGAACTCGCTCCGTTCTTTGCCGAATACGAGCATTTGCGCACCGACCCGCAAGCTCGCAACCCCAAGCACTTACTGGTTACAAAAGACGACATGCGCTGGCGCTTGACGCAGAGCCTGGTGGATCCCGAAGAAGACTTGGGCTGGGCGCTCGAATTCCAAGTCGATCTGGTGGCGTGCCGCGAAGCAGGCGTGCCGGTCCTCGGTCTCGAGCGCATCGTCGCGCACTGAGCCGATCGAACGATCAGACGAGCAGGATTTCGCGGCCCAATTTCGCGCTCTCGTAGATGGCATCGAGTACGCGCTGCACGACGAGCGCTTCGCCAGTAGTGACGCAGGGTGCCTCGCGACCGCGCAACTGTTCGACGAAGTTGTGGATGGGGCTCTGGTGCGGGTACTCGAGCGGCACGGGTTCGAGCGTGCTCTGCAAGTAGACACCGGGTTCCTTACCAAAGCGGTAGAATTCGGCTGGGTAGCAGCTGGCCGCGCCCTCCGTGCCGTGCAGCACTAAATCGTGGCGTTCGGCTTCTGCTTGGTGCATGGCCCAGCTGGCATCCAGGCTCAGCGTTGCTCCATTTGCAAAGCGGATCAGTGCCGTCGCGAACTCTTCGACGTCGAACGCACCGCGCTCGACATCGGAGCGACCCCAGCCACCTTCTCCGAGGCCGCGCGCGCCGAACGACGCGTGGGTCGCGCCGCTCACCGAAACGGGTTCGAAGTTGCCCATCGTGAACAGCGCCAGATCGAGCAGATGCACGCCGATGTCGAGCAGCGCGCCGCCGCCCGCCAACTCTCTCTTGCCGAACCATGTGCCCAGGCGCGGAATGCCAGCACGCCGAAACCAGAAAGCGCGAGCGTGGTAAACATCGCCCAGAGCGCCGCTCGCCACGAAGGCACGCAAGCGCTGCGAGTCGGCACGAAAGCGCTGGTTCATGCTGAGCGACAGGACACGACCGCTCCGAGCGGCGGCATCGACGACGCTCCGCGCGTCTGTCTCGTTCAGAGCAAACGGCTTCTCGAGCAGCACGTGCTTGCCGTGCGCGAGCGCCAGACGCGCTAGCGGCGCGTGCCAAACGTTGGGCGTGGCGATGTAGATGGCGTCGAGTTCGGCCCCGGCCAACATTTCTTCGGCCGAGCCATAACGAGCCTCAATCTGGAATTTTTCGCTCAATTCGCCGAGTCGCTCGGCGCTGGGATCGGCAGTTGCGACGAGACGCACGTCGGGATGCGCCGCGAAATCGGCGGCGGCGTAGTGGCTGATTTGCCCTGCGCCGACGAGGCCGACGCGAAGCAGCGAAGCGCTCACTCGATTCCCGCCTCGGGCGTGAGGCGCTGCGAGTTGGGCGCCGAAGGCATGTCCCCTGTCGCTTCGAGCGTCGCCAAGAGGTGCGCTCGCGACACGGGCTTGACCAAGTGCTGGTCGAACCCGGCCTCGCGTGAACGCTGTCGGTCTTCTGGGCGACCCCAACCCGTCAAGGCCACGACGCGCGCCGAGCGGCCCCAGGGTGTGGCGCGCAGGTGGGCGCAGGTGGCGTGCCCGTCCATCCCCGGCATGCCGAGGTCCATCAAGACCAGAGTCGGTTTGAAGGCTTCGCCCAAATCCAAAGCTTCTTTGCCACTATGAGCGACTCGAATGTCGTGGCCCAACTGGCCCAGCAGCAGGGCCATCGTCTCAGCAGAGTCCTGGTTGTCGTCGACGACCAAGATGCGTCGACGACTCGTCGGGTCGGTGCGCTGCGACTCCGACACGTCGGGCGCAGCCGAGGCAAACCGAGGTGGACCGCTCGGAAGCAGGAACATCTCGAACTCGCTGCCACGACCGGGGCCCGACGACCTGACGGTGATCCGCCCCTCGTGCAGGGCGACCAGCTGCCGAACGACGTGCAAGCCGATGCCGAGCCCGCTCGCGCCCCGTTCGTGCTCGTCGCCCTGAGCGAACAAGTCGAAGACGTGTTCCAGCTGCGCCTCAGCAATGCCGATGCCGTCGTCCGTGACCCGCACGACCAACGCGCCATTAGCCAACTCGGCACGGACGCAGACGTGCCCACCGGGCGGCGTGTACTTGGCGGCGTTGTTGAGCAGGTTGGTGACGACCTGGATGAGACGGGTCTCGTCGCCGCGCGTCCACAGCGGTTGGTCGGGGAGCACCACGGTGAATTCGTGCCTCTTCGCGTCCATCCGCGGCTGAATGGTCTGCACGACGGCGCGCACGACCTGGCGCAAATCCAGCGTCTTCTGACGGAGAACGATCACACCGCGATCGATGCGACTCAGATCCATCAAGTCGTCCATGAGATGGACCATGTGCGCGAGCTGTCGGTCCATCATCGAAAGCGCGCGCTCGGCCACCGCAGGGGCCACCCCCGGCTCCCGCAATAGCTGGACGCCGTTGCGCAATGGCGCGAGCGGGTTGCGCAGTTCGTGAGCCAAGGTCGACAAGAACTCGTTCTTGCGCCGGTCTGCATCCTTCAACACGTCCTGGGCGCGTTTGATTTCCGTGATATCGCGCGTCGTTCCGGCCACGAACTCGACCTCACCGTCTTTGCCGAACACGGGCACGAAAATGTAGTCGTAGATCCCTCCGCCACCCACCGCCTCGAACGGAATCGTCCCCCGAACCGCTTGCTTGGTCTGGGAGACTTGAAGGATCTCGCGCTCGTGCATCACTGCATGCCATTCGGGGTAGCCGACGTCGCGGAAACCCAAACCGGCGATTTCTTCCGTGGTTTTGCCGTAAAGCACGCAAAGCGCCTCGTTGGCGAACACGAAGCGGCCCTCCAGATCCCAGACATAAACGAAGTCGGGCGTATTGGAGAGGATGGTCGTGTAGAGCCGCTCCCTTTTGGCGCTCGACCGCAACTCCGAGAGCAGCTGCGCGCGATCGATGACGGGCCGCGTACGCAGCACGACCTGTACAATCAGCTGCCGCTCGCTCAGCGACCAGTCGAGCGGCTGGCGGCGAAAACAGAGCAGACTCGCCCGCCATACGCTGCGTCGCAGGATCGGCACGTGGGCCAACGCGCCTGAGCCGTAGCCGCGGAACTCAGGCTCGCTCGCGACGTCGGCGAGGAACAGTCCCTCTTCAGGCGCTGCGCGACCGCGCAGCTGCTCGATCAAGCCCGTCCAGTCGCTGGGCCGAGCCACCAACCCCTCGCTCGACGTCCACTCGACTTTTGCTTCGCTGGTCGTGTCCGAAACGCGCACGTAAACCACGCGCTCCAAATCGAAATAGCGACCCAGGGCGTCGGCCGTCAGCCGCCTCATCTCGTTCGGGTCGTCGAGATCGTCGATGCGATCGTCGAGTTCGCTCAGGAAGGTGAAACCGTCCGAAGAAATATGGTCGACACGCGCCATGATGACGGGTTGACGCTAGCTGCGGCGAAACGGTTTGCCCAGGAACGTGTCGGTTTCCCTTTGACACGCTTGCCGCGAGTTCAGGCGCCGGCAGCGCGAGGCGCGAGCTCAATCGAGTTCGCTGATCAGCTCGAGGTACTTGCCGCGCGGTGTGCGAGCGATCTTGTCGACGACGCGCAATGAGACGGCAAGACCGGGAGGAGCCTGCGCAGCGAGTGGCTCGGCGCCCAGCCGCAAGGTCACCTGCGATGGTGCCCCTGTCCTCACCCCCGCCGCACCGCCTGCGCTTTGATTCGATCGAGGCCGTCTCGTGAAGGGCCGCCCGCAAGGGTGGCCCTTTTTCTTTGCTCTCACGGGACAGAGAAATCGGGCTCGATCGCCGTTCGAGCCGCAAGTGCAGGCGCGCCACGCTCCCAGTCCTCGCGCTCTGTGCGGAAGATTCTGACCGGGCGGTCCGCGGAAGAATACGAGTCGCCGCTGATCTCGCGGCCGGCGACCGAGCTCTGAATCAAGTGCAAAACGCGTTCGT
>Ga0105046_10002662_pt1 | contig 28184 bp, 21 predicted proteins | sample MAT03_FD_78385 | JGI IMG/M metagenome (GOLD analysis project Ga0105046, IMG submission 78385) | Freshwater microbial communities from Lake Fryxell liftoff mats and glacier meltwater in Antarctica - MAT-03 (megahit assembly) | ecosystem: Environmental > Aquatic > Freshwater > Ice > Liftoff... | reverse complement strand
TTTTGCCAGGGTTACGAAGCGAACGCCCTGTTCCCCACGATGCCTTTCAACCCCGTGAAGGGGGAAGTGCTCACGCTTCACGTTCCCGGCCTGGAAGAGACACGAATCGTTCATCGTGGAGTCTGGCTCGCCCCGCTGAAGAACGGGCTCTTTCTCTGCGGCTCGACTTACGACCGCGATCGGCTTGACTCGTCTCCCACGCCGGAAGGCCGCGCTCAAATTGAAGCGAAGCTACGAAAGCTGCTCCGACACTCCTTCCAGGTGGTGCAACATCACGCGGGGATTCGCCCCGTCGTGCTCGATGGTCGGCCGATCCTCAAGGTTCATCCGCAGTGGCCTCGCCTCGCCGTCTTCAACGGTCTGGGATCGAAAGGGGCGCTGCTCGCCCCGTTCTTTGCCTCTGAGCTGGCGGATTCTCTTCTGTCGTCTTTGCGAAATGAGATCAGCGTCTCCGGGAATTGAGATCGTTCCATATCCTGACTCCCGCTTCGTACGAGCGATTCCACCTCAGCGTCGATTTTTTTGCACTGGCAACGGAGGAGACTCTCGCGACGTACAAAAGAAGCGGGTAGACTGATGCTTCCTTCCCGATTCCTTTAACCCTCGAGGCTCGCATGTCACACTCGCCTCTCACGCGTCGAACATTCCTGGGGAGTTCCCTTGCGTCGGCCGCCGTGGCGCCGGCGGTCTTCGCTGCGCCGGCGTCGGAGAAACTTGTTGTCGGCGTCATGGGCACTGGCGGGCGGGGCACAGGGGTTGCCAAGCTCTTCGCGGCCCAGCCGAACGTTGAAGTGGCTTACGTCTGCGATGTCGACCCCGCCCGTGCGGGCAAGGCGAAAGACGCCGTCGAGTCCTGGAAGGGCTCGACTTCGAAGCCGAAGATCGTGGGGGACTTCCGCCGCATCCTCGACGACAAGAACGTGGACATCTTCGTCTGTGCCGCCTGCAACCACTGGCACGCCCCGTCCTCGATCCTGGCGTGCCAGGCGGGGAAGCATGTGTATGTCGAGAAGCCTTGCAGCCACACGCCGCGGGAAGGGGAAATGCTCGTCGCCGCCGCTCGGAAGAACGATCGCAAGGTGCAGATGGGCAACCAGCGCCGGAGCATGGCAAAAATCATGGAGGCGATCCAGTTCCTCCGCGATGGCGGGCTAGGACGGGTTTACTTCGCCCAGGCTTGGTATCAGAACAACCGCCCCACGATCGGCAAAGGGGAGCCCGGCGATCTACCAAAAGGACTCGATTACGAACTCTGGCAGGGGCCCTCGACTCGCAAGGAGTTCAAGACCAACTTCCTCCATTACAACTGGCACTGGTTCTGGCACTGGGGCAACGGCGAGCTCGGCAACAACGGCGTTCACCTTCTCGATCTCTGCCGCTGGGGGCTTGGTGTCGACTATCCCAGCGTCGTGACCTCCGTCGGCGGCCGCTATCGTTACGAAGACGATCAGGAAACGCCCGACACGAACGTGGTGAGCTACAACTTCCCCGGCGGCAAGACGATCACCTGGGAAGGCTTCAGTTGCAATCGCATCCCCCGCGAACCTCCGATCGAGTGCCTTTTCCAGGGCGAGAAGGGCAGCCTGGCGACGACGATAGGAGGGTACATCATCTATGACGAAAAGGGCACGCCGCTCAAGACGGTGACCGGAGCTCGCGAGGATGTGCCCCACGTGACCAACCTGCTCGGGGCGATACGCTCGGGTGCAAAGCTCAACAGCGAGATCGAGGACGGCCACAAGAGCACCCTGCTCTGCCACCTCGGCAACATTTCCTACCGCACCGGCCGCACACTCCACTGCGACCCCGCGAATGGCCGTGTCAAGAACGACGCCGAGGCGATGAAGATGTGGACCAAAGAATACGCCACGGGCTGGGAACCGAAGGCGTCGTGATTGACCCTTCAAACATGGACTGCGTCTACGGTCTGAGGACTGTAGACTGCGGACCGTGGGCGGAAGACTTCAGGGCTGGCGAATCATAATTGTCGGGATATGCCTTTTCAACCTGTGTCAACGTCACCAGAATCGTAGACGCTTATCGGGGCAGTGACTGGAAGTGATTCCAGTCACCGGTCGATTCGGAAACCAAGTGCGGTCATGAGGTTAAACTCGATAAGGAAGTGGTTCCAGCGTTCGACATGATTCCACCGAAGGGTGGGACGGCTGGCGCTGGAATCAACCGGCGTGCGACGAGTCGGCTCGATCATTTCTGGGACAATCGCTGATACCTTGACCCTTGGATAATGCGACAGAGATCACCGATGCGCTGCACTCTTCTCCCCCTGCCGGATCATCAGGTCTCGTTTCTCGTCGATGGAGCCGAGCGGCTTCGCTGGCACTTCGGCCCCTCCTATCCGAGGCCGTTCTTTTATCCGCTGATCGGGCCCTCTTCTGGCCTGTCGCTGACCCGGATGGGCCACCCAGGCGCGCCGAACCATGACCATCATCGCTCGATCTGGTTCGCTCACAATTCCGTGCAGGGTGTCGATTTTTGGTCGGACAAGTTGAAACTTCCCTCCCGCATCCGTCAAAAAGAATGGCTCGCCTACCAGGACGGGGATGCCGAGGCCGTGATGGCCGTTCGGCTCGCGTGGAACGATGGCCATGATCCGAAAGATCTTCTCGAACAGGATCTGTTCGCGGCCTTGATCCCAGGCCCGGACGGCGAGACCTTTCTCGAACTGCAAACGTCATTTCGACCGATGGCCGCACAACTCGAATTCGGCAAGACGAACTTCGGCTTCCTCGCCGTACGAGTCGCCAAGGCGATCTCCGGCTTCTTCGGCGGGGGCACACTCACGAACAGCCATGGCGATGTCGGCGAACCCGCCCTGTTCGGCAAAACCGCGATCTGGATGGATTACAGCGGCACGCAGCCTGGCGACAAAAAGGAAGGCATCACCTTTTTCGATCACCCCACAAATCCCGGCCACCCCACGGCCTGGCACGTCCGCGAAGACGGCTGGATGGGCGCTTCGACGTGCCTCGCGACCCCACGCACGACGACTCAGAACGAGCCGTTAACACTTCGATACCTTCTTCATGCTCATCAGGGGATGCTAGACGCGAAGCGTGAAGACGAGGCGTTCGCAGCCTTCGCGAAACGATCCCCACTCTCGCTCCTCAAGGCCCCGGCGAAGCATACCGCCTATGCGGTTCGGCGAATCTGAGAACTGGGAAAGCCACAGAGAGGGAGATTTCCCCCGCCCGACACGCCGCGATTCTGTCGCGTGCCGGGCGGGCCACATCCATCAAAGGATGCCGAACTTCGCGAACGCTTCCTGAGTCGTCATGCCACTCGCGAGGGCCTTGCGGACGAGATTCTCACCGCTCACCTTTTCTTCCGCCAACTGCAAGGTCTTCTCGGCCACAGACAGCGGCACCACCACGATGCCGTCGTTGTCGCCGAGGATCAGATCGCCAGGGTTCACCATCACGCCGCCGCAGGGGATCGGTACGTTGTGGTGGACGACCTCCATTCGGCCCAAGCTGTCGGCCGGGTGGAAGCCGCGATGGAAGACCGGAAAGCCCATCTCCTCGATGGCAAGCGAATCCCGCGTCGGCCCGTCAAGCACGACGCCCCGGCAACCGCGGAACTTCGCGGACGTCGACAGCAGTTCGCCCCAGAAACTCCAGGGCGATTCGGAGACAACGAGTACATCACCAGGCTTGAGCGAGTCCACGGCAAGCAGTTCCCCCAGATACGGCTTCTCCGGTGCGATATCCCGGGCGGGAATGGCCTGCGCCGTCAGTGCGTAGCCCGCCACCACCGCCTTGGGGTAAATCGGGCGAATGTCCGACTTCATGCACTGATAGCGGTAGCCAAGCTTGTCCAGAACGTCAGCGACAACGCCGCTGAAGAGTTTGCCGAGCCGATCGGCCCATTCGAGGGGACGCTGAGAATTGTTCATGAGGCTCCTGGATGAAGGTGGAATAAACGGTGGCGGATCGTTCGTGATTCAAGCCGTCGCGACCACGGCCTTCAGTTTATTGAGGCCTTCTTTCGCCACCTCGTGCGGATCGCGTTTCCAGTAGTCGCGGTTGAAGAGTTCCAGCGAGAGATAACCGCCGTAACCCATGGAACGCAGGGTGCCAAGGATCGACTTCCAGGGGGCGATGCCGTCGCCGGGAAAGACGCGATCAGCGTCAGCGATCGTGACACGGTCCTTATCCGCCGGGTAGTCATTGACGTGGAAGATGCCAATCGCTTTCGGCCCCAGCAACGAGAGGCCGGCGAAGTCCGAGCCGCCTTTGAAGAGATGGTAAACGTCGGGCAGCACGCATCCTTCGGCGTGGCCGCACTCGGAGGCGACAAGGATCGCCTCGCCTAGCCGTTTGAGAGTCTTGGAGAATCCCCACACCTCGACGATCGGTGTGATGCCCATCGATCGGCCGAGTTCCAGGAGCACACGGTAGCGATCCGCGGCGACGAGAAGATCGACGACGGGCAGTGTGAACTTCGGGTCGTCTCGCTGGCTCTTGCCGCCGGTGGCGCCGACCGGCGGTGCCGCGATCCGCTGGCCGCCGATCTGAGCGACCATGTCCATGTCCCGCTTCGCCTGTTCGAGGCCTTTCTTGCGTCGCTCCGGATCTTCGACGATCCACTCGGCGAAGCCGATGGCATCCGGCACTGCCAGCCCTGCGTCATGGATTCGCTTGGCGAGATCCTTCAGCGAGCCGCCGGCTTTGACATAGGAATCGAGCTCAGGAATCCACGGCTCGATCGCGTTGTATCCCGCCTTGGAAGCGATGTCGATCAGTTCGACGATCGGCCGTGGGGTGCCTCCGCCTTTGCCGTCGAAGGTGCGAACGGTGCTGGTGTTAAGGCAATAACCCCAGGGCGGTGTGGCCGCCGAGGCCGCGGTCGCTTCCGTGAGGGGGAGGTGAGCGGCGGACATCGCACTTCCCACGCCCACGATCCACGAACGGCGAGAGACGACCTGCGAAGTGTTCATAACAAGCCCCGGATGAGGAAACATCCCGTCAGGATATTCCCTTTCGCGATCCTAAACATCCAGCCCCGCTCCGAAATCACCCGCGTCGTCCACAGGTCGGGGCTTCGGCAGCAGGGGCGGAGGTGTCGGACGCACGGGAGCAGGTGGACGCACAGGAGCAGGTGGCGGAGAAATCGGTGCGGCCTTGATCGCCGGGGGTTGGGCGGCCTTCGGTGTCGCCTCGCGGCGCTGGGCTGGCGGCCGCGAAGTGCGAGTCGCCGGGGCTGGCTTCTCTGGAACCGGCGCTCGCTTCTCAGGAACCGAGGGCTCCTCCACTCGCGGCTGTGGCGGCGGCGGGGTTCGCCGAGGTTCCGGCGGACTTGGAGGCGGCGTCGGGCTTCGTCGTGGCCGATAGGTCGGAATCTCCAGGTCGCTCGCGTCATCGAGATCCGCGAGAAGCGCCTTACCAAGCGGCCGATCCGCGAAGACTTCGGGCTCGATCTCCTCGACCCGCTGAACGGGCACGACAGGAATGACTGGAATAACAGGAGGAGCCGGCGCTGCGACAACGGGTGCCAGTGCCGGAGGCCGCTCAACGCGCTCCCCGGTTCGCCGAGTTCGCGTACTCCGTGGCTCGGCCCCTTCACGATTCTCGCTCCGCAGTCTCGGCGGCGCGGGCGGTGTCACGCCGCTGGGCCGCGCTGACGCACCGTTCTGCATCTCCAGACCAAATCGCGTCACCACAAACATGCCGCTGCTCTTGTGCTTTTCCAGCGAGAGCAGCCCCTCTTTCTGGGCGTCCTCCAGGAGTTCGCTGAATGTGCGGTAGCCGTAGTAACCCTCATTGAAAGAGGGCTTCTTCCGCTTCATCGTGTCCTTCACCATGGAGGACAGGATCACTTCCTTGTTCTCGCGACGCAGAGCGAGCAGCGAATCCAGCAACAACGCGAAGACCTTGCGCTTCTGCTCGGGGACGTTCTCGTTCGTGGCGATGGGAATGATCGGGGCGCGGTCGAGATCCTCGTAATAGATGAACTCATCGCAGTTATCACGCAGCAGCACCGACGTGGCGTCCGCAAGGCCGAGGCCGATGACATGCTTGCCAAGCTCCTTGAGCTTCGAGACAAGCGGCGAAAAATCGCTATCTCCCGAGACGATCACGAACGTATCGATGTGATCCTTTGAGTACGCCAAGTCGATCGCATCCACCACGAGACGGATGTCCGCGGAGTTCTTCCCAGTCTGAGCTCGTCGTGGAATCTCGACGAGCTCTATCGCCGCCTCGTGCAACGAGCGGGTGTATTCGCCGAAGCGACTCCAGTCCGCGTAGGCCTTCTTGGCGACGATCTTGCCTTTCTCGACCATGCGTTCGAGGACCTTGGCGATTTCGAAGCGGTCGCGTCGACCGCCGAAACCGAGGCCGACGTTCTCAAAATCAATGAAGATGGCGAGGGATCGTTCCCCTTCCGCCTTGGTGTTTTTCATGTTCCTGCCCTGAGAGCGATGTCTAACCCTTCACTTGATGAGGTTCATCGCCAGGATTCAAGTTCAACTTCGTTGTATTCTCTTCGGCTGTCGGGGAAATCGACATAAAACCGTTTCTCGTCGAAAAACCCTACTTTCTATAACCTCAAGCGACCAGTTCGGTTGAGGCTTCAGCGAAGATCCGCTTTCGGTTTCACCCAAACAATAACTTTGGCTTCAGACTTGCCTGCCCCGGATCGTGTTCTAATCTTTTGAAGCTGTCAGATTGACTATTCAGGCCCCACGCTGAGGATCACAACATGCGTCGAATCATCCGATCCTGCTTGCAGTTTCTCAAACGCGACGATGGTCCCACCGCTGTTGAGTACGCGGTGATGCTTGCTCTGATCATCGTGGTCTGCATCGCTGCGGTCACCACGCTCGGACGCAATTCAAACAGCACCTTCTCCTTTGTCGGTTCTCGTCTCCAGCCGACCACCACGACATAACCATAACCGGAACTTGCCCTGCCTTCACCTTTTGCTCGATTCGATCTCGCCGTTCTTCGCTGGGCTGACCCCTCCACCCGTCCATCCCCTCTGGACGGGCCTCGGTGTGGAATGCCGTCCGCGGGCCTGTCCCGTTTCAAAGCCTCGGTATAAAACCACTTCTTACCCTTTCTCATCCGACGGCAGCGCTGATCGGGTCCTTTTTGAGGTTCCGTGAATGTCGGCTAACTTCTTTCGACTCGATGGCCGGGTGGCCGTGGTGACCGGTGGCGGCCAGGGCATTGGCGAGGCAGTCTGCCGGCGTCTCGCCGACGCGGGGGCGAAGGTCGGCGTCTTCGATATGTCTGACGAGAATGCGAAGCGCGTCGCGGCCGCCATCGGCGGGGTTTCTCTCGTCGGCGATCTCACGAAGGAAGCCGATCTTGACCGCGTCTTCAGTGAGATGAAACAGAAGGCGGGACCGGTCGACATCCTCGTGAACAACGCGGGGGTCGCCAGCCGCAAGGGCCGCGATCTGCCCATCTGGGATCTCATACGCGAGGACTGGGAGTTTGTTCTGAATATCAACGTCGTCGGCCTTGCTCTGTGCTGCAAGGCCGTGCTGCCCAGCATGATCGAGCGGAAGTTCGGCCGAATCGTCAACATCGCCAGTATCGCGGGCAAAGAAGGCAACCCGAAGATGGCTCCGTACTCCGCGAGCAAGGCGGCGGTGATCTGCCTGACGAAGTCGCTCTCGAAGGAGCTCGTCGGCAAGGGCGATATCTGCGTCAACAGCATCTCACCGGCGGTCATTCAGACCCCCATTCTGGATCAGCTGAACCAGGAACAGATCAACATGATGCTCTCGAAGATTCCGCTGGGCCGAACGGGCAAGCCGGACGAGGTGGCGTCGCTTGTCCACTTCCTCGCGAGCAACGAGTGCAGCTTCACGACCGGCCAGTGCTACGACATCAGCGGCGGACGGGCGACGTATTGAGGTCGAAGGAATGTCTCTGCTTATCGCATTACCGCTGCTCTTCACGGCTCCTCCCGTCGAGGAACCACGCTTCGTCGCCCGGGGTGCAGGGCCCAGTGCGGAAACAGTGCTTGGTACCTTGCAACGTATCACGGGAGACGCTGCCGCGATCCGAACGATTACCGGCGACGCTTCCATTGCGAATCTCATTTCGCTTCGGCAGGTGGGTAAGCCGGTGCCACCCTTCCCGACCGGGCCGATGCTCATCACCACGGCAGGCGATCGCGTCCCTGGGCGAATCACCGGAGGCGACGATCGCGGCCTGAGTTTTCAGCCCGACCTGGCGCGTGGCGATCCGGCTCCCGTCTGGAAAGTGCCCTACTCCGCGGTCGCGGTCGTGTGGCGTTCCACTCCGCCGTCGGATACGCCGCTCGATCCTCGAAACGCGGCCTGGATCGGCATGGATCGCACGGACTCGCTGCGTCGACTCAATGGCGACGTCTCACGCGGAGCAATCGAATCCGTCGGGGAAGTCGTGCGATTCAAGCTGTTGAACGAGGCCGCAGTTCGCTCGTTTCCGCTCCCTTCAGTCTCGGCGATTGCCTTCAACCCCGCGCTGTCTCGCCTTCGTAAGCCTCCTGAGGTTTACGTCCACATTGTCCTCGCGAACGGTTCACGGCTTGACCTCAAGAGCGTCTCCGTCGCTTCAGGCCATCTCGAAGGTCGAACGCTTTTCGATTCCCCCGTCCGCGTCAAGCTGGGTGAAGTCGTCGCAATGGATGTCCAACAAGGAAAGGCTATCGATCTCGTGACAGTAAAGCCGAAGAGTCGCGAACGGACCGACTTTCTTGGCGTCGCGAGGGCGTTCGACGTTGATCCCGCGCTCCATAGCCAGGCGATCAAACTGGCGGGCTCCGAAGGAGATTCGACCTACGACGACGGCCTGATCACCTCGCCGCGAAGCCGATTGGTCTATGATCTCGCGGGGAAGTACCATCGCTTCGATACGAGTCTTGGGTTGGAAGCCTCGACCACAATCGGGTCGGCCGTGGTGCGGATCTTCGTCGATGGCAAGGAAATGCTGCCTCCGGGCCGTGGGACTTTGACGCCTGGGGTTTCGCGAAACCTCAGTGTTCCCGTCACCGGCGCCAAAGAATTGACGCTCGAAATCGACTTTGGACCATCGGGTGGCGTTCGCTCCGAAGTGCTCTGGGGCAACCCGCGACTCGTGGAATAATCGCCGCCTCGCGCGGAAGCAAGTGGCCGATAGTGGTGGTTTCTTCTGAAATGCTGGGTATGGATGCACCCGATCATCGCTCGTCCGTCCGCCAGCTTGCCGAGGATTTCTCCTGGCTGGAGGATCACTGCCGCAAGCAGGACTCCCTCGCGGCTCACGCGGGAAGCCTCCGGCTTGCCTCCGCCCTGGTGCGGAATGTCGTCGGCCCTTTCCTCGAAGATCAAGCACCGAAGCCTCTGCATCTCGCCGTCGTCGGCGGCGCCGGGACGGGCAAGAGCACCGCGGTGAACTTCCTCGCAGGTGGGATCGTGGCCGACGCCAATCCTCAAGCGGGCTATACACGCCATCCCACCGCGTACATTCCCGCCTCGAATCACACACCGTGGCCGAGCCATCTGGGCTTCCTGGGGCCACTCCAGCGAATAGCCCAGGAGAAGCCCGCGAACCTGGACGAAGACGTTTATCAGGTTCGTCGGATTGCGCCCCGAGCGGGAGCGGGCAGCGATCCTCTCGAGGACTTCGTGATCTGGGACTGCCCAGACATGACCACCTGGGCCTCAGCGAATTACGTTTCCCGACTCATCGAAGTCGCAGCCCTCGCGGATGTGATTGTGTATGTCGCCTCGGATGAACGCTACAACGACGAGGTTCCCACGCAGTTCTTGCACCTGCTCGTGAAGGCAGGCAAGGCCGTGGTCGTGGTGCTCACGAAGATGCGTGAGACCGACGCACCTGCGTTCGTCGAGCATTTCCGCCAGGAAGTGCTTGGTCGATTGCCGAAGCTGCCTGACGGAACGCTGCCTCAAGTTCCCGTGATGGCGATTCCGAATCTCTCGATGGCGGAACGTGCGGACCCGGCCGGTGCTGGCGCGAAGCACCGTGTCGCCCTGGTGAATCAGATTCTCGTGCAGTGTGAGGATGAAGCGACCACGCGGAAGCGGACTGTCGCAAACGCCGTGAGGTATCTCGATGGGGCCGGGCATTCCCTGCTTGAAGTCGCGCGCAAGGATCTTAACGAACTGGAACTCTGGAAGTCCATCGTTCGCGAGGGCCAGGTGCAATTGGAAGAGCGTTATCGCAAGGAGTATCTGACAGGCGAGCCGTTCCGCCGCTTCGATCAATCGCGCGACCAGATCATGTCCATGCTTGAACTGCCCGGCAGCGGCCGCTTCCTGAGCACCGCCATCTGGGGCTTGCGAACTCCGTACCGCCTGGCCCGCAACTATCTCTCAGGCGTGATGATTCGCCCAGCCGTGATGAATCTGAATGAGCGAACCGTGCTGGACGCTGCGGTGCTCGCCTGGATGGATCATTTGCAAACGGAGGCTCGCAAGCGTGGTTCAGGCCATCCGCTCTGGAAGCAAATCACTCAGGGCTTCGACGCCGGCCTCACTTCGCAAGCTCGCGAGCGTTATCAGCACGAGTATCGGAGCTATGAACTTCGCGAGTCCGACGAGATCGAACGAGCGAGTCGGGAATTGACGGAAGGTCTCGAGAAGAACCACGCCGTGCTCACGTCGTTCCGCGTCGGCAAGGCGGGCCTGGATGTCGCCGTGCTCGGCACCATCGTGGCCGTGAGTTGGCCGCCCTCCGCCTGGCTGCTCCTCACGCTGCCTTTGGGCGTCTCGGCCACGCATCAGGTCGAGGAGCTTGTGGTTCACTCCACTGTCGAAGCGGCACGCACGAAGGTGCGGCATAGTCGCGAGGCCCTGATTTCCGAGGCCCTGACGAACCCGCTCTCGTTGTGGCTCTCGGAATGGCCGGCCTCGGGAGGCACGTCGTACGAGAGACTGCACCAGGTGCTCAAGCGTGTTCCCGAGACGATTCGTTCGCTGGATGTCACCGTGAATCAGAAGCTGACAAGTGAGCCCCAAACTTGACAGAAACCGCTTTGACAACTGCCGATCCACCACTGCTTCGCACGCTCGCCCCGCTTCTGCGCGGGCTGGAGAGGCAGCTTCGCGCCTGGCTCGATACCCGCCGACGCTTCCCCCTCTCACTGCTCCAACGGGCCGAGATCGAAAGCCTCACGGACGATCTTCGTCGGCAGGCGGAAGCCCTCGACGTCGAGCAACCTCTGCTCGTCATCATGCTCATGGGCGGCACCGGTGTCGGCAAGTCGACGCTGCTTAACGCCCTCGCCGGAGAACCGATTGCGCAGTCTTCGTTCACCCGGCCTACCACGCGGGATCCGGTCGTTTACTTCCATCACTCCGTGAAAGGCGATCGCCTCGATCCAGCCTTGCGGCTCTGCCGACTCGCCCAGCACGATCGCGAATCGCTCGCCCAGAAGGTGATCGTCGACACGCCCGACCTCGACTCCAACGATATCGCCAATCGAGACAAGCTCAAAGCTCTGCTGCCCATCGCGGATGTGGTGCTCTACGTTGGTTCGCAAGAGAAATACCACGATCGCCTCGGTTGGGACTTGTTCAAGGAGCAGCGACGGCGGAGGGCCTTTGCTTTCGTGCTGAACAAGTGGGATCGCTGCCTCCAGGCGGGAGCGACAGGCCTGCGGCCGGACGAAGACTTGATCCAGGACTTGAAGAAAGAAGGCTTCACGAACCCACGCCTTTTCCGGACCACCGCACAGAACTGGGTCGATGCCGCGAAGCTGGCGAATGGCGGCGAGGTTCGAAGGCCCTCTGATCTTCCCGAAGGAGAGCAATTCGAGGAACTTCGGCAATGGCTCGAGATGGGTCTGACACGTCTTGAGATTGAATCGGTGAAGGCTCGTGGGGTCGAAAAGCTCCTGACGCAGATCGAGGCGACCGTGGAGACGCTGCTGCCGCCGGACCTTTCCACGGAAGCAGGCCGAGTTCGCGAGTCGTGGAGCCGCGTGTTGACCGAGGAAGCTCGCATCCAGGCGGAAGTGCTGGTCGGCACGCTCGATCCATTTCAAACGGAGGTCGAGCATCACTTCAGCGTCGAGGATCAGAATCGGTATCGCGGCCTGTTTGCTGCTTATTTGAAGATCACAACTCGCCTCCGGTATGCCGGGAGCACGTTGCGGGATCGTATTCCGCTCGCGGGGATCATCGCGAATGTCGGCTCGCCGGCAACGCCAGCGGAGTGGAATCTCGGCGCCTTCGTGCAGGAGTGTTCGCGGACAGCCGGGGAGCGTGTGCTCGACCAGCGCGTGGCGGCCCTCGGCAATCGCATGCTGCTGGAAGCGGACCAGCGTGGCTTTCCCCTGATGCTGCTGAACGAACCGATCGCCGCGGCCGGACGACGCGAATGGCGTGAGCGAGTGACGCGCTCCCTGCTCGAGGCCCTCGCGGAGGTGGAACGAGTCTGCACCAAGCCAACGGGTTGGCGCCGTGGGCTCCGCGCCACGCTGGCCCTGGCCGCCAATTCGCTGCCGGAAATCGCACTCGTCGCCGCCGCGGGCGTGCTGCTCTGGGATTTCTTCGTCCACGGTTTCATGCCGGGCCTCTTCTCGATGTCGCTGGTGTTGTTAATCCCGATCCTGGTCATCGTGGTGATTCACCTGCTGATCGTGACACTGCTGCCTGTCCGCTGGCCTGCAATTCGCAGCGAATTCGAGAACCGACTCGAGGCCAGGCTTGGCAGCGAACTGGAACAAAGTTACCTCTCGATACCAAACGAGATCGCCGCGGCTCTCAAGGAGGAACGCCAACAAGTGGTCACCCTCGCAAGTGAGACGCACCAGGTTTCCGACTGGCTCAACGCCCGGCAGCAGGCGGCACAGGTCTCAGATTTGTTCGTCGCATGAAAGTGGGAAGAGACATGGCTGATGGGAAATGGATCGACGGTTTGACTCCCACGATGAGCGTGGCCGAGGCCGCACGCGAAGTGTTGAAATCACGGATGACCATCGTTCGCCTTGCCCTTCCTGAGGCCGTCGAACGGGCTCACGAGACGGTCGAGCACGTTCATCAGTTGCGAGTGGGCACCCGTCGAGCCGGCGCGGCGCTTCGTATCTTCCGCGATGTGCTGCCAGGAAAGGTTCGCCAGACTGCGAAGAAGTCACTACGCGTTCTCCGCCAAGCCGCTGGGGAAGCACGCGATTGGGATGTCTTCATCCTCAGCCTTGCCTCCGCGAAACCCCTCGCCAGTGCGGCCGGCAAACCTTCGCTGGACTTTCTTCTGGGCTACGCGCTCAACGAACGCTCGGCTGCGCAGAAGCATCTGGAGCGTGCGACCCTTGAAATTGGGCCAGATTTCGAGGAATTCTGCGATCACCTCGTTTCCTCCATCCAAGCCGATCGCGTTGGCAGCCTTGCCCTGAGTGAGCTCGCGACCGAGCAGATGGGCGTCCTCTTCGCCGCCTTCAACGCCGAGGTGGAAGCTGATCCCGCAGAGCCTGCCGAACTCCATCAACTTCGCATTCAGGCGAAGCGTGTCCGCTACGCGATGGAAGTTTTCGTTCCGTGCTTTGCTCCGCCGTTTCGCGAAGTTCTTTACACCTCGATCGAAAACCTTCAGGAGATCCTCGGCCACCTTCAAGACGCCGTGGTCAGCATCGATCGGTTTGAATCGCTGAGGGAGCGAGTGAAAGCGATGATGCCCGCCGAGTGGCACAGGCTTCAGTCCGGTGTGAACGGGATGATCGCGGCAGCGAGGCGAAAGATCCCCACCGCGAAGAAGCAGTTTCAATCCTGGCGAACAACCTGGGCTCGACAACTCTCGGAGCATCCCCTCACATCGTGAGAAACGAACAGACTCAAGCTCTCGCCGAGGCTTCACGGCCTGAACACCGCTTCGCCATGGACCGTATCAGGGTTGTCCCTAAAACACGAGAAGTGTTTTGTGTTCGATCAAAACTCACAGTCAGTCTTCATTATGGCCGAGTCACCGCGTCTGACGGCATTGCCATCATCCTCGGATGCCGAGCCTTACGTTCCGCTTTCGTGGACGGCGGTCGCGGCGTTCGCCATGGCCATCCTTTTTAGCGTTCTTCTCGTGGCCCTCTCGGTTGATGCCATCTTCAAAAAGCGTCCTCTTCTGGAACCGGAAATCGTCATCCTGTTCGTCGCGATCGTGATGACATTGAGCTTTGTGGGGCGAAGAGCCGTGCGGAATTCCGAAGGCACCGCCAGCGGAACAGCCCTTGGCATCGACCTCTGCACCGCCGCGTGGTGGACCGCGTTGGTTCTCGGTCTCGGATATAGTGCGTACTGGCTCGCCATCACCCTTCCGATTCAGAATGACGCTCAATCCCAGGTGCAGAAGTGGGTCGCCAGCCTCGATCAGGGCGACACTGGAGCGGCGTTCCATCTCACGATTCCCCCGAACGGTCGACGTGACATCGCGCCCGGCGACTTGCCCACCATGGAAGCCCGCTATCGCCGGGATTTCGTGCAGCTTCGCCAGTCCAAGCTCGCTCGCATGGCCCTGCGAAACAAGGGCGAAGGACGTTACGAGCCCGGCAGCATTCGGGACATGGTGGTTCAAACGGGCCAGCTCACCTGCACTGCGTCCGGGACGTTCGTGTGCCCGGAAGGCCGCTTCACAGTCGCAGTGCCCTTGAAGGCAACAGCCAGCCAGGTCACGGGCGAACGCGAGAAGGTGACCGCCGGGCGCCAGTGGCAGATTCTGCCCGACCCCGAGGGTTACATCACTGCTAGCGAACTGACCCCCTACGGCTGGGCCGTGGCAAAAGCGAGCACGGAAGCCAGCGAGGTTGGCCGAGCGTTTCTGAACTTGCAGACGCACACCCCCGGCTCGAGGCGCGAAGCATTCATCATCTTTTCGGAGCGTAGCGACCTCCCCAGCGACGTTGATCTCTCGCCTCTCGCAGCGGTGGGTGGTTGGGGCGTGATCGCGGACATTCCCGCCGCATGGCTGGATCGCACGAGCGATCGCTTCTTTACACTCCCGGGGGGCGCGGCACCTTCCTCGGAACAACGCGATCGGTTCCGCCGGATGTGGCAGACGAACGCACTGCTTCCCCCGGGCACCAGGCTCAAGGAATCGAAGGACGTGGGCGAATCTTTACGCTTCACAGACACGGGGCTGGAACTCCTGATTCCGCTCGAAATCCCGCTACCCGGCAACGACGGCGACCCGGGTGCGGCCACGGGCCGGCTTGTGCTCTTCTCCAACGAAGCACCCCTGCTGGCACGACTCCAAGAACTCAAGGCTGCCTCTCAGGGTCTCGTCGAGAAAGAACCGGCGGACCTCCAGTTGCCACCCGGGAAGTGGCGCGTCTTACGTGTCGAGTCGAATCTTCAGGTTCAACATCCGGGTCGTGCTCCTGCCCGGGGGCCGGGTGGTTGAAGCCTGTTTCGTGTAGGATGAGAGTGCATCACTTGCGGTCCCGATCCTACTGACCACCCTCATGATGAACACTGCCTCCTTCTGCTCGATTGATGAAGCTCTCGAGGAACTTCGTTCCGGCCGGATGATCATCCTCGTGGACGATGAACACCGCGAAAACGAGGGCGACCTCGTCATGGCCGCGGAGTGCGTTACCCCACAGGCGGTGAACTTCATCATCCGCCAGGCCTGCGGGCGATTGTGCGTTCCGATGAGCCGAGCGATTGCCGAGCAGCTTGGGCTGGAACTTCTGCCGGGTCTCGAACTCGATCCGACCGCAACCCCCTTTACTCACAACTTCGATGCCCGCCACGGCGTGACGACGGGAATCTCCGCGTTCGATCGCTGCCGCACGATCGAGGTCTGCGCCGATCCGAAAAGCGGGGCCCAGGATCTGGTGCGTGATAAAGGCCACATGGACGGCCTGATTGCTCGCCCCGGCGGCGTGCTGGTGCGGGCGGGCCACACGGAAGGCGTGGTCGATATGTGTCGACTCGCCGGTTTTCGCGAGGTCGGGGTGTTATGCGAGATCCTCAATGAGGATGGCACCATGGCCCGCCTCGGCGACCTTCGTTCTTACGCCGACAAGCATTCCCTGAAGATGTGTACCATCGCGGATCTGATCGAGTATCGTCGGCGGCGTGAGAAGCTCGTCAAGCGCGAAATCTCACTCAAGCTGCCGACGGAGTTCGGCACTTTCGATCTGTTCGCGTACACCTCGATCGTCGATGCGGAACCACACCTGGCGTTATCGATGGGCGGCGTCGGCGTGACAGGCGAAAACGGCGAAGTGCCCGTGCAGACGGAACCGGTGCTGGTGCGAATGCACAGCGAATGCCTGACAGGCGATGTGCTCCACTCCGGCAAGTGCGACTGCGGGCTGCAACTGGCCTTCGCGATGCAGCAGATCGGTGCCGTCGGCCGCGGCGTGATCGTTTACATGAGACAGGAAGGCCGCGGGATCGGCCTGCTCAACAAGCTCAGGGCGTACAAGCTTCAGCAGGAGGAAGGGCTCGACACCGTCGAAGCCAACCGCCGCCTCGGGTTCGCCGCGGACCTGCGGCACTTCGGCATCGGGGCCCAGATTCTCCACGATCTGGGCGTTCGCGATATCCGCCTGCTAACCAACAACCCCCGAAAGGTCATCGGACTTGAAGGGTATGGCCTCCGAATCGTGGAGCGACTTCCGATCCAGATAGCACCCGGGGAGCACAACCGCGAGTACCTTCAGACGAAAAAGGACAAGCTCGGCCATCTTCTCGATGAGTTCGAGACGGATGTGAGATGAACTTATTTCCCCACGACTTGCGGCGTATGGCCCATCTTGCGAAGCTCCTCAAGCACCGATTCGAGCCGATTCGGTCGAATGAGTAAAACGCGATCCGAAAGCCGGCCGGCGACCTCCGAAGCCAGCTTCTTGCGAGAAAGAAGCTCTTCCGCAAGCACCGCGTCCTCCGTCAGAACCAGGCACACACGGCGGTGCAGCTTCGCGGCCAGTCGAGTAATAGGTGGATTCATGTCGTGATTGTACCAATCTCAAGAGTTTCAAAACGCCCCAATACCCCAAGTGAGAACCGCTGCGCCAAGAAGCCATTTCAAAACTGAAGCTACCTTTCTGGACTGTGGCACCAGCGTCCCATAAGTGCGTGGAATCTTGCACCAGCGAGACGCCCAATGGCACTGACTTCGACTACGAGGCGAACGACTATTGGGCTCCAAAACCTTCCCGCATCATCTAATCGGTAAGCTTGGATCTCAGTACGGTCCTGGTGTTTCTCGCCAGTGCTCCAGTATTCCAGTGCGATTGCCGCGTCAGGGAACTCGATCAGATCGGTCTCTTTGGTTTTCAGGTCTCTTTGGTCTTTCAGCCGCGGAGCGGCGGCGGTTGTCAGCCTGGGGCGTGAGCCCCTGGAAATCACGCCTCAACCGCCCAAGCCCCGTAAGGGCGAAAGTGCTTTCGTCCCTACGGGACTCTGTTCCCAATCCCGCAACCATGGGCTCACGCCCCTGGCTACCATCGGTCGCCGCATCCGCGACTGAAGCATCTCGACACCCAGGTTGACTCCACCACTTTGACGCTGGACACGATTCCAATAACTGGCAAGACACCCATGGAATTGAGCTCGCGTTCGAGGCAAACGTTGATTGCCTTCCAAACAGCTTCCGGGATCACTTGAGCGGTACGTTTGGAACTCGATTCGGTCACTTAGGCCCGCGATTTCGCGTCAACCAAAGTTAAAGTACGAGCCATTGGGCGACACGCTGGTGCCACAGTTCCAGTGGTCTTGAATCAATCTCTAAACCTTCGTGGGTTCGTCGACTCCCCGCTTCTTCGGGATAATGTCCTGCTCGTCGAGAATGCTGTAACTGTATCCTTGCTCCGTCAGAAACATCTGGCGGTGGTGGGCGAAGTCGAGTTCGCGAGTGTCTCTCGTCACCACCGAATAGAAGTGTGCATCCCCTTCCCCACTGCTCTTGGGCCGCAGAATTCGACCGAGTCGCTGGGCTTCTTCCTGTCGGCTGCCGAACGTCCCACTGACCTGTATCAGCACGTTCGCATCCGGAAGATCGATCGCAAAGTTGCCGACCTTCGACAGGATCAGATGGCGTACCTCGCCGGAACGGAACTTGTTGTAGAGATCTTCCCGCTCCGGGCTTGGCGTCGCCCCCGTGATCAACGGCAACTCGAAGCGATCGGCCAGGCTTCGCAACTGTGTGAGATACTGGCCGATGACCAGCACACGCTGGTCGTGATAACGGGCGAGAAGTTCCTCGACCACGTCTTCCTTCACCGGGTTCTCGCTGGCGATGCGATACTTGGCGCGATGGTCCGCGACGGCGTACGCCATGCGGGTGTCATCCGTCGGCAGGCTCACGCGAACCTCGGTGCAGCTGGCACTGGCGATCCAGCCCTTGGTCTCCAGTTCGCGCCAGGGAACGTCGTACTTCTTCGGGCCGATCAGGCTGAAGACGTCGCCCTCGCGGCCATCCTCCCGGATCAACGTGGCTGTGAGGCCCAGCCGTCGACGAGCCTGGATTGTCGCGGTGACACGGAAGACCGGCGCGGGAAGCAGGTGAACCTCGTCGTAAATGATCAGGCCCCAGTCACGCTGCTCGAACAGGCCGAAGTGCGGGAACGCTTCCGTCTTGTCCGGGCGGTAGGTCAAGATCTGATAGGTCGCCACTGTCACCGGCCCAATTTCCTTGCTTTCGCCGGTGTACTCCTTCACTTGGTCAGCACTCAGCGTGCTCTTGTCGATGATCTCACGACGCCACTGTTTCACCGCGGTGATGCTGGTCGTGAGCACCAAAGTGGACTTGCTGAGCAGTGCCATCGCCGCGATGCCGACGATCGTCTTGCCGGCTCCGCAAGGAAGAACGATGACGCCGGACCCGCCGCGAACATCGCCACCGGCGTAAAAGACATCGGCCGCCTCACGCTGGTAATCGCGGATGTAAAAAGGTTGACCGGTCAGAGCGGTGTCGCGAAGCGCGATGGGCAGGGCCGTCCCCTCCGTGTATCCCGCAAGGTCTTCAACCGGATAGCCCACCGTGAGAAGGGCCTGCTTGAGCACGCCTCGAAACGCGGGATCGATGAGCACGCTGACGTCGTCAACCTGCTCGCCAAGATAGTCGCGAAGCTTCTTCTGCCGACTGATCTCGGCAAACAGGGGCCGGTCCGCGCAGGTGAGCTTGAGTTTCCCTTCCGGTCCGCGTTCCAGCTTGAGCCGGCCGTACCGGGCCACGGTCTCCCCGATGTCCACGGGCAGATTAGGTGGAATCGGGAACTTCGTGTACTTTTGTAGCACCCCCACCATCTCCGCTGCGGTGAAGCCGGCCGCGGCCGCGTTCCACAGGGAGAGGTCGGAAATGCGATAAGTGTGGATGTGCTCGGGGCTCTTCTCAAGTTCGGCAAATGGCGCGAGGGCATCGCGCGCCGCTGCGAACTTTGGATTATCCACTTCCACGAGGATCGATCGATCCGACTGGACGATGAACGGGTTGGTCGGGTCGAACAAGGGCATCGCCGCGGGAGCAGTCGATGCGGGATCATTCTTCGTCGGCATGGGCACCATGAACTTGAAGTCGGGTTCCGAACCCGCTCATGCTATCGGCGAAGGGATCGCAACGGCAAGGTGAACTGTCCGCAAATACGATCGTGGGCGATCGGTGGAGCCGGATTCATGTTGAATCTCCAGCCGCTAGGGTCCCTGTGAGTTTCGCCGGGATCGCAGCCAATTGAAGAACAGCCGCCCCTTTCCACGCCGAATGACTTCATCGACGATGACCCCGAAGAGTAACGTGAGCCCAATAATCGACGGCACCACCGCGCTCGGGATACGGAGGAAGATGACGAGATTTTCCAGCAATGGCAACACGGCGGCCCCGAGGACGACACCGATGGCCGTGCCCTCGCCGCCGCGAAGGCTGCAACCGCCAAGGACGGCTCCCGTGATCGCATAAAGTTCGTACGAGGTGCCCGCCGTTTCTGGCATCACCGAGCCGAAATCGAGGAGCAGAAGCACGCCCGCGAAGGCAGCGAGAGCACTACTGATGACGTAAACCGCGATGCGATACCGATCGACGCGGATGCCCGCATAACGTGCCGCCTGATCGTTGTAACCCAGTGCATACCAATAGCGACCGTAGACACTGCGGTGCAGGAAGACTCCCGCGATAGCCGTGAGAATCAGCAGCACCACGAACTGGGCCGGATAGGTGAGAAAGCCGCTTGTGTCCTTGCCCGCAAGATAGAACTGGAGTGTCTGGATGGGGCCGGTGAACTCCGGATGGAGTTCCTTCACGGACTCGATGCCGACGGGCAGTTTGCTCAGTTGGCGAGCGATGCCGCGGTAGATGAACATTCCGCAAAGAGTCACGAGAAAAGCCTGGAGCTTGAACTTCGTCACCATGAGTCCATGAGCGAGCCCAATGACGACGCCGGCTGCGATCACGATCAAAGCTGCCAGATACGGATGAACATGCTCTTCCATGAGCACGCCGAAGAGGACGGCGCCCAGTCCCACGACAGAGCCGATGGAAAGATCGATGCCTCCCGTGATGATGACAAGCGTGGCCCCGAGCGTGAGGACGCCGAAGAAGCCCTGATAGTTGGCGAGTTCGCGAAGGTTGCCGGCCTTGAAGGCGTTCGGGTTCGAGAACGCCAAAGCTCCGTAGAGCAGGGCCAGCAGGAAAATCACACCGGCGATTCGGCTCATGGTCTTGCGCCTCCGGTTGCCAACGTCATCACGGCTTCTTCCTTCAATGCCTCGCGAGACAGTTCCCCGGCCACGCGGCCCTCGTGCATCACGATCGCGCGATCGGCCATACCCAGCAGTTCTTCCATATCACTGGTGATCATCCAGACGGCGACGCCCCGGCCGGCGAGTTCATCGATCAGTGCGTAGATCTCCGCCTTCGCACCAACATCGACGCCGCGGGTCGGCTCGTCGAGGATCAACACACGGGGACTGCGAGCGAGCCACTTGCCGAAGACAACCTTCTGCTGATTACCACCAGAGAGCAAGCCGACTCGCTGCCGGGCGGAAGGCGTTCGCACACGAAGCTGGCCGATCATCTTTTGATGCAAGCTCGCTTCACGATGGCGCGAGACGAGACGACCCTGACTGAGTGCGAGCAGATTCGGCAGGCTCAGGTTGAAGCCGACACCTTCTTCGAGCACGAGACCATGCTGCCGACGATCCTCCGGAACGAGGAGCACTCCGGCAGCGATGGCGTCCGAGGGTACGGAGACGCGAAGAGGCGAGCCGTCAAGCAAGATCGAACCTTCCACCATTACGCGGACGCCGAAGACCGCTTCCGCGAGTTCGGTCCGCCCGGCGCCCACAAGCCCGGCCATGCCGAGCACTTCACCCGCACGAACCTCGAAAGAGGCAGGAGTCGCGGGGCCTTTCGCGTAACGCAGACCTTCGATCTTCAGCACCGCGGCTCCGGCGTGGGTCCGTTTCTCGCGTGGAAAGTACGACCGGAGTTCCCGCCCAACCATCATGCGAACGAGACTATCGTGGTGGATCTCACGACGCGGGAGTTCGCCCACGTACCGGCCATCGCGAAGGATGATGGCGCGATCGGCACAACGCTTCACCTCCGCGAGGCGGTGCGAGATGTACAGGATGGCGACGCCAGCGATTTTCAGAGCGTCTATCACTACGTACAGGCGATCGGTCTCCTTTTGCGTGAGGCTCGATGTGGGCTCATCCATGATGATGACGCGAGCCTCGAGCCCCAGGGCTCGCGCGATCTCGACGAGTTGCTTCTGCCCCGGAGGAAGCGATCCGACGAGTGTCTCGCGAAGCGAAGGAGCAAGACCGACACGTTCAAGCAAGGTGTTCGCGTGAGTCCTCATGGCGTCGCGATTCAGCAATCGCAGAGGGCCCGCAAAGGAGAGTTCACGGCCGAGGAAGAGATTATCCGTGACGGAGAGATTCTCGGCGAGGTTGAGTTCCTGGTGAATCAGGCTGACGCCTGCTGCCATCGCGGCCGCGGGCGTGGGGAATGCGACGACTCGCCCGTCGAGGCGAAGTTCGCCAGCGTCAGGCTGGTAAACCCCTGCGAGGACCTTCATCAGCGTAGACTTGCCCGCACCGTTCTCACCGACCACTGCGAGAATTTCGCCACGGTCGAGGTGCATGGAGACGCCATCCAGAGCGAGAACGCCTGGGAACTGTTTGCGAATACCGAGAGCTTCAAGGACGGGAGGCACGGAAGGCGGACTCCAGGGGCACTTGGCCTGTGCAGGAGTGTCAGACTACCGGGATTGGAATTGTCGGCGATACATCCTCGTCACTTCTTCGGAGTCGGCGTGGCGATCTGCCCGCTGACGCCATCGACGAGTTCGTAGCGGTTGGTGAGTCGATCGAGTTTGATCTCGCGGCCGGAGTTCTCGGTGTTCTTGAATCGGCTCGTAATCCGCGCCGGAGCGTTCTTGCCGCCCTTCAGGATGATCAGTCTGCCATCATACTCGATCTCTTCGCCCCAGCCTTCGTACTCATCCGTGCGGATGTACGCGTTGCCTTGAGCCACCATGCTCTGCGTCGGTTGCCCGACGACCGGCCGGTAAGTCGTCGCCGTGAGAGTATCGGTGCATTTCAGGATCATCGCTCCGAAGGGAAGGCGGTGCAGTTCCACGGGTATGTTCGGATCATCGGTCGCCAGGTGAACCACCTCGATCTGGTCATGAAACGTCGCCGTCTGCGTGACCTTCTTATCCTCGACGACCATCCTCCCGGCGTACTTCACGATTGTGAGTTTCATCTCCTGCTCGGTTTTTGCAGGTGTGCTCGTCGCGGCGTTCGTACTGCTCGCAGGTGCGTAATCCTTCTGCCCTGGCTGCCACAACCGCACGAGGCCATGGCCGGAGGCCTTCACCTTGTTCTGGGGCTCCTTCAGTTTCGTCTGAGAATCCAGCGTGAGATCCTCCGCTTCCACCAGTTGACTCTTCACAATGGTCTTTGTCAGCGGATCACGGCGTACCTCGTTGAACCACACGCGGCCCGCCCGACGAGGATCATCTGCTCCGTCCGCCGGGGCCGGCTGACAGCGGATCGATTCGATCTTCGCGGTTTCCTTGGGCCCGGGCCGAACGCTTTGAGCAGAACGCTGTTCCTGGTTGAAGTAGATCGGTCGATCGAAGCCCACGAGCATCAGATGGCACGTCACCCAGGATTCGCCCTGCATCGCCGAGACTTTGCCGCGGAACTCTGCGTTCTTGGTCGCACCGGTGAAATCCATGCTGTCTCGCCAGAAGATCTTCACATCCTCTGCTGTCGAGAGTTGGTTGCCGCTGAGGTCGCTGGACGAGGGCATTTGCAGCACGCCACGCCCTTCGACCCGAGCACGGTTGTGAATCTGATCAATGAAAACCTTCGGCCCCAAGATCGACATCCCTTCATAGTGAACCTCGCCAGGTTTATCCTCGGGGCCGGTTACCATCATCTCGTTGCCCTGGCGGGACTGCTTGACATCGAGCGTCTGAGCAATGATGTCCAGCCCGCGAGGCTTGTCCGCTTCGGCCGGATCCTGATGGACGATGACGCGATCTTCACAGCGGACGTTTTTGAACTCGTACCTCAAGGCGCCGCCCTCGCCAGGCTTGGGAGGATTGCCACGAGCGGCAGGAGTGCCGGGAACCTGTGGCGTGCGAACCACGAAGGCATCGATGAGCCGCGCCGTCATCTTCAACGGCGGCTTCGGCTTCTCGGGCAGCGTGCCGGGGGCGGGGGAAGCTGGCGACATCGGAGCCAACGGATTTCCAGGAACGCCAGGCACCGTGAGAACCGCAGGCGGTTGTGCGGCGGCGGGCGGTGCGTCCTGGAAGATCACGTTCAACTGATCCGCATTCTCGATCTCGAGATCACGCGAGATCGCCACCACGTCCCCAAGTGCCTGGAGTCGCTGAGGCAGCGGTTGGCTCCCGCTCGCGGGCTTCGTTGCACCGGGCGGTTGTGCCCCTTCGAGCCAAAGTTTCAGGACGTTGCCTTTCAGGCGGTAATCCGCTTGAGTGTCCACGAACGAAGCGTCGTCCGTGAAGATGAGAAGGTCCACTTCGCGATTCTTGTTCGCTTCCTTCGTGTGAGTCAGGGATGTCTGCCAGGTCGCGTGAAGCGTATTTGCCTTGGCCGCGGCGTCGTAGAGTTCGATGCGCCCGGGGCCGTGGACCGTCGTGGTCGGCTTCTTGTCGGGGCCCGGTTGCAGCACAAGAGTGCCGATGCGTTTCTGCTTCGCGTCACCCGCCGTCAGCACGTTGCGATCGCGAAGGACGTAAAGCGGTGCCCCTTGCAACGTGGAGCAATCGCTTGGCTGGTCGTAGACGAGATCGTTGCCAAACGCGACGAGTTGATCCTGCTCGTTGACGGAAGGAGCCAACCCACCCGGTGTCGGCCGAGGCTGAGCCGCCGCGTCCGTGGAGGACATCGTGAGCGTGACGAATCGCCCAGGTGTGGAGGTCCAGGCGTGGAGCCGTTTGAACGTCGGCCCGGCGTTCGCGGAAGCGGCGGGCGGTCGCGGTGGGCCCGTAAAAGTCGATGTCGGGACAATCGTTGCAGAGGGGCCTGAAGGCGGATTCGCGAACTCGATTTCAAGCACCTGGCTGAAGAGATTTTGCTGGCCACCCCGAGCCAGCACTCGGCTGACCTGCACATCGTTGGGCACGTCGGGATTCGCCTGAGCGATCACATCGAAGCGGGCGATGTTGGTCGCGGCATCGTAGACGAAGGGCCCGAGCGTTTCGATCTGAAGCAGGGCTTTGTCGTTAAGCTTCGCGGCCTGCCGACCGTCAAAGAGCCCGCCGATGACCGCCGAAACCGCGATCGGTGGCGACGGGGAGGACAGTGGGCTCGACGACTTCGTGTCCCCCGGCTGGGAGGCGATGGATGTGTCCGCATCGACCCAAAGATTGATGAGCACTTTCTCGCCGAGTTCGACGCGCCGCACGCCGCCGAGATTGGGCTTGGAGTCTTTCTTCGCCGCGGCCTGCTCCCCAGTCTTTTCTTGCTCGAAGAAGAGCCTGAGCCCAAGACCCGTGAGAGTTGGCGGCGGAAGCCGACGGGCCGCAAGGATCTCGGCGACCACCGCGCTTTCGCGGAAGTCGCTGCCGCGAGGCTCGGACGCCGTGAGCGGGCTGGGATGGCCGAAGATGCGAGGCAGGTTGTTGCGATCCACCACCTCCACCGCGGCGTCCGTCCACACATCGGGACCGCTGTCGGTGATCGCCAGCGTTTTGGAATCGCGGTAGAAGACCGGCCCCGGAGTTCGAATCACCAGCATCTGGTTCGGATCGCTTGACTGCTGATTGTTCGTGATGTGAACCTTCCCCTTCCGTGGATCGGGAAGGGCTTCCTCAGGTTCGCTCAGCATCTGCAATCGCACGAGCTTCGACTTGCTCAAGTCCTGGGCGGTCGTGATCGGGCGGTCGAATTCCAGGATCGCCTTATCCGCGTGAAACGTGTTGATCTCGATGGCTTCGCCCGGCTTGCGGAGATGCTCCGGCTTCGCTTTGCCGAACACCGCGAGGCTGAAGGGCACCAGTTCGATCGTCTTGGCGCCGGGCTCGAGCGGGAATGGTCCTGCCGCGAGCACGATCGAAGAATCCCCGTTGCGAAATTCGAGCTTCGTGGGATACGCACTCGAAAGCTCTGCCGCACTGGGCCCGAAGGCCTCAATGATACGCAGTTCCGTGGGCGAGACGTCGTTGCTCCGCTGAGGCGGCGGCACGGACTTCCCGTCCTTTTTCGGCAGCTTCGCAGAAGGCAGAAGGGGCAGGCCATCCAGCCAACCCAGGGCGCGAGCGTACACCGCGTACGTGCCGGCAAGGGCAACGAACGTGATCAGCAGCACTCCGATCCGCCGCGGTGTCCACACAGACGAACCCCCTTACGCACGATTAATGTCTCTGCAAAACTTCGCCCCACCGGCCCTGCACCTTGAGCAGCCACTCGATCGCTTCGCGAACCGCACCTCGGCCGCCAGGAGTCGCGGTCACATAGTCCGCGGCCGCTCGCAGCTCCGCACAGGCATCCGCAACCGCGATCCCCACGCCACACCGGCGAAGTACCGGCAGGTCCGGAAGGTCATCGCCTATCGCACAGACCTGATCCGCACGGACATTCGCTTCCGCGAGCACCCGTTCAACCGCTGGCAACTTCTCGCCGTGGCCCTGATACACCAGGGCGATTCCAAGTTCCGCCGCACGAACGTCCACGGCCAAAGTCTTCCGGCCGGAAACAATCGCCGACCGCTTACCGGACTGATGCCAGAACTTCAATCCCGATCCATCGCGAACGTGGAACCGCTTGATCTCGCGTTGATCGTCGGTGTACACGATGCTTCCATCGGTGAGCACGCCATCCACATCGAGCAGCAGAAGTTCGATCCTCGCGACGCGAGCCGCCAGTTCGGGAGACGTGTTGGCGGTCATGCCTGTCCATCCTACGCGCTGAGTCGACCGGCCAACCGGGGCGGCGGTACGAAATCCGAGAGCGACTCTGCCGGTTCGAGGCCGATCAGGTCGGTAATATCGAGCATGCCGATCGGCCGACTTTCACCGTCCACCACGGGAAGCTCACTGAGCTTCCTTGCCCGCATGAGATCGACCGCCTCCGCCACACGATTCTCCGGCCCGATCACCACGGGCCTCCGTGTCATCACAGCCTCGATCGGCCCATCGATCGCGCTGTCGTTGCGATCCTCGAAAAGCCGGGCGAGGTCGCTATCCGTGAAGAGACCTGCGAGCACGCCCCGATCGTCAACGAGAATGATCGCACCCGTTCGGCGGCCATGATGGCGAACCCTGGCGAAGACACTCCGAACGCTTTCCTGACAGGGAGCGAGGCGAAGCTCTTTGCCGCGGCGCATGACGCTGTCGACCGTCGCAAGCTTGCGGCCCAGACTGCCAGCGGGGTGAAAGCGGGCAAAGTCCTCGGCCGTGAACTGACGAACCTCGCTAAGCGTGAAGGCGAGGGCATCCCCAAGGGCGATCATGATCGTGGTACTGGTGCTCGGCGCGAGGGCGAGCGGGCACACTTCAACAATGGGTCCGTAAACAATGGCTGCATCCGCCGCTTGCGCGAGGCTGCTCTGCGAATTGCTGGTAATCGCTGCAATGCCTCCCGCGAATCGACGCATCGGCCGCAGGAGACGGACCAACTCCTCTGATTCGCCGCTATGCGAAAGCATGAGGGCCATATCGTCCGGATGGACAGCCCCGAGGTCGCCGTGGACGGCGCGGAGCGGATCAAGCGTATAAGCCCTGGTGCCGGTGGAGTTCAGCGTGCCGACGATTTTCTGGCCCACGTCGGCCGACTTTCCAACGCCTGTGACGGCCACACGGCCTGGGCATGAGAGCAGCATCTGCACGACCGCACTGAAGCCGTCATCAAGGCGGCTCGCCACAACTTCGAGCGACGAGGCTTCCGCGCGGAGAATCCCGCGAGCAAAGGTCAGCCGATCAAAGCCTGGGCCAGCCATGTCACATCCTTGTGGGCCAAAGTGCTCCATCCCTGGAGAGTGGAAAAACATCGTGTGCAAAGTCTATAGCCAAGATTTGGCAATCCTGCAACGCGAACCGGAAATTGTCGAGGTACGAGCGACAGTCGCCAGCGCTCTTCCCCTGTCCCATCGCTTGAGCCCTTTTGCCGCCGAACGCTCGGGCTCATCTGCCGCCACGGGAATTCACTACCCGAACGTCGTCGAGTCTCGGGTCGTGTTTCTCACTCCCTCTTTACCCGAGTGTGGACTTCCCACACCCATTTGGCCCAATCAGCGCCATGGCGCGGCCCGGGGGTACGTCGAGCGTCAGCGGCTCAAAAGCTCGCGACTCGCGAACACCTTGGAAACGTTGAGGAGCGCGAAGACGCGGGATCAGCCCTCCACCTTGACGCCTTTCCAGAACGCGACGAAGCCGCCGATCTCCTTCGCCGCATCTTTCGGCGTCGGGTAGTACCATGCGGCGTCTGGGTTCTGCTTCCCGTCCACCTCGATGGTGTAGTAACTCGCGGTCCCTTTCCAGGAACAAACCGTGTGTGTCGGGCTCGGCGTGAAGTGCTCCGTGCGGATCGAATCGGCAGGGAAGTAGTGGTTCCCCTCGACCACGGTCGTCTTGTCGGACTCGGCCAGCACGGCTCCATTCCAAATCGCTTTCATGGTGTTCTCCCTGTTGCGGTCAGATAAAGGACAGCGAAGTCATTTCGATCGTCAGTCCACGATTCGTCAGTACGCAGCCCGCACCTTGCGGCCCGGCGGACGAACTCGGCGAGGTCGTACTTGTGCGAGTTCTCGGTGTGG
>Ga0105046_10002659_pt1 | contig 28208 bp, 30 predicted proteins | sample MAT03_FD_78385 | JGI IMG/M metagenome (GOLD analysis project Ga0105046, IMG submission 78385) | Freshwater microbial communities from Lake Fryxell liftoff mats and glacier meltwater in Antarctica - MAT-03 (megahit assembly) | ecosystem: Environmental > Aquatic > Freshwater > Ice > Liftoff... | reverse complement strand
TCGTGCGGGGCTCCCGACGGTGAAAGGCGCTCCGGCGGCGGTCTACATCAACCCGCCAAAACAAGCGGACAATCTTGCTTAATCTTTTTCACGAAGTTGTTTCAAAGTCCTTGACACATACCGAAGACGTATGGTGAGGATCGAATCCAATGAAGACGGTTCCGGGGACGACTCCGCATAAATACAGGGCGCTGCCTCGCAGCAGCGCCGCATCGCTGCGCGATGCCGACCCACCCCGCCGCAATGCAACCGTCGTAGACGGGCGCATTGGAGGCTGCCGACGGTGTGTTCAGCGAAGCTGAATCATCGGCGGGGTTGGGCGCGAGCTAAAAGCTCGCCACCTCATGCGCCGGTGGGGGCTATGTGTCGCGCTCACGCGCGCCACCCCGCCGACCCCTTCGGGGTTCCGGCGGGTGTGTGAACGCGATACGTCGCGTTCACCGGACGCACCCCCTGTGGGCTGCGTCCGAAAAAGCCAACTGCCTTGCATCAATTCACGTTGACCCAATCGCGAGCAAGCAGCTCCGCCTGTTCAAGAACCAGATCGGCTGCGCCCTCCTGCAAATCGGGCGGGTAGCCATACTGCCGCAGAATGCGTTTTACGATCACCCGTATTTTCGCCCGAGCGCTCTGCTTTACTGACCAGTCGATGGTGACATTTGTCCGCACCACCCGCACCAATTCCAGTGCAATAGCAGCAAGCTGTGCATCGCCCATTACATCACGGGCGCTCTGGTTTTCCGCTAGCGCGTCATAAAATGCCAGCTCGTCTGATGTCAACCCAAGCGTTTCGCCGCGCTGATCGGCATCACGCATCTCTTTTGCGATGTCGATCAATTCGGTGATAACCTGGGCGGCATCAATGGCGCGGTTCTGATAGCGGCGTATGGTCTTTTCCAGCATCTCGGCAAACGAGCGGGCCTGCACTGCATTGCGCTTTGTTTTCGACTTGATCTCGTCCGCAAGCAATTTGCGAAGGAGTTCCAACGCCAGATTGTGCTGTGGCAGGTGGCGCATGTCTTCCAGAAATTCATCAGACAGAATCGAGAGGTTCGGTGATTTCAGCCCAGCGGCATTGAGGATGTCGATCACCTCTGGTGACGCGACCGCCTGCGAGACGAGCTGCTTGTTCGCGCCATCAATGTCTTCCTGTGTGCGTCCGTCCGAGGGGGTCGTTTTGGCGAAGGCAGCGCGGATCGCCTGAAAGAAGGCGATGTCCTCACGCAGTGCAAGCGCACGTTCATCCGGTACCGCCAGCGCAAACGCCCTCGTCGTCCTCAGCACGGCATCCATAAAGCGCTTTTTACCATCTTCCTGCCTGAGAATATGTTCCATCGCATTGGGAATGAGCGAAAGTCGTTCGCCGGGCGTGCCCACTGCAAAGCGGCTGTAGTCGAAGCGATGGAAGAATGCCCGCGCCACGTCATGAGCGCTGAGCAGCGCCATGATTGCTTCCTCAATATCAATCGTCGGACTGTCGCTGCCGCTGGTGGTGTACGTGCTGACCGCGCGCTGCAAGTCGGCGGCGATTCCCAGATAATCGACGACCAGCCCGCCGGGTTTATCCCGAAATACGCGGTTGACGCGCGCGATCGCCTGCATCAGTCCGTGACCGCGCATCGGCTTGTCGATGTACAGCGTGTGCAGCGGCGGCGCGTCGAACCCAGTCAGCCACATATCGCGCACGATCACCAGCCGGAGCACGTCGGTTGGGTCTTTGAAACGCTCGGCAAGCGCCTTGCGACGCGGCTTATTGCGCGAGTGCGGCTGATAGCGCGCCGGATCGCTGGCGCTGGCGGTCATGATCACCTTGAGCGCGCCTGCATCGTCGCGGTCATCGTGCCACGACGGGCGCAGCCGCACGATCTGATCGTACAGGTCAACCGCGATGCGGCGGCTCATACACACGATCATGCCTTTGCCGTCGAGCGTCTCCAGCCGCGCCTCGAAATGTGCTACGATGTCGGCGGCGATCTGCTCCAGCCGCTCGGACGTGCCGACCATCGCCTCCAACTGCGCCCACTTGGTGCGGTATTTATCCTTGACCGCTTCCTCTTCGCCCTCGGTGATCTCCTCGAACTGCGGGTCGATGTGGGGGCGCTTATCTTCACGCAGCTTCAGTCGGGCGAGCCGTGCTTCGTAGTAGATCGGCACCGTCGCGCCGTCCGCGACCGCACGCTGAATGTCGTACACGTCGATATAGTCACCGAACACCTGGCGCGTGTTGACATCGACCGTCTCCACAGGCGTTCCGGTGAAGCCGATGAACGAGGCATTGGGCAGCGCATCGCGCACGTATTTTGCGAAGCCATAGCTGATCGCCCCAGTCGCCGCCGTGTGCGCCTCGAACCCATACTGGCTGCGGTGCGCTTCATCGGCGATGAACACGATGTTGCGACGCTCAGACAGCAGGGGATAGGTCATCTGCGCTTCGTCAGGCGTGAACTTTTGAATCGTGGTGAAGACCACGCCGCCAGATGCGACTCGCAGCAGATCGCGCAGCGCCTCGCGGTTGTCCGCCTGTACGGGCGTTTGCCGCAGCAGCTCGCTGCCCGCCGCAAACGTGCCGAACAACTGATCGTCGAGGTCGTTTCGGTCCGTGAGTACAACCAGCGTCGGATTTTCCAGTGCCGGATGCGCGATCACTTTGCCGGCGTAAAACAGCATCGACAGGCTTTTTCCGCTGCCCTGTGTGTGCCACACCACGCCAACCCGTCCTTCGCCCTGCGCGCCGGTCGCTTCAATGGTGCGCTCGACCGCTTTATTCACCGCGTGGTACTGGTGATAGGCAGCGACTTTCTTCACCAGACGTGACTCGTCCGCCTCGAACACGATGAACGACTGGATGAGATCGAGTAGGGCATGTGGCGCGAATACGCCTCGGATAAGCGTTTCCAGCCCGGTCGGATGCGGGTCGAGCCGTTCGCCATCGACGGTGCGCCACGGCTTGAAGTGTTCCCAGCCCGCGCCCAGCACGCCGAGTCGCGTATCGAGTCCATCTGAGATCGCTAGCAGCGCGTTGTAGATGAACAGCGATGGGATGTCGTCATAGTAAGTCTGGAGCTGCTGCCAGGCTTTGCGGACGGTGGCGTTCTCGTCGGCGGCGTTCTTCAGCTCGATCACGGCCAGCGGCAGCCCATTCACGAACATGATCACGTCGGGACGACGGTTGGTCCTGGCGCGGGTCGTGACGTTTACATCGGTGATGGTGAACTGGTTGACCGCAAGAAAATCGTTGGCATCGGGCGCGCTGAAATCGACCAAGTGGGCTTTGTCATGGCGAATAATCCCATCTGCTCGGTAGGACACGTCCACGCCATCGACCAGCAATCGATGGAAGGCATGATTGTTGATCATGACGTTCTGGCTGGTCGCCCTCGTGACAGCACGCAGCGCATCGTCGATGGCGGAGGCAGGCAGACGTGGATTGAGCCGTTCCAGCGCGTCACGCAGCCGCCCATGGAGAATCACATCGCTGTAGCTGGTGCGTTCGGCGGCAGGTTCGCCGGGGGCAATGATGCCACCGTGTATAGTGGTGTAGCCAACCTGCGCGAGCCAGTCGAGTGCAGCGAGTTCGACGGTGGATTCGGTAAAGGAAATCATACTGATAGTAGCCGGTCAAGGAAAAGCAGTGCAATTGAAACAACACCAATTCCCCATAACGCAGATCTCCATTTTGGGCGAACTGCGCCCAAGACTAGGCAGAATACGCACACCCCTATCAGTCCGCGTGAGACAAAAGGATTTGTTAGCTCATCAAGCAATTCAACTCGGATGTTTTGAAGCAAAATAAAGGTCGCTACGCCAAGTAACACGCTTGTTCCTAACCAAAAGGTATTACCGTAGCGTTCGCGTTGTTTTGCTAATTGCTGTGCTAAATCATCCTTCTCGGCTTCCAGCTTTCGCTTTTCCTCATCAGCTACACGACGCGCTTCTTGTACTTGTTCCAATTGTTTTGACGTGGCATCGCGCTCAAGTCGTTCCCGTTCAGCGGTTTCCAGAGCTTCGCGCTTCTGGCGTTGTTCTTGTTCAAGACGATCGGCAGCTATTTCTTGTTCTCGCAGCCTGTCGGTCTGCTCTTGAAGTCGCTGGCGCTTCTCTAGATCGATTTGTTGTTCGAGCGCCGCTTTTTCTTCCATCAACATGTTGTTGTCGTCGATAATTGCAGCTTCGACTAATTCTTGGAACTTGGCATCGTCTTCAATTGGTTCGAGGCGATCCAAGAGCAAATCGTTTGAAAGAAGTTTTACTGCTGTCTCTTCTCTAACATCCCTGTAGCTTGCCAGTATGCCCATCAATCGGGATGCCGCTTTTGCTGCTCCGCTTCCGATGATGCGAAACTCTGGTATCGCAAACGTTTCGGCGAAAGAGCGGTCAAAATCAGCACTGCTCGGTATAAATGGGCGCAGCATCTGCATAAAGACATTTGGAAGCAGTACGCAGCCTTTTCTGCCAGTCCGATGACTCACTTCTTGATCGAATTTGTAAAGAGTGTAATCGCAGGTGAGGAGTAAAGCTCCTGACTTCACTGTTGAGCTTGCACGCTCACGTAATTCAAGAACTGTATCGACTACTGTTACGTCATGGTCAATAAGTGAAGTTGGTTTATCTTTGTGGCGGCTTGCAAGAAAGTCACTGTAGTCAGCCAGCAAATCTGCTCTTGACTGCTGGCGGCCATCGTTAATGGCTCGATAAATATCAATTCCCCTGTCCTTCAAAAGTACATCAAAGTGCTCATATGGTTTCAAAAAAGATTCAACGTCAATTGGCCGTTCTGCATTGCGAGTGTGATATTTTATTTCAATGCCGGATAGTGCTCGCCTGTTTCGGGCGGCTGCTCGACTTATAGCTTGAGACCAAGTCTTTGATCGGAGTTTATCTCCATGAAACTGAATTGCTCCTTCAAACTCCTCACGTGTTGCAGCATGATATCTCAGGGTAAACGGTAGTTTATGTTTAGTCACCGCCTCCAAAATCTGTATGGAAACCTCAACGAACGAATTTGCATGTAAGTCCAATACACCAAACAGGAAATTGGTGTCCAAGAACAGGACTAAACGCTCCAAGTTTTCTCTAAACTGCTGAGCAACTTCTGGGTCTACGGTTAAGGAGAAATAATTAAATGTACCGTCCGCAAGTTGAGCGATGTAAGTGACTCGGTCAGGATATTCACCAACCGCCGCCAAAAAATCGGAAATGGCATCCGTCGCATCTACTCGATGTCCAGACTCAATATGTCTTGTCTGCTCAATCGCCTTTTTCAGCAGCGAATTTAGACCGTTCAGCGACTCTTCAGATACTGAATGTTTTGGGTCAAGATAAGTTATAGCCTGCAATCCATGTCGCCGAAAAGAGAATGCAAGATAAAGTCTTAGTGCATCCCACATGGGCTGATGGGGAAGCTGTGGATGTGAGTGATCTAATTCCGCGAACCATTGATTTCGTACCCGTTCCTCTAATTCATTTGTTGCATCTAAGCTTTCTTGCATCACAATGCGCTTTTGCTCATCAAGCATGTAAGGAGCATTTGCCGCTTGAGTTAAAAACCCATCTTCAACAAGATGATCTAAATCATCTTCTACATCTGATAATTCGAGTTGCAAACCAAACAGTGTATCGATTGCTTCAACAATTTCCCGTGAACCCTTAAATCGCTCATCCGGCAATATCACAAAGCATTGCAGAATTAGTTCACGGCGGGTTTCTGCTCCATCTTTAGTTTGGGCAATAGCGACAAAGTTACACATCCGCTCGAATGCTGCGCTGAAGTTGTGAGAGACTGCTGGCTGATGAGACGAAGGAGTCATCTTTTATCCTGATTGTTCATTGAGATAGTCTTGCCAGTGCTGCATCATGAATCCGCGCATTCCACCAGCGGGATTATACATTGGGTACAGTGCGCGAAAGGCTTCTTCCGCCTCCGAAAAAGATGTGCCGAGCAATTTGTCGGTGTGTTTGAGCAAGTAAAGCAGTCCGATACTGGGCGAGCGCGATCCACCTTGATTGCAGTGAACCAGTACTCGCACTTGTGATGCCAACTGCTCGTGGATGAATGCCAGCGCCGCGTCGATAATCTCGGCGGGAATATACAAAGGGTTGTCTGCATCCACCAGGTTCAGAATGAGTCTGTTACCGCGACGCGCTACCAGATACTCAGCATGAATTTTAGGTGCGCCCTGTGTTTTATACCCCAGTGCTTGGCGGTGATAAGGTTCTTTGCAGGCGTGTACGACCGCCCAACCTTCCTGGCGTTTGACTGAAAATTCGTAGTCATCCTGATTGCCAACAAATAGATTGCCGAATATTTCGATCATGGTGTAAACCTCGATAATTACTTGCGTTTCGCTCGCTTCTTTTCATACCGCTGAATGCGAGTATTCCAATCGCCATTCCAGCTTTGTTGTTTTGCTTGCTGGGCGACTTTGATAGCATCGTCGTAGCGCCCCTGATCATCATAAATGATAGTGAGTTGCGTGTATCCCACATGACTTGGAAGCGGGCTTTTGGGATACTCCTTTTTGAATTGTCGTGCTGCTTGATGAGCGATGCCGATCTGACCTAGACACGCCGCAGTCGCTTCGCTTAACGCATCTGGATGCGTTTCCCGATCTCTATACCACACTTCGATCAATGCCTGATATGTAAAATGTAATCCAAGAACATCGTTTTTAGGATCGCCAACTTCCACTGCCTTTTTTAGAATGCGACGTGCGATCTCACGATCCTTTTGCGTTTTCGTAAACCAAGAAGATAACCCACTAAGGAACATACTAATTGTGCTGCTCGAATAAGCAATATTAGTTTGGGTTAACGTGCCTGTGCCACCACCCATAGGCTGATAAGCCTTCTCAATTCTCGTCCGTTCGTCAGCGCTAAAAGTGGAAAGCCACCAGTCAGTCAAACGGAAATGTCCGATATAGCCCTTGACGCGCGGTTTACGTTGAAAGAGATTCACTGTAACTACTCTCAGTCCTTGTACTTCAACACAGCGACCCGCTCGAATCTGTGTGTGTGATTGATCAGGTAGCAGATGCGGATAGTGGTATCGAGCAGATACTTCATTTCAACCGCTCGCGTTCTTCAACATACTCCACCCGCACTTCGCCGCTGATCAGCTTCGGCAGCAGCGCATCGCGCGTTTGAGCCTGCGTGCCGTGCAGAATATCGTCATCGCTGAGCGGGTTAGTCGGGAGCAATTATGCCCCCTGTGCATGGTGGTATAGCCGACCTGCGAGAGCCAATCGAGCGCGGCGAGTTCAACGGTGGATTCGGTAAAGTTCATTGACCACCTGAGTGTTCTAAGTCAAGCATATAACGCTGTTTTACAACGTGTACGATGTTATCAAAAGTCGGCATCAGTTGATCGCGGGCGATACCTTCATATACTGCAAGTAGACGCAGCAGTTCTGCTGCTTTTTCTACAGGCAAAGTGATTTTGAGCGGGCGTATTTCCTGACACCAATCGCTTCCCTGTTCAAGCAGGCGATCGACCGTCGGGAATTCACCGTTGAACAGATAATGCGAACTACCTGAATAAATCGTTAGCTCGCCTCGCTGCGCATGGAGGAACGGGTTATCTGATTTAGGAAACGGAAAGTTGATAATCCCGCGAACGTGCAGTAGGTTTTCGTGAGCGGCAAATACAGTCAAACATCCGTCCTTCTTTTGGAGAGCGTTTTCCGCTGCGAAAAATGCCGCAATGTACGGACTGGTTGTCCAGTCCAGTAGTCGTGTTGGTATTCCGTGATGTTGGGCAAGGGCAAAGAACGAGTTGTTGTGGATGACACTCAAAAAATCTTTATCCAGTGTATCAAACTGCTTACTCGTAAGCTGATCGATAAAGTACGCTGGACCACCACCCAAATAGCGGTTCACAAACTCTCGAACACGCATATAGTCTGGCAGATTAATACCGCGCAGCAATGCCTGTTCTAGCAGACTGGTGATGAGGGATATTTCTATCTGGGTTCTGCTGTAGAGTTGAAAGGCATTCTCAAAGAAATGTTCGACCATCTCAACGCCCTGAAAAATCTCCCCATTGGGCAGTAGTGCGCGGATAAATTCCCGATCACTTTCTACATTCGGTTTCTTGAGATACAGGTCAAGCATTTTTGCAATGGTGCTGTGCTCATCAGTCCGCCAAATTGAAGGAAGGAGCGGCAGAGAAGCTGAACCCTGACCCCGAAACAGCCATGCATGTCGCCAGCCCTTGCTTACGTCCTGCCAGATAGGATTTGTCAGTCGTAGATAATCCAGAAATTCAGCGGCTGTTGATGTTTTGATCTCCTGAAAAGGGGTGTTCATAATTCCTCAATTTCGCTGACCCACACTGCCCCACTGATCAGCTTCCACAGCAGGTAATCTCGGTTTACGTCGATGAACAGGTTGAGATGGATTTCAATCATGTCGCTTCCGCTTCCCAATCCTCAATCATCAACCCTGCAACGCGCCCAAATTCGCGTGTATTATGCGTAATCAAGGTTAGACCATTTGCGAACGCAATTGCGGCGATGAGCAAATCGTTACCGCCAATCGGCGTACCTCTGGTGGTCACATCGGCTCGAATTTGTCCGTAACGTTCGGCTGCCGCATCATCAAATGGCAGGGAGATAAACAGCGACAAGAACTGTCTTTGCCCTGCCATTGTTTTGATCGGATTCTGGCTGCGTAATGCTCCAAAGAACAATTCCGCTTTGACCACTGAGCATACAACAGCTTCTCCTTCATCCAGTGCATCGAGCTTATCAGCAACACTCTGGGAACGTCCGTTGATATAGCGAATACAGGTATTGGTATCCAGCAGATACTTCATTCAATCGGCTCACGTTCTTCCAGCAGTAACTGTGGCGGACGTTCAATCGGATCATCCGCCAGAATCCCATAAGTTGCCCTAAGTGCTGTATGCCAGTCGGTTTGCTGGACAAAATCGGTTTGCAATGATACTGCCAGCAGCTCCATCATGCGTAACCGCTGGGTTGTTGAGAGTTTCTGTACCTGCTCGAAGAGAGTTTCAAAAGTGGTATCGCTCATAATAATTCCTCCACATCCTCAACTTCATCCACCCGCACCTGCCCGCTAATCAGCTTTGGCAGCAGCGTATCGCGCATTTCTGCCAGTGTCGTAATCTGAAGTTCGTTGTTTTCTACACTTTGATCAAGTGAATAGCTTATCTGCTCGAAAGACTGCACAATTGAATGGGGAGCTATAAGAAACGATAACTTCCGAAAATCGCCGCCATTAATCGAGCCAAAAACTGTACCTTCACCATTGTAGTTGTCGAAGTAAGGTTTCAAGTGTTTAGATGCGTAATACGTAAAAGAACGGCTACCCGTGATATGGCGAATAGCCCCAACACCACGTCCAATACAGCAGCGTTCAATAGCCATGTTGATGTCCCCAACTGGCGCACGAACACTAACTAACGTATCACGAGCCTCCGCTATGCGGGTTGGTTCGGTGCAGAAAACGCGCTGGATAGGAAAACGAAACCCAAAGTCACGCCGCCCTTGATAAAAGGGCAACCCGTCTCCGATTTCGTTGTATGTTTCTCCAGGCGGAGATTGACCCATAATGAGTTTGAATTCGTCTCCAACCGTCCCTACCCGCCACCCACTAGGCAGCGCCCCCAACGCGCTGTCCTCGAAGCTGTCCGGAAACAGCGCCGCCGTCTCTGCGTCCATCCCGTCCGGCTGCCCACCTTCGGCTTTGGCGCGCACCGGGTCGAAGTCCACGAACCACGACTGGAACAAGGCGCGAGCGGTTGCTTCGAGCGCGGCGTTGGTGCGGCGGTTGAGTTCGATTTTGTTATCCAATGCGCCGAGGATGCGGGCGATGGCGCGCTGTTCATTTACTTCAAGTGCAGGTATACGAAATTCCTCAATCATCCCCTTCGTAAGTGCATTTCGTGTTGCACCTGCACCAGCAAGCATAAGCATATAGCTTTGCATAACAGGAGAAAGAAGAAAATAACGCAAGAAATCAGCGTGTAGATGATCTGGATTAGGACGAATAATAGCAACGTGTTGATTCACACGGGCTGGCAAGACTTCTGCCGGCGCTTGACAAACGCGGGCGACTGAATCACCTGTTATATTGAGCAATACATCGCCAGCTTTCACTTCAACGTTGTTGAGTCGTTTGGCTTCGCGCTCATCAATAAAGGCAAGACCATCAAACTCAAATCGCCCAGTGTGAATGTTTTGACTTCGGATTAAAGAAATACCGGATGATCGATAAACTTCTTGACCACCTCGTGGTGTCGCACCGCTACCAATTTTGAGAACACAATCGCCAAGGCGTTTGAATGATTTTAACATGTGCGTTATTCGCCAAACAGCTTTAACTGAGCGCTGCTGATAGGATGTGATACATGAAATAAAGTAAACACCCATCCGTTGTATGCCAGACACTCGCAATCAGCTATCCATGGCTTGGTATTGCGGCGCGGTATGTCGTCTCTACCGTTTATTGGTTTTCCTAACTCAGCAAGCGCTTTGTACATTATATGTCCGGGTGAGACTGCATAATTCCGTCCCATTTTATAACTCGTAGCTGATGAACTGGCGCTGTACGTAACCCACAGATGCCAACCGCCATTGGATTGTGTTTCGTAGAATGTTAGCTGAGCGGAGTCAAAAACCTTTAGCCGTTTTTCGGCAATGAACATATAGCAGCTATGGGTCGCGCAGTTGATCATCTGGAAGGCAACCGCCAGGCTGGAGGCGGAGAATTGTTCACATAAGGTAGGAATAAGCGCGACTGAACAACCGTACTGACGTAGCGCTTCGGACGGTACGAGCATTTCGGCTGCCCCTTTATTGCACAGCCGCTCAATCAGCTCATCGCTAAAACCGCCCGGTACATCATGGCACGCGCTCAGCAGGTCAGGATCATCCTGAATAAGCGAGTGCATTAATTCATGCAGGAAGGTGAAGTTGATCCGTTCCTCGTTTTTTACTTTGGTACTGATGACGATCTGCCTCAGATCGTCTAGATACGCTCCGTCCTCGCCTTCAGGTCGTTCAACGAACAGGACGGTCACTCGAAACAGCTCTGCAATGCGTTCGAAATCGGTGATATGAAGACCCGCCGCCTCAATCTGGCGACGGGTGCGAACTGCAAGGTCGATAGCCTGTCGAATGAGCTCTTCTTCAGTGATGCGGGTGATCAATGAGTTTACTCCAAGATGCGCTTCAATTGCAGAAAGAGCATGAGCCAGTCATCTTTCGTCTCTGGTCGTTTGCCCCTCATCTGTATTTTACTCAAAGTTTCGATCCATTCGGGTGTGAGTTGTTCGCCATAAGTCGGATCATGCAACAGGTCTGCTAATCCCGATGGCAGGTGTGCATCCGTCATTTCACCTGCGAAATCGACCCCCGAAAGCAGGTCGATGACGCTGACTGCTAATGCGTTTGCGAGTGTTTCCAGGGTAGCTAGGGTAGGAACAGTACGTCCGCGCTCAATATCCGAAAGATATGACACCGAAAGTTCAGAACGTTCAGCGAGCTCTTTCAGTGTAAGCTGGCGTGCTGTACGTAACTCTTTCAACCGTTCGTGCAATTTCATGATTTTTCCGTCCGTCAATGTCGTACTTTTCATCGAAAATACGCTGTTGACAAGGTTCGTATTTGTGCTACATTGGATCACGTTGACAGCGTAAGTGTACGTTTTTTTACGCTGTCGTCAATAGAACCGTTTGGGTAGGAGAAGTGCAATGGCTCGTCGATATGTAGGTCAAATGAAGGGCGAACGTTTTCTCGCCAATGCCAGCCCCAGTAAGCGTGAAGTTCACGACCTGGACAACGAGAAGGTGCAGTGCCAGATCGATGAGATCATCCGCGCTGGCAATGAACGCCCCTACAACGCGCTGGATGCAGCTCGGCGCGCCGGCTACGATAACTGCGCCTACTGCCTCGGCAGTTCGACGCGATAACCTACAGGAGGCAACATGCCAACTCCCCAAAAGCCCGGTCAGACCCCCCGGAAACCCGGCGAACACATCGAACGTGGTCCAAGAGGTGGAGAGGTGGCTAACCCTCGTGTGGTCACCATCGAGCCGGGCGACAAGCCGCTGCCGCCGACGCAGAAACCCGGACGCACCTGGGAGCGGATCGGACCGCCCAAACCGGACGGCAAGAAGTAAAAATCTGTTTTCGGGGAGACAGCCAACGGCTCCCCACGTCGTTCTGTGGTTCACATCATTGCAGGTTCTACCCAACCGTTGCGAGGAGCAGTATCAATGTCCAAAGTTTTCACCATTGTTAGCGGCTTAAGTGTTTTGGTGTTTTGGGTCGTCATTGCCATGAGCCTTGACGTTCCACCACCTGACTTGATGCAGGGCAGCACCCCGCTTTCACAAGCATTTCTCTTCGGATTTATGCTCATCCCGAAAGCGTTCGGTCAGCTCGTATTGCTTGGAGCATCCACGCTGCTATGACCATCCAGATAGACGTGTTCCCCATTGAATTTGACCTGTCACATCACCCGCTCGTGGCCTATCGTATCCTTGCGCCAAACCCGGATGAAGCGGGCGGTGTACTTGCGGCGCGTGTACGCAAGATGAGCAATATCCCGGCAGTATGGCGGCGCGGGGAAAACTGTCTGATCACAAGCGCTGAGTTTACATTGGCGATGGCGGATACGCTGCTTGGGCAGCTTCACCAGATGGCACTACCAACGCTGAAGAATCTCACGGCGATAGAGCCTATGGTCAGTGTTGTGATCTCCCCGGCGATTATCGCCCAGTATGTCGCTGAAGGTATCCTCGACATGGGGTATGCCGATGATGCGCTAAGCGATGCGCTAAAGGCTGCACATGTTACGATGGGAAAAGTGCAAGTTATACGCCAGGCGCAGTTCAAGGGATTGGTCATTGGTGGCGCGACGCCGGCGCTCCAGATCACGGTGCGCTCGACCATGAACACGTCACAGTCGCTCGACGAGTACCTCCGCCAGCATGGCGTGGAAAAAGCCAAAGCAAGCGGACTTGAGATCAAATGTCGCAAGACAAGTGGCACATTTGATGGCATCGTCGGCAAACTTGACGATGTAGCGTTAGGTTCGATGACACATCGAGAGCGCCTTAAGGGATACAACCCTACCGATTATCCTGCATCGCTTCTGGACACGCTGCCCGGTGACCATTTGGTTGTGGCGCTGAAGCCGAATTTTGGCAAAACCATCTATCAATACCCAATAAAGGTCTTACGACTGGTTGTCAGCATGGCGAACTTACACCAGTTCGTCCAATCAGCAAAAGATCAGCGTGATATTGCGGGTCAAATCAAGCTTTCGCCAGAAAAACGTAACGAAATGGTGCAGATGGTCTGGGGGGGTGTGCAGCGTTGCCTCGAAGATCAGGGTATCCCTGCGCGTGTGGGTACTGCCTATAATCAGGTGAGCCACTCAAGGTTGTTCTCAACCGCAGCAAGTCTTGGCTTTCAACCTCAACTGCAATTTGCACAGCGCAGCGTCAGCATCAATCAGGATTCGGAGATGCTCCCCGCTTTGCGACATAGTGGTGTGTTTCGAATCGCAACGCCCACAATGAAGGTGGCAATTGTTGATGCTATTCCGGGAGATAGCCATGAACCGAAACGACTGGCTCATCTGACTCGCTTTCGCGAGTTGTTTTCAAGTATGCAGATCACCTTAAAACGTTCAACAGAGTTGCTGAGAGTATCGGAAACAGATCCTACTAGATTGCGTGCTATGCTGCGCCAGCGACTCAGAGAAGCGATCAAGTCTGAACCAGATATAATCCTGATTTACCTGCCGACCTCCGACCATGACGGACATAGTGCGGATGACAAAAGTTCGCTGTACAACGTCGCAAAGGAAGTGACGATTGGTGCAGGGGTAGCCAGTCAGGTGATCTATCAGAAAACCCTGGAAACCGATTATGCGGATGCGAATATCATCATGGGCATACTCGGAAAAACAGGGAACATTCCGTATGTTCTTGCTCAACCACTACCCTTTGCAGACTTGGTAGTCGGGTTAGATATTGGTCGGCGAAAAATGCGTAACGGCGGTTCACTTAACATGGGCGCTATGTCACGCGTCTATCTGAATGATGGTCATCTGCTTGGTTACAGCCTGGCGAGTGGAAGCATTCTGGAAGGCGAAACAATTCCGCCCGAAATCTTGGAGACGATTTTCCCGCCGGAGGAATTTGGTGGAAGGCGCGTCATCATTCATCGTGATGGACGGTTTCCAAATGCGGAGCTACACAGTTTGATCGAATGGGGAGCTGCAATCGATGCGGAATTCTATCCCATTGAAGTGACCAAATCAGGCACTCCGCGCATGTATCGGCAAGTACAGGGAAAAATCGATCAGGCGTCCAAACAGACGATTTTCTATGTGGATGAGGAGACTGCATTCATCGTTACGTCGCCTCCACCGGCGTTCAAGAATGTCGCCAAAACGACCGCGCAACCGCTTAAAATTCGCAATCGAAGTTCGCTGACTATGAGTCAAGCGCTGCTTTCGGTGGTCAGCCTTACACTGCTGCATTACGGTTCAGTACGACCACCACGGCTTCCCGTGAGTACACATGCCAGCGATAAAATTGCAGGGTTTCTGCTGCGCGATATCCGCCCCAATCAGTTGAAAGGGGATCGCCCTTTCTGGCTATAAACCCAGCCGCCGTAGATTTTCTTCGATCACTTTTTGCAGTCGCTCGCCTTCTGCGAACTGCTCGCGCAGGGTCGCCGTCAGCCGCTCCATCTTTTCCGGGAACGGCTCACCGTCGTCTTCCACATCTGCCGCGCCCACATAACGCCCTGGCGTCAGCACGTAGCCATGCCCGGCGATCTCATCCTGTGGTGCGCTCCTGCAGAAGCCCGGCGTCTCAGCGTATTCGCCTTCCCCCGTCCGCCAGGCATGATACGTCGCTGTGATACGCCCGATTTCGATTTCAGTCAGGTCGCGCAGTGTGCGGTTGATCAGCACGCCCATATTCCGCGCATCGATGCGTAGGCTTGCGATTGTTCAGGAACCACAGGCACGCGGGAATTTGCGTGTTGTAGAACAACTGCGGTGGCAGCGCGACCATGCAGTCCACGAGATCAGCCTCGACGATGGCACGGCGGATTGCTCCTTCGTTCGAAGTATTGCTGCTCATTGAGCCATTCGACAAGACGAAACCTGCCCGTCCGCTTGCGCTCATGTGCGCGATGATATGCTGCACCCAGGCATAGTTGGCATTGCCAGCAGGTGGCAGCCCAAATCGCCAGCGTTGGTCGTCAGCGAGCAGCGCGCCGCCCCAGTCGCTCATGTTGAACGGCGGGTTGGCAAGAATGAAATCGGCGCGCAGGTCACGGTGCAAGTTGGCGTGAAAGGTGTCGGCGGCGTGGGTGCCGAGGTTGGAGTCGATGCCGCGAATGGCAAGGTTCATTTTGCACAGCCGCCACGTCGTCGGGTTGCTCTCCTGCCCGAATACGGAAATATCGCCAACGTTTCCACCATGCGCCGTGATGAATTTTTCCGACTGAACGAACATGCCACCGCTGCCGCAGCACGGGTCATACACGCGCCCCCGATAGGGCTCCAGCATTTCGACCAGCAGGCGCACCACCGACCCCGGCGTATAAAACTGCCCCCCCTTTTTGCCTTCTGCAGTCGCAAACTGACCGAGGAAGTATTCATATACCCGACCGAGAATATCCTGCGAGCGGCTGCCCGCATCACCGAGCGTAATCGTCCCGATCAGGTCAATCAGTTCGCCCAGCCGCCGCTTGTCTAGGTCGGCACGCCCATAATCCTGGGGCAGTACACCTTTCAACGATGGATTGTCGCCCTCGATGCTCGCCATCGCCAAATCGATCAGTATGCCGATCTCTGGCGATTTAGCGCTAGCTTGTAACAGCGACCAACGCGCATCTCGTGGTACCCAGAAAATATTGGCGGCGGTGTATTCGTCGCGGTCTTCTGGGTTAGCGTAAGGTTCGACGGCGAGCTGGTCGTACCGTTCCTGAAAGGCATCTGAGATGTATTTCAGGAAGATCAGACCGAGGACGATGTGCTTGTATTCGGCGGCGTCGAGATGTCCGCGCAGTTTATCGGCTGCCGCCCATAAGGTGTTTTCTAAAGTTGTGCCGTTCGACATCAAATTCTGGTTCCATTAGATGGTGTTTTAACAGGACTATTTTACCCTGTGCATGTTCTTTCGTCATTGTAGGAACACAAGCACCGGAATCCTACATTCGCCCACCGGAATCCTCCTAACCCAAAACTGGACGATTCCGGTCTTTCGGGCATTCACCTTCGTCACAATTAGGAGAGCCGATTGTGCAAGAGGGATGCCATGCCTCAGAAAAACATCAAGCGCAGCATCGCTATGTCCGAGGAGATGCACGCGCTGCTGACCCAGATCGCCTCCAAACACGGACGCGACATTACCGAGTCACACCTCATCCGTGAGGCGATCCGCCAGTTCCTCGATGAACAAGTTGATGCCGTCGGCAGCCGTCGCCACTTTCAGAAGTCGCTTCAATTGCGGCTTGACCGCCTGGAGCGCTCGCTCGTCTTCCAGATGAATGTACTGGTATACCTGCTTGCTGCCATCCTTGCCGATGACAGTGCTATCGACGAAGCAATTGTCGCCGCAAAACGCGATGGGGCGGCGCTGCTGGCGCAGATTGAAGCGATCCGCGATCTGAAGGATGAGCCGTGAGCAAAGCCATCGTCGTGGTCGATTTTGCCTACAAAGGACCTAAACGCAGCGGGCGAGGCACGGGACGGCAAGCGTTAAAGGCAGTTTTGAAGTACCTGCAATTCAGAGATAAGCGGAACAATCACCTTGCGAAAGCGCACACCTTTGAGCGCTGGCAGGATCGCGGGATGGGAGTGTCGCACGGCGAAATCTTCCAAAACTGTGATGCGCTGCAAAGCAAGCATGTTCTCGCCTGGACATGGGTCATCTCGCCCGCGCCTGAGCTCATGGAACTTGTCCCCGTCAGCCAGCGCCGTGAGCTGCTCTACGAACTGACCGAGCGGGTCGTCGAGGACTACTACACTGAGCGGGGCTTCGATGTACCGGAGTACAGCTACCTGATGCACAGCGCCAAGACGAAAGGCAAGGACGGTGAACCGCCGCAGGAGCATCTGCACACGCACATCGTCCTGCCCGGAACCGCGCCATCGACCGCCGACCGGTTGCCCGTCTACAACAACGCAACGAAGGGGCATGACCGCCTGTTTCGGGAGGTCGCGGCACAGCACTTCGCGGACATGCTCGACGAGCGCGGCATTGACTGGCGACCGCTGCGCGAAGAGCCGAAGCCAGACATTGAACATGACGACGGGATCGATCTCGATGAGTTTTTCTCACGCTGAGGAGGCGAAATGCACATCTGCATTGGGTTGTTCGCGCTGATAACGGTGGTGCTGGCGGGCGCGGCGCTGGAACGCGCTTTCGGCTGGTCAGCGGGTGGGGGGGCGTATCTGACACTGCTGATTGTGTCGCTGATCGGTTGGTGGATGGGGCGGCGCGCCCGTCGTCAGGAGGAGCGCCGATGATCTACTGGCTGTTCACCGATGGGCGCGATATGCTGACCGTGTTGCTCGTGCCGCTGGCTTGCAGCACGCCGATCCTGCTGCTGATCGCATCGGCGGCGCTGGGTGCAGGCATCCGCCGGACAAGCGATGAGGGCGCGAAACCGCCAATGCTTCAGCGAGTGCTGCTCGCTCTTAGCTATGCGGCGGTCATGCTCACTGTCACCGCGCTCTACCTGACGATGGTCGGTGAAAGTGCAATGCAGCGTGGACGCTCGAATGCGAGCAGCGTGATCGACCTGCTGGTTGGTGCGCCGCGCGGCGTGAACGCAATGCGTCTTTTCCTGTTTGGCGCGATGCTGGGGTTCACCCTGTTTGTAACGGCGCTCGGACTGCACAGCCTGCTCAGAAATGGCGGCTGGCTGCGTGAGCGCATCGACCGCCTGCGTTCGCCTTCCGTCAAGCGAGGGGCGTTGGGGTCGTCCCACTTCTGCACCCTGCGCGAGTACCGCCGCTTTCGCCGCCAGGACGCCGAAGGACTGACCCTGCTTGGTGCGTTCTGGGGAGAGAGCAAGCGGCGGCTCGACGTGGGAACTGGACGCTTTTCACTCAGCGGCGAAGATGTAGCGCGCGGCATACTCACGCTCGGCGGACCCGGTAGCGGCAAGACGCAGGGCATAATCCTGCCCGCGATTGCCGACCGGATGCTGTCCGGGCATTCGCTCGTCGTCGCTGACCCGCAGGGCGAAATCACAGCGCACATCCTGAAATACGCTGCCGTCACCCGACACCTGGTCGTCGTCCACGATCCGACCAGCGCCGCCGGACCGCGCTACAACCTGGCGCAAGGCATCGACAACGTATCCGACGCACGGGCGATTGCCGATGTCCTCGTGCCATCGGCAGCGGGCGACAACCGTTTCTGGACGGACAGCGCCGCCGCCCTGCTCGCCGCCTGTTTGATCCGCTTTGACAACTTGGGCGATATCTACAACGCCATGAACGACTTGAAAGGGTTAGCGAACGCGCTGAAGGCGAAGAAAGATGACGCGGCACTGCTTGCAAATAGCTTCATAGCCTCGGTCGGATCAGATGGCAAGGTCGCGTCGAACGTGATTGCGACGCTGGCGACCGCACTGACCGGGTGGGCATCGACCGATGTGCGCGCCAATACCGCCGCCTCGGACTTCGATGCGGAGCTGGTGGTCGCACAGCCGACGGTTGTGGTGCTGACGTGTCCGGGCAGAATGCGGGCGGTTTATGCGTCCTACTTGGGCGCTACGCTGCGCAAGCTCATGCTCGACCTCGACACCATTGGTGAGCGCAACAAAGGGCCGCTACCTGTTCCGGTCGGCGTCATCCTCGACGAGTTCCCGACTTTAGGCAAACTCGACAGCCTGGTCGCCGACGTGAACCTCGTCCGCAAGCGGCGCATCTCCATCCTGATCGGTGCACAGACCAAGGGGCAGTTCGAGATGCTGTACGGGCACGAAGGGACACAGGCGCTGTTCACGGGGTTGGCGACACAGGTGATTTACGGCGGCTGCGATGCGGATACGGCGGAGTTCTACAGCAAGGCGAGCGGCACCGCAACGACGGACGCGAACACTGACGATCCGAACAGCCATCTCCGGCAGCGTCCGCTGCTGACCGTCGATGAGGTGATCACGCCGCAGGTTGGCAACTGCACCATTTTCGCCCGGTACGTCGAGACGGGGTTCGCTACGCAGGTCATTTTAAACGCGCGGCTGACGCGCTTCTATGAGCGCACCGACTGGAAGCGGCATTTAGGCGTGGCAGGGACAAACGAACCTCTGCTGCTGGAACGCGGTATCGACTTCGATGAGCCGGATGGAGAACATGCCGAAGCACCAACAGCGGAGCCTATCACCGGCGGAGCGTCGAGCATCGAGATTGCGGCACGGGCGAAGCTGGCAGAAGTGAAGGAAAAGACCGAACAGCGCACTGGTGGCAAAGTGAAGATGGTCACGGTCGAAGAACTGCGCGCTCGGCGCAAAGCAGCGAAGCTGAAGATGACCCCATGACGATGACGAAAAACCGGACGATACAGGAAATCGGACTGCGCACGCGGTTGAAGAACCGCGATGTGCAGTTGATGCTGGAAACGCTCATCGAGGTATGGACGGAAGAACTGGTCGCAGGCGGGCGCGTTGAGGTTGAACATTTCATCGTGATCGACGTGCAGACGATTGAGCGCCCCACCAATCGCCTAATGCGCAATTATCGCTTTCGTCAGCTCACGATGCGAGTAAGCCAGGTGCTGCGCGAAAAGCTCAATGCAAAGCCTTGATCACGATACCATGCGTATCCAGTACACCCCTGGCTGATCAGCTTCCCTGCGTAGCTGGAATCGTTCTGGGTAATCGGCGATCACCTTGAGCAGACTGTTGTAGCGCTTCCCTGGCTGCCCCAAGCGCTTAGGTTTGAGATGGTAGAAGCGCTCGTAGAGGTGCTGCGACACGCGGTTGTAGTTGACCCACTCATCACCCTGTTTCTGAATGAAGTCGCACGCCGCTTGCAGCACATCCTCCAGAGTGTATTCGCGTATCGCTTTTGCGGCGTTCTGGCGCTTGAGTTGTGAAGCACGAGACTTGCTGCGCTTGTTCTTCGGTCTATAGTCGTGCGGTTCTTCGAGCAGTTCGTACGCCGCGCCAAAATCCCGAATGACACGCGCTCGCAAGGCTTCAAGCTGCTCATTGGGAACATCGCTTGCTGAACTCGACTCTTCCCACTCGCGCATACGGATCAGGTCGCGTTCGAGTTTGGCGGCACAGTCGTCACATATCCCCAGATGGTTGAGGGTGAGCGACAGTTCGCAACCTCTGCAAGGGCGGTCATTCAACATGAGGTAGATTTATTCAGATTTCGTTTCGGTGAACAAGCATCGTAAATCGGGCTTCTGTTTCAGTCTCGGTTTCAGGCGTGAACACCACCATACGTAATCGAGGATTTTCAATGAGCTGCATCGTTGTCTGCAAGAAAGACAAGTTGCCAACCTCAGCATGGTAAACGTGTTTTGTAGTTTCGCTGCGTTCCTGAACCGGATGTTGTCTCCACATTGCTGCAAACACATCGCTTGTAACGCATAATTGGGTGATCAACTGATGAAATGGTGGGTCATCAGCGTAGAGGGCATCATCCGCGTGAAGCTGTGCCACCAGCCGCTTAGCATTCACTTCCCAATCGATTGTTGCAGATTTGGCATCCGGGTTAGTGAACATATACCAGATAAGGTTCCTGTTCTCCCCCAGATACGTTGCAAAATCACCAAATACGGCGGTGGCATATGCATTCCAACACACCACCTCGCCACAGTGTCCTATAACATACGCGGGTACGCTCAGATGATCGAGAATGACCTGAGTTGAGGCTGGCACGGCCTCACTGTAGGGTTTCAATCCGACATGACCTGTTAAGCGAAGGACATAATTGCGTTCGTCCGCCGTCAGTTTGAGGACGTTCGCCAGACTGTGCAGCATCTCAACTGAAACTCCCTCTGCACGTCCTTGTTCCAGCCAGCTATACCACGTCACGCTGACACTCGCTAAAGTCGCCACTTCTTCGCGCCGCAGTCCCGGCGTTCTTCTTCTCCGCGTGGAGAACCCTAACGCTTCAGGGGATAGCTGCTCGCGTTTTTTCCGCAGGAAGTCTCCCAAAGTTGACTGACGACGCTCCAACTGCTCTCCAGTGGTCACATGATTACCCTGTTATCTTTTTTACCAGTATAAACGCCAAATTCATGTTGTGTGCGGGCGATCGTATCCTCATTCACGACATCTCGTCTGACAACTCTGGAAGGAAACACATCATGCAGCGCCTTGTCTTGCTCACCGTTTTTGTCCTGCTGACCGTTATCCCATCGATGGCACAATCCCATACGATTTCGATTGAATACCCCGCGCTTTACCCTGAAGGCATCGAATACAATTTTCTTACACAAGCATTCCTGGTCAGCTCAGCATATGAAGGAACCGTATTTGCAGTCGATCGGAAAGGAAACATCGAACCCTTCATAGAAGACGAACGGCTTATCGCAACGTTGGGTCTGCGCGTCGATGCAGCGCGAAGTCGGCTGCTCGTTCTGAATTCCGATGGTGGAACCGCCCGCCGTTCTTCACCGGATACCGCAGTCCAGACTGCTGGATTAGGTATTTACGACCTGCTGACCGGTGATGCAATCGAATATATCGATCTGGCAGACCTCGTCCCTGATGTGCCACATTTCGTCAACGATCTCACGGTTGATCCTGATGGAAACATCTACATCACGGACAGTTTCACGCCTGCCATCTACAAAGTTGATTCCACTGGAAATCCGGAAATCTTTCTGCTCGATGAAGCCTTTGCATCGGAAGGCGGCGTAGGTCTCAACGGGATTGTTTACCATCCCGATGGTTATCTGCTGGTCGCGCAGTACACCACAGGGTCACTATACAAAGTGCCGTTGGATGCCCCTGAACGTTTCGAATTGATTTCGGTCGAGGTAAATATAGTGGGGGCAGATGGGCTGCTTCTGCTCGATGAGCAAAATGTCGTCGTTGTGGCAAACGCGACCACCAATCAGGTGCTGTGGCTCTCAAGTACGGATCACTGGGTGTCTTCTACACTCGTGACCAGTAAGCCGACTGGCGAGGTCTTTGCTACTACAGCCGTTCAGATTGATGAAACCGTTTATGTGGTGCATGGTTATCTGGACCGACTGGTTGATCCTGATAACGAAGACCCCGTAACGACCTTTGAGATTCAACCTATCCAGTTTGATGAAAACGGGGGAGCGTAACATGCGAATTTTTATCACAGGAGTCACTGGCTACATTGGCAGCGTCGTCGCGGAAAAACTGCTCGCACAAGGACATGAAGTCGTTGGACTTGCGCGATCCGAAGCGGCAGAAGCGGCGTTACGCAGAGGCGCGATTATTGTCCATCGGGGCGACCTCAGAGATGCATCAAGCCTTGCTGCTCCTGTAAACACCTGTGATGCGGTCATTCACACAGCGGCCAGTCGTGAACCTGATGCCCAGCGGTGGGAGCAGGAAAGTGTGGGCGCGATGCTGAATGCGATGCGCGGCACCCGGAAGATGTTCATCTATACCAGCGGTGCTTCGGTGGTTGGCGACACAGGTGGCATCGTTGCTGACGAGTATCATCCCACGAATCCTGACAATTTCCGCGCCCAGATTGAAGAGAGGGTTCTCGATGAAGTCGGTCAGGGCGTGCACGTCACGATCATCCGTCCATCGTTCGTGTATGGGCGTGAACAGGGAATCCTGCGACGCTATACGGATCATGCCCGTGAAAAAGGAGTGGCAGGATACGTTCTGCCTGGGGACAATCAGTGGAATTTCGTACATGTCGATGATCTGGCAATGCTTTATTGCCTTGCACTTGAAAACTCTCCCTCACACACTATTTTCAACGCTGCCGCTGGAGAGTCACTGCCGATGGTGAGCCTCAGTGAGGAAATCGCGCTAAGAGTGGGTGCCAAACTTACTGCGTGGACACCGAGCGAGGCTGCTCCCATTATTGGACGGATCGCATTTCTGTTGGCGACCACCCTGCGGGTTTCGAGTAAGCAGGCGCAGAATGAGCTTGCCTGGCAACCTAGTGCACCCACGGTTATCGACGAAATTCACACCCTGCTGGCTTGAGATACAGGGTGGCGTAGCCACCCTGTATTGTTTCTAAAATGCGATGTCATTGTCTTGCGCTTCATCGGTGTTTACTTGTAACTCCGCCTCCCGCTCCGCATTCGGATTGTGCAGCCGCCACTCACTTTCTTCCCGCACGACCGTCCGTTTACCGCTCATGTAGTCGACAATCTCGCCATAGTCCATGTCTCGCCATTCACCGGACAGTCCTTCGAGTTTTGCCACCTCCGGCGCGAGTTCCGGTCCATCGAGCAGCCCCGGCACAAGATAGCCGCGAAACTCTGCATCGAACTTTGCGGCGTCCGCCTCTGTAGCAAAGTGCGCCATCTCTAGCGTGCGCGCCTCGGTCGGGTACACCGTGTCGTCCATACCGTGCTTGTCGATATAGTCGTTGAAGTCCGGCGGCAGTTGGGGGAACTCGGTCACAAACAGCGCCGTACCGAGCGCTTCGCCGTCCGGCGTCTCGACCGGGCGGTAGTGCATCTGCCAGTAGTAGGCTTCGCGCACAGGTTCTTCGTCCTCTTGTGCCGCGACCAGTTCGTCCCAGCTATCCGGTGCAGGCTGTGCCATGTCTGCCTCATCAAGCAGGTACACGCGCTCTGACGTAATGGCGGGTAGTTCCTGCGTTTCGTCGGGCGAACTCTCGATCCGTTCGCCGCTGGTGTTCCAGTACGGATTGATCGTTCCCTCCACACGGTGCGCCAGCGTCTCGAAGCGATCCGGCGGACCTTCACGGAACAGCCGCGTATCGGCGCGGTCGCCGTCCAGATATCCGTTCTCCATCGCGTCGAGTTCCGCCCGTTGCATCATCGCTTCCAGACCGCGTTCCTGGTGAACGCCGAGCAGCGTGGCGCGTGCTGCTTCCGCCACATCGCGCTGCACCTCGTCGTCCGAGTCGTAGGTGTCGATAGTGAGTGAGTCTGAGCCAACGAAGCCGCCCGGCTCACGCCAGTATTTCTCGACGGCAAGCTCAGTCGTCCACGGATCGGTATCCGTCACCACAACCGCATAGTTCACGCTGGCATCAACGGGAGTGAGCAGATCGATCTCTGGGTTATCGGCAAACGTCGCCTCGAACCACGCTGCGCCTTCCAGCGAAGCATTCGCCGCTCGCTTGCGTTCAGCATCCGCTGCCCACTGCGTGTAGGTGCTGTCCGATGGAGCACGTTCGACGGCGGACAGTTCCTGCGTATCCAGATCGCCGTAATCACGGCTGAACGTTTCAGCAGCGCGATCCCGTTCCGCATTCGTGGTGAATGGGTCGGGCGGACCTTCAGTGAACAGTCGTGTGTCTTCCCGCCCGTCATGCAGATAGCCGCTCGCCACCGCCATGCTCTCGACAAGGTTCATTGCCGTCTGCAAGCCGAACCCGTCACGCACCTCGTTCAATTCGCGCAAATCGACATCGAGCGCCGCCGCCATGCCGTAGCTGGCGATGGTCAGCCGCTGCTCACGATCCGCGCCCCCCTCGCGCCAGCTCTTGACCGCGAGCAGTGCCGGGCTGCCGTTGTCCTCGATACCGCCTGCGAAGTCGTAGCGCACGCCCGTGTCGAGCGGCGGCAGCGCTTCCGGGAACGTGAAGCCGTGCGACTGCGCGGTCGTGTGCGCCAGATCGACGGCGCTGTCGAGTTCGTCGTGCATCAGCATCCATTCGAGTGTGCTGCGCGGGAACGGATACTCGCTGGCGCGTTCCAGCGGCATAACTGAGTGCGAATCGTGAACGATGCGCCCGTCTTCCGTTTCAGCGATGCGGTAGTAGCGCAGCTCGTGCGAGAGGTCACTCAGGTCGGGCTGAACCGATACGTCGGTAGGCGCGAAGAAGTGCACCACGCCGTCCGCATCTCGGAAGTTGGGGACGTAGTATTCCTCGTCGTTGATCGGCACGAGTTGCCCGTGCAGGGTCACGGGCAGCGCCGGATCATCGATGATGCGTTCCGGTTCGGGTCCGGTGTAGTCGTCATACGCATCCCATTCGGGATGATCCTGCGGTGGGTTAGCCTGCGTCATTAGCAGCCCTTTCATCCTTCAGTCGTACAGGGACTTGATGGGAGCGACCGCGCCCCACGATGGTGAAACAGCCGTCGCCTGCCAGCCCAATCGCTGCCCGGCGGATGAGCAGGCGCAGCACGCCGGTGCGGTCGAGCGCGAAACGGGCGGCAATCTGTTCGAGCCGGAGATGATCGTCCGCCGTCAGGCGCAGCGAGAAATTGCGGGTGCCATCGCTCATAGGTCGATCTCCCATTCTTCGCGGGTGTAGTCCGCGAGTTCCTGTGCCGTGTCGGGTTCGAGCGGCAGCCCGCGCTCTGTGCCCCAAAGCTCGCGCTGGTCGGTAGCGAGCGCCATGCCTTCGGCGGTCTCGAAGGCGCGTTCGATGCCGCCGCGCTCGACGACACCGAGCAGGTACTCCGCCGCGCCATAGGCTTTGTCCCAGTCGCCCGGCACAACGGGCGCGAGCTGGGCTTCCATTTCGCCCGTGTCCGGGTCGCGTCCGAGCGACAGAATGCTGGTGATGGCATTGTCCGGGTCATTCTTATCCGGCTGAAATACGCCAATCCAGTACGCCGTCCCGGTATCGGGATCAATGAAAGGCGGCGGGTCTGCGTCCGGGTCGAAGCTGTCAGCGGCGATGCCGATGTCGCGTAGCGCTTTGAAGGTGGAGAGTTCATCGGCGGATGGTGTTGGCGATTCCTCGTCCGCGAACACGTCAGCCAGGTCAGGCACATCCCCCGCGAAAATCGCATCCAGATCGAGATCATCCGGCGGCAGGTCGGGCGCGTTCGGCGCATCGATGGCGCGCATTTCATCATATGCGGCGTACTCGACATCGGTCGCGCCGCGCCATTCCGGGGCGAGTTCACCGCGAGCAGCGGCACGTTCCGCCGCGCGTTCGCTCGCGTAATCGACGAGCTGAAACGGCAGCAGTCCGCGCGTGTGAATATCATCCTGAAGTTCGTGGTAGTAGGCGGCGGCGGCATCGATATCATCGAACGTCTCGATATCGATGTAGCTGCCGCCGAGATCGCCGGTTTGGACGTTGGCGTACAGATCGACCGCGCCGATGCTGTACTGCTCGGTCTCGCCGTCCTCCAGCACGCGCCCGACCGCGACGAGACTGGCATCGTGCCAGCCCCAGCCCTCATCGGCGTTATAGTTCGGCGCGGCGGACGCGGGTGCAGTGGTTTCCGCCCTGGTCGGCTGCTCAAACGGCATGAACGGGTCGTCGTCAGGCCGGTAGTCGAACGTGTCCTCGAAAAAACCGGGCGGAAACGGATCGTCGGGCATCGAAAAGTCGAGGTCGGGCGGCGGTGGCAGGTCGTCCCACTCGATAGGCGGTGTCGATTGGCTCATCGGCTAGACCTCCTCGACCGGACGCAGGACGATGGGTTTGTGCGACGCCGCTGGTGCGGAGGATTCAGGTGGGACTGACGGACGCAGCGTATCCCCAAAACGCGACCAGCATGCGCGAAGCACCGCCAATCGTCCGCGTTCACCTGATGCGATACGGACAATTTCCGCGTGCAAGTGGGCGGCGTAAGCGGGCGATGTGAGTTCGTCGAACGTATCCGCAAGATAGGCGGACACGATGCGCCCGTTTTCGGTCAGCGTCTGGTCGTCATCGCCAGCCACATATTCCACCGTGAGCAGCCCTTCGACCGCCGTCACCGCATCCTCTACTTTCAGCCCGGTATCGGTCAGCGCACCGACCAGCCCCGCGCCGGTGAAGCGGAGCAGCGGTTTGCTGGTCACCGTCTCGACGACGACTTCGGCGAGCTGAAGCGTGCTGCCTTGTGCGAATTGGGGTAGCGTTGGCTCATCGGCGTTAGGTGTAGGCAGCACGCGCCGCCAGCCGTCGAAGTACGGCCGTGCCGCCGTCGCTCGCAGTTCGAGCGGATAGGGTTTGCCAACCGTCGCACCCACCAGGATGCGCGCCCCGGTGATACGTTCCTGTGCCGGAGCCATGTGCGCGGCGATGAAGTGTTTCCAGATGAGGGCATACAGCGCCGCACCGTCGCCGGGCAGGTCTTCCGGGACGCGGTTCACATCCGCAGGCGCGATCCCGGCGGTGACAACCGCATCAGGCGCGGCATAGTCCGTGCCGTATTCGCGGCGGACGTACGCTCCTGCCGCTTCGCTGAGTGCCGCAGGTAATTCCGCGTCAGGATGCATGATCCAGCCAACTTCGTACAGCGTGCTGACAAGTGACAGCACTTGTTCCGGGGTCAGCCCCGAGTCGCGTTCGGCGGACTCGATTAAGATGCGCAGCGTGAGCACAGCGGGCGCAGGGTGCGTTTTCGTGACTTGACCGGTCTTGTCTACCCAGAATGCCCCGTGCTGAAGCAGCGTGCGCAACTGCGACGCTTGTTCCTCGTTGCGCATGGTGAGTGGTGCGCCTTTAGTATTCATCACCGACGCGGTGAAACGTGTGCCGTCCTGCTCGAATGAGGCGGATGCGCGCCACCTGGTTTGTGGCGTGAACGCGGCGATTGTGCGCTCGCGTTCACCGATCAGCCGCAGCGCGAACATATTGTCGTAGGTGAGCGAAGTCTTGAAGCCGAGCGCCTTGTGTGCTTGCGCATTCACGCTCCAGTTATCCAGCCGCTCGATGATGCGACGGGTCATGTGCGCTTCGATGCGGTTCACGTCCAGTGGACGCGGCGCAGCGAACGCCGCGCGGATCGCATCCGGCGTGAGCATAGGCAGAGTCACACGGTAGATGGGTTTATCCTTCGCGTCCGCCGAGAGCGCCAGCACATGCCACGCCATCGCTTCGCCTTCGAGCGTGGGCGGTGTGGCAGTGTAAATGGCTTCGCTCTCGCGGATCGCCTTCATCAGCCGGCGCACGAGATTGCTTTTGCCCGCTGCAATGGTCAGCGTCGGGCGGAAGTCATTCTCGATATCGATGCCTAATTCGTTCGTGGGCAGGTCGCGCACCGCGCCGTAGCACGGTTCGACCCGCCAGCCCTCACCGAGAACGTCGGTCAGCGTTTTCGCCTGTGACGGCGTTTGTACGATTACCAGTTTCATTCCGTCGTTCCTCCC
>Ga0105046_10002658_pt1 | contig 28211 bp, 21 predicted proteins | sample MAT03_FD_78385 | JGI IMG/M metagenome (GOLD analysis project Ga0105046, IMG submission 78385) | Freshwater microbial communities from Lake Fryxell liftoff mats and glacier meltwater in Antarctica - MAT-03 (megahit assembly) | ecosystem: Environmental > Aquatic > Freshwater > Ice > Liftoff... | reverse complement strand
CGTGACTCTTTTGAAGATGTTCGACGCTCGGAGTTCGGAGTCCGGGCTTCAGCCCGTTCGGCTAACCGCCCGGCCGCTTTCTCGGAGCGGCCTAAAGGCCGGACTCCAAACTCAGATGCTGTTGCGGAGCGGAGCAGAGACAATGCAGGGGGTTCCCGCCCTGCGTTCGAGGTGAAGACGCAAGGCGTCGACGTGACTCCTTTGAAGATGTTCGACGCTCGGAGTTCGGAGTCCGGGCTTCAGCCCGTTCGGCTAACCGCCTCGCCGCTTCCTCGGAGCGGCCTAAAGGCCGGACTCCAAACTCAAGCGCCAACCCGCGCGCCCGAAGAGTCCCAAGCGAGCGCGATAGAGCGCGCCTCCACCGGAACTTGTGCGAGGGATAGAGCCGGCGTCGCAGACGCTGGCGAACATCCCCTCATTCCAGGTTCAAGCGCAGTTCCACCCACACGATCTGCTGCGCAGCCTGGCCCTCGGTCTGGAGCAGACGGATTTCATTTTCGCCGTCGCGGAGGCTATCTTGGGTGATGAGGAAGCGAAGCGTTCGTCCCGTGTCGGGAAGGGGGGCCGCACCCTCCAGTCTCTCCGCGACGGCGGCCGGTTGCCCGTTTATGCGGGCTTGAAAGGCCGATGCCTCGACACCCTCCCGTTTGGCGAGACCGACCACCAGCCACGCGGTGGTGAGGTTTTCCCGCGAGCCGATGTCGACGCGAAAACGCCCTCCGGTAGGACCTTCGACCGGGAGTTGGACACCGTTGGGGAAGCCGGCGGGCACGGTGTCGCGGTAGGTCACGGGATGCCGCCGCGGTTGGCCGCGGAGCGCTTTCACCGTGAGGCCATTCTTTAGGAGCGTCGCGTAGTCCGCTTCGCTCACCGGGCGGGTTTCGTTGTCCATCCAATTGAACAAATAAAGGTTTTGCGCTCCCCGGCGATAGGAGGTGGCGGCGAAGCCTCGGGCGGTGGGGAGATCGTTGGCGACGGAGCGACCGGCTGGCCACGCTCGGGAATTGTACTCGAGCCCGGGGATCGTCGCGACCCGCGCCGCAGATTCGCCGAGCGCCGCGTGCCATCGCTCCAGCGGAATATCGAAGTCCGAGGTCGTCCAAAACGGACCGGCGACAATGAGGTCGATCAAGCCGGATTTGGCCCAAGTGACCGCGTCCATCCCCAGTCCTTTCGCTGCCTCGGGATGGGCGGGCACCCGAACGCCCACAAAAACGGGATGGCCCCGCTTTTGGGCCCATTGGCCCGCCACCGCGCGGACCTCTTCTATGAATCGGGTGAGAACGATGCCTTGCGCTGCCTCGCGGCCTGGCGTTAAGTGGTGGCCGAAGCGCATCCAGTCCAATTCGATTCCATCCGGGTCATAGCGTTCGAGCAATTCATGCACGAGCGCCATTTGATAAGCGCGAACCTCGGGATGCGCGTAATCGAGCGCTTGGTTGACCCAGGGTACGACCGATCCTCCGGGGACCCGACGGAAGTTCGGATGCGCCCGCCAGAATTCCGAATGCATGAAGCTCTCGGGTTCGTCGACACTGTGGACATCGTTCATGCGCATCGAGAGCCACGGCGAAATTCCCTGGCTGCGACACCGGTCGATCCAGATCGCGTAGGGATCCAGGCCAGCCCGGTCGAGCCGTTTGGCGTTCTGTGGCCAGCGGGCAGTCGGTTCCACTCCGTCGACCGCGTCCCAGATAGCGTCGCGGGTTTTGCTACGAAAACTTGTCCGCATTGCGTTCGGCGAGAAAAAGAGATGAGTCACGGCGCTCCCGGCATAGCGGTCGACCAGCGCCTCCAGCCCCGCTTGGGTCATTTCCTCAGGCGGTCGGGAGGAGAAGAAATGGCTATTGTCCTCATTTACGATCAACGCATCGCGCCAGGAGTGCGGAGGCGGCGTGTTTTTGTTGCTAGCTGCAGAGCAGACACCGACGAAGAGCAGGAAAGTCCCGAAAAGATAGACGCAGCGGGGATGGGCAAGGCGCGAAGCGGGGGACATGGAAGGCGAGGCTTACATGGGGCATTACAAGAGAACGGCAAGCAGGGGAAGTCCGCGCTTTGGGAACGCTTCGAATCGGTTTCGGACCTTGGATCTAATTGTTATTGTGGGACGGCCAGAAAAACTTGCTGGCATTTCAGGGGAGGACGTCGCGATGCTTAACCACATGCGTCGCGTTACTCTCTTGTCCCGCCGTATCCTTCTGGGATTTGTTCTCGCCGGCCCCCTTCACGCCGTCTGTGGGGCGGAAAAAAGCGGTGCGGCTTCCGCGCCTGTCGCGTTCGCTCCTGCAACGGCCCCGAGCGCCGACGCTGCAGCCGACAAGGCGGGAGGCGTCGAGAACTCGGTGGTCAAAATCTTTACCACCGCTCGTTATCCCGATCCTTACAAGCCGTGGACCAAGAACTCGCCCGTGGAGGCGACGGGGTCGGGGGTCGTGATCGAAGGGAAGCTGATCTTGACCAACGCTCATGTGGTCAGCTACGCGAGTCAGGTCCAGGTTCAGGGTAATCAGTCGGGGGACAAGATTTCCGCAAAAGTCATCGCGATCGCCCCCGGAATCGATTTGGCGCTGCTGAAACTGGAGGACGAGACCTTCTTCGAGACCAGGCCTGCGGTGGTGCGGACGACCGAACTTCCTCAGGTCAAGGATACCATCCTCGTTCAGGGCTTTCCGAAGGGCGGCGCAAGTCTTTCGACGACGAAAGGGATCGTTTCGCGAATCGAGTTCGCATCTTACAATTTTCCGACGGCGGGTCTGCGCATACAGATCGACGCAGCGATCAATCCCGGCAATAGCGGCGGTCCGGCGCTGGCGGGCGACAAGATGGTCGGGCTCGCATTCTCGAGACTCGGAGGTGGCGACAATATTGGATACATCATTCCCAATGAGGAAATCGAACTGTTCCTCGCCGATGCGGCCGACGGTACGGTTACGGGCAAATTGGGGACGTGGGATTCCCTGCAGACATATCACAATCCCGCGTTGCGAAACTATTTGAAAACGGGAAAAGGGACCGAAGGGATCGTCGTGAACCATCCCGACGACACGGACCCGGCTTATCCGCTCAAAGCGTGGGACTTGATCACGCACATCGGAGACGCGGCGATCGATCACGAAGGCATGATCAAGCTGGGGCGGAATCTTCGTGTGGCCTACCGGTACCAGATTCAGAAAATTGCGCGTGACGGACGCGTTCCCCTGACCGTTATCCGGCAGGGGCAGAGCATAAAGCTGGATCTGCCGGTTGCGAATGCGCGTCCGGTTTTGATCAAGGGCCTCAATGGAGCCTATCCCTCCTACTTTATCTGCGGACCTTTGGTTTTTTCGGTTGTCACCCAGGAGTTTGCCGCCGGTCTGACCTCGGGGGCGTTCGCCAATTATCTCGGCGCGACGGGAAATCCCTTGATTCTCCGCCGCGGCGAACGTCCGGCGTTTCCGGACGAGGAATTGGTCGCCATTTCGTCTCCTTTGTTTCCGCACCGATTGTCCACCGGGTACGCAAATCCTGTGGGAAGAGTCGTGAAAACGCTGAATGGCGTCGCGGTGAAAAACCTCGCGCACTTGGTCGCAACCCTTCGCGAGAGCACCGACGAGTTCATTGTCCTCGAGTTTGCGGGTCGCGAACAGGAGCGGCTCGTGTTTCCTCGCAAGGAGACGCTGTCGGCGACGGAGGAGATTTTGACCGATAACGGCGTTCGCGCTCAAGGTTCTGCAGACGCGCTCAAGGTCTGGGGAGCTCCGGAAAAGGAGCGGTCCTAGCGAACCGCGACGGCCGGCGGTCGCGTCGGCCTCATAAGCGTCACACGATGTCATCGGTTTATTCCACCAAGTCGGCCCTGCGCATTCTTCCGGTGGTGGCACTCGGGCTGACCGCCAACGCCTTGTTCACGGGGGAGCCGTTGACCCGCTTCAACGATACGGCGAGCGATGTTTGGTTGGCTCGCCATGCATGGGGCGCGGTCGCGTTGGCGCTGGCGATCGGTTTTGCGGTGTGGAGCTTCGGACCGCAGGACAACTATCCGGCGTCGGTCGGAGCGGTCCGCTCGGATTCGGGGCGATCGCGGCGCGGCCGCGTTTGGCGTTTTCTGCCGGCGATCGCGTGTTATCTCGCCGCAGGCGGCCTGTACGCGTTCCAAGGAGAGACGAATTATGTGCGCTGGTTATGGATTCTGAGCGTCGTTCTGCTGCTCGTTCCGCTCTGGAGGGACGGAAAGTGGGCGGATTTTTGGCCGCTGGCCTTGTGGGAGTACCTCCTCCTGCTGGCGATCGTCGGCGCGGCTTTCGTCTTGCGTTACGTCGATCTCACGGAAGTTCCGTTTCAGGTGGACAACGACGTCTCGATCATGGCGCTTTTTTCACGGCGGTTGATCGAGTCTCACGACTGGCGATGGGTAGGGATGGCGCCGACGGACCATCATTTCTCCGAGCATCAGTACCTGGCGTTATCGATGCGATTATTTGGCACCGACCACTACGGTCTGACGATGCTGAGTGTCCTCGCGGGGAGCGCGACGTGCGTGCTCGTGTTCTATTTTGGGCGGATCTTTTTCAATCGTTGGGTCGGACTGCTCGCGGCGGCATTCTTGGCGAGCAACTATGTCCACATCCATTTTTCGAGAATCATCTTCGGTCCGATCTCGACGTTCTTCGTGGTCCTCGGGGGGCTTTTTCTCGTTCAGGGGTTGCGTTCGGCTCGCCTGCTGAGCTTTGCCCTGGGCGGAGCGAGTATGGGTGCAGGGCTTCTGGGGTACTACTCGGCGCGAATCGGGCCGGTGATTTTCCTCGCCCTCTTCGCGGTCTGGTGGTTCCAGCGCAAGAGGGATCCCCGGGTGCCGCTTGGCCATTGGCTGGTGGCGTTGGCCGGGATCGTTTTCGTTTTTGGTCCCAATCTGGTTTACAGCCTCGTCGAGTTCGACCGCTACAGCGGTCGCGGCAACGAGGTGGTTCTTTGGACGGACAATGCGTGGAATCACCTCTCGGAAAAATATCGGAGCGACGGCAGTGCGTTCGTCGTGATCGAGGAACAGGTCAAGCGGACGCTTTTGGCGCCATTTTTCTATCCCGACGAGAGCACGATCTGCCATTTGCGAAAACCGATGCTGGGTGCGCTGACGGCACTTTCGTTTATCGCCGGTCTGGGCTTCTGTTTCCGGCGGTTTTTCGACCTGACGACTCTCTACCTGCTGCTCCTGGTCGGAGTGACGTTCGTTTTCGGCGGGATTCTGACGATCGATCCGCCCTTCTGGCCACACCTCAATATTGCGCTTCCGGGAATGGCTCTGGTGGCCGCGATCGGACTTGAACGGATAGCGTCGCGGGCGATTCAGGCATGGGGGACCCGCGCTCGTTTGATCGTTCCCGTTGGCTTGGCTGCGGCCGTCTCCTTTTCGGGCCTTCACGATTGGGAGGTCTATTACCGATTTGCTCGCGACCATGGTTCCCAGCGGATCCATGCCATGCGACAGATCAGGGCGTTGCCTCCGGATCATCGGGTTTATCTGGTGAGCGACGATACGAAATGGGAGCAAGAGACGTTTCAGTTTTTTACGCCTTTGCGAGACGGTCGAAATCTCGCGGCGAAAGATCTGCTCGCGGAGATTCCGCCGATCGAAAAGCCGACGGTTTTCTTTATCTTCGACGGTGTCGATCCAGGTTGCCTCGACGCGGTCTCCCGTGCGTTCCCCTACGCACGAAAGCAGGCCTTTTGGGATGGCTGGGGCTGGCCGATTTTCACTCGGGTGGATGTTTATCCTCCGGGGTATGTGGCGGGGCCGCTGATCCGTAGGGCCCCGGCGGGCTTTTTGTGGAGCATGCCGGGTTGGAGGATTCTTTTTCTCGTGGGGATCGTCGCCCTTTACCTCGGTGCGATCTTGGTGCTTCGGGTTCTGACCGGCGAGCCGTCGCGAACCGGCTAAACGCCGGTTGCTCCGGCGAATGCCGTGGCGCGAGGCCGCGGGGTTTGCGAATTGCACGGCTCGTGCTAGCGTTTCGAACATGGAAAAATCCAAGCGCAAAGGGTCCGCGCCGGGGAGTGAGGAAAAACCCCCGCAGGCGGAGGCCGTCGACCAGCCGGCCTTCTCTGCTTCGGACATCGAGCACCTCTCGGCGCTCCAGCTTTGCGATTTGATTACTCGCAACCTCGAGGAGCGGGGGGCGAATCCCTGGGATATTCGACTCCTCCGAGGTCGCGTGGAGGAAATGGAATCGATTCAGGATGAAGCACGCTCCGCTTTGGAAAAGCTCGGTGCCGCCGTGGAAAAGTTGCGTGCCCCGGCGCTGCGGATCGGCACGTTCGTTCACCGCATTGCCGACGACCGCGCTTTGGTCTGCGTGAACGGAACGGATTACGTTTCCAATGTGGACCCATCCTTGCCGGCGGAGGCGCTTGAACCGGGTATCCGGGTGCTTGTGAACGAAGCTTTTGCGGTCACCGATTCCTTCGGATTGGATCGAGGCGGCCCGGTGGTGAAAATTGTGGAGGTGCTTGCCGATGGGCGTTTGCGTGTCGGTCAGGAAGCCGGGACGGGAGATTCGGTGGTCGTCCGTTCGTCGCTCATCGGGAAAGAAAAACTCAAAGCAGGACTTGAGGTTCGCCTCGACGCCAATCAGCGGGTGGCGGTTGAACTCATTGGAACGGGAAAACGCCTGGATCGAACGTTGGCGACCGTGCAACCGCTGACGTGGGATGCGATCGGGGGACAGGACGAGGCGGTGCAAGCGATTCGGGATTCGATTGAACTGCCCATGTTGCATGCGGATCTCTTTCGGCGGTTTAAACATACGGTGCCCAAGGGATTTCTCCTGTACGGGCCTCCGGGCTGTGGAAAGACGCTGCTCGGGAAAGCGGCCGCGCATAATTTACGGCTGCAGATCCGCAAAGCCACCGGTGTGGATCGCCCGGAGTTTTTTCTCAGTGTGAAGGGTCCGGAGATTCTCAATATGTGGTTGGGCGAATCCGAGCGCCAGGTTCGTGATCTTTTTGCGCAATGCCGGGAAAAGGCCGCGGAGGGGCATCTGGCGTTTTTGTTCATCGACGAAGCGGAGTCGGTTCTGGGGACGCGGCATGCATCGCGTGGAGGATCGAATATCCTTTCCACCTTGGTCCCCATGTTTTGCACGGAAATGGACGGTCTTGAGGCGCTGCAAAACGTCGTCGTGATCCTGGCGTCCAATCGCGCCGATTTGATCGATCCGGCGATTCTGCGCCCCGGCCGGATCGACCGGAAGATTCGTGTGCGGAGGCCGGATGAGGCCGCCGCGCGGACAATCTATGGAATTTATTTGAGGACCGACCTGCCACTGGCGGAACCTCGAGAGGCCTTGATCGAAGACATCGCCGCGGCGCATTTCGCCAAGACCGACTCCAATCGATTTCTCGAGGTGACGTATCGAAGTGGACGCCGTGAGCATCTCTATCGAGGTGATCTCGCGAGCGGCGCGATCATTGCGGCGATTGTGGAGCGAGCCAAGGAATACGCGGTCAAGCGTTCGATCGCCGAGGGTAAGGATTCACCGATTACACGGGCCGATTTGCGGCGCGCCTTGGAGACCGAGTACCGTGAGAACGATCTGTTCCCGCCGAGCGACATCACGGAGGACTGGTTAAAACTCACCGATTTCGATCCGAACAATGTGGTGCGACTGGCTCCGTCCCGTGCGGCGGAAAAGGAAACACGCCTGTCCAACGCTTCGGTCTAGGTGCATGGAAATCCAATTCGGACTCGAAACGGAAGTAGGTATCACCCGTGGTCAATCCGAAGGGATTGACGTAGTGGCGGAGTCGATCGCCCTGGTACGGAGTGCCACCGTTCCTGGGGTGCGCACGCGCTGGGATTACCGTCGCGAGGACCCGCATCAGGATGCCCGTGGTTTTCGGGTTCAGGAGTTGCGGCAGGATACCGACGAGGCGAATTATTTCGCCCAAGACGCGAGCCGTCCGCTGAGTTTTGCGGAGATCAAGAGCGATCTTGTGCTGCTTAATGGAGCCCGTTTCTACAACGATCATGCGCATCCGGAATATTGTACGCCGGAGTGCAGCACCCTGCTCGAGCTGTTGCAGCAGGATTGGGCGGGAGATGCGTTGTTGATCGACTGTGCTCGCGCGGTGGGAGCGCGGGCCATGGGAAATCCCGTTCACCTCTTTAAAAACAACACGGATTTCCTTGGGCACAGCTACGGCTGCCATGAAAATTACCTCCTGAGCCGCAGCTTGCCGTGGTCGCGGCTGGCAGAGGGGGTACAGGCGTTTCTGGTCACGCGGCAGATTTTCTGCGGCGCGGGGAAATACGGATGGGAGGACGAGGACCGTTTCCTCCAGCCGGGTTTCCAAATCGCTCAGCGCAGCGACTTTTTTTCCGAGCTGCAAAGTGTCGACACCATGCAGCGTCGGCCCCTGATCAACACGCGGGACGAACCGCATGCCGATCCGGCCAAGTACCGTCGCTTTCACGTGATCGTCGGCGACGCCAATCTGTCGCCCTTCGCCACCTATCTGAAAGTGGGCACGACCGCGCTCGTCTTGCAGGCGTTGCTCAATGGCGCGCCGCCGGACCGGATTCCCCGCTTGGCCGACCCGTTGGCGGCGTTGATGGCGATTTCGCGCGATACCGCGTGGACGTGGGCGGTGAAGACCGCCGGTGGCCGATCGTCCACCGCCATCGCCGTCCAGCGCACTTACCTAGACCTGGTGCGTGCCTATGCTCTGCCCAAAGACGACGAAGGGCTGATCCTGTTGCGAGAGTGGGAGGCGGTTCTTAACGACCTGGAGCGCGAGCCCTTAAGCACGGCCGATCGGCTGGATTGGGCGGCCAAGTTTCGTTTGATCGAACAATTCCGGGAGAGCGAGGGCATTGCCGCGGATGACCCGTGGCTGCGCAGTTTGGACCTCTCGTATCATGCGTTGGACCCAGACGAGGGGTTGTTTTATGGACTGCTGGCGAGCGGGTCCTTTCGGCTTCCGTATCCCCTCGAGCTGATCCGTGGGCATGGGTTGCGACCTCCCGCCAGCACGCGCGCTGCCCTTCGAGGTGGGTGCATCGAAAAATTCGGTCCCCTGGTGGAGTCGGCCCAGTGGGATGGGGTGGTGCTTAAAGCCGGCAAGCGCCGGATTGAGGTGGATTTGCGCGATGTCTTCACCCGGGAGCAGGTGGACGCGGGCCTCGCCGCCCTCGCAGCGGCGGACACGCCGGAAGATTTAAGCGTCCTGCCCTTTGCAAAGTTGAGTTAATCGCTCACGTTCGAGGTGCACCCTTGACGCTACAGATCTCAAATGAACCTCTGAGAACTAAGAAAAGATCCAAGCACTGGAGACACCGGGCTTACGTCAGATGAGATGTCCCAACCGATTTCAGATCTTCCGATCTTTCTGCCTTTGTGTCTTTGTGGTTAACTCCAGAATCGAATTTCCTGCGGGTGGATCCCGACCCGATCGTCGGCTTTTACCAGAAAGACACAGAGGCACAAAGTTCGGATTCGGATTCGATCTTTTCGTACATCCGTTCTTTCCGCCGCGCCCTACTTCCTCTCATTCGGTCGATCGCTTCCGAGCTTATTCTTATGCCTGACCCAATTCAAAAACCACGGCCCACGGCGCCCGCTCCTCAAGGCGGGGGCGACGGTGACGGTCCGAAAGAACCCAAGGTGGAAAAGCCGAACACCGACGACCTGCTCAAGCGTATGCGCAAAGTGGATCCCGATCAGGCGCGTCGCTATCGTCAGCGCACCGGCGAATGAACGGCGATTTCCTGTCACTCCTTCCTCCGCCGACGCATCCGACGGTTTCCGCCCGCAGCGCGCGCGACACCTCGTCCCTGACGTTGGAGGCGACGACCGTTTTTGCCTTCCACTGCGCCGAGGGCGTCATCGTGGCGGGCGATCACCGCGCCACGGCAGGCAATGTCGTGTTCTCCGACAAGACGGAGAAGATTCTCGAACTCGATCAACATTCGCTGATGGCCATTGCCGGCAGTCCTGCGGTGGCGTTCGAAATGGCACGCACCTTGCAGACGACTTTTGAGTTTTATCGGCGCAGTCAGTTGCAACCGATGAGCTTGGCGGCCAAGATGCGCGCCTTGTCGCGGCTGTTGCGAGACAACCTCCCCGGGACGTTGCAGGGTTTCGGTCTGGTGGCGCCGGTCTTCGCGGGCGTGGACAGTCTCACCGGTCTCCCGGCGATATTCTACTACGATCCCCTCGGTGCGCAGTTCGACGCGGCGGCCTATGCGGGGTCGGGATCTGGATCCGGCAGCATTAAAAGCGTTCTCCATTTCCTTGAGCAGTGGGGACCGAAACCCTTGGAGATGTCGCTCGCTCAGGCGGCGACGCTCGCCAATCGACTTCTAATGACGGCGGCCGAATTCGATACCGCCACCGGCGGCGTTGACCCTTCCCGTGGCGATTTTGCGACCATCAAACTTCTGAATAAGGCAGGGATCCGAACCTTGACCGTCGCCGAGCAGACCCAGTTTTGGAACGAGAAACCGCTATGACCGATGAACCTTATCGGTGGCTGGAAGCAGTCGCCAATCGCCGCGAGTACATCCGGGATCAGCTCAAGGGCGCCACACCCGTCTTTGCGTTTTCACGGCCGGAGGGCGTTTTGCTTTTCGGCGTCGGCACAGGTCAATCGAAGGTCTTCGAGATCTACGATCGCCAGGCTTTCGCGGCGCTCGGGCATCCCGTCGATATCGAGAAAGTCCGGCAGACAACGATCGAGGCCGCTCATCTCGAGGGATTTACCCGTGCGGCGGAGGACGTGACGGTGCGTCGTCTGCTGAGTTTTTCGTTGAGCCCGGCACTCAAGACCGGTTTCGAACAGATTTTCGCAGCCCCGCTCATCGTCGAGTCGATCCTCGCTGAGGTGGGCGTGCGGGCGTCCGACGATGTCATCGCTCGCGTCGGCTACGATGGCACGTTTCGGATCGAAACCAGCGGGGTCGCCGTTGCGCACACCCACGCCGCGGACGAAGCTGCCGCCGGAGCCTGGCTGCGGAAACAGCTTCTTCCGGAAACTTCCCTTTCTCAGGTCGTGGGATTCGCGCTCGCGGCTTGGAAGCAGTTGACGGCGAGCGCGCCGTTTGTCGCGCCCACGGGGCCGACGGACGGACCGCCTGTTCTTGAAGGAAAGACGACGGAGATCGCGCTTCTTCATCGATCGCTTCCCGGTCGTGCACGCTACCGGCCACTCGATCCGGCAACGCTTTCCTGACGTATGGCTGCAAAAAAAGGGGGCAGGCGAATCACGGGGCTCGAGACGGAGTACGGATGTCTCGTCACGCCGACGAAGGAAAGCCTCGCCACCTTGCACCGAATCAGGGATTGGATTTTCGAAAATCGACGTTACGGCCTGATCGATTTGCATGGGCGCGACTGGGAGGAGCCACCGGGCAATGGTGGGTTTCTCTTCAACGGGGGAAGGCTCTACATGGACATGGGCCATATCGAGTACTGCACGGCGGAGTGTGCCTCGGTGGTTGATGTCGTGCGCCAGGATCGTGCGGGCGATAGCATCCTTCAGGAGGCGATTCGGGCGCTGGGACTCGGCGAGCGCGCCCAGTTTATCCGCAACAATATCGACCATCGCAGCGGTGCGACCTTTGGGTGTCACGAAAACTACTCGCTGCTTCGTCAGGCCCCGTTGACGGAACCGAACGTCCTCAGCCTGCTTACCTTCCTCACGCTCCGGCTCCTTTTTACCGGCGCCGGCCGCGTCGGTGGAGTTAAGGGAGGTCAGGGAGGGACGTCGGCGGAAGCGATTCCGAACGAAGAGACGCCCGATTTTCAGATCACGCAGCGCGCCGATTTCATTCAGAACGATTTCTACGAATGGGTGCAGCACAACCGCGCAATCATCAATACGCGCGACGAGCCGCTGGCGGATCCGCGGCTTTACCGACGGCTGCATCTGCTGCACGGCGACACCAATGTCCTGCCTTCCGCCCTGTTTCTCAAGGTCGGCGCGACCCGTCTGGTGCTCGATCTGCTGGAGTGCGACGACCTGCCACCGTCGATTTTGGCGGACGCCGTCGGCACCCTGCGTCGCTTGTCGCACCAGCCGGCGCCACCTTGGCGCGTGCCGATGGCAGACGGGAGCATGGCGGATGCGGTCGAGGCGCTGAGCGAGTTCAGGCAGCGGGCTGTCGGGCGCTTTCGTGGGCGCGATGCCGAGACGGATGAAATCCTCGGCCTCTGGAAACGGGTGGAGCAGGGGCTGCAGTCGAATTTATCGAGTCTAGTGGGAGTGGTCGATTGGGTGACTAAACAGCATCTCTTGGACGCGTTTCGGGCCAGCGAAAATCTGGAGTGGGGCGACCCTTGGCTAGAGGCGCAGGACCTGGAATATCACCACGTCGATCCCGAGCGAAGCTTGGGCTTGGCGCTTGCGGACCGATCGGGTTCCTGGGCCGAAGGGGGAGAACCGACCGATGCCACGCTTGTTCCCCCGGCGGATACGCGAGCGAAGGCTCGCAGCGACGCCATGCACGGTTTTGCCGCCGTTTCGGCGCCTTACGAGTTGGATTGGCATTACGTGCAGCAGGAAGGCAGCGCTCCGCTGATGATGCTGGATCCGTTCAAGACGACGGTGGTCTGAGTGCGAGGAGAGTACGATGGCGGGCCACGCTCTGTCGTGGCCGGGATTGCGCGCGACAGCGCGCTGCCAACGTCGTTTGGACTTACTCCTCAACCCGCAACACTTTTGTCCTTGCGCGCATTGCGTTCCACCTCGGCAAATCCCAGCCACGAGAGACCGTGGCCCTCCAGTGGAAGATACCGGCTCCGGACGCTCTACGCGGTCACCGAATCCAACGAGCACCCGTCCGCTTCCACACCCGGCGTTTCGCAGTTGGGCCGGGCGATTACGCCGGGGTAGGGCTCCGGGGAGAATAACCGCGAGGCGTCGGCGAGCAGATGACGATCGCAGACGGCGAAAAGTTCCGCTTCCGATTGAGTACGCCGCATGTCGTGAAGAAAGGCGCCTTCGGCGTCGACGCTCTGTCCGACGAAGTTGAGGTACTTCTTCATCTTGTTCACGTGCGCCCGCTCTGGAATTTCCGGATCGGAGGTGGCGCGGTAAAGCGTCTCGATGTAGCTCCGGACCTCCCCGAGCGCGATCGGAGTCACCGGCTTCCCGGCAAACGCCTCGCGGCATTGGCGAAAGATCCACGGGTTGCGGATCGCGTGCCGTCCGATCATCACCCCAAACGCGCGGGTCTCGGCGATCACGCGCACCGCCGTTTCGGCGGAGGTGACGTTTCCGTTGGCGAAGACCGGGCAATTCGCCCGCGAGACCGCGTGCGCGATCCGGTCGTAGTGGACCTCGCTCCGGTACATCTCCTTCACCGTCCGGCCATGCACCGTCAGCAGATCGACTTTGTGGGCTTCGATCGAATCGAGGATGCGGTCGAAATTCGCTGTATTTTCAAAACCGATACGCATCTTTACCGTGAGGAGTCCCGGGGTCGCCGCGCGCAGTACGCCGAGGATCGCGTCGACATGCTCCGGGTCCCGCAGAAGACCTCCTCCGACATTTTTCTTGTACACCTTCGGAGCGGGACAGCCCAGATTGAGATCGATGCCGCCGACGGGGTGACGCAGGAGTTCGCGGGCGGAGCGCTCCAGGTGGTGCAAGTCCTCGCCGATCAGTTGGGCGAAGACCGGCCGGCCCGTCCTGTTTTCGTCGATCGACCGCAGAATGTGTTTTTCGAGGCGGGACTGGGCGTGAACTCGAAAGAACTCGGTGAAGAAATAATCCGGGGCGCCGATCTCGGCGACCACGCGCATGAACGCAAGGTCGGTGACGTCCTGCATCGGTGCGAGCGCCGTGAACGGCTGACCCTGCACGATCGGTGCCGGCAGCTGGGCGCGAGTGGAATCGGAGGGGAGCATACGGGACAGGCGGGAGAGAGAAACCGAACCGTTTGGCGTTAGGCCAGGTTGCGGTCAACCGGAGCTGAACGTTTAAACCAGCAAACCGATTTAACAAAAGCTCGCAGAGGGAGCGGAGATCGGAACTGGGTTAGCCGAGCGCATCTCCCTCCGCTTCCTCTGCGAGCTCCTGTTAAGAAGTGGATCGAGGTTCGGGTTGGTCTCATCTTGCAAGCCAATGAGAGTCAGGTATCCGAATCGCCGCCGCCGCCCTTGCGCTCTTCGTCCGACGATTGCTGCTTGAGCACGCGCTCGAGGATCTCGCTCATATCCTCGACGGCGTCGAACACCTTGCGGGCGACGAAAATGGGGCGTTTTTGCTGCAGCGCCATGACGATGGAGTCGCTCGGCCGGGCATCCAATTCGATGATCTTTTTGCCCAACTCGTTCTCCATCTTGAGAAGAATCCGGGCGAAATAGGTGCCTTCGGTGACGTCGTTGATGACGATGTGTTCGAGCTTCGCTCCGAGCCCCATCAGAATGTGGCCAATCAGATCGTGGGTAAGGGGACGGTCCTTTTTGACGCCATTGAGGCTCATCTGGATGGCGTTGCCGACAGAGTGGTCCACGTAGATGATGAATGTCTTCGTATCGTTGCCCAAAAAGATGGCGCAGCCGTTGGCGGCTGGCATGACTCCTTTGACGGAGACAGGAATGACGTCTTTTTGCATGTTTAAAAGATGAGCGGCCTGCTCCCCTGGCGCAAGACGAAGGGTGCGAACGGCCGGCCGACCGAAAATCCACCCGGTTTAGGTGAAGCCGAAGAGCGAAATGCCCCAGGAACGGGCCTGGGCGATCACGTCGGGTTTATCGAGCATGATCACCCGATCCACCTCCAAGGCGGCGGCGGAGAGGCCGGCCTCGCGCATGGTCTCGAGGGTGCGGGAGCCGAAAACGGGAACATCGAAGCGGAAGTCCTGGCGCGCCTTAACGGTCTTCACGAAGAGCGCTCGGTCGGTCTTAAACTCGCCCGCCCGTCGGAGCATGGCGTCGGTGCCTTCAAATGCCTCCACGGCGAGCACGGTTCCTTTGCGAACGACGCAGCCTTGTCCGATGTCGAGGCGGGCGCTCTCCCGGGCGATGTGCACGCCGTGCCCGAGGTGCTCGCGGTCGATCGGGAAGCGCCCGCCGGTCATACATCCGGCACTCGCCAACTGCGGATCCAAAAAGCTTCGGGCGTCGAGCAGAGCGACACCGAGGTGTTCGATTTCCCGAGCGATCGCGCCAAAAATAGTCTCGGCGTTCCGCCTTTTCAGGGAAAAGAGGATGCGAGTCGCCTTCAGATCGGGGTGAAGCCCCTTGAAAAGACGTCGGGGCGCGATCTGACCGGCCATGAGTGCATAGCCGGCGCCGAAATCTTCGATCGCTCGAAGCATTTTTCCCAGCTGGCCGACCAGAAGCATTCGCCGTTCTTGGTCCGCGAACGAAGCAAACAGTTCGGGAGGAGTTTCTTCTTCGAATGCGATCAGCTTAAGCGGGATGCCTGCCTGGCGAATAGCCGCCGCGATCAGGATCGGGTATCTCCCTTGGCCGGCGATGAGAGCGATCGGTTTTTCGGGTTGAAACGGGGTCGGAAGAAAAGACGACAACGGCATGAAGTGCGGGCGGCCTAGACCTGAGAGCCGTAGTATTTTTTGTAACTACGGTAGTAGCGGTAGTCGGTGTAGTAGGCAATGCGGCGGGGGGAGAGGCCGTTCAGCACCACGCCGAGGATCTCGTTTTTGCCTTCCCGCAGCGCGTTGAAATAAAGGCGGATGTGCTTTCGATAGGCGCGGTTAAAGCGGCAGACGTAGACAATCTCGTCCGCACGGTTGGCGATGAGCATCGAGTCGGTGACCGCGCCCAGAGGGGGCGAATCCATCACCACCAACTCGAACTGGGTCTTCATCTTCTCCAGCAGTTTTCCGAAGAGTGCATTGTCGAGCAGTTCGGTGGGTGCTTTGGAGCGTCCGCCGGAGCAGAGCAGCCAGAGGTTTTCGCCGACCTTGGCGATTCCGAGGTGGGCGTTCGCCAATAGATCGCCTTCCAGCGACGCTCCATTTTGAAACCAAGCGATGAGGCCTGCGTCGTTCGATCGCTTGAAGTGTCGGTGCAGCATCGGCCGTCGGAGATCGCAATCCACGAGCAAGGTGGCTTTGGCATGACGCGCGAAACTGCCGGCGAGATTGCAAGAAACGAGGGTTTTGCCTTCTCCGGGAATAGTCGAGGTCACCAAAATGCTTTTCGGGAAGTCGAGTTTGGAATGAATCTTCACCGAACTGTACACACTGAGGAACGCCTCGGTCCCGGGCGTCGGTTTGTTATCGAGCACCATCGTGTACTTTTCTTCGTCCTTGAGCGAAGACAGCTCCGGGATGACGCCCAGAAGGCTCACGCCGATGAACGTCTCGACATCCCACGCGCTCTTGATGCGGTCGTCGAACATGCTGAGCCCGAAGGCGACGCCGAGGAACACCAGCACGAAGAGGCCCGCGCTATTGCGGAAGATGCGATTCAAATTCGGGGTGAACGGTTTCGCGGGAACGCTGGCGCGGTCGAGGGGACGCACCGGAAACTTTTGCAGATTGCTGCTGGTGGTCGTCTCGGTGAGGCGGTTGAGGATCTGCGTATACTTGGAAGTGGCGACATCGGCCTGGTTCTTCAGCGTATCGTAGTCGACGGCGATATCGCGCAGGCGAAGCTGGGCCCGCTCCTGCTCGCGGTATTCCTCTTCGAAGGACTTTTCCTGCGCGCGAATCCGTTCCATCGTGCTGTCGAGATCCTTGACGGCAAGCTCCACCGATCGTGCGAGCTGCTGCTGAGAAATCGCGATCGCATGCGCCAGTTTGATCATCGTCGGATGCTTCTCGAAATAGCGTTCTTCGGAAACCGATTGATCGCGGTTTAGCGTGTCGAGTTGAGCGCGGATCGAGGGGATCGTCCCGTGGTTGGCGATGAAGGAAATCTCCAGGAGACTGCGGCCGGTTTTCTTAAAGGTTTCCACTTGGGAATAAAGCTGTTCGTTGGCGAGCCGCTCTTCGCGTGCGCGCCCAAGAGCTTCGTTCACGCGCCGCAGACGGTCGGAAACGATGTTCACGCTGTTATCCAGCGAAACCAGGTTGTGCCGCTTCATGTAATCGAGCAGACGGACTTGGGCTTCCTCCGATCCTTGGCGAAGTTGTTCGGCGGCCTTTTTGAGGTACTCCACCGCGTAGTCGTTGCTGCCCCCGACGCGCTCCAGCAGGTCTTGCATGAATTGTTCGACGTATCGGTTGGAAATAAGCGCGGCCGCGGTCGGATCCCGGTGGGTGGCCGTGATGCTCATCAAATAACTATTGCGGATGGCGTTGGCGGTGAGCCCGCCCAACGACTGTTCCACCGTGGGCGGAGGCGTTCCCGCCGGGACGTCCTCGAGGTAGGGGCGTTGCACCCGTCTTACCTCTTCGGGCGTAAGCGAGTTCAAGACCTTGTTGCGCAAGCGGGCGCTCTGCAGCGTGAGCAGATAGGTGTTCAGGTCGATTTCGCTCGCGACGGTCGGATCGACGACCTGTTGTTCGAGGATCACCCGCTCTGGCTTCTCGAATTGCATCGTCGCGGTCGCGGAATAGAGCGGCGTCTCCCGGGCCTGATAGTAACCCACTCCGAGCGCAATCAGCAAGGCGAGCGGCAGCGAAATCCAGAGGCGCTCCCGCAGGATGACGTAGTAGTCGCGCAGCGTCCGACGCTCCGCCAAGACGTCGTACTTGCCGTAGTTTCCGGACGAGGAACCGTAGGATTTGGGAGTTTGGTCGGGCATGGTAGCGGTCCCCGCTCAGATCACCCGTTCGGGCACGCTCACAATATCGCCCGGAATCAAAGGCAGCGCGTTTTTTTGTACGTCCACCTTGTCCTTGCCCTTGATCAGACTTTCCACGTCGACCGTGTACTTGGTCCGTTCGCCGTTGGGCAGAACTCGCGTGACCGTGATTTCGGTTCCCTTGGCGGTGTCCGTCAATCCTCCCGCTTTGGTCACAAGATCGAGCACGGTCATCGTCGCTTCGATCGGCAGGGAATAACGCCCGGGAGTGCGAACCTGTCCGTGGATCGAGACTTCCCGCGGCGCGTATTCCTCGACGTTGATTGTGACCTGCGGCTTGCGCAAAAAGCGTCCGTCGACGTAGGCGGCTTCGACCGCTCGCTGCGCGAACGCGATATTCAAACCGACCACTTTGACCTCTCCGACGAGCGGGAGATTCACGCAGCCCTGCGAATCGACGCGGGCAATGATCGAGAGATCGTCTTCTTGATACACGCCGACGCGCAAACGATCGGTGAGGGCGATGCTGTAGCTGAGGGGAAGCGTGCCGGTGGTCGGCGGGAGCCGTTGTGCCTGCGCCGTGTCGAGCGACCACGGAGAAAGCGCGAGCAGAAGTGCAAAAAACCACTGCAAGCGGATGGGTAAAGAGAACGAGTGCGCGATCATGTACGGGCGTTCAGAATCGGCAGGAGAGGCCGAGGGTGACGGCATTGCGATCGTAGTCGGCGAGCGCCAACGTGGACCAGTTGCGAAGATGGCTGGCGGTAAGCGAGAAGTTGACCTTCTCCGTGAGCAGATACTGTGCGCTCGCGGTGGCCGTCGCATAGGTGTCCCGGCGGCCAGCGCCACGGGTTCCGAGAAAGTCCGCGGTTCCGTAGCCGACGCCGGCGGTCGCGCCGAGCTTGGCGTTGACCGCCATTTTGAAATCGAGCGTGGCGGCGACCGTATCGTTGGTGATGTCGGTCGAGGTCGTCGCGAAATCCTTGGAAATTTGTCCGGTCAGATTGGTGCGACGACTCAGAGTCCAGGTCAGGGCGATGCCCGCATTGACGGCAGAGAAGTCCTCGTTGCGGAGGAGGCCGGTGGTGTCGCGGAACTGATAACCGACGCGGACGGTTCCGTTGAGGCGCGGAATAATGCGCCCTGTCACGCCCAACGTGAAGGCATGATCGTAGGATTGGGTATCGAGTGCACTGTCGGTCAAACGCAAGCGATAGCCCGCGAAAAGGTCGCGACGGGAGTCGTAGGCGTAGAGCAGATCGGCCGAAGCGGTCGCGGTGGCCAAATCGACCAGCAGAGGATTTTCCGTAAAGTCGCGCATATTGTAGCCGAGGGAGCCCGAGAGGGAGTATCGGTCGATCACGGGGTAACGCACTTTAAAGAGCGAGTCGTAGTTCCACGATTCGGCGCGCACGTTGGCGGCGACGTCTGCGCGGCTTTCTCGAGCGGCGCCGAGCGACAGCGAACCCGTCGTTCGGCCAGTGGTTTTGACCAGTCCGAAGGAGGCGCGCGGGTTCACGTAGTCTTCGGAGTTAAATTCGACAAACCGACCCAGTTCCATTCCCAGGGAGGCATTGACACCAATGATGCCGGCGCGTCGGGAATAGTCGATGCTCGCTGCGGCGGTCACAATGGTGTCGCTCTTCTCGTTGGCGCTGGCGAAGACATTGGAATCCCATCCCAAGCTTGTGCTCAGCAATAGGAAAAGTCGCTCACGGCTGTCGTTGAAGCGAAACAGGGCCAAGACCCCCGGCGTCAGGACGCCAAGCGTGAGCAAAGCCAGTAACGCTGCGCGCAGGAGACCGACGGGTTTCATGGCGCAGCCGACCGAATCACGTGGGATTGGCCGACGGATTCGGATTCTGGATTTCCGCCGGGCTAACGAACGTGGGCACCTCGGGAATGGTGGGCACCGCGGGGACGGGCCGGATGACGGCGTCGTCCGGGGAGTCCTCCGAAGAGTCGAAAACGCTCGCGCCCGACCGTCCGCGCAGGAGCGCTCCGGGTTCGGCTTCGTCCATGTCGAAATAGACCGTTTGGCGAGCTATGCAGGCATAGGCCGCCTTGTCCTCCAAAGGCCGTCTGGCCATTTCGGGAATCGCTTCGATCAAAAGGACGAAGCGGTCTTCCAGGCGGCCTTGCCGGATCACGGCGCGTTGTCCGGCGACGAGCGTTTGACCGCTGTCGTCGCTGCGTCCTGCGCGTGCGGTCAGGTCGCCTTCGATCAGGGAAATCGTGGTTCCGGTTTCGCTGGTCTGAACGATCACCCGTTTACCGCGAATCGTCACGACCGCGTGCGGTGTGCGAAGCTCAAGACTGCTGCCGGGAAGCAACCGGCTCGTGCACAGGGCTATCGTGCCGTTCCGCAAATCCAGAATCATCCGTGAAATGGACGGCTCGAGTTCGAGATCGGAGCGATTGGGCTGGAAGGGTTCCTGGACGAATTGCTCCACTCGCAGCGTGGTGTCGGCGTCGAGAAAGACGCCGATGCCATTGGAGAAAACGATGGTATTCGTGGAGCCGGCTTTGGTCCGGATGATGGATAGGTCGGCGTCGTAAACCGCCTTTCTCGTCATCTCACGGATACGCTCGCCCGTATCGATGTCCGCACCGCCCTCCAGCTCGGAAACATAAATTTTCCCCGCCGGAGTGCCTTTTTTGGCGTAGAGCGTCGGTCCCAAGAGCGGGAAGCACCCGCAGATTCCCAGAATCGCCGTCGTCACGGAGATCCAACGGGATATGCGGGACGCGATCATCGAAGGCATTAGGCTCTGGCCGTTTAAAGTCATCAACCTACAAACCGTAAGGGCTTTTACTCAAACAACCTAGAAGTGGGTATGGGTAATAACCCTCAGGGCCCGAGATGCGTCAATGTTTACTCCACCACAACGTTGAGAATCTTGCCCGGTACAAAGATGACCCGTTTAACCGACTTGCCTTCGATCAAAACGCTGAGTTTCGGTTGAGCCTTGAAGAGGACCAGCGCGCCGTCCTGGGACAGACCCACGGGCGCGAGGAATTCGCCCCGGTGCTTGCCGTTGATCTGAACGACAATCTTCTGCTCGGTCGCGATGAGCTTGGCGGGATCGTAGGTGGGCCAGGGTGCGGTGGCGAGGGTCTGGGTCTGACCCAGCCGCGCCCACAGTTCCTCGCACAGATGCGGAGCGAATGGCGCCAGGGCCTGAATCAGTGCAAGCACGGCCTCGCGCGGATAGGACGGAGCTTCCTGCAGCGCGTTCACGTAGATCATCATCTGGGAGATGGCCGTGTTGAAGCGCAGACCCTCGATATCCTCGCCGACTTTTTTGACGGTCTCATGCCGCAGCTTCTCCAAGGCCGGGGAAATCGACGCGTCGGAGATTTTCGTGTGCGGTTCGCCTTCCGGTCCGATCGCCAGACGCCAGACCTTGTGGAGAAAACGATGAACGCCTTCGATCCCGCGAGGGTTCCACGGCTTCATCGCATCGAGCGGACCGAGGAACATCAAGTACAGGCGCAGGCTGTCGGTTCCGTGGCTGGCGATAATCGTGTCCGGGCTCACCACGTTGCCGCGGCTCTTCGACATTTTTTCCCCGTCTTCTCCGAGGATGATGCCTTGGTGGAACAGCTTCTTAAACGGTTCCGCCTGAGGGACGACTCCGAGGTCGAACAAAACTTTGTGCCAGAAACGGGCGTACAACAAATGAAGCACGGCGTGTTCGGCTCCCCCGACGTAGAGGTCGGGCACGCCCCAGTAGGCGAGAGCCTCGGGTGAAGCGAATGCCTGCTCGTTCCGCGGATCGACAAAACGCAAATAATACCAGCACGACCCGGCCCACTGCGGCATGGTGTTGGTCTCGCGACGGGCCCGAATCCACCGGTCGCCGGCGGGACGCGCAATGCTGGCGGGCACGCTTTGTCCCGTGGAGACGTCATACCACAACTCGAGCCATTCGCTCACGTTCGCCAACGGGCTTTCTCCGTTTCCGCTCGGCAGATAGGATTGCACGTCGGGGAGCGTCAGAGGCAAAACGCTCGCCGGCAGCGGGAGCGCAAACCGCGTCGTTCCACTCGAAGCATCGCGATACGTCACCGGATCCACGGGCAGGGCGCTGAGTCCGGCTACTGCGGCTCGGCGGTAGTCCGATTCGCTCACCCAGAGCACAGGAAACGGTTCGCCCCAGTAGCGCTGACGCGAGAAAAGCCAGTCGCGCAGCTTGTAGTTGACGGTCGCGCGTCCCCGCCCCTGGGCCGTCAATTCAGTCGTCAGTTTCTTTTTTGCCTCCGACCAATGCAGTCCCGAGTACAAGCCCGAGTGGATGAGCGTGCCGTCGCCGGTGAAGGGTAGGGCGGCCGTGCCTTCCTTGGGTTTCGCCTCGGCGGTGGGCTCAATGACGGGGAGGATGGGCAGGCGATACTGCTCCGCGAAGGCGTAATCGCGTTCGTCGTGGGCGGGAACCGCCATGATCGCACCCGTGCCGTAACCCATGACCACGTAATCGGCGACCCAGATGGGCACCCGTTCACCGTTGGCGGGATTGATGGCATAGGCGCCGGTGAAGACACCCGATTTTTCTTTGGCGAGATCGGTCCGTTCGAGATCGCTCTTGCCCGACGCTTTTTTGCGATACGCATCGACCTCGGTGCGTTGGTCCGGCGTGGTGAGCGCATGGACCAAGGGGTGTTCGGGGGCGATCACCATGTAAGTCACTCCGAACAACGTGTCCGGACGCGTGGTGAAGACTTTCAGATCGCCCAACGACGCGGTTTCGAGCGCGAAGAGGAGTTCCGCGCCTTCGCTGCGTCCGATCCAAGCCTCCTGCATGCGTTTGGTCGATTCGGGCCAATCGACGTCCTTCAAGTCCGAGAGGAGCCGGTCGGCGAAAGCGGTGATCCGCAACACCCACTGACGCAAATTGCGCCGCTCGACCGGAAAGTTTCCCACCTCGGATTTGCCATCGACGATTTCTTCGTTGGCGAGGACGGTGCGGAGTTCCGGACACCACCAGACGGGTCGTTCGTCGACGTAGGCCAGACCGCCTTTAAAGAGCTGGAGGAAAATCCACTGGGTCCAGCGGAGATAACGCGGGTCGGTGGTGTCGATTTCCCGTTCCCAGTCATAGCTGAACCCCAACGATTTGATCTGGCGCCGAAAATTGGCGATATTGTTCTGGGTATTGCTCGCCGGGTGTGTGCCGGTTTTGACCGCATGCTGTTCGGCGGGAAGACCAAATGCATCCCAACCAATGGGATGGAGAACGGAGAAGCCCTTTGCGCGTTTATATCGGGCGACGATGTCGGTTGCGGTGTAGCCTTCCGGGTGGCCGATATGCAGCCCGGACCCGGAGGGATAGGGAAACATATCGAGGACATAGTATTTCGGCTTCGAAGGGTCGCATTCGGCGCGAAACGCTCTGGATCGCTCCCAGAAGGTTTGCCAATGCGGCTCGATTTGGAGAAAGTCGTACTCTTTGCAATGCGTAGCCATTTGAATGAACGGACCAGAGTAAAACTTTCGTGGATCGCGTCAACGGCGCTGCGGCTCGGGCTCGTTTGGGGGTGTCTGGCGGCTGCTTCCTCTCCGGTTTGGGCGGAGGGTATGGCCAAGGGCTTCAACCACTTGCTCAATGCCGTGGTGCGGATCGATGTGCGGGAGGTCTCTTACGATGCCGGGGTGAAGCGTTTTTCCGCCGGAGTTGGTTCGGGTGTCATCGTGACCGCCGACGGCCTCATTTTAACCAATGCGCACGTGGCGAGTCCCAAGGCGATCGAATTGATCGTCACCTTGTCGAGCTTGGAGCGGGTCGGCGCTAAGCTGGTGGGCTGGGACCATTGGACCGATCTCGCCTTGCTCCGTTTGGACTTGGAAGAAGTGAAACGGAAGAAGCTCACCTACACGCACGCCAATTTCGGGGACTCAGACACCCTTTTTCCCGGCCAAATCGTCTACGCGGTAGGTACGCCCCACGGTCTGACCCGCACGATTACCCGGGGCATCATCTCCAATAATCGGCGATACTTTCAGGATAACACCGGCGTGCGCGGCTACGAAACCGGGGCATTCAATACTTGGTTGCAGACCGACGCGGCGATCAATCCCGGCAATTCGGGCGGTCCCTTGGTCACCGAAAAAGGGGCCGTCGTCGGGATCAGCTCACGAGGCTATCTGGGGGCAAACAACCTGGGTTTTGCGATTCCAGCTAATATCGCCCGGCGGGTCCTCGATGGCCTGGCGCGCGACGGGAGCGTCACTCGCAGCTACATTGGTTTGGTCCCCGGTGCCCTGCTCGATTTCGAGAGCTTCTACGCCCTCGCACTCAACACCGGGATGCTCGTCAACTCGGTCGATCCCGGTTCGCCGGCGGCCGCGGCAGGCTTGAAAGGGGGAGACATCCTTCTCGCGATCGACGGAAAAGCGGTGGATGGACGATTTCCCGAGCAATTGCCTCCGATCCAAAATGCGATCGCCAGCCGTCCTGTCGGCAGCATGGTCGGTTTGACCGTCAAGCGGGGCGTCGAGACCGCGACCTACTCGGTCGTCACCGAAAAGCTGGAGAGCCAAGTGGGCGAAGAGTGGGCGTTCGAGAAATGGGGCCTTTCGGTGCGCAAAGTTTCGAAGTCCTATGCGCGGGCGGGACAGTTGGCGGATGCGACCGGTATGATCGTCCTAGGGGTTCAACCCGGTTTCCCCGCCGCGGTCGCCGGTTTGAGTCGGGGCGATATCGTCATGAGTATTAATCGGAAGAAGATCGTGTCGCTTGATCTCGCGAAAGAGCTTCACGAAGCTTACGTCGCAAACCCGGAGCCCACCTTGGTGGAAGCGCAGCGCGACTTCCGCGTCTCCCTTTACATTTTGAAACCATGAACCCAACCCTCCAGTCTCCCTCCGGACCCCTCCGCGCTTACGGTCGTGCGTGCGAGGCGCGTCCCGTCGTTCGCTCGTTGAACGTCGCGACCGTCCGGCAGTGCTTTGCCCTCGTCGTGCTCGTCTGTGCGTTTGGCGGTGCCCAAGCGGCCGAACTGCGCGATCTTTGGAAAGAACGTTTGAAGTCGGTGGTGGCGGTGGAGTTTTTCACCGAGACGGAGCTGGATCGGCGACCGACGGTGGCGTTTGGATTGGTCATCGATAAGGAAGGGACGATCATCCTGCCGGGTGGGGCGGTGAACCCGCGTTTTACGCCTTCTGAGTTGAAGGATTTTCGGATCTACCTTCCCGGCGCATCGGTCCAAAAGTACACAGCGGCGACTTACCTGGGCCAAGACGTCTTTACGTCGTGGCATTTATTGAAGGTGGCCGATTCGCTCTGGCCTTCGCTGGTTCCCGTCACCGCATTCGCGGGTCGTGGAGCGACGGATGTGAAGCTGGGTCAGGAAGTGTGGGGATTGAGTCTGCGGGGTAAGGACGAGGATTTCGCGCCGTACCTTCTCCAGGCGAAGATCGCGCTCTTTCAGACCGTGCCGCAGCGCACCGCCGTGTGCATGGACGATGTTGCGGCACCCGGCCTGCCGGTCTTCGACGCCGGCGGAGCGTTCGTCGGCATCGGCCTCGCGGGCTTCGGACAGTCGTTCATGCAGTTCTCGCAACGCGAGCGCAATGGCGAGGCGATCGCCTTGGTTAATCTCGGGGAGTCCGCCGCGTTCCTGTACGCGGACGAGATCCTGCCTTATCTCGGCCGACGTCCCTTGAACGTGTTCGGGCGTTCCGTGCCCTGGTTCGGAGCGTTCGGCATGCAGACGATCGATCCCGAGGTGGCGACGTTCCTTAAAGTGGATACAGGCGTGGTCGTGAGCGAGGTGCTCGCGGGCAGCCCCGCGGAGGTCGCCGGTTTGAAGAATCGCGACGTCATCGTGGCGATCGACGGCAAGCCGCTTCCCCGCCTGAAGCCGGACCGCGTTCTGGTCAGCCACGTCCAACGGGAAGTGAACCGGCGCATGCCGGGAGAAGTTTTCAAGGTCACCGTGCTGCGCGACAAAGAACGCATCGAGATCGCCTCGACGCTCGTGGAAGAACCCAAGCTGCAACGCGAAGCGGAACGGAAGTATTTCGATCGGATCGGTCTGACCGCCCGCGAAATGGTTTACGCGGACGGGATCGTGCGTCGTGCGCCGGTGGCCGAACACACCGGAATCGTCGCGCATTTCGTGAAGGCGAATTCGCCGGCCGCCGCCGCGGGCGTAGGGCTGGACGATTGGATCAAGGAAATCGATGGCGTGCCGGTGAAGACATTTGCGGAAGCGTCTGCGCAACTCAACGCCATCCAGACGGACCTGAGCCGAGCGGAAACGGTCCTGCTCATTCGCCGTGGCGGCGAAACCCAGGTCCTGCGCATCAAGCTGAAGTGACCGGGCCGAACGCGCGCCTTCGTCCGGTGCGTCTCGTTTGCGCCCTTTTTCCCATTTTATCGCACTCATGTTCACTGGAATCGTCGAAGAAACCGGCCGCGTGGTGGAGTTTACCGCCGCGGCCGACGCGTGGCGCTTGGTTGTCGAGGCGAGCGTCATTCTCGGCGGACTCGCGATCGGCGACAGCATCGCGATCAACGGGTGCTGCCTTACGGCCGTCGAGAGCGACGCCGCTGCGAGTCGCATCTCGTTCGACGTCCTCGAGGAGACCCGCCGCCTCACCAATTTCGCCGCATTTCTCCCGGGAGATCTCGTCAACCTCGAGCGAAGCCTCGCGATGGGGGGCAAGTTGGGCGGTCATTTCGTGACCGGGCACATCGATGGCCCGGGAAGGATCGAAACGTTCGAGATGCGCGGAGCCGACCATTACCTGAAAGTGTCCGTTGCCCCGGGATGCGGCCGGTATCTTATTCCCAAGGGGAGCATCGCGATCGACGGGATCTCGCTGACGGTGGCCGAAGTCGACGGCGATGCGTTCGCGGTCTGGTTGATTCCGCACACCTTGACAGTGACCAATCTTCGCGCGCGCAGCGTCGGCCAGGCGGTCAATCTGGAATTCGACCTCCTCGGGAAATACGTCGAGAAACTTCTGGGGTCTCGTCGCGTCTCGACCGCGTAGGGTTTTCCGACCATGCGCGCAATCCTGCAGGCTCTGACGTCCGAATTGCGCCGGCTGAAGGCCAGCGGAGTGAAAACCGTGAACGTCTCCCCGGAGGCGATTCAAGCTCTGCGAATCGCCGCCCGGAAGCACTCCGCGCGCTCGCCCGCGTCCGCCGCCGAGGAGACTGGAGAAACCGCGCCGCCGAAATCTCCATTTCACCCTGAAACGACGGCGCTCCGTGGGACCGGAGCCCCCGCGCCGCCATCGAAAGCCGCTGTGAGCGCGCCGACGTCGACGCTGCCGCCACCGCCTACGCTGACGTTACCGTCAGGCGACAAGACCACCCAAATGGCTTGGCTGCGGGAACGCGTGTTGAACGATCCGGTTTGCCGCGCGCACCTTCGTCCCGACAAGAGGATTGTCGTCGGAGTGGGCACTCTCGATGCAAAGCTGTTTTTCTGCGGAGAGGCACCGGGGGCCGAAGAGGAAATGGTGGGCGAGCCCTTTGTGGGACCGTCCGGCCAATTGCTCACGCGGATGATTCAGGCCATGGGGCTGAAGCGGGAAGAGGTCTATATCGGAAACATCATGAACTGGCGGCCGGATATGGAAACGCCTCCTGGACAGGAACAAATGGGAAATCGGCCCCCGACACCCGAAGAACTTTCATACTGCCTACCCTTTCTGCGTGCACAGTTGGAAATCGTTCGTCCTGAAATAATAGTGGCTCTGGGTTCCACGGCCGCGCAGGGGCTTTTTGGGGTCGGAAGTTTCAAGACATTAGGCGAAATTCGGGGTCGTTGGAAACACTTCTCCGATAAGCCGGTCATGGTGACCTACCATCCCAGCTACATTCTTCGCAGCGCATCGAACCGTTCGAAGCGAGCGATTTGGGAAGATCTGTTGCAGGTGATGGATCGGGCTGGGTTGCCGATTTCCGAAAAACAACGAGGCTTCTTTCTGGATAAATGAAATGTCATAACAGTTTTTTTCTAGTGGTGTTCGCTTCGCTTGCAGGTCCGATTTGCTCCGTTCGTGCGGCGGAATTGCCTTTCGATTTCGAGGTGTTGCAATTCCGAGCCAAGGCCCTCGCGGGCAGTGCGTACGTGGCACGCCCGACCCGAGTACCCGAGAGCTTGCGGGCTCTCACGTACGATCAACTTCGCGAGATCCGCTTTCTCGGCGATCGCGCCTGGTGGCGCCGCGACCCTTTGCCTTTTCGGCTCGAATTTTTTCATCCGGGATTCATCAACAATAAGACGGTCCAAGTTTCCCAAGTTGCGAGCGGGGTGGTGACGCCGATCGCTTACGATGCGAAGATGTTCAGCTACGGAAAGAACACCCGGCTCGGTCGAATCCCTGCCGACCTCGGCTTCGCGGGATTGCGTATCATCGCTCCGCTGAACGCTTCGGACAGCTGGGACGAACTCGCGGTTTTTCAAGGCGCGAGCTATTTTCGGGCGCTCGGAAAGCAGCAGCGCTACGGCCTCTCCGCGCGTGGCCTCGCGGTCAATACCGCCGAACCCGGCGG
>Ga0105046_10002657_pt1 | contig 28214 bp, 29 predicted proteins | sample MAT03_FD_78385 | JGI IMG/M metagenome (GOLD analysis project Ga0105046, IMG submission 78385) | Freshwater microbial communities from Lake Fryxell liftoff mats and glacier meltwater in Antarctica - MAT-03 (megahit assembly) | ecosystem: Environmental > Aquatic > Freshwater > Ice > Liftoff... | reverse complement strand
TCGAGCAGCGTGCGGTCTACCTCGACAGGCTCTCCGACAAAACCGAGATCGAGCACCCGCTCGATGTTCGAATCCGGATCCTTGAATGTCTTGTGCGCTTTCTCGGCGAACACCATGTTGCCGTCCTTGCCGCACAGGCCGATCGCCCATTCGCCCTCGGCGTTGATCAGCGCGACGATCTCCTTGTTGATCGAGCCGGCGAGGACCATTTCGACGATTTCGACGGTCTTCCGGTCGGTGACGCGAAGGCCGCCCTCGAATTTCGATTCAATGCCCATCCTGTTGAGCATCGCGCCGATCTGCGGCCCGCCGCCATGCACCACGATCGGGTTGACGCCAGACTGCTTGAGAAGCGCGATGTCGCGCGCAAAGGCGCGTCCCAGTTCGATGTCGCCCATCGCGTGGCCGCCGTATTTCACCACCACGGTCTTGTTCTCGTAGCGCTGCATGTAGGGGAGCGCCCGTGACAGCAGGGCGGCCTGCATCGCGGCGGTGGCTGACGCGTCCATCGACATGGTTTCCTCGGGCGCTGGGTGCGGGTCGCTCGCCTTCTACAGCATCGCTCCGAAAATCGGAATCATTTTTCGGAGGCCACGATGGGCGGATCAAGGAAGAGGAAGAGCATGCATTTGGAGGCCCCGGATGGCAGGTGCGCTTCCCAAGAGACGCCGAACCACTTACTCTCCGCCCGATGACACCGCAGGACATCACCAAGCTGATCGTGCGCGTTTCGCTGAAGGATCGAGCAGCTTTCGATGCACTCTACCGCGAGACAAGTGCGAAACTGTTCGGCGTGTGCCTTCGTATATTGAACGACCGGGGGGAAGCCGAGGACGCGCTGCAGGAGGTTTTCGTCAAGATTTGGACGAAGGCCGACCGTTTCGCGGTGTCGGATCTCAGTCCGATTTCATGGCTTGTTGCCATAGCGCGCAACCACGCGATCGATGTGATCCGGGCGCGGCGTCCCGCCACGACGGATATCGATGCGGCGGTGGACATTTCCGACCCGAAGCCCGGACCGGAGGCCTTGACGGTGGCGGGAAGCGAAAGTGAACGCGTACAACGCTGTCTCGACGAACTGGCGAAGGATCGCGCCGCGGCGGTGCGTGGATCCTACATTGACGGGGACAGCTACGCTGAACTCGCCGAACGTTTCGCGGTGCCATTGAACACGATGCGAACCTGGCTGCGCCGCAGCCTGTTGAAACTGAAGGAATGTCTCGAGCGATGAGCCTCGTGGACGACACAGGGCCCGAACTGGGTGGCGACGACGTCGTTGCCGCCGAATACGTCCTCGGCGTGCTGCCCGGCGACGAGCGCCAGCTCGCGATGATTCGTATCGAGACGGAGCAGCCCTTCGCGCGGCTCATCGATCGCTGGGAAGTCTACTTCGCCCCACTTGCCTCCGCCTATGCCTCCGTCGAGGTGCCGGGTTCGGTCAAGGCCGCTGTCGACCTGCGACTGTTTACGGGCGCCCAGGTCGCCGCTCCTCCCGGCCCGTTTGCCAGCCTGGCTTTCTGGCGCGGGCTTGCCATAGCGGCCATCGCGGCGCTTGCGATTTTCGTTGCACTTCCGTTCATCAGCCAGCCGATGGACATACCGGATCAGCGGCTTGCCGCCTCCCTGGCAGCCGATGGCAGCGACGTGCGCTACCTCGCCGTCTATGACGAAAGCACTAGCGATATCGGTCTCTCGCGCGTCGCCGGCGAGCCGCCGCAGGGCCGTGATTTCGAGCTGTGGGTGATCGAAGGCGAGCAGGCGCCCGTGTCGCTTGGCGTCATCCCTGACGGCGACAATGCGAAGCTACCCGTGATCGAAGCATTGCGGGCAAAGATGGTGTCCGGCGCGGTTGTCGCCATCAGCAGCGAGCCGGACGGCGGCTCGACCACCGGCCTGCCGACCGGGCCTGTCGTCGCTGCCGGCGACCTGAAGTCCATCTGACATAGTCGTTAAAGTCCCGTGACGGCCTGACGGCACGCGCGATGCCGCGCGCATGCGCCGTTCGAGGAGCCAACGTTACGGCCAAGTCCATGGAAAGTTTCGTAAAAATCGAAAAATAAACCTGTCGGACCGACGGAACTCAACGGTGCCGCCCTTCGTAACTGCGGTGTGCTTCCAGAACGGGAGTCCACACCAATCCAGTCCAAGGAGTGACAATATGCGCAGCTTCACCTCTACCCTGCTTGCAGGCGCCGTGGCCCTCACAGCATTCGCAGGTGCTGCCTATGCCGAAAATCCGATGGTCGGCGGGGCGGCCATGTACGCCGACAAGAATATCGTCGAGAACGCCGTCAATTCGAAGGATCACACGACGCTGGTCGCCGCGGTGACGGCAGCCGGTCTGGTCGAGACGCTTTCCGGCCCCGGCCCCTTCACGGTGTTCGCGCCGACCAACGAGGCTTTCGCCGCTCTGCCGGCCGGCACGGTCGAAACCCTGCTGAAGCCCGAGAACAAGGATCAGCTGGTCAAGATCCTGACCTGCCACGTGGTCGGCGCAAAGGCGATGTCGGCCGACATCATGAAGATGGTCGACGACGACAAGGGCGCACATCCGGTTCCGACCGTCGGCGGCTGCACCCTGACCGCCAAGTACGAGGGCGACAAGATCACCGTGACCGATGAAAACGGCAACGTCGCCAACGTCACGATCGCCAATGTCGAGCAGTCGAATGGCGTCATTCACGTTATCGACAAGGTTCTTCTTCCCAAGATGTGATCCGGGCCGCGTCAGGCTTGCGGTTGCGCGGAACGACACCCCCCCGTCCGAAACGCAATCGCAAACGCCCCGCACTCTCCCACCGGACTGTGCGGGGCGACTTCTATTGGGAAGGCATCAGCGCCGCTTAAGCCTTCCGCCGCTGAGGTCAGCCCCCGTTCACCGCCAGCACGATCGCGGCACGCAATTCGTCCAGGCCTTCGCCTTTTTCGGACGACGTGGACAGCACTGCCGGAAAGGCTGCGGGCCGCTTCCTGATCTTCTCAAGTGTCTCCGTGATCAGTCTCGGTACCGCCGGCGTCTTGATCTTGTCGGTCTTGGTCAGCACGATCTGGTAAGAGACGGCCGCCTTGTCGAGCAGCGTCAAAATCTCGTCGTCGTTCTTCTTGATGCCGTGGCGCGAGTCGATCAGCACATAGACACGCTTCAGCGTGACGCGTCCCTGCAGGTAGTCGAAGACCAGCTTTGTCCACTCGTCGACTTTTTCCTTCGGCGCGGCGGCATAGCCGTAGCCGGGCATGTCCACCAGCGCCATCGGCGGAAGGTCGCCTGCCTCGCCGGAATAGCCGTCCGGCACGAAGTAGTTGAGTTCCTGCGTACGGCCCGGCGTGTTCGACGTGCGGGCAAGGCCGCTGCGCCCCACCAGCGCATTGATCAGCGACGACTTGCCGACATTAGACCGTCCGGCAAAGGCGATCTCCGGCGGTCCTTCCGGTGGCAGGAACTTCATCGCCGGCACGCCCCGGATGAACACCCAGGGCGAGGCGAATATGCCGACGCCAACCGTTCCGCTCGTCTTTTCGTTCAAGAGGCCGCCTCCAGCGCTCCGATGTCGGCGCCGCGGATGGCATTGAGGTTGCGGGCGATCTTGTCAACCGGCCAGTTCCACCATGCGATGGACAGAAGCTGGCTGACAATGACCCGATCGAAGCGCGTCTTGACGAGTTTCGCTGGATTTCCAGCGACTATCCCGTAGGGCGGGACATCATGCGTGACCACGGACTTCGCCGCGACGATCGCCCCGTCGCCGATTGTCACGCCGGGCAGGATGACGGCTTCCATGCCGATCCAGACGTCGTTTCCGAGCACAGTGTCGCCGCGCATCTCGCGCTGCCATGTCTCGGGGTCGAAGCCTTCTTCCCAACCATGGCCGAAGATGTTGAAGGGGTAGGTCGAGAAGCCCGACATCGTATGGTTGGCGCCATTCATGATGAAGCGCGCGCCTTCGGCGACAGCGCAGAATTTTCCGATGATCAGCCGGTCGCCGATGAACGGATAGTGGTGCAGCACGCACTTTTCCTGAAACTTGTCCGGCCCGTCCGGGTCGTCGTAATAGGTGAAGTCTCCAACCTCGATGTTTTCGGCCGTCACCAGCGGCTTCAGGAAACCGACGCGGGCGTGCATCGGAATAGGGTGCTTGATGTCGGGGTTCGGCCCGTTGTGGGGTCCGTTCATGGCGCTCCTCCGTCCTGTCGCTCTGACGGAACTATAGCGCCCGAAGCGGCGGCAGGAAGCCGGGGCTCTGGAAAAATGCCGATTGCTTCAATGAGCCGTGGAACCGGACTGTCGGCCGATCAACTTGCCGCGCAGCCACCCGCTGAGCATGTCCATCATGGTCACCATGAGCAGCGTGAGCACGATGTAGTAGGTCACTTCCTCCCAGTCCTTCTGGGTCTGGATAGCCTGTGTGAGCAGCAGGCCAATGCCGCCTCCAACGATCGCGCCGATCACAGTCGCGCTGCGCGTGTTCGATTCCAGATAGTAGAGGACCTGGCTGATGATGACCGGCGCAACCTGAGGGATGACCCCGAAGCGAACCCGCTGCAATGCGTTGGCGCCGGTCGAGCGCAGCCCGTCGATCTGCTTCTTGTCGACATTCTCCAGAGCTTCCGAGAACAGCTTCCCGAAGGTGCCGGTGTCGGTCAGAAGCATGGCGAGCGATCCCGTCAGCGGCCCCGGCCCGAAGGCGCGCGAAAGCACGATCGTCCAGATCAGGCCGTCAACGCCGCGCAGGAAGTCGAACAGGCGGCGCGAGCCGAACCGCACCAGCCGGCTTGGCGTGAAGTTTTGGGCCGCGGCGAATGCGAGGGGAAAGGCGACAAGCGTCGCGCCCATCGTGCCAAGGAAGGCCATCAGGATCGTCTCGAAGATCGCCCATGCGACGTCGCCGTGCCGCCACATCGCGTTGTTCCAGAAATCTCGCAGCATCGCGGAGATGTTGGTCTGCTCCGGGCGCACGCGTTCGCCCGAAACCGCCAGCGACGCCAGTTCGGCCCACGATTTGTCGTGGAAGGGACTGTCGAGCGTGAAGAAGAACAGCTCCCAGCCGGCGAAGTAGCGGAATACCTCGGCGCGGTTGCGTGTCACCGAAAGGCGTCCTTCCGGACGTGTCACCGACACGCGCGTCGAGGAGGCGTTGATCCAGTCGGGAAGCGGCTCGACTGGCGAGCGCACCGCGATGCCGTCCTCGCCGCGCACGATCTCCAGCAGCCCGAAACCTGTGATGTCGAAACGCACCGCATCCGGGTCGAAACGCGCCGTGCTGCCATTGTCGAGATGGATGACCGTGGACGCGCCCTCGCTGCGCACCCAGTCCGGCCAGGCGTCGGCGGCATAGGTGCCCTTGTTCTCGCCTTCGATCGCGACCGTGACGCCGCCCCCGGAGCGTTCGTCGCGCGTCACATGGACCTTGTGGCTGTAGGCATCGGCGACGAGGATCTTGGCGTTGTCCAGCCTCGCGCGGTCGGCCAGCCCCGCAATGTCGAACGCAAAGAAGACGTAGACGAGGTAGATGGCGATGAGGGACGGCACGCCGAAGGCGACGAGGCGCTTGCGTGCGAACAGCCGTTCGACCTCGGCGCGCAGGGCGGTCGCCTCGACAACGGGTTGGGCCATGGCCATCAGTGCGTCCCTACCAGGCGATTGCGGTAATAGCTCGACACTTGGTCGATCACGACGATGGTCACGAACAGAAGCACGAAGATCGCGGCCGCGGCGTCGTAGCGGCCGGTGCCCCAGCTGATCGCGACGCGAAGCTCCGCGCCGATGCCGCCTGCGCCGACGAAGCCCAGGATCGCCGAGGCACGCACGTTGATCTCAAGACGCAGCAGCGCGTAGGACAGGTAGTTCGGCGCCACTTGCGGGATCACGCCAAGCCACATGCGCTGCAGCCACGACGCGCCAACGGAAGCCAGCCCTTCGACCGGCTTCAGGTCGGCGTTCTCGTTGACCTCGGAGAACAGTTTGCCCAGCGCCCCGGCTGTGTGGAAGGTGATGGCGATCATGGCGGGAACCGGCCCTCCGCCCATCACGAAGATCAGCACCAGCGCGATGACGATCTCGGGGACGGCGCGCATGACGTCCAATGCGCGCCGGAAGAGCGTGATCATCGCCGGCCAGCGGGCGAGGCCGCGCGTCGACAGGAGCGACAGCACGATGGCGAGAAGCGCGCCGACCAGCGTCGATACCGCGGCGATATTGAAAGTCTCGACCATTGCCGGCAGGTAGCGCAGCATGTTGCCCGGCATAGCCGCCGACTTCTCGAACGCTTCGCTGATCAGTTCGGCCGGAAAGTCGAAGAGCTTGGGCAACCCCTCCCAGAAACCGCCGGCGTTGCGGCTGTCCGCCAGTCCGAAGCCGGCCGCGAGCATCGCCACGAAGACGATCATCATCAGCCCGGAATACATCTGGCGACGGCGCACCAGCGCCAGATAGTCCGCCTTCATGCCGCCGAGACCGCCCGTTGCAACTCCGCTCATTCAGCACCCTTGAAAATGGCGACGGGCCTTTGAAAGGCCCGTCGCGTTCTATGCTGAAGGATCAGTTGGTCTGCGCCTTCCGGAGGTCGACCATGGTCAGGTAGGCGTCATGCGCGATGGGCGTGAAGCCCGCGGTTTCGCCGGCGGCCATGCTGTAGGCGCAGTCCTTGTCCTTGGCATGCAGGCCTTTCAGGAAGTCGACCATCTTGGTTTTCACGTCGGCAGGCAGCGCGCGACGCAGCACGATGGGCCCTTCCGGGATCGGGTTGGAACGCCAGATTTCGACGATGTCGTTCATATCGACGATACCGGAGTCCACGGCCTTGCGCAGCGCACCGGAATTGTAGCCGTCTTCCCATTCGCCCTGTCCGTCGGCCCAGGTGACGCCGGCGTCGACGTCCTTGTTGACCACCGCCACGATGGTCTGTTCATGGCCCCCGGTGAAGACGACTTCGCCGAAGTAGACGCCGTTTTCCATCGTCGCGCCGGTCTTCTGCGGAATTTCAACAGACGGGATCAGATAGCCGGACGTCGAGTTCGGGTCGCCGAAGCCGAACTTCTTGCCCTTCATGTCTTCGAGCGACGTGATGCCGGAGTCTTTCCTGGCGAAGCCGATGGAGTGGTACGCGTAGGAACCGTCGAGATTGGTCTTGACCAGAACAACGTCCACCGCTTCCGGGTCCGTAAGGTACGTCTTTGCGTACGCCGATGCTCCCAGCCAAGCCATGTCGATGGTGCCGCCGAGCAGGCCCTGGATGACGCCGTCATAGTCAGCCGGGGTGAAGATCTTCGTCGGAACGCCGAGAAGCTCTTCCGTGTATTTTCGTACGCATTCGTTGGATGTCATGCGGTCCTGCGCGTTCTCGCCGCCGAGCACACCGATGCGGAACTCGGTGATCTTGTCCTGGGCCAGTGCTGGGGCCGTCAGTGCAGCGGAAGCGATCAGCGCTGCGAGCAGTTTCTTCATCATCTTTCTCCTGGTTGAATAGCCATCGCGGCGCGATGGCTGGTGCTGACTTGATCAGATGGCGTATGCGGGTTCCCGGACAGGCGTGAACACCGGTTCGAGCGTCTCGATCGAGGTCGAGGTCGCCGCTTCCGAAAAGGATTCGCCTGCCCCGTATATGTCGCGCGCGGCCGACGTGGTGAGGTCCTCGGGGGCGCCGTCGAAGACGACGCGACCGTCGCGCATGCCGATCACGCGGTCGCAGTAGCGGCGGGCGGTGTCGAGCGTGTGCAGGTTGCACACGATCATCCGGCCGTCCTCGTCATGGATGCGCCGCAGCGCGTCCATCACGACCTGGGCGTTCATCGGATCGAGCGAGGCGATGGGCTCGTCGGCGAGGATGATCTGCGGGTCCTGCATGAGGGCGCGGGCGATGGCGACGCGCTGCTGCTGGCCGCCCGACAATGTTTCCACCCGTTTCGGCGCGTGGTCGGCAATGCCGAGCCTGTCGAGAATGTCGAGCGCGCGGTGGATGTCGGAGACAGGATAAAGGCTCATCATCGTTGCGAGTGTGGAGCGCCGGTTGAGCGTTCCGTGCAGTACGTTGGAGACGACGTCGAGCCTTGGCACGAGGTTGAACTGCTGGAAGATCATGGCGCAGTCGCGCTGCCATGAGCGTAGTTCCGCGCCGCGCAGGGCAGACACCTCGCGCCCGCCGAACCGGATCGATCCTTCCGACGGGTCGACAAGCCGGTTGATCATGCGAAGAAGGGTGGATTTGCCAGCGCCGGAGCGGCCGATGATGCCGACCATCTGTCGTTCGGGAATCTCGATCGCGACGCGGTCGACGGCGGTGTTCTTTCCGAAACGTCGCGTCAAGTCGCGTATCTGCAGCATCCTGGCTCTCTGGTCCGATCATCTTGCGTCCTGGGAGTGCGGTAGCCTAGCCACGTGAACGCAGGATGTAGGATTTGTGACAGTTCCAAAACGCCCCACAGGTGCGGCAGGGTTCACGAGATTGTGGCTCATCCGCTGGGAAGACATCGAACTGGAAAACGACGGCTCGGTTTGGCAGGTCGACGACGCGGTGGGAGCCGATTTTGGGGCATTCCATCCGGAGCGCGCCAGGACTCTGGGGGCGGGAACCCGACCAGGGTTCCCGGCGGGGCTACCCGCCGTGTTTCTCCAGGAAGGCCTCCGCGGGGATATCTCGGAAATCGTCGAGCGCGGCGCGCAACCGTGCGTGGTCCCAATCCCACCAGGCCAGCGCCAGATATCGATCCGCCGTCTTGCGGTCGAAGCGTTCGCGGATCGGCTTTGCCGGCACTCCTGCGACGATCGTGTAGGGCGCGACATCCCTGGTCACAACCGCGCCGGCGCCAACAGCCGCGCCAGTGCCCACGGTCACGCCGGGCAGCACGGTCGAGCCATGGCCGAGCCATGTGTCGTGGCCGATCGTGACCCGCTTGGCGCGGCGCTGAGCGAAAAATTCCTCCTCATATCCGGCGTCGTCGAAATAGTCCGAAGCGCGATAGGTGAAATGATGCAGCGTCGGTCGGTCGACCGGGTGATTCGTCGCGTTCAGCCGCACGCTTGACGCGATGTTCGAGAATTTTCCGATGTCGGCGCACCAGATCGCGCAGTCCTGCATCATGTATGAATAGTCGCCGAGAACGGATTCCGAGACGCGGCAGCGTTCGGCGATCTCGGTCCAGCGGCCGAGCGTCGAGTTCTCGATCTCAGCTGTCTCGTGCACGAGCGGCGTTTCGGAAAGCTTCCTGCTCATGCCGCGATCCTTTCCGGCGCAAAACTGGTCACGTCGATGACCTTGTCGGCGACAGAATCGCGCACGACGGCGTCGTGGAAGATGCCGAGCAGCGCCACGCCTTCGCGCTTCTTGACTGATATCATCTCGACCACGACCTCGCGGTTCCTGGCATCAAGCGACGCGGTCGGCTCATCGAGAAGCAGAACCGGGTGCTGTGTGATGAAGCCGCGCGCTATGTTGACGCGCTGCTGTTCGCCGCCGGAAAAGGTCGCCGGGGGCAGGCTCCACAGCCTTTCGGGAAGGTTGAGAAGGGCAAGCAAGCCGCGTGCGCTCTCGCGTGCCGCCTCACGCTCCTGTCCCAGCGACACGAGGGGCTCGGCGACCACGTCTAGGGCCGAGACGCGCGGAACTGTGCGCAGGAACTGGCTGACATAGCCGATCGTGTCGCGGCGAACCTGCAAAACCATGCGCGGGCTGGCGGTAGCAAGGTCGACCAGTTGGCCGCGATGATCGACGATGATCTGGCCGGCATCGACCGCGTAGTTGCCGTATAGCATCTTGAGGATCGAGCTCTTGCCTGCTCCCGACGGCCCGCCGAGCACCGCGCACTCCCGTGACCTGATGGCGAACGACACGTCTTCGACGACCGGCAGGCGGATGCCGTCGCGCAGGTGCATGGTGAAGCTTTTCGAGACTTCCGAAACGACGACGGGCGTAGCCATGATCAAACCTGCAGAATGGAAGAAACGAGAAGCTGCGTGTAGGGCGCGCGCGGGTCGTCCAGCACGCGATCGGTCAGCCCGGTCTCGACCACATGACCGTCCTTCATCACCATCATGCGGTGCGACAGCAACCGTGCGACAGCGAGGTCGTGCGTGACGACGACGGCGGCAAGCCCGAGATCGTTCACCAGCCCGCGCAGAAGGTCGAGCAGGCGCGCCTGCACCGACACGTCGAGCCCGCCAGTCGGCTCGTCCATGAACACCAGCCTCGGACCGGTGACGAGGTTGCGCGCGATCTGCAGGCGCTGGCGCATGCCTCCCGAGAACGCACGGGGTTCGTCGTCGACACGGTCCTCGCTGATCTCGACGCGCGCCAGCCAGTCGACCGCCGTTTCGCGGATCTTGCCATAGTGCCGGTCGCCGACCGCCATCAGCCGCTCGCCGACATTGGCGCCGGCCGACACCGTCATGCGCAGTCCGTCGGCGGGGTTCTGGTGAACGAAGCCCCAGTCGGTACGCATCAGGAAACGGCGCTCCGCCTCGCTCATGCGGTAGAGATCGCGGAACGCCCCGTCGCGCATCCGGTAGGATACCAGGCCGGAGGTCGGCGTCAGTCGCGTCGATACGCAATTCAAGAGCGTTGTCTTGCCCGAGCCGGACTCGCCGACGATAGCCAGCACCTCGCCCGGATAGAGTTCGAACGAGACATCCGCGCAACCGACACGCCGGCCGTAGGATTTCGAAAGCGATGAAACGCGCAGGAGAGGTTCGTCGGTCATTCCGCGGCCTCCTTCGGCGCCAACTCTCCCCGATGCCCATCGGCTTGTCTCGTCTCGCAATGGTCGGTGTCCGAGCACACGAACATGCGTCCGCCGCGGTCATCGAGGACGACCTCGTCGAGATAGACCTGTTCCGCGCCACAGAGCGCGCAGGGCCTTTCGAATTTCTGTACTTCGAAGGGATGGTCCTCGAAGTCGAGGCTGACAACCTCCGTGAAAGGCGGGATGGCATAGATGCGCTTCTCGCGGCCGGCGCCGAAAAGCTGCAGTGCCGGGGACATATGCATCTTCGGATTGTCGAATTTCGGGGTCGGCGAGGGGTCCATCACGTAGCGGCCCTCGACCTTCACCGGATAGGCATAGGTCGTCGCGATATGGCCATGGCGCGCGATGTCCTCATAGAGCTTGACATGCATCAGCCCGTATTCCTCCAGCGCGTGCATTTTTCGCGTTTCGGTCTCGCGCGGCTCCAGGAAACGCAGCGGTTCGGGGATCGGCACCTGGTAGACCAGCGTCTGGCCTTCCGTCAGCGGCCTTTCCGGGATGCGATGGCGTGTCTGGATGATCGTCGCCTTCGCGGTCTCCGTTGTCGTCTCGATATCGGCGACCTTGCGGAAAAAGTTGCGGATCGATACCGCGTTGGTGGTGTCGTCGGCACCCTGGTCGATCACCTTCAGCACATCCGCCGGACCAATGATCGCCGCCGTCACCTGCACGCCGCCGGTGCCCCAGCCATAGGGCATCGGCATCTCCCGCGAAGCGAACGGCACCTGGTAGCCAGGTATGGCGATGCCCTTGAGGATCGCGCGGCGGATCATCCGCTTCGTCTGTTCGTCCAGATATGCGAAGTTGTAGGTGGCGATGTTCGGGTTGGGCGCGGTCATTCCGCCGCCTCCTTGCGGATGTCATTTTTAGAAGCGGGTTGGGCGTCGTGTTCCGCCCGCATGCGGCGCACAAGATCGAGTTCGGCTTGGAAATCGACGTAGTGCGGCAGTTTCAGGTGCTCGACAAAACCGGTAGCCTGCACGTTGTCGGAGTGCGAGATGACGAATTCCTCGTCCTGCGCCGCCGCGGTGATGTCCTCGCCCAGTTCGCGTGCTCGCAGCGCCCGGTCGCAGAGCGACATCGCCATCGCCTTGCGCTCGCTCTGGCCGAACACCAGCCCATAGCCGCGCGTGAACTGCGGCGGCTCCCTTGCCGAACCATGAAACTGGTTGACCATCTGGCATTCGGTGACGCGAATGCGGCCGAGCGTCACCGGGAAATCGAGTTCTGGAACATCGAGTTCGAGCTCCACCTCGCCGATGCGAATCTCGCCAACGAAGGGGTGGCTGCGGGCATAGCCGCGCTGCGTTGAATAGGCGAGCGCCAGCAGAAAGCCTTCGTCGCCGCGCGACAGCGCCTGAAGCCGCGTGTCGCGGTCCATGGGGAATTCCATCGGCTCGCGCGTGATGTCGCCGGTGACATGTCCGGAAGGCATTGCGCCGTCGGGCTCTATCAGACCCTCGTTGCCCAGGATGTCGGAGACGCGTGGCATTGCTTCGGGTTCGGCCTCGCGCCGCTCCGGCGCGGGCACCTCCGAACCGGAGGCCAGCGCAGGGTCGAGCAGCCGGTGCGTGTAGTCGAAGGTCGAGCCGAGCATCTGGCCACCCGGCAGGTCCTTGTACGTCGCCGATACCCGTCGCTCGGTCTGCATCGCCGCGGTGTCGATCGGGCGCGTGTAGCCGAAGCGGGGCAGGGTGGTGCGGTAGGCGCGCACCAGGAAGATCGCCTCGATGAGATCTCCGCGTGCCTGCACGATGGCGAGCGCGGCAAGTTCCTTGTCGCAGAGCGAGCCTTCGCTCATCACGCGGTCGACGCCGAGGCCCAGTTGCCCGACGATCTGGTCGAGCCGCAACGCGGGGACGCTGCGATCGCCGCGCCGACGGTCTGCCAGCAGCCGGTGGGCGTTGCTTATGGCGGCCTCGCCGCCCTTTACGGCCACATACATCCGCTCAGGCCTCCGAAGTCCGAATGCGTGTCGATCGGGGCAGGCAGGCAAGACCCTCCGGCGCCGCAAGAATGACGTCCACACCGCGCGGAAAGCGTGCCCGGTTCTGTTTCCACTGCTCGACGAAATGGCGGGGCAGTGAGGACGGCGCGATCAGCGCCGTTCGCTCGATTCCCGGGCCTTCCAGAAGCAGGTTTTCGCCTGAAACGAGGCTCTCGACCTGCAGGATCAGAGTGGTCGACCGGTCCGGATATTCGTGGGTACCCTGACCGAAGTTCTCGAGGGCGATCAGGCCTGCCGGATCGACGACAAGGGCAAAATGCGCGTCGGCCGGCGTGTCGGCGGGCGGCGCGCCGGTATGAAAACCGAGCCAGCTTGCAACCGCTGCTGCCTGTCTCAGCGAGGGATCGAGCCAGATTGGCGTGTCGTGGTCGCAAAGCGTCAGCGCGATGGCCGCTGCGACAGGTGAAAGTGGCGGCGGCGGCCGCGCCAGCGGCTCCGCCGGCTGCACGCTGCCTGGCCGTGCCATTGCGTCCATGACCGCACGGAAGACGGTCTGCGCATCGAAGACCGGTCTGGCGAAGCCGCCGGCTATGTGCTCGGCGCTGCTGTGGGATACGGCCATCAGTCTTCTCCCCGCACCAGTGTGAAGAAATCGACTTTCGTGGCGGCGGCCTCCGCGCGTTGCGTGGCATCGACTTCGGCCTGCCTTCTGCGGAGAGGCGCGACAACCTTCTCCTCGACTGCGGCGCGGGTCTCCCCGTCGCACCACATCGCGTCGAGGATGGCGGCCAGCCGGACCTTCTCCTTGTCGCGGCCGAGTGCATAGGCGTGTCCGACCTGGCCGGAGGGCAACCTGACGGTTGCGCGGGTCACCGTCGCCTCGCCAGTGTTGAAGGGTGCGCCACCGCCGCCAATCCGACCCCGGACAGTCACCAGTCCGGTTTCCGGTCCGCGCAGCATCTCGGCCTCGAACGGTGCCGGAACCGTCTCACCAAGCTGGCGGAGGTCGGCTGCAGAGGCTGATGCGAACGCAGCCATTGCGGCCTTGCGCGCGGAATTCGCTGCGGAATCAACGACTCTTCCGTCAATTCGTGGATCTCGTTCGCGTGACATAAACGCCTCAAATTTGTCTATTGATATAGACAACCATACAAATTATACATGATTGGTAGCGCGTGTCGATGACGACTGCGTGACAGGGGTGAAAATGTCGTCGGGAAAAAGGGCAAACGCGGCCGAAGCGGCCATGGAACGCAGGAATGGCATCGCGCTTTGGCGACAGATCGCCGACCAGATCCGGCTTGCCATCGGCGTCGGCGAGTTTGCCGAGCGCCTGCCGCCAGAGGTAGCTCTGGCGGCGCGATTTGGTGTGAATCGGCACACGGTCAGGAGCGCGATCGCGGCTCTGGAGCAGGAGGGCGTGCTGCGCGCTGAACAGGGACGTGGTACTTTTGTCAAACGAAAACAAAAGCTTGCCTATCCAATCGGGGCGCGTACTCGGTTCTCCGAGGGTTTGCGCGGCCAGGCGCGGGAGCGGCGCGGCGTGCTGCTGGATCACGCGATCGAACCGGCGGACGAACGGACCGTACAAGCGCTTGATCTTGCAGCGGAATCGCAGGTTCTGCGCCTCGAAACGCTGAGCGAGGCGGACGGCAGGCCGGTGTCGCGGGCGACGAGTTTCTTCGACAGCGCCAAGTTTGTCGGCCTGGAGACAGCATATCAAGACAGCGGGTCGCTGACCGTCGCCTTGAAAAGCTTCGGTATTTCCGACTACTTCCGGCGCTCGACGCTGATCTCGGCGAGGCATGCCAGCGCCGCCGACCTCACCGATCTCAATCTATCGCCGGGCGCGATCGTGCTGGTGACCGTCTATGTCAATGTCGACCAGGACGGTCAGCCGATTCAGTACTCAGAGACGCGTTTTGCGGCCGATCTCGTCGAATTGTCGGTCAACTAGCCGTAATTCTCCGGCGAAAATGGCGTCCTTTCCGCTGAAAAAGACGCCATTTTGTTGATCAAGCCTCGACGAAGGCTTCGAAGCCGCCAAAGATCATGCGCTTGCCGTCGAATGGCATGTTGTTCATGTCGCCATTCATGAGCGGATCCTCCATGACCAATTTCATGATGCGGTCGCGCTCCGAACGGGACGCGTAGGTAATCCAGGCAAATATCACGACCTCGTCGTCCTTGGCCTGCACCGCGCGCGGGAACGACGTCAGTTCGCCATAAGGAACGTCTTCTCCCGACGCTTCGACGTAGCTGAGTGCGCCGTGCTCCATCCACACCTTGCTCGCCCTGCGCGCGAGGTCCTTGTACTCGTCGAGCCGTGCCTTTGGCACCGCGAGCAGAAAGCCGTCGACATAGGTCATGCTGGTTCTCCCGTGTTGATACCCAGATGACGAACGAGCGGGCACCGTTCCGACAAGGAACCACTCATTTATATTTGCCTGACAGAAGCGCAAGCTCTTCCGGCGTGAGATGCCGGGCCTTGCCTTTGGCCAGGTCGCCGAGTTGCAATCGGCCGATGGCAATGCGGATGAGCCGCAGCACCTCGATATGATGGGCTTCGAGCAAGCGACGGATATGGCGGTTGCGGCCCTCGTCGAGAATGACCGCAAGCCATGAATTGCGCCCGCCGGAGCGTAGAACTTCGATCGATTGTGCTTTCAGCGGCTCGCCGCCGACCTGCGCGCCGGCCCGGAGCTTCGTGAGCATGGCCTCGTCCGGCACGGCACCGACCTGCACATGGTAGAGTTTGTCGACGCCCGAGACCGGATCGAGCAGCCGTGAAGCCCACTGCGTGTCGTTGGTCATCAGCAGAAGGCCTTCGCTCGCCTTGTCGAGCCGACCGACCGGCGACACGAAAGGCAAGTCGAGGCCGTCCAGACAGTCATAGACCGTGCTGCGATTCCCGGGGTCGTCGCGGGTGGTGACCAACCCGCGCGGCTTGTTCAGCATCAGGTAGACCTTGCGTTCGCCGACCACCCGCTTGCCGTCGACGACGATGTGGTCGCGCTCCGGGTCGACGCGCAACGCCGCGTCGCGGATCACCTTGCCGCCGACCGCGACGCGCCCGTCGGCGATCAGCGCCTCGGCCTGGGTTCGCGAGCACAGCCCAAGCTTCGACAGCGCGCGGTTTAGGCTTACTCCGGGTCCGGGAGGCGGCTTCGCCGTTGGCATCGCGCGCTACCGGCCCGGACGGCCGGTCTTGCCGGTGCGCTTCTTCTGGCGACCGGTATCGCGAGGTTGCTCGTAGGAGCCGACGCCGGCGCTCGCGCGAATGAGGGGTTTTGCGTCGTCGTCACCCCTCACCAAGTTCGCCTTGCCGCTCGGCTCCGCCTTGCGGGGCGAACTGTCCTCTCCCGCAAGGGGAGAGGAAGATGGCTTCGCCGGAAGCGCGCCTGGAACCGGCTTTTCGGTGCGGCGCACAGTCATCTCGTCAAGCGAGTTCTTGCGGAAAAGCTTCGGCGCGTCGTCGGGCAGGCCGTAGTCCGACCCGTGGGCTTCAGCCGCCGTCTGCTTCTTGAACAGCGAACGCGCCGCCGCGCCGGCCGGCGTCACGGTATCCGTGCCCGGCCCCATGTCGTCGATGTCGGGTTTGCGGAACAGGTTCGGCCGCGCGGCCTTCGCCGCGGCTTCGGCGTCGCGTGCCGCGTCCATCTGACGGAAACGTTCGCGTTCCTCGACGGTGCGATGCCTGGCGACGCCCTTGTTGTGCTTGCCCTTTTCGCGGCCGCTCAAAGGGCTCTGCGCCTCGACGTCGCGCGCCAGCGGATCGTCGGAAACCAGCAGTTCCATCTCGGTCAGCCGCTTGATCTCGTCGCGCAGGCGGGCGGCCTCCTCGAAGTTGAGGTCGGTGGCGGCGTCGCGCATCTTCTTCTGCAGATATTCGAGGTGCGCCTTGAGGTTGTTGCCGACCATGTTGCCGTCGGCGGCGAAGTCGGAAATGTCGGGGCGGACGTGATCCTTTTCGTAGACCGAGTCGAGAATGTCGGAGATGCGCGACTTCACGCTTTCCGGCGTGATGCCGTTTGCCTCGTTCCACGCCACCTGCTTCTCACGGCGGCGGCCCGTCTCGGCCATCGCCCGTTCCATCGAGCCGGTGATGTGATCGGCATAGAGGATGACCTTGCCGTCGACATTGCGCGCTGCGCGGCCGATGGTCTGGATAAGCGACGTCTCGGAGCGCAGGAACCCTTCCTTGTCGGCGTCGAGGATGGCGACGAAACCGCACTCGGGAATGTCGAGACCCTCGCGCAGCAGGTTGATGCCGACCAGCACGTCGAACGCCCCAAGCCTGAGGTCGCGCAGGATCTCGATGCGCTCCAGCGTCTCGATGTCGGAGTGCATATAGCGCACGCGCGCACCGTTCTCGTGCAGATACTCGGTGAGGTCCTCGGCCATGCGCTTGGTCAGCACGGTGACCAGCGTGCGGTAGCCGGCCTTGGTCGTGGCGCGAATTTCGCCGACCACGTCGTCGACCTGCGTCTTGGCCGGGCGCACCTCGACCGGCGGGTCGATCAGGCCGGTCGGGCGGATCACCTGCTCGGCGAACACACCGCCGGCCTGTTCCATTTCCCAGCCGCCCGGCGTCGCCGACACCGCGACCGAAAGCGGCCGCATGGCGTCCCATTCCTCGAAGCGCAGAGGCCTGTTGTCCATGCAGGAGGGCAGGCGGAAGCCGTACTCCGCCAGCGTCGCCTTGCGCCTGAAGTCGCCGCGATACATGCCGCCGATCTGCGGGATGGTGACGTGGCTTTCGTCGACGAAAACGAGCGCGTTGTCGGGGATGTATTCAAACAGCGTCGGCGGTGGATCGCCGGGGCGGCGGCCGGTAAGATAGCGCGAATAATTCTCGATGCCGGCGCAGGAGCCGGTCGCCTCCAGCATCTCCAGGTCGAAGCGCGTGCGCTGCTCCAGCCGCTGGGCCTCCAGAAGACGTCCAGCCTTTTCAAGTTCTTGCAGGCGGTGCTGCAGCTCTTCCTTGATGGACTTGATGGCTTGATTCAACGTCGGGCGCGGCGTGACATAGTGCGAGTTGGCGTAGATCTTGACCGATTTGAGGTCGCCGGTCTTGTGGCCGGTGAGCGGATCGAATTCGGTGATGCTCTCGATCTCGTCGCCGAACATCGAGATGCGCCACGCCGAATCCTCAAGGTGGGCCGGGAAGATTTCGATGGTGTCGCCGCGCACGCGGAACGAACCGCGTACGAAGTTGATGTCCTGCCGCTTGTACTGCTGAGCCACAAGGTCGGCGAGCAAAGCGCGCTGGTCGAGACGATCGCCGACCTGCATCTGGAAGGTCATCGCCGTGTAGGTCTCGACCGAGCCAATACCGTAGATGCAGGACACCGACGCCACGATAATGACATCGTCGCGCTCAAGCAGCGAGCGCGTTGCCGAATGGCGCATGCGGTCGATCTGCTCGTTGATCGACGATTCCTTCTCGATGAAGGTGTCGGTGCGCGGGACGTAGGCCTCGGGCTGGTAGTAGTCGTAGTAGGAGACGAAATACTCGACCGCGTTCTCCGGGAAGAACTTCTTGAACTCCGAATAGAGCTGGGCGGCAAGCGTCTTGTTGGGCGCGAGGATCAGCGCGGGCCGCTGCGTCTCCTCGATCACCTTCGCCATGGTGAAGGTCTTGCCGGAACCGGTGACGCCAAGCAGCACCTGGGTGCGTTCCGCCTCCGAGACGCCCGCGACCAGATCCTTGATGGCCTGTGGCTGGTCGCCTGCGGGCTCGAAGTCGCTGACCATCTTGATTGCAACGCCGCCTTCGGATTTTTCCGGACGGGCGGGGCGGTGGGGCACCCACAGTTCGCCGTTCTTGTGCAGCGGATTGCCGCTCTCGATCAGCGCGGATAGCGCCGCGACCGTGGCGGTGACGCCGGAATTGTCGAACGCGGCCGCGTCCTCGAGGTCGATGTCGAGGCCCGCAACCGGGTTGAGCCCGGCCGCGGCGCGCTCCCTCGGCGTAGCCGCGCCGCCCATCGACGTGCCGCGCGCGGTTTTCGTGGGGGCCGACGAGCGCTCGGGTATTTTCTTGGACGCCTTGGGCTTGGCCTTTTTTTCGGCCTCCTTCTCGACCTGCTCGGCCCACTCCGCGATCGATCCCGACAGCGGCGCGCCTGACAAGGCCGGTTGCGGCGCTTCGCCAAAGCCCGGGCGCTCCAACGGGATCGCGGCGTCCAGATAGTCGGTCAGCGGATTGCCGCGCTTGCGATAGGACGCCGTTCCGTCCGCAGCCGGCGCTTTCTTTTCAGGGGTCTTGGCCATGGTCCGAATATGGGACGAGTCAGGTCGAATGGAAAGTGCCGGATGGATGGCAGCGGAGAGCAGGACGGCGCTGCTGACAGGAGGGTGTCAGGAGCGATGGCCGCGACATGACCAGCAAAAAACGCTATAGGCATCGGATCGTGACCGAGGGGCAGCGATGGATGCGAAGGATTTCCTGCCGGGCGAGGGGGTAGTCGCCCGTATCAAGGCGGACATAGAGCGCTACGAGACCGAGCGCCGCAGAGCACACCGGGCCGTGATGTGGCGGATACCCGTTTTCGACGGGCTATGGATCGCTGCGATCCTTGGCGTGGCTTATGCCTTCAACAGCTTCGCCGACCCCAATGAGCAGTGGCTGTCGACGCCGCATGTCTTCCTCTACATCGTCGGTTTCTTCGCGCTGTTCTTCATCCACGCGCAGGCCGTGAAGCCGGCAACGGAGTTGCAGCAATCGCTGCGCGTCCGCATCATGCCGCTGGTGTTCGGCTTCATCGAGGAGATGGGCTACCGCCACGAGGCAACGCCGGTTTCCTTCAGCCGGATGCCCCAGGAGGCGAGCGGCGCGTTCAACCGGCAGAGCTTCGACGACGTGATCTCGGGGCGCTACGAGGGGTTTCCGTTCGAGCTTTACGAGGCGACGCTCTCGCAGAAGTCCGGCAAGTCGCGCTCCAGCGTCTTCAAGGGCGTAATCGTTGCGTTCGAGACGATCGCGTCGTTTCCAGGCCTCCTGGTGGCAACCCGTAAGTCGGGGATGGTGGTCGGCTTCCTGAAGAGCCTGTTCGGCGGCAAGCTGGAGGAGTTGCAGAGCGGGGTGGCCGCTCTGGACGAGAACTACGAGTTCCGCACCGACAATGTGGAAGCGGCGCGGCCGCTGGTGACTGGCAGGCTGGCGCAGGCGCTGCAATGGCTGGGCGAGACTTGGCCGGAACAGCCGGCGCGCGTGGCGCTGAAGGGCAGCGACGGGTTCCTGCTGATTCCGCTGTCGAAGAACTTCTTCGAACTGCCTGGCATCTCGCAGCCGCTCGACTACAAGGCGCATGTCGAGCCGATGATCGCCGACATGGGCGCGTTGCTCGCGACCGCCGCGCTGGTGCGCAAGATCGGCGCGCCCGAGGGATGATGCGACCGGCCGTCTGGCTGACCGGGCGGCCAAAACAGAGCAGGCGCCGGGATTTCTCCCAGCGCCTCCCTGTCAGATCAGAGCCTTTGCGCTCGCGCCGCCGCCCGAAGGACGTGTCGCCGCGCTTGGCCTTCTCGTGACGGTCCGTCAAAACGCTTCTCGAAAGATGCGCATCCGCCAGACCTGCGCCCGCATCTCCCGAGGGATCAGCTGGCGCGCCATCGAAAGTCTTTCCCGGCCTTCATGGCAGCATCGGTCCGCCGCAGGCGTTCGCACGCTTTCCCGCGGTCCCGTCCCTTGAGCCGGCGCGTGACGGGCGAACCCGCCGCCTTCCTGCCCGGTTACGGTCCCCAAGTTGCCCCTCCACTTTCACTTCGCCTTGCGGCAACGTTTCCGTGTCAGGCCTGAGATGAGTTTACGTTAGGTCCAGAAAGCGCCGGAGGGAATGGCCGCGAGCCTGTGGAAAGCGGGATTAACGGGGATCAGCCGGCAAAAAATGCGGCGCTTCAGGCACCGTCGGCTTCAGGCAGCCTTGCGCCGTATCAGACTGGCCAGAACGGTGCGCATGGCGGAATAGGACGGGCTGTCGATCTTCACTTCCCAGTCGGTGCTGCGCTTGCGTGGCAACTTCGCGGCGCGCAAAGCCTTGCGAAACGCTTCCGGATCGACACCGACCGTGTGAGCCATGTCCGCGGCGGTTGCGTGCTTGACAATCATGGGAACTCCTTTGTTTTCACATACATATAGGTATCGGCATCGCCGCGCGCCATGAATCAGTCACAATTGCAAATCGAACCGCCTGCCTGCGTTGAAAGATTGAATCAAGTCGTTCCGGGATTGAATTGTGGTTTCCCTCTAATCTATTGATCCATATGTGTATTTTACTGTCAGAGCTTCGCCGGGAACCCGGGCGCGCGAAGGTCCGTGCCGGTTGCGTCCTCCAGAAGCTTGACGATCTGCGTCGACCACGCGCCGCCGCCATAGGCTGCCTTGCCTTCCTCGAAGATCGTGTTGACGCGTGCAGCGAGGTCGAGCGGCGCGCCGAACTCCTGGCCCATGGCGAGCGCGAAGCCGAGATCCTTCAGCGCCAGATCCATGGTGAAGCCGATGTCGTAGGAGCCGCTCAGCACGAGCTGGCTTTCGGTCTCGTGCACGAAGCTGGTGCCGGACGAAGCGGCGATGGCGTGGTAAGCCTGCGCGAGGTCGAGGCCGCCGCGCTTGGCCAGCATGAGCGCCTCGCCGGCCGCGACGAGATGGATGAAGGCCAGCATGTTGGTGATGACCTTGATGACCGCCGCCGAGCCGAGCGGACCCATCAGGAAGGAGCGCGAACACATGGCCTCGATGGCGGCGCGGTGCCGTTCGTAGAGAGCGGGGTCGCCGCCAACCAGCGCGGTGATTTTTCCGACTGCCGCGAGATGCACGCCGCCGGTGACGGGACATTCCAGCGTCTCGATGCCTTTCGATGCGGCAAGGGCGGCGAGGCGAATGATCTCGTCGCGGCCGTTGGTCGACATCTCGATCCAGGTGGCGCCCTTCGGCAGGCCGGCGAGAAGTCCGTCGGGGCCGGCCAGCACCGCTTCGCTGACTGACGGAGAGGGCAGGCAGGTGATTGCGTTGCCGGCGCGGGCGGCAGCCTCGGCTGGACTGGCGGCGGCGGTGGCTCCGAGGGCGACGAGGCGCGCCACAGCCGCGGGATCGCGGTCAAACACCGTGATCGCAAAGCCGTTGCGCAGCAGCGACGCGGCGAGGTTGCCGCCGAGATGACCGAGGCCGACGAAAGCATAAGCGGGGATGACCGTATCTCCTGTCATGGGAACACCGGCGTCTGCGCCATCTGCAGGTGCAGGTCCTTGCCGGTGTAGGGGTGCGCGTCGCAGACAGCCTCGTCGAGTTCGACCCCGAGCCCCGGTTCATTCGAGGGAATCACGTTGCCGTCCTGCCATTCGATCTTCTTCTTCAGCAGCGTAGCGTGGAAGCCGTCCCACTGCTTGAGGGATTCGAGAATGAGGAAATTGGGCAGGGTGACGGCGAGCTGGATGTTGGCGGCGCCGACGATCGGCCCGCAATAGCAGTGCGGCGCGATCTGGATGTGCCAGGCCTCGGCCATCGCCGCGATCTTCTTGGTCTCGAGGATACCGCCCGAACGACCGACATTGGGCTGCAGGATGGTCGCCGCGCGCATCTCGATGACGCGCGCGAATTCGAACTTGGTCGTCAGCCGCTCGCCGGTGGCGATCGGGATCGACGTGCCGCGCGCCACCTGCGCCATCACCTCGGGCATGTCGGGCGGCACCGGCTCCTCGAACCAGAGCGGATCGTAGGGCTCGATTGCGCGTGCCATGCGCAGCGCGCCCGATGCGGTGAACTGGCCGTGCGTGCCGAACAGGATGTCGGCCTTCGTGCCGACCGCCTCGCGTATCGCCTTGACCATGCGCGCCGACAGGTCGATGTCCACGAGGCGCGGCTGGTGGCCGTCGAAGGCCGTGTAGGGGCCGGCCGGGTCGAGCTTGAGGGCGCTGAAGCCCTGTTTGACGTAGAGCGCGGCGCACTCGGCCGCGATGTCGGGGTCGTTGTAGACGTTCTTCGGGGCGACATCCTCGGTGTGGACGCTGCCGGTATGGGGGTAGAGGTAGGTATAGGTGCGCAGCTTTTCGTGGACCTGGCCGCCGAGCAGCTTGTAGATCGGCTTGCCGGCCTCCTTGCCGATGATGTCCCAGCAGGCGATCTCCAGGGCCGAGAAGCAGCCCATGCCGGACACATCCGGGCGCTGGGTGAAGCCCGAGGAATAGGCGCGGCGGAAGAAGGTCTCGATGTCGTGCGGATCGCGGCCGATCAGGTAGCGCTCTGCCATGTCCTCGATCATCGCCGCCGTGACATGGGCCGAGAAGGTCGCGTTGTAGGCCTCGCCGTAACCGACGACGCCGGAGTCGGTGGTGAGCTTGACGAAGATGAAATATTTGCCGCCGATGCCGGGCGGCGGGTTGCCGACGACCCAGGTCTTTACGTCGGTGATTTTCATGTCTGATCCTCCAAGACCATTTCTGCGCCCTTCCAGCCGGTCATGATAGAGGCGGCGTTGGTGTTGCCCGAAATGTTGTCGGGAAAGATCGAGGCGTCGATGACGCGCAGGCCGGTTAGGCCGTGAACGCGCAGGCGCGGATCGACCACCGAACGCGCGGGGTCGGGACCCATGCGGCAGGTCGAGACCGGGTGATAGACGGTGCCGGAGCGCTTGCGGAAGTCGCCGATCAGGTCGGCGTCGGACTGGACGGACGGGCCGGGCAGCACTTCCTCCTCGATGATCTCGGCAAGTGCGGGCTGGGCGGCGATGCGGCGCACGAATTTCAACGCCGCAAGCATTTCGGCGACGTCGCCTTCGGTCGAATAGGCGTTGGCGACGATCTTTGGATAGTCGCGCGGATCGGCCGAGCGGATCATGATCTCGCCGCGGCTCGACGGGCGGCAGTTGGACAGCCCGATCGAGAAGCCCGGCCACGGGTCGGGGGTGAGGATCGGCCGCTCGCCGTTCCTGGGGATGACCGTCGAGAAGGCCTGGAAATAAAGCTGCATGTTGGGCCGCGTCATCGCCGGGTCGGTGCGGAAGAAGCCGCCGGCATTGTTCATGGAGAGCGACAGCGGGCCGCTGCGCAACAGGATGTACTGCATGCCGACCAGCAGCTTGCCCCACCAGGGGCGCAGAATCTGGTTGAGCGTCGGCAGGCGGCCCTTGAAGGTGTAGTTGATGCCGACATGATCCTGCATGTTGGCGCCGACATTGGGGCTGGCCTGCAGGACCGGAATGCCGAGACCCTGCAGCAGCGCCGCCGGGCCGATGCCGGAAAGCTGCAGCAGTTGCGGCGAGTTGACCGAGCCGCCCGAGACGATGACTTCGCGGCCGGCGCGGGCGGTCTTCGTCTCGCCGTTCTGCTGATATTCGACGCCGACCGCGCGGGTTCCTTCAAAGAGGATCTTCGTTACCAGAGCGTCCATTTCGACGCGCACGTTGGTCCGTTTCATTGCCGGCCACAGGAAGGCGCGGGATGCCGACATGCGGCGGCCGCCCCTGGCGTTGATCTGGTAGACGCCGACGCCTTCCTGGCTGGCGCCGTTGAAGTCGGGGTTGAGCGGCAGGCCGGCCTGCCGGGCGGCTTCGAGATAGCGCTTTGTCAGCGGGTGAACCTTGTCGCGGCAATCGGCGATGTGGATCGGGCCGCCCGCGCCGCGCCACGCATCGGCGCCGGCTTCATTGTCCTCGATCGCCTTGAAGGCCGGCAGAAGGTCGTCATAGGACCAGCCAGGATTGCCGGCTTTGGCCCAGGCATCGAAATCCTCGCGCTGGCCCCTGATCCAGACCATGGCGTTGATGGAGCTCGAACCGCCGAGGATTTTGCCGCGCGGCCAGTGGTCGGTATTCCCGGCAAGACCGGGGTCGGGCTCGGTGCGGTAGTTCCAGTTGACGGCGGGGTCGAAGAAGGTTTTTCCGTAGCCGAGCGGCATCTGGACGTAAAAGCGCCGGTCGGTGCCGCCGGCTTCCAGCACAAGAACGGAATAGCGACCGCTCGCCGACAGGCGCTCGGCCAGAACCGATCCGGCGGAGCCGGAACCGACGACGATGAAATCAAAGGTTTGGGAAATCATAGGTCTGCATGCGGATTGTCGTTCGTCCCAACGAGATACCGGCAAACCTAGTCCGCCGGCCATCAGGCGTCATGCAGGCTTGCGGCGCGGCCTGTGGAAAATGCGACTGCGCCGAATTGGCTTCGCACTATCTCCCTGTATCGCCACGCCCGTTCGGCGAACCGTCGCCACCGCCATTGCCTTTTCCGTTGTTGCCCTTGCCTGTGGAAGGGCTCGGGTCGGGTGGATTATCCGGGTCTGGCGAAGGATCGGGGTCGGGTGACGGATTCGGCCCGGGTGACGTTTCAGGTGCGTTTGTCGCCCGCGTTTTGGTCGCCTTATTCGTATCGAGCGATCCGGTCGTAAGGCAGTCGTTACCGACCTGAAACCTGCCAGATAGCCGCTGCTGTCCTGTCACGAATGGCATCGCGCGACCGTTCCTGAGCTGCTTTATGGCAGCGGAACTGACGCGGGCGGGCAGGCTCACGCCGCCGCCTGGCGTGGCAACTATATAGTCGCACCGCCGGCGCAACTCGCGACAGCCGTTTGCGCCACAGAAGCGCACTGTTCCAGAAAGCAAGACGACGGCCGTCGTCCCGCCAGAACCGACATATACGTCGAATGCGGTTCCTCTGATGCCGATCGTGCCTGAAGGCGTCTGTATCTTGTATGCGGACGATCGTGAGCCACCGCTTATCCAGCGGAAGCTCCCTGCCGCCGCCTTGATGGTCAAATCCTTCACGGACGTGTTGCCGCTGAAGACGAACTTGTCGATGACGACCGAGGAGTTCCAGCCGACAGCAAACTTCGTCCCATCACGGAAAACAAACTCGCCCAGCCCGGTGCTCGAGGTGCGAATCCGCTCGTCGCGATGCACCGGAGACTTGGTAGCAAGTGAACGACCGTTGCCCGTTACAGAGGTCTTGATGAGGATAGCTTCGCCTACCTGCTCCTCTGCGGCCTCAAGTGGAACAGCACTGAGCAGCAGAACATGGACGACAAGCATCCGGCATAGCCACGCACGCATTGTCTTGCCCACCAAATACAACGGCGCATTTCCAATGGTTAAGAGGATACTAATGAAACGCCGCGAACTGTCAATGACGCGCCTTGTTGCGAGGCTTCCGATGTCTGGTGTGGAAACCTGGGGGTTTCAATTGCGCTGCCCTCATCATGGGCCAGCCGTGGGGCACATTCGCTGCCGCAGTTGCCACGATGACGCAAGCTCTTCACCAAGCGATTGTGAAGGATCGCTGCGCCGATAGGTTGGCCAGGCAGGCTTGGCATGCGGGCCGGTCTGCGGCATGAGAGGGCAGCCCATTTGATCGAAAGGATTGCGAACGTGGTCGGGCATATCAATCGCCCCCTGGGAGAACTGACGCTGCGGACGCTGGCGATGCCGGTCGACACCAATGCCGCCGGGGACATATTCGGCGGCTGGGTGATGGCGCAGATGGACCTTGCCTGCGGCATACGCGCCGCCGAGCGCGCGCACGGCCGGGTGGTGACGGCGGCGGTGAAGGAAATGTCCTTCGCCGCGCCGATGAAGATCGGCGATACGCTCAGCGTCTACACGCATATCGAGCGGGTCGGGCGCACGTCGATGACGCTGAAGGTCGAGGCCTGGGCGCAGCGCTACCTGTCGCATGTGATGGACAGGGTGACGCACGCGGAATTCGTGATGGTGGCGCTCGACGCCGACGGCAAGCCGACGCCGGTGCCGGATTTCGGGCAGGCAGGATTTCATGCTTGATGCGGCGCGTCTCCATCGACTGAAGAGACTTGCGCGACGCCATTGTCGCGGCGCGCAAGAGGCTGACGACCTGTTGCAGGATGCGCTGATCGTTGCCGTCGGCGCGGGCCGGCTGCGAGATCGCAACCTCGACGCATGGCTGGTCGGCGTGATGCGCAACATCGCGTCTACCGCGCATCGAGGCGTGGTTCGACGGGCGAGCCGGGAGGCGGCCTTCGCCTCGACGGCCGAACACATTGACTCCGCAGGCCTTCCGGACGGGCTGCCAGCCGATTTCGTTGCGTCTCTGCCGCCATCGCTTCGGCTCATTGCGATGCTGGCAGGAGCCGGTGCGACGCGGGCTGAGGTCCGCTACATCATCGGCGCCAGTGATATGGCGCTCCGCCAGCGCATCGCCGCGCTTAAAACCCGCTGGCGACTCAACCGCCTAGGGAGCGGCTGCGAGGATGCTGTTGGATGCCATCTGCCATTGCCTTTCGGTTCGATCCGCCGGGCGCTCCTGCCTATTGCGCGGCGGTCGGGGACGGTGCTCGCCAGCCACGACCCAGACGGCCATCTCCTCGCCTTTGGATTTTTGTCTGCGCCTTCTCACAAAAGGCCGATCGGCGGCAATTAGGGGACGTCAGCACACACGGAGGTATCAATGCTTGGACAGGCCCGCATCGGCAACATCTGCTACTACGTCTCCAATCTCGACCGCACGGAGCGCTTCTGGCGCGATGTCGTCGGCCTCGACCTACAGCGCATCGAGGATGGCGGCGAGGAGTTCCTTGTCGCGCCCACCGCCGGAGGCATCGATCTGATCTTTTTTGTCCGCGACCGCAGGCCGGGCGTTTCGCCCATCATAGTCTTCACCCTGGAGGAGGGCGGCATCGACGACCTTGCCGCAGCGCTTGTGGAGCAGGGCGCTACGATCGTTACTCCCGTAAGCCACGCCCCTGGCGGCTGGTCGGGCGACTACGCCGACCCGGACGGACACGTGCTGTCACTGTACCAGCCGGTGGAGAAGCCGCGAAGCAACCGGTGATCGTGGCGGGGGACAGTCGGTGGCGAGGCGCCCAGCCAGTCCCCCTGTCACTGGTTCCCATCAAACCTCATCCGGGCAGCCTTGACCTCTTGGTTGTTCTTGCTGCGGCGACAGCACTCGACGAACTCGCCTAGTGGGCGAACGTCTTGAAGAGCGCGCTTACGTCTGACGTTCAGGCAAGACAAGCGGCGGAATAGGCTTGCATCGAACTTTTGGGGATTGCCTAAAGGGGTGGCTCGCGCCGCCCCTTTTCATTTGGCCGGGCAGGTAATCAGGTCTTCGCCCTGCGGTGGACGCCCGGCAGGCGCGAGGCGATGATCTTGTCGATGCGGCGGCCGTCGAGGTCGACCACTTCGAAGCGGTAGCCCTGCGCGTCGACGCATTCGCCGGTCGCGGGCAGCCGGTGCAGAAGCGACAGGATGTAGCCGGCGACCGTTTCGTAGTCGGGGTTCTCGGGCAACTCGATGCCGAGCTGCTCGGCCATCTCGTCGGCCGGCATATAGCCGGCGAGCAGCCACGACCCGTCTTCGCGGCGGACCGATGGGGGTTCGTCCGACTCGTCGAGATCGGAGCGGAAGACGCCCGTGATGGCCTCGAGAATGTCCGCCGGCGTGACGATGCCTTCGAAATGGCCGTATTCGTCGTGCACGAGCGCTACCGGCACTTCGGATTCCCTGAGCATCGTCAAGACGTCGAGCGCGTCGGCCTGGTCATGGACGATCGGAGCCGTGCGCAG